>FLOH01000524.1_pt1 | contig 69333 bp, 69 predicted proteins | sample 756751 | NCBI WGS metagenome assembly FLOH01 (sample SAMEA4026879, study PRJEB14308) | marine metagenome | biome: coastal water; material: water | depth 74 m
TAAAATCCACGCTCAAGTGCTAGTTTCATCACTGCTTCATAATCCATTATATCATTTCCTCATACATGAAATAAATTTCTACGCAAATCCCTTTGCAATTCGTACATTTTCAAAATCATCTCGGTCATCATCAATTGGAGTCTCTAAAATTATAGGAATTTTTTTCTTATTAGCAAATTTTACAACAGATGAAATTCCTTCTTCTCCAATTCCACCTAATCCCAAATGATAATGTCTATCAAGATTACAACCAATTTCTCCTTTAGCATCATTAAGATGAATAATTTTTAAATTATCTATTCCAACATGTTTATCAAATTCAGAAAAAGTCTTTTTTACATTTTCTTCAGTTTTTAAATCATAACCTGAAACAAATGCATGACAAGTATCTATACAAACACCAAATTTTTTTATAGGTTTTAGCTGTTTGAAAATTTCTCCCAATTGTTCAAAGTTAGAACCAACAGAATTTTTTTGTCCTGCAGTATTTTCCAAAAGAATCATTACATCATTTTTTACTTTTCCAGCTTTACTCAATCCTTCTACTAGTCGTTTAATTCCAGCTTCATCCCCAGTACCTAAATGACTTCCAAGATGTGTTACTAGATATGGAATTCCTAATTGTGAGCATCTTTCAGATTCATCAATCAAAGTTTTAACAGATTTCTCAAATCCATCATCTTTAGGTGATGCAAGATTTGGCAAATATGGCATATGTGCACATGTTGCAAATCTATCAATCTTACTTGCTTTTAGTTTTGATTTGAAATTATCAATATTTTCTTTGGTAAGTTCTTTTGCGTGCCAACCTCTTGGATTTCTTGTGAATATTTGAAATGCAGAGCATTCTCTCTCAACTGCATTATCTACTGATTTATCAATTGATCCTGATATTGAGACATGACATCCAATTTGCATATGATACATTTTTCTCAAAACATAATTTAAACCAGCATCAAAATTCAAAAAATCAGATTTTTAAGTAAACCTAGTAAATTACTTTCATGCTTGCACTAGGACAAGATGAAATTGCAAAATATCCATTCTTAGCAGATGCAGGCCAATATCTAAAAGATCAGGGATTTTCACTTGAGCAATTTGGGACAGATCCTGATTTAAAGTCGTTAATCAGCAAGGCATACGAACGAATTCTAACAGCAGCAGATGGAAAAATCTACAAATCTGATCTAGATGGAGATCATGTCTCAAAAGAGGCTGCTCTTCCAAGGGAAGTTTTTTCTTTTCTATTGGCTATAGTTCTATTGAAACTAAGTGGAATGCATACTCTAATCAAGAGATTTTCTTTAGCTGAGGCAAGACGTGCAGAAAAATATTTAGAAAAAGATCTTGCAAATATTTCAGATGAATCAAAAAATCAACTTGCAATTAGAGTAATTGATGATCTTTTTTCAGTTCAAGTAGAAAAATCTGATGACTATTTTATAATTCCTGTTTCTGATTATCTAAAACATTCTATTAATTTTCATGAAAGAGAATGGAAATTAATAAATCGACATGTAGAAAATGGCCAAGTTTTTCTTTCACCGCATGAAACAGTCAGATTGATAAGAAAAGAATTAGGAACATACATCAATTCAAAAATTATTAATGCAAAAACACCTACAATGATTCCTGGATTTGAAGATTCTGTAAATAAACTGGTTTTATTATCAAAAAAGTTTGTAACATACACTGTATCCACTGGAGAATATCCACCTTGCATAAAACATGCAATTGATATATTAGAAAAAGGTGAAAATCTTCCCCATTCAGGACGATTTATGCTTGCAACTTTTCTTTTATCAAAAGGACAAACTGTACAACAAGTTGCACCATTGTTCAAAAATGCACCTGACTACAATCCACGTGTTACACTATACCAATTGAATCACTTGGCAGGAACTTCTGGAAGTGGAACTCAGTATTCTTGTCCTTCTTGTGAGAAACTAAAAACTCAAAGTCTATGTTTTGCAACATCTGAGTGTGATAATATTATTAATCCCTTACAGTTTGGAAGGAAGAAAAAATAATGCAAGAAGCAGATACACTATTCTTAGAGGATTCATTCAAAAAATATTACTTTAATCATTTTGATCTAATTACAGTACCAGAAAGAACATCTGAAAGAGAATTTGGTTATCAGAAATTTAATTCGGGAATGACTCGTCATATTTCACTCAAAGACGATAAGGAATTACATCTATTACTAATGCAAAATATCCCATCTGATGTTTATTGTTCTAATGCATGCTATACATTTCCCAATTTACCAATGAATGAGAAAGATTGGAAAGAGGCAGATCTAATCTTTGATATTGATGCAAAAGATCTAAATTTACCATGTAGAGAAAGTCACACAGTATCAATTTGCAATGATTGTAATGATGTATCAAAAAATCTTACACAATGCTCAAAATGTAATTCTACAAAAATAGAAAAAAAATCTTTACCATGTAAAAATTGTATTGATGCATCTAAAATTGAGGTTGAAAAGTTATCTGAAGTTTTAATTAATGATCTTGCAATAACTAAAGAAAATATTCAAGTTTATTTTTCTGGTAATGAAGGATTTCATGTTTATGTGTATAATTCACAATTTCAAGAAATCGGCTCTAGAGAGAGATCAGAATTAACTGATTATATTTCTCTACGTGGAGCCATTCCTGAAACATTTGGGATGAAGAAACTCAAACAAAATCGTGCATCTTTTCCAGATTTTAATGAAAATGGATGGAGAGGTAGATTCTCTAAACATGTTTTTGGTTCAAAATCAAAACGCTCAAAAATAATTACAGAATTACTTGCAAATGGTTATTCATCTTTCCAAAAAACTCTAGATGATGTATCAGAAAATATTGGTGTAAAAATTGATCCAAATGTAACTATGGATATTCATAGAATCTTTAGATTGCCTGGTTCAATTAATAGCAAAAGTGGCCTTACAAAAATTCACTGTGATAATCTAACAAATTTTGATCCATATGTAGAAGCATCTTTTCTTAGTGATGATACAGTAGAAATTATTGCAAATTCTCCTATTGGATTCAAATTAAAAAATAAAAAGTTTGGTCCATATCTAAATGAAAAAGTTACAGTTCCAACATTTGCAGCTGTATACATGATTTGTAAAAAACTAGCTAGAATAGCTTGATTTTGCTGGTAAGACATTAATTCACCAAATCTTAAGAAAATTTAGTCTTGTATAGCGCCTCTACTGATAAGCAAACTCCTCCTCCTGATACTGGGAAATACATCAGATTAGGCATTGTTGCAATTATTGGAATTATAATTTTCACTATGGTGGGAAATCAGGCAGTTATCTTATCAATGAATTTCACAGAATTTGGCGATCAATTTACTAAACCTCTCTATTACACACTTGTTTCTGCAATAATTTTATCTGCAATTGCCCTTATTCGAGTTAACATTGCAGGACGTTCTTCAATTTTCTGGTATGCAATTAGTACTGGAATTGGATTTTTAGGAAGTGGAGGACAACAACCAATTTCAACTGCACTAAAAAGTTTTAGAGATTACAAGTTATCATCAGTACAATTTGTAATCTGGCAAATTACAAAGATCTTGCTTTTCGGAGCATTCTTTGTAAATATTATGTTTGGATTTGCAGCAATGTCTTTTATTGATGGAAATACTTTGGGACTAGAGAATATTCCATCATTGTTTACTTTACCTTTTGTAACTCCTGATAATAATCCAAACTATGCAGCAGAAAATGTTGTTCCAATGATTCCTGCTTTGGTAATATTGATTCCTCCATTACTTGGAGCAATAGGACTTCGACTAGTTTTGTATGTTGGAATTCATAGAATAATTAATGTAATCACATCTTATCTACAAGATTCCAATGAAGGCAAACCAAGATATCTAAATTATGTTTCAACTATTGAAGGTATAATTGGTATTGGTATAATTTGGGCCGGAATTAATCTATTTTTTACAGATCAAATAGATTACAATACAAGATATGTAATTGGAGGGACTCTTGTCATAGGTTTTGCATTAATTGCTTTTTCAATAGTTGATAGAATCAGAGCACGTGTACTAACTCATATGTTTAAACGAGATGTATACATTAGATTTTTAACAATTATTGTAATTGCAATTATAGTAGCTGGTGTTGTTTCAGTGAATAACAGCATTGCTGATTCAAAAAAGATTGAATTTTTAGGACCATATACAGCTCAACAAATTGGAGTTAATCGATATCTTGGGGAACTAAATGATGTTCAAGAAAATATACATGATGTCCAACTAACATCTGTTTCTGCAAATAATATTAAAAATTATGTAAAACAAAACAGTGACGTTCTTGATGTTATTCGAATTTGGGATTGGGAAGCAGCATTTGCTAAATTAAAGCCTGAGATAGGCTTGATTCCATATGTGAACTTTGAAGATAATGATATTCTTCGTTTTAACAATACATTATACTGGACTGCTTCAATGAAGCCAATTTTACCTACTTCTGTTAGCCTTGACAATAAATGGTATAACGAACATCTTGTTTATACTCACGTTCCAAATGGATTCCTTACCTTAGAGGCAACTGATGGACAAATTGTTGACAGTGGAGAATTCTTCAAACAAAGAGAAATTTACTATGGTGAAGGAGGATTATTTGAGCAAACTTGGTCTGCATATCCTAATTCAAGAGATGATCAAAACAGTGCTGAACTTGGAGGAGTATCTTATTCTGGTTTAGGTGGATTAGATGTTTCACCACCATTGAGTTGGATATTTGAGCCAAACTTTTTGCTTTCATTTCCAGGCGAATCAGTACACATTATGAGATACAAAGACGTTCATGACAGAATGGAGACTTTGTATCCTTATTTCCTCTATGATTTATTTGGAAAAGAATTAGATTCACTCCCTGTAACTGATGGAGAAAATTCCTATTGGTTAATCCCATTAATCGTTGGATTTGATACTGGTGATGTTCCATGGTCTGTTGGAAATCCATACTTGCGTTTAGTAGGATATGCACTTGTTGATACTTACAATGGTGATATTCAATTATTAAAAACTGGAGATGATTTCTTTACTGACATGTTTGCTAGTCAATATAAAGAACAATTCAAACCAATGCCAGCATGGTTAGAAGAACAAATTCGATACCCTGTTGAATTATTCAATTGGAAAACAGAGATGTACAATATTTACCATGTAACTAATGTTGAGACATTTATTCAGGCAAATGAATTCTATGAAATTCCAGGTGGTCTTGATACGTACTATGTAGAGGCAAAACCTCCTGGATTTGAACAAACAGAATTCTTGGGATTACTTTCATTGGAATTAAGAGGTTCTCAAGGTAGAAATCTTGCAGGATACATGATAGTAGAAAATGATCTTGATAGACTAGGTGACATGCAATTCTATGAAGTTCCATTAGATTCTGATACTAAATTAATTGGTCCTACAGCAGTTAGAGAAGCACTTGATAGAGATCCAGAATTTGCTCAACTAAAGACATTATTGAGAAATCCAAGAATTGGTGATAATATTTTGTATCGTGTAGGTGATCATGATGTTTACTTTATTCCTGTATATACTGCAGGTGCTGGTGGTGTAGTTGCACAATTGGGAACTATTGCAGCAGTAGGTGCTGCATTTAACGGAGAATATTTCGTTGGATTAGGTCAAACCCAAGAAGAAGCATTTGAAGCGTACTTGAAGAAAGTTTCTGGTGTAGCATCAACTACAACTACTGCTGATGATGATTATGTTGAATTAGTTAGAGATGATAGAATTGATATCATAAAATCAGTGTTTGAAACAAATGGTATTTCTGTTTCTGAACCTACATCTATTCAGATTCCACTATCATTTAATGAAGGGGAACTCTTCTTCTTTACTGAAAGTGATCGTGCAGATGCTGAAGAATTCTTATCTGAATTCATTGATGACTTTGTAAAACCACGTAGTGACAGAGTATTCATGTGGCAAGAAGATACTAATCTCAATATTGGAACTGTATTTGTAAAAGATGGACTTCCTGAGATACATTATGTATCAATTGAGGTAGGCAACTAATTGCTGCTTGTTGTTGATAACGGCTCTATCTATACAAAACAATTAACTGATTTTTTAAATAAGAAAAGTATTTTATTTGAAAAACAATCACCACAATTTTTAAACTTGAATTTACTTTTAAATTATGATTCTTTCATACTTTCTGGAAGGAGAAAAAATGAAAAAAAGATTAATGAAATCAATTCTAAAATTATACGACATTGCATTAAAAATGATAATAAATTACTAGGAATTTGTTATGGTGCAGAAATTTTAGCACTCACTTTGGGTGGAACAATTAAAAAAACTTTACATCCTCAAAAAGGAATTGAATCCATTCAAATTTTAAGAGATAATTCATTATGTAGTGATTCCTTAGATGTTTTTGAAAGTCATGGCTATGAGATATCTAAATTACCTAGTGTTTTAGTTACTCTTGCTGAATCAAAGAATTGTAAAAATGAAATTATTCAGTATGAAAAAAAGCCAATTTTTGGAACTCAATTTCATCCTGAAATGAGTCAAGATGGTAATAATTTAATTGAAAAATTCTGCTCTCTTTGATTGATTTTAATAACTCTCAAAATTTCTTAATTTTATGGAAGAAGAAAATCATGAATTACTTTTACCTCTTGTAGAAGATGAAAATATTTGTCTTCCTTTACCAATTAATGTAGTATCAAAATATTGGAATATTGATTTACCTATGGCTGAAGCCATAGAATCTGCAAAAAAATATTCTGGATTTGATGGTAGTATTCTAATTGAAGGAATTGAAATTGCAGAAAGACATGGTTTAACATGTAAAATAGTTCATTCGTCTTTAAATGAATTAAAGAAAGTTATTGATTTAGGAATTCCACCAATTGTTATCCTTCCGGGAATTCCTGAAATTACACAACATGCATCTGTAATTACTGGTTATGACCAACAAGAAAAAACAATTTTACATTATATTCAAAAAGGTAATCAAGATGGAGAACAGCAGGAAGGAGCAATTCCTCAAGGTATTTTTGAGAAAGAATGGTCTGAAGAAGGAAAATTATTAATCATTTTAGCTCCATCAGATATTTTATCATCAGTAAACCTTGAAAATGACTCTAGCAATAAACCAAATAGGTTATGTCTTATCTCTGAAAAATATAATATTTTAAAAAATACCTCTGAGGTATTAGAATCACTAAAACAAGCTATAGAACTTGATGAAAATAATTCAACAGCTCTGAATCTATTTGCTGCAATGCTTAATGCTCAAAATTCTTCTGACTGTGTAAAATATTATGAAAAATGTTTACAAATCAATAGTAAATCATATCTTGCCTATAACGGTCTAGGAAATTTTTATCTTAAAACAAATCAATTTAAAAAAGCAGAAAATTATTACACAAAGGCTATTGAAATCAATTCAAAAAGATCTGCAAAAATTTACAAAAATCGTGCATATCTTAGAGAAAAACAAAATAATAATTCTGGAGCAAAAGATGATCTTAAAAATTATTTAAAATATTACCCCAAAGCTCCTGATAGAGGAATTATAGAACAAGCCATTAGAGAATTATAATGCGGAGTGCGGGATTTGAACACGCGACCTTCAGCTTGGGAAGCTGACGTCATACCAGACTAAACTAACTCCGCCTAAAACAATTTCATCAACTATAATTAAATATCTTAATTGATAATTCAAAACATGGATGCAAGATGTCCTGAATGTGAAAAGGTTGCAATATTAGATGATGATATCACTAATGTGAAATGTCCTCATTGCAATTTTGAAGCAGATTATGAAACCTATCTTGAAATTATGAAAGATCAAGCAATCAATATGTCAGCTGATTATATTCCAGATAGACCTGGAATTTAATTACCAATAGTTTCCTTTATCAGAGCAATCTAAATGAGCTCCACAATTTGGACAAAACATATGGCATGCTTGCATGTCCACCATTTTATTATCACATCTTGGACATTTGATCTCTTCAGCCATGCCTATCATTGTAAATCTTGATTTAAAAATAATGTCCAAAGGTTAATTAGTCCTTCAACTTTTTTTTGAAATAATTGGCAAACTTTAAACTTACAATCTCTGACATTAAAGGAAAATCAGTTTCAAAAGAACTCAAAGATAGCGATGCCAATCAATTATTGGGATTACAATTAGGAAATGAAACTGATGCATCAATTGTAGGACTAACTGGAAAATTAAAACTCACTGGAGGCAGTGATAAATCTGGAGTTCCAATGAGAGGTGATCTTCATGGTGGAGCAAGAAAAAGAATTTTACTTGTTAAAGGTGTTGGTTTACAAGATACAGAACATGGAATACGAAAAAGAAAATTAATGCGAGGAAATCTAGTGTCAGAAGAAATCTATCAAGTAAATTGTAAATTTGATGGGGAATTACCAGTTGAAGCTCCTGTAGAAGAAGCAACAGAAGAAAAAACTGAAGATAAAAAAGAATAACTTAACATATACCGATTCTACTTTTTGACACATGCATTGGAGAGAAACTCTTCCTGATTGGTACATCAAAAAATATGGTTATCAACCATGTGTTAACATTGGTACTGCAGGTCACGTAGATCATGGAAAAACTACTCTAATTCAAGCTTTAACTGGTTCTTGGACTAGTGTACATAGTCAAGAGCTTAAACGTGGTATTACAATTCGTGTTGGTTATTCTGATGCAGCATTTTACAAATGTAAAAAATGTGCAGAACCTTTAGGATATTCTACAACTCCAAAATGTAATAATTGTGGAAAAGAAAGTGAATTATCTAGAGTTGTAAGTTTTGTAGATAGTCCTGGACACGAAAGTTTAATGGCAAATATGCTTTCAGGCTCTGCATTAATGGATGGTGCACTACTTTTGGCTGCAGCAAATGAAAAAGTTCCAAAGCCACAAACAAAAGAGCATCTCTTAGCACTACAAACTCTTGGAATTAAACAGATAGTAGTGGTTCAAAATAAAGTTGATTTACTTTCATATGAAGAAGCTCTTGCAAATTATCAAGAAATTACAACATTTGTTAAAGGAAGTTATGCTGCAAATGCGCCAGTAATTCCAATTTCAGCACAATCTGGATTAAACATTGATGCATTAATTGGTGCAATTGAATCAACAATCAAAACACCAGAAAGAGATGAAAAAGCAGATACTGTAATGCATGTTTTACGCTCTTTTGATGTAAACAAACCTGGAATAAAATTAAAAGATATCAAAGGTGGTGTTATTGGTGGAAGTCTTACCCAAGGTGTATTCAATATCGGTGATGAAATTGAGATTAAACCTGGAGTTATGAATGAAAAGAAAAAGACATACGAGCCATTACTTACTGAAATTGTATCTTTAGGAACTGCAGCAGGAATTGTTGAATCAGTGAAACCAGGTGGCTTGGTTGCTATTGGAACAAAATTAGATCCATCAATGACTAGAAGTGATTCATTTATCGGTTCTGTAATAGGTAAACCTGGCACACTTCCTGACAATTCAACTTTGTTAAAATTAGATGTTAACTTGTTTGATTCTGCAGTAGGTATAACTGAGGATATTAAAGTCCAACCAATTTCTACTGGAGAATTACTTCGACTTAACATTGGTACTGCTCCAGTTTTAGGTACAGTCAAAAAAATAAAATCAACTAATGTTGAGATAGAACTAAGAAGACCTGCATGTATATTCGAAGGTGGTAATGTTGCAATCAGTAGAAGAATTACTGAAAGATGGAGACTCATTGGTGCAGGTATAGTTGGTTGAAGTAATCTCTGACACAAATTTCCTAATTCATCTAGCAACTAAAAGAATCAAAAATTTAGATAATCTAGATGTAGAGATAGGTCAAATTACATTTGTTATACCACAAGTTGTAAAAAATGAATTACTTGAATTAGAAAAAAATCCTGAAAAAAAGCAAGATATTCAAGCAACTCTAAATTATGTTAAAAATTTTAAAACAATACCAATACTTGGTTCATTTGCTGATAAAGAATTGATAGATTATGTCTCAAAAAATAGAGTAATTATAGCTACAATGGATAAAGAATTAAAAAAACAGATTAAGATACTTGGAAGTTCTATTTTATCCATACATAATGATAAAATTGTTCTTGAAAATTAGGAAACTTTATTTTAAAATTAATTATTTAAATAACTATGTCTGGATTTTCTATAACTAGTTCTGATTTTAAAGAAGGAAAAGAAATTCCAAAGAAATTTGGTTATAAATTTGAAAATGAAGAACCTAAATTAGATTTTGATAATATTCCAGAAGGTACTCAAATTCTTGCATTAATCATGGATGATCCAGATGCAATGGAGGCTGTTGGTAAAGTCTGGGTTCATTGGTTAGTATTTGGTTCAATTGGCATTTCTCCAAAATTTCCAAATGCAAATTTAAGAAGAGAAGGTAAAAATGATTTTGGTGAAATTGGATATGGCGGACCTGCACCACCTAATGGACGCCATACATACATTTTCAAGGCTTATGCACTTGATACAACACTAGATCTGAAGGAAGGTTATTCTAAACAAGACTTGGAACAAGCCATGATTGGTCATATTCTTGCTGAAGCAAAATTAACAGGAACTTTTACTCCATAATTTATTATATTTTTGAAATAAAATTATTTTTTCTAAAAAGAGTAATAAATACAGATTATTGATTAAAAGCATTGAATTCAAATTCTAGTTTAATTTCTATTGGAAATTTTGATTTAAAATTAAACCATCTCCTAATTATTGGAATTCTGTCATTATCATTTACCCTCTCTTTTCTTCTTAGAGTACAACCTGCTGATTTTGGTTATGAATTAAATGAGTTTGATCCTTTTTTTAATTATAGAGCAACTCAGTATATTGTTGATAATGGAATCCCGGCATATTTTGAATGGAATGATGATCTTAGTTGGTATCCACACGGTAGAGATGTATCTTCAAATTCTCAAATTATGCTTCATCTGACAGCATCTACAACTTATTGGGTTTTTGGTGAAGGTTTAGATCTTTATGATTTTACAATTTTATTTCCAGCAATCTTTGCTTCATTATCTGCAATTGTAATTTTTGCCTTAGTTAGAGTAATTGGTGGTACAACTGCTGGATTATTTTCAGCTATTTTATTTTCTGTTTCTATTCCATTATTAATTCGAAGTCCACTTGGATGGTTCAAATCTGAACCTTTAGGGATATTTTTTAGTCTTTTATTCGTTTATTTGTTATTAAGTGGAATAAATTCAAAAAATAAAAAAATTGCATTTATCAAACTTGTGGGTTCAGGAATTTTTACCATATTTTCTATTTCAGCATGGGGAGGCAATCAATTTTTTATTATTCCAATAGGGATTCTATTTTTGACTTTACCTTTTTTGAGAACAGATCATAAATTCATAATATGGGCTATTCCAGTTTACACAATTTCTGCAATTTTAATTTCTTTCATGTTTGAACGAGTGAATATATCTGAATTATGGGGAATTGCATTAATAGTTTCCACTCTATTTCTTGTATCTTGTATTTTTATTCAAAATAAAAGTTTAAAAAATAAACAAAGAAATGGTTTGTTATTTTTGATTTCACTTTTAGTTATCACTGGTATTATTTTTATAATAAATTCTGAATCAGAATTTTTACCATCTGCTAGTCATAGATATCTTAATGCTATGAATCCATTTTTAACTACAACCGATCCGTTAGTAGATTCAGTTTCTGAACATGCAACAACAACATTGGCTCAATCGTTTTTATTCCATTCAGTTTTAATGATTTTTTCAGGTATTGGAATTTGGATAATAATTAAAAATATTCAAATAAAAAATTCTAATTTTATAAATAATGACATGTTATCTTTTTCATTAATTTTAGGCATCTGTGGAGTTTATATCAGTTCGACATTTGTTAGATTGGAACTTTTTGCCTCAATTGCTGTTATTGTTTTGGCATCTTTGGGTTTAACAGCATTAACAAAAGAATTCTTTAAAAATAAATCCCAATCTAAAAAATCAATCCATAAATTATTACAACTTCCATTTATTACAGGAATAATTATTCTTTTATTAATTCCAATGATTTATCCTGTAGGTTCAGAACCTTCATCAATTGCACACACTCCTCCTACAATTTTGAATGGAGGCTCATCTTTTCCAATCGCAACAAATGATTGGTTGGATGCATTAGATTGGATGAAAAATAATACTCCTAAAGATGCTGTAATCGCGTCATGGTGGGATTATGGATATTGGATTCAAACAATGGGCGAAAGAGCATCATTGGCTGATAATTCTACCGTTAGCACGAATATAATTAAAAATATAGCAAAAATGCTACTTGACAATCCTGATTCTGCTTGGAGTACTCTTAATGAAATGCAAGCAGATTATGTATTGATATTCGTAGCTGCTGAAAAATTGAATGTGAATGCAGATGATTCACTTTATACTCTTAGAGGAGGAGGAGATGAGTCTAAAAAACAATGGTTTATCAGAATCGCAGGTCATGATATTTCAAAATATTTACATTCTGATGGAAATAGTGGAACTGACTATTTCTGGAATGAAACTTTACTTGGAAAAATGTTCCCTTTCTCTTTATTAGGTTATGTTAATCCTAATAATCAAAACCAACAATCATTAACTTATGTTCCAGGATACGTTGGTATCTATAGTAAAGATATCAAATTTACTTCTGATGGTGATGGACCACTAAGACTAGTTTACGCATCTTCTAGTTTTACTGAAGAAAAAGCTGGACCAATGATTGGAGTCTTTATCTATGAAATAAACAAAGATTACAAACCAATATCTTAGGAATATCTTTCTGCTAATCTATATCTCATGTATTTATCATCTGGTGAAAATTTAGCAGGATGTGCTGAAATTGTTTCTTCACTACATTTTGAGCATTTTTCTTTTAATGTATAATGATAACATTTAGAACATTTTCTAAGTAAAAATCTCATTTTAGTTATCTCTTGTTTTCTTTGAATCTTCTCTAGTAAATTTGAATGAACCTTTTTTCTTTTCTATGCTTGTTTCAATTTCTTCAATAATTGGCTTTAGTAATTTTTCAGCTGATTTAAAATCTTCTGAATTAATTGAGAGTCTATATTTTGGGGCACCTAGATATGTAATATCTATAGTGGAATCTTTTTTGATAATATCTAGTAATGTTTTTTTAATTATTTCAACACCATTAGATTGATTATTTGTAATTTCCATAATTCCTCTAATTTCAACTGAAGGAAGTTTAATTTTTGAGCAAACATCTTCAATTATTGTTGCAGTTTTTTTTGCAAGTTTTAGTTCTTTGACTGATTCTATTCCATTTCTTCCAATAGATATGAAAGCATCATACACTGAATCAAATTTTGAATAAATACTATCTTCTAATTTCTCAATCTCTTCATCTGATAATTTACCTTTTTCTTGAACATTTTGTAATAGTGTTTTACCTTTTTCAAACTTTTTTACTTCTTTTAGCTTTTGTTTTCTCTGATCTTTTGAAACTTGTTTTAAAGAGAGATCTATATCTCCACGTTGAGCATTAACTTTCTTTACAAGGAGAACTTTTTTGTCTCCATCTCTAACAAATCTATTAACTGATCTAATCCAACCTGGAGCAATTTCTGAAATATGTAAAAATCCTTGAATATCATCATATTCATCTAATGTGACATATGCCCCATGATCCATTACTTTGGTAATGGTGGCAATAATAATCTCACCTTGCTCAGGCATTTCTTGGATTTCAGTAGACATTTCTTCTAAAACTTTCTCATACGTAAATTAATGTTTGCTGGTTAGAAATCAATTCCTTTCTTTGCTTTGATGCCTTTTTGAAATGGGTGTTTTATTTCTCTCATTTCTGTAACTAGATCAGCTATTTCAATGACTTCATCTTTGGCATAATTTCCTGTTAATATCAAATCAATATTCTTTGGCTTTGATTTGATTATGTTTAGGACATCATTTACTGAAATTAAATTGAGATTTACTGCATAGTTAATCTCATCTAAAATTACAATATCATAATTTCCTGATTGAATTTTCTCATTACTAATTCTAATTGCTTCTTTTGCTACTTTTTCATGATCTTCTTTTGGGCTTTTATCATCAATTATACCTACAAATCCTTTACCAACTGCTACCATTTCAAATTCAGGTTCTAGTCTTTTTGATGAATCCATTTCACCATAATGCCATGAACCTTTAATGAACTGAATCATACAAGTTTTCTTTTTATAGCCTGTTGCACGTAAAGCAATTCCCAAAGCTGCAGTTGTTTTTCCTTTACCTTTTCCAGTATAAACAATCGTCAAACCATCATTTTCCATAAATTACATTCAACAGATCTCACTAAAAACATTGAGGATATCTACAATCTATCAATTTAAATAAAAAATGATCCTAGTCATGCAAATTGAAAATTCCTAGAATTGTAATTGCAGGTGCTACTAGTGGAGTTGGAAAGACATCAATAACATGTTCAATAATTTATGCATTACAAAAACGTGGTTTTTCTGTCCAACCATTTAAGGTTGGACCTGATTATATTGATCCAGGATATCTCTCAAGTATTTCAAAAAAACAAACATACAACTTGGATGCATGGCTTATGGGTAAAAATCAACTTTTCAATAGTTTCACTTCAAATTCTCAATCCGACATATCTGTAATAGAAGGAGTCATGGGATATTATGATGGATTTGGTGGAGATTCAAATTATGCTAGCACTCATCATGTAGCATCATTAACAAAATCTCCTGTCTTGCTAGTTTTAGATGCTAGTAAAACTTCTCGCTCTATTGCTGCAACTGCACTTGGATTCTTAAAATTTCATAGAAATTCTCGTATTGCTGGAATAATTCTAAATAAAATAGGTAGTAAAAAACATGAACTTTTGTGTAAAAGAGCTCTGGAAACAATCAAAATCCCAATTATTGGTGTGGTTCCAAAAAACTCATCACTGAATATACCATCAAGACATTTAGGATTAGTTTCAACATTAGAAAGCAAAGCTCTCAATATACAAATTAGAAAAATTTCAAAAATAATTTCTGAATATTTTGATGTCAATCAAATTATAAAAATTGCAAAAACCTCTACTGATCTTAATAAAAAATTAAAACCTGCACATAAAAAAATAAAAACTACTATTGCAGTTGCACTAGATACATCATTTAATTTCTATTATCAAGATAACTTGGAAGCATTACGTCGTGAAGGTGCAAATTTAAAATTTTTTAGTCCTGTAAAAGATAAAAAAATTCCAAAATGTGATGGACTTTACATTGGAGGTGGATTTCCTGAAATTCTAGGAGGTGCACTTGAAAAAAATCAAATCATAAAAAAATTAATAAAAAAATTATCTGAAGATAACCTTCCAATTTATGCTGAATGTGGTGGATTAATGTATTTAACAAAATCAATTTTATCTGAAAATAAAAAATACAAAATGATAGGTCTATTTGATGCTGAAACTAAAATGACAAAGAAAATGAGACTCAACTATACTAAAGGTAAGATAACTATGAAAAATACAATTTCTGATAAATTACATAATTTTCAAGGTCATGAATTTCATTATTCTCAATTAGATTCTGTTGCATCTGATTCAAAATTTGCTTATACTTTAGAAATCGGTGAGGGAATAAAGAATCACCAAGATGGATTAATCCAAGATAACACATTGGCCTCTTATGGACATCTATATTTTGACAGCTCAAACTATGCAGAAATTTTTGTTAAAAATTGTTTAAACTATTCAAAAAGATGATTCTGCTCTAATCAATTTAAAAATTGCATTAATTGTAGCAGATACAGAAGAACTACCTCCTTTTCTACCAATATTGGTGATAAATGGTGCTCCTTCTAACTTTGATAACTCTTCTTTTGATTCTGCAGCACAGATGAATCCTACTGGAATTCCAATGATTAAAGCAGGTTTTACAATTCCTTCTTTGACCATCTGAATTACTTCTTGAAGTGCAGTTGGAGCATTTCCAATAGCTACTACTCCTCCATCCATATCTGAAATAGCTGCTCTCATAGATACTTGTGAACGGGTTTTGCCTTCTTTTTTTGCCAATTCCATTATTTCTGGTTTAGAAATATTACAAACTATGTTATTACCAAAATCTTTAGGGTTTTGTTTATTCATTCCTCCTATTACTCCATTAACATCAACTACTATACTACAACCATTTTTCAAAGCATTCATTCCACTCTCAATTGCATCTTTGTGAAAAACTAACTTGTTTTTATTTGCAAAATCAAAATCTGCTGTTGAATGAATAATTCTTCTAACGATAGGCCATTCTTTTTCATTAAATTCATGAGGACCTACCTCATCTTCAATCATTTTCATACTAGCATCTTCAATTGATTGACCTTTCTTAGTTTGCATTTTCTACCTCTTTAGCTCTCTCTAATATCAAATCTATTATTTTTTGATCTGTTCCTATATGTTTTGTAATGTGGGAATTTTTTATACTAGAATTTTCTAGCGCTGGAATTAAATCATTATTGACATCATTTTTTACATGTGCCCCTTCATGAAGAAAATAAAAAACTATGATCAAAACTTTGGGATTATCTTTTTCACATTTTTTAATCCCTTCAAAAATATCTGGTTGTTCTATCTCTAACCAACATCTACTAACATTTCTATAGGAATCTTTTAGATTATTTACAATGTAATCTAATGACATTTGGGCTCTAGGATCTTTACTTCCATGTCCAATAATCATTACATCCACTTCATCATTTGATAGAGTAACATTGTTTTCTTTTATTGTTGTAGATATTCTATTTTCAACAACTTCTACCAATGTTTTATGCATGCTCATTTGCTTAGTGACAACAAATTTTATTTTGGTATCTTTTTGAAATTTCATTACATCAGTAACTGCATTTTTTACTTTTTTTCCAGGATACAAAAAGTATGGAACAATGGTCAAAGAATCAATATCTTCTTTTAGACATTTAGCAATTCCATCTTCAATATATGGCGGTTCCACCTCTAGGAAACAAAAATCAGTGAAAACATAGTCACCTTTTGCTTTGATTCCTTGGCAAATAACATCTAATTCTTCAGATGCTTCTCTTTCTCTACTTCCTCTATCAATTAGTAATAATCCTCGCTTCAATTCATAATCCTCGCTATAGCTATAGTCAAATTTGGTGGGAATTTCTGTTTTTCTACTATTAATTCACCTCCAGATACTTTGATGGCAGCAGCTTCTGACACACTTGCAGTTCCTTCAAAAGCTTTTACTGTTTCAGAAGGATTTGGGGCAGAAATTTCAGCTAAATCTTCTCTATTTACATACTCTACTGGAATTCCCATCTCTTCTCCAAGATCTATCAGTCCTTGTACATCTTGTGGTTTTTTTATTGATACTAATTTTGCAATAGATTTTGAACTAAGTTTGAATTTTTCTAAGCAATGATCAATTCCTTCTCTAATTGTTTCTTTTGTAGTATCCCAATGCAATCCAATTCCAATTACTAAACTTGGTGGACGATATATCACAGATTCATTTGATATTTCATCATCAATTATTTTATCTGAAATTATTAAATATGCTTTAGAATTTGATTTTTTTAAATCATTCATTTTTTCATAAATTAAAACATTTTTTGGTAAATTCTTATACCAATTTTTTTCACCTGCTTCTTGTAGTATCCCAATAGGCTCTTCATTTACCATATGTGCACTAATTTTAGTTACAGTAGAATCATCATCTATTTTCCAATTAAATTCTCTTCCTACTAGATCTACTGCTATTGTTTTGTTTACGTCTGCTGCAGTAGTGATTACAGGTAATGCTCCAAGTTTTTCTGCAATTTCTTCAGTTAATTCATTAGCTCCACCAATATGTCCTGATAAAACGCTGATTACAAAATTCGCTTTATCATCAATTACTATTACAGCAGGATCTGTTTTTTTATCTTTCAAATGTGGTGCAATTAATCTAATTACTGCCCCTAATGAAAAAATACAGATTAATGCATTATTATTTTTAAAAAGTTTAACAATTTTCTCCGTTGTAGGCTCAGAATACCAAGTAATTCCTACTGCTTCAGTTGTTAGTTTTGAAGGAGCGAATATACTCCAATCTGGAAATAGTTTTTTTAGATTTTCTCCTATCTTTATTCCATTTTTAGTAATGGCAAGAACTACAGTTTTTTCCATAATCAAAATCTTCTAGCTTTAATAAAATACCTTACTGTTCAGATTTTCTAGCCAAAATCTTTCCTTCAAAATCAAACAATATTACATCTATAGGTACTTTTTCTTCAGAATGTTTTCTCATATGTTTATACGTTTCACTACAAATCAAATCAAAAAACCCGTGAATATTATTTTCCTGAATTATCTCAGAAACATGTCTTGCTGTATTTGCTTTTCTAATATCATGAATTACATTTTCTTGTGCATTACAACTTTTGGCTAATTCAGCTAGAAAGCCCATATCAACTTTTGATCCTTTGACATGTGTTTGTTTAACTCCTGCAGCCATTTTTGCAAGCTTTCCAATAAAACCTACAACATATGCTTTTTTGATATCTTTTCTACCACACTGTTGAATTGTATATCCTGAAAAATCACCCATTTGTACAAAGCAATGTTCTGGCAAATCAACTATTTTTTTTGCAAAATCTTCACTACGTCCACCTGTAGTTAGTACTACTGTGTCATTACCCATTGCAATTGCTACATCCAAATTTTGTCTAATTGATGCTGCATATGATGCTGTAGAAAATGGAAATACAATTCCACTTGTTCCTAAAATTGAAATTCCATTTATAATTCCTAATCGAGGGTTGTCCGTCTTTGGTGCTAGTTCTTTTCCTTTTGGAACTGAAATCACAACTCTAATTCCATTTTTTAAAAGAATATCCTTGCCTACTTCTTTCAAATTTTCTGTAATCATTTTTTTAGGTACTGGATTTATTGCAGGTTTATTAATTTCCAAGCCTAATCCTGGTTTTGTAACAATTCCTACACCTTCTCCACCATCAATTTCAATTTCATTGGTTTTTTTGGTGATTGACAATTCCACAATAATTTCTGCTCCATGAGTTACATCAGGATCATCTCCACCGTTTTTAATTACAGAACATTTTGCCCTATCTAATTCAAATTCACAAGAATGGATTGGTATTTGAAGAAAAGATCGTTTTGGTAATAGAATACTTACATTGTCAATTTTTTTCTGATTTATTATTGATAGTAATGCAGCTTTAGATGCTGCAGTTGCTGAACTTCCTGTAGTGTAACCAGTCTTCATTTTGGTCTTTTCTTCTTCCATGTTTATTGTATTCATTTTATAGTATTAACTCTTATTTTGTAATTTTTACAATTACTAAATAGATTTAAAATTAAAACAAACTTGGTTCTATTATGGTCAAACTCTCTAAGATTGTTGTTACTGGAGCAAGTGGATTTATCGCAAAAAATCTTAGAAAATATTTATCTGAAAAAAATATTGATTTAATCTCAATATCTAGAAATGACTTTAAAAAATTTAAATCTGAATCTAAAATCATTTCAAAAGATTATGATGAAAAAAAACTTTTACAACTAATTAAAAATTCAGATGCATTAATTCATCTTGTTGGTATAGGACAACAATCAGTTAATTTAGATTATAATATGATAAATACTGAATTTACACAACATATTGTAAATTTAAGTAAAAAAGCCAATATTCAAAAAATTGTTTATCTAAGTGGTTTAGGAGTCTCTACAAAAACAACTTTGGGTTATTTTATTTCAAAATACAATGCAGAAAACTTTATCATTAATTCTGGATTAGATTACACTATTTTTAGACCATCATATATTGTAGGAACTGATGATATGTTTACAAAATATCTTAAAAGACAAATTAAAAATGGTGAAATTAATATTCCAGGCTCTGGAACTTATTCTATTCAACCAATTCATATCTCTAATGTTGTAAAAATTATTTTTGAATCTACTCTACAACCAAAATTTAAAAATAAAATTATTGATCTTGTTGGTCCTGATTTCATCACTTTTGAAAAATATGTTAAACTCTTTTCTAAAGGAACTAAAACTAGCATAAAAAAAATCAAACTTGAAGATGCATATTATGATGCCATAACTAATTCCAAATCTGACTTTGGAGTTGATGATCTCAATATTCTAATTGGAAATTTTAAGGGAAATCATGAAAAATTAAAGAAAATTACTAACATGGAATTTGAATCAGTTATAGGATTATTACAATCCGGCAGATTGCTTTAACATTTCAGACTTGTCTGTCTTTTCCCAAGTAAATTCTGGTTCATTTCTTCCAAAATGACCATATGATGCAGTTTTTTTGTAAATTGGTCTCTTCAAATCAAGTTGTGAAATGATTCCTGATGGTTTCATGTCGAAATTATTTCTAACTAAATCTTCAATTTGACTTTCAGGAATTTTATTTGTTCCAAATGTATTAACATAAAGTGATACTGGTTCTGCCACTCCTATTGCATATGCTAATTGAACTTCACATCTATCAGCCAATCCTGCAGCTACAAGATTTTTTGCAATGTATCTACACATGTAACACGCAGATCTATCGACTTTAGATGGATCCTTTCCTGAGAAAGCTCCACCACCATGTCTTCCAAATCCACCATAAGTATCAACGATAATTTTTCTTCCAGTTAATCCTGCATCTCCATGTGGGCCACCAATCACAAATTTTCCTGTTGGATTGATGTGAATTTTGATATCCTCATTCCAAAGATTACCTAAAACTGGTTTGATTACTTTATCAATAATTTCTCTTGAAATTTCTTCTTGAGATACTTCTGGAGCATGTTGTGTAGATATTACAACTGTTTCAATCTTTGTAGGTTTGTTATCCTCATATCTTACAGAAACTTGTGATTTACCATCCGGTCTTACCCATGGTAAAGTCTGATCTCTTCTTACTTGTGATAATTTTTGAATAAGCTTATGTGCAAATAAAATTGGCATAGGCATTAATTCTTCAGTTTCATTTGACGCATAACCAAACATCAAACCTTGATCACCTGCACCTTGCTCTTTTTCTTCAGTTGCTGTTACACCTTGACTGATATCTGGACTTTGTGAATGAAGTTTTAAATCGACTTTACAACTATCTCCATCAAACATCAAATCTTTGTTATCATAACCAATTTCTTTTATTGTTTTTCTAACTAATTCTTCTTGAGCCTTTTGATCAAATACTGCTTTTGATGTAACTTCACCTGATACAACTACATAATTAGTTGTGACCATTGTTTCAACTGCAATTCGAGAATTAGGATCTTGTCTAAGATATTCATCTACAAATGCATCAGAAATATTATCACATATTTTGTCTGGATGTCCTTCAGTTACTGATTCAGAGGTGAATAGAAAATTATTGGTCATAAAACCACTTTTAACTAAAGTTCGTTTTCTAGTTTGATAAATAATACATTGTTGCCTCTTACGATAACTCTACCGTAATTGGCAATTGTTTTACCGTCATGACGTTCTTCTGCATCAGTCATAATCAAATTCATATAGGAATCTACATTGTCCATCTTTCCTTTGTATTCTACTTCGTTTTTCAGTCTTACAGTAACTTTCTTCTTGATACTTTTTTGAAGAGTTGTTAAAGGTCTTTTTGCGCTAGGAGTTGGTTGGGACACTAATTGTTCACTTGTTTTGAAACCTTGTTCTCTAGCATAAAAGCCTTACCTCTTTTATGAAAATTGAAATTCCTTAAATTTTTTCTTCTTTTTCTAATAATTACTCAAATGATCTCTACAGGTTTACAAAAATTAGACAAATTCTTGTCAGGTGGAATTCCTGATAATGTAATTGTAGATATTTTTGGTGAAAATGGAACTGGAAAAACTCTATTCTTATTACAATTGTCTATAAATTCAATTAAAAATGGTGGTAATGTTTTGTATTTTGACACTACAGGTGGATTTAGACCTGAACGAATCGTTGAAATTCAAAAAGAATTAAAAATAGAGATTAATTTATTGGAAAAAATTACTGTATCGAGAATTACAAATACTTCAGAACAAATTAAATCAATTACTAATCTTGAACAAAGTGATTTTTCTTTAATTGTGATTGATAATATTACTGATTTATTTTCTTATGAATATCAAAAAGACGAATCTATATTTGAAAAAAATTTATTATTTATGAAATACATGCATGAATTATCAAAATTAGCAACCACAAAAAAAATTCCAATTATAATTACTAATATGATTAGAATCTCAAATGATGCTGAAATAGAAAATATGCAAAATGCAATTGATCCTTATACACATATCAAAATTCATCTTTTTAAAAAATCATCAAAATTTAATGGCCAAATTTATTGGGCATTAAAAAAAGAAAACTTTTCTTATACCATTAATAAAATTGGGTTGTCTGATAATAGTGAAGATTTTTAATGGTCTACTCTTAGGTTAAATGATGGCAGGAATTTTTGATTCAATACCAATTATTACTGTAGTTTTATTTGCACTTGGCTTAGTAGGTGTATTTGTTTATGAAAGATCACGATCAAGTAACACAGTTGAATCATCTTCTTAATTCTTTTTTGTAATTTTAGAAAATGCAGTGACAAATAATTCTATTCTACCTTCTAACCCTGGTTTTGCATTTAGTCCAGTAATTGAAATAATTTCTCCCAATTCACATTTGTCGATAATTCTTGATAGATTTCTCCAACCTTTTACCCAAATTTGTCCTGTATCATCTTCAACAAACATTTCTGAAAGTGCTATTGACTCACCTGATTTTGTTTGTACTTCACGTCTTTCAGGAACTTTCAATACTATTGCTTCAATACAATAACTGGCATCTATTTTGATATCATTAATTTTTGTTCTAAGTTGAGACAATGAGGGAATTGATTCATCATTATCTAATTTTCTTACAAAAGAATTTTCATCTAATGTAATTGAATTTCCATAAACTTTTGATGGCATACATTCTATGACATCACCTTCTACACAGATGCTAGTTGAGTTTGAAGAATCATTAATGTTGAATAAATTCTTTTTATTATCAACGGCTAAAATCATATTTTTACCATTTTCTGTAGGTGTTATAGAAAGAACTCTTGTAATTATTGGCTCTGCTTCTTTGCCACCTTCAATTTCAATTATTGTAGAATCATTTCCATGAATTTCAAGGCCTTGATTTCCAGATTTTACTCTAACACCAAGTAATCTTACTTTGGCAGATTGTGAAATCATATTTGGAATACTTGATTCATCTTTTCCCCATAGAACTGCTCTCATTCCACTTCCATCTTTTCCTTTTAATCTCATTCTTAGTGCTTTTCCAGGTACACCACGAGAATTTGTAAATTCCATTCCGCTAATCACCCCATCAATAGTTCCAGAAATTACTAGATCTTTTTGACCTTCTTTAGATTCACTGACATCTTTTGTAATAGTATCAATAGTTGGAATTTCACTTTTAGTATCTGTAGTTTCTATATTTGATCCAGAACCAATGTTAATTGTTGGGGATCCATCTAGATCAGATTTTACATAAGCTTTGATTATTTTGATTAGATCACCAGGTTTTAGATTTTCAATACCTGGAAGATTGGCTTTTTCATCCCATAATTTTACACTAGCTGTAGAATTTGTATCGTATACCGTCATTGTTCTAAGATAGAATGGAGAGCCATCTTTTCTAGAAAATTGTTTTGCAGGTGAAAGACTCAAAACTCTTGTTTCTAATGAGACTTCTTTTGCTCCAGCGTATAGATCCTTTAAACTAATTTCAACTTTTTCTGATTCTGATAATGTAATCCCGTAATCTGATGCAATTAAAAATAATGCTCCCTGATCTGTTAGATAACCTGCACCAATTTTTTCTTTCTTTTGTTTAATTTGTTCTTCAAGATCACTTTTAGTTAATTCTGGCTTTTGTGCAAGTAATTTATCAATAAGATTTTCAAATTCAGACAATTCGTTTTTTGATAAACTCATTCTATTAATAAAAATTTCATTCTAGTAAAATTTTATTTTTCTAACAAAATGATCGCTTGAACATATTTTTATCCAATTTTAAAATCATTAAGATCGTTTATTTTCTAAATCTCTACATGATTTATCATAATTAATTCAAATTTTCCAAAAAATATCTTGATTTATCTCACTAACTAAATTAATAGGAAGATCGCAGTTTTGGTATGTCTTGTATTGATGTAAACCATCTATCAAAATCATATGGCTCAGTTCATGCAGTGGATGATCTAACTCTATCAGTAAAATCAGGTCAAGTTTTTGGATTTTTAGGCCCTAATGGTGCAGGAAAATCCACAACAATCAAACTCCTTACAACTCTCATTCCGCCCTCAAGTGGCTCATTAACTATTTTGGGCGTTGATGCTGTAGCAGATCCTCTCAAAATTCGTCATAAAATTGGAGTAGTATTACAACAACCAAGCTATGAGCCTACATTATCGGTGGAAAAATCTCTTGAAAAATATGGGATGATGTGGGATATTCCTAAAACTGAACGTAAAAAAAGAATGGAACAACTCTTGATTGATTTTGATCTAGTTGAAATTCGTAAGAAAAGAAATGAAGATCTATCTATTGGTCAAAGAAGAAGAGTCCAAGTTGCACGTGAATTTATGCATGATATGGAATTATTATTTTTAGATGAACCTACAGTTGGATTAGATCCGAGTGCTAGAAGAAAATTATTAGATTATTTAAAAAATAAAGTTAAAACAGGTTTGACAATTTTTTACACTACACATATTCTATCTGAAGCAGAATACCTGTGTGATCAAATCGCTATTATCGATAAAGGTAAAATTGTTACTGTTGATTCACCGGATGCATTAAAAAATAGATTTGGAAAAGAAAAAACAATCAAAATTCATTTATTAGAAAAACAACCTGAAATTAATTCTCTTTTATCTGGTATTTCAGATTGTAAAATTAATTTTGAAAATGGAACAAATATCATTATTCATTCAGAACAATCTGAATCAGTATTGTTAAAAGTATTGAAAATACTTAATGAAAATAGAATAGAGATTGAAGATCTATCAGCTGTACCAACAAATCTTGAAGAGATCTTTTTAAACATGGTAAGAGAAAATGCATCCAATAATTAGACTTGTTAACAGAAATCTCACGATTTCTCTTAACCCTGGATTTTTAATTTGGCAAGTGATCTTTCCTTTAATCTATATTTTTATAGCTGGTTTTGCATATGCACCATTAATCAATGCTGTTCCTTTTGGAAATAAAGAACTTGATTATCCGGCATTTTTGGCATCTGGCATGATTGGATTTAACATAATGAATAGTACACTACTTTCTGGAATTATTATTTGGAATGATAGAAAACATGGAATGTTTGAACAAATTATGTCTGGACCCTTTACGAGGGGCCATTATATTCTTAGTAATATTTGCACGATTGGAATAATTGGATTAGTTAGTGCTGGATTGATAGCTATAGTTGGATACCCTGTATTTTTTGAATCTGTAGAATTTTCATTTGTTACAATTCCAATAATCATTTTTGGTGCTATTACAGGTTCGGTCCTTTTTGGTTCATTGGCATCAATTATCTCAACTAGATTACGCTCAAGTGAAGGATTTAACGTACTTATCAATACTGTTTTTCTTTTCTTTGCTTTTGTTAGTACTGCATTTTATCCAGCAGACGGTGTGCCTGAACCCTTACGAACTGCATTTTATCTAAATCCGTTAACATATCTTGTTGATGTAATTAGAGCAGGAATTTTTGGAACTATTACTGAATTTGTTATTATTGAAATGATAATACTGGTGGCAATTGCATCAACATTATTTGTCATTGCTTCACGGCTACTTGCAAAATTAGACTTTTAGCAATTAAAATTATTTTTTAAATTTTTCGTATAACTCATTAATTTTTTTAATAATATCTAAATTTTCATATTCTACTAATTTTAAATTTGGAATAACACAATGTCCTCCAATAATACCTGGATACATTTTTGGTCTATTGCCTAAGTTTTCATGAATCTCATCTGCAAATTTCCACATTTCATCAAAATCTACACTCTCTTTTTCACAAATCATTTTTGTAATTTGAGCATAATTAATTAGCCATCCATAGTATGTTGTATCAACTAAAATTTTTGCTAACTCTGCTGTTTTTGTTGTTGACATCCATTCTATTTTTTTAAATCGTTTTTCTAAACCTGTTTTTATTTTAGGGTCTATCTGTTTATCATCTGATGAAATAAATTTTGTATATTTTTTAATATCATCTAAAAATCTTTTATGTACTCCTCTAACTGGTGAAAATAAAATTGGTACTTTGGAATTATTTTGAATATTTTTTGTTGTTCCAGGTTTTACTGTAGAGTGTATTAGAACAGCTTTTAGACCTTCAATTTTATTAATCCAATTTACTGTAATATCAATAAATTCTGTTAATTCTCCAGGAAGACAAACATGAAGATATTCTGGATTCTCAATTTGTTCCTTCTCTGAATAGTTCTTACATTTTGAATTATCAGCATCAATTCCAACACAATTACAGTTTCTTTCTTCAAGAAGATGAAATAGAGTTTCTCCAACTTCGCCCATTCCTAAAATGATATCAGTCATATGCCTAATTTCAAAAAAACTATCTATGTTATATTCGTGTACAAAAATCAATTATTTTCAAAGTAAGTAGCCCGGCCCAGACTCGAACTGGGGTCAAAGGCTTCAAAGGCCTCTATGCTTGACCGCTACACTACCGGGCTGCTAAATCGAGCACTCTCATTCCCTTAATGAACTTTTTATTTGACTCTTAAACTAAAATTAACTATTCTTTGATTATCATGATTAATTTTTCAATAGGATTTTCCATCTGCTTTCTAATTTTTTCTGCTCTTTTTTGATTCTGATTATTAGTAGATTCAAAAATTTTCTTAATATAATTTGAAATCTTATTTGGATTTGTTTCCCTTCTTATCAAATATTTTTTTACCAAGAAATTTTCAATAATATTTGGAACTGCATTATATGATATTGTAGGAATTCCCATTAATGCAGATTCAGCAGTCATAGTACCACCAGATCCAATAAAAATATCTGTATTCTTTAACAAATGTTTCCCATCATATGTCATTTTTACAATTTTCACTTTTTTACCAATAATTTTTTGTAAATTTTCAATTTGTTTTGTATATCTACCTAAGACTACAATGTTATCATTTTCATATTCTCTTTCAATTTTTTTTATGATTGGGATGATTTTACCAGATTTTGATGTGTATGATGCTTCTTCTTCTTCTACTCTTATCAAAATATTCTTTCTATTGTTGTTTTTGAATGGTAATTTAGCTTTTTGATCAATTTTTCTCTGGATTGTTACAAATGCATCAATTGCTTTGTATTGAATAATATTTTTTTCATCAATTCCATACTTTGAAAATTTCTTTTTTGGTATTGTAAATGGAATTAATAATTTTTGAATTAATGGCAAAGTTAATCGCATTACTGCTTCTGCATGTGGAGAATCACAGAATGCTACATGTTTAATTCCTAAACCAAATGCAATTCTAGCTGCTTCAGGAGAACAAAAGCTAATTACAATATCTGGGGAAAATGTCCTAATTTTTGTAGATAGTTTCTCCATTCTATCGATACTGGCTTTGAGTTTAGTTTTTTTGTCTCCACCACCATGTTTTCCAACAAAAATTAGGTTAAAATCACGTATTTTTGCTAATTTTGAAACTTCTTCATAATCTCTTGAAGTACACAAAAGATCATGTTTTTTACCTAATTTTTCAACTATTGGTTCAGAAAACAATAATTGTTTTGGTGTAAGAATATCTATCCATATTTTCAAGTAATTTTCTAATTATCCCAAGTTCAATAAGTTTTTCTTAGTCCATTCCTTGATCTAACCTATGGCAGGAGCTAAAGTTGTCGTTTATGGTCTTAGTACCGAAGGATATGCCATTGCATCTCAAATGGCAATTAAAGGTGCAGATGTTTACATCATAGATGAATCTACTCCATCAGCAATTTCACTTAATGCAGAAATTGCCAAAACATATCCAAACGTATCTTCTCTAAAAGAAGATGAACCTCTATTAGCTATGGAGCCAATTGATGTGGCAATTTCAAAAGCACAATATCTTTTCTTTACTCCAAGAATTAGAAAAACTGGACAAGATATCAAAACTGAAATTCATTCAAAATTTAAGGATGCAGTTACATCGATGAAAAAAAATAGTTCAGTAATTTTTACTCTTCCTACAGGATTTGGAGGTAACCATGAAAATATTTCATTACTTGAACATGTAACAGGATTTGAGACAGGAAAACATATTTCATATTTTTATTATCCTCTTGAAGATCTTAAAGAACAACCAAAAATCATCGGATCATTTAATGGAAAAGAAGATTTGATATTGTCCGAACTTCTCACTGTAGGTAAAAAAGAGAAAAAATTTGTAGCAATTTCATCCTCTGAGCATTTTCATGCTATTGATGTTCTATCTAGATTTTCTAGTTTATGTAGTGTTTTAGAAGTTTGTAAATATGCTCAAGATGATATTACAAAAAATGATCTTTCTTCAGATGATTTTCAGGAAATATTCTTAGATGATATGATTAGTAGTCTATTTGATTTGAAATCTTTAGGCTCATCTTTTGATGGTGCAAACTCTCTCATGTATCTAATTAATGGAAGTGTTAAAGGAATTGATGGATATATCAAGCGATTAATTGATGAGATTCGCTCAACATTAAAGAAAAATGATCTAAAGGCAAGTAGAACTAAGATTGCATTATCTTGGACACTTGATCAACATGTAATGCGTGGAGACAAAATTGAGATGTTACAAAATTTAACATCCAGGTTGCGTGATTACATTGGTGATGTAGAAGCTTATGAAGATCCAAACTTTGATCTATTTCATAGTGATAAAACTACAATTGTTGTAGCATGTTCAAAATTTGATTTTGATAATATTGAAAAAAATAAACAGGATTCCAATCTAATTATTGTTAAAGCTAATCCTTTGTGTGAAACAATCAATAATAGTATAAATTAGCTAAATTGTTATTTTGATTAAATTGTCTAGCAAATCTGATCCTGATGAAATCCCAGTAAATGTAATCTCTGAAAATGAAACAGAGAATGATTCTTCTATATCAGAATCAAAATTGTCAGAATTTAATATTGATGAATTATCTCAACAATTGGATTTAGAAAAACAAAAATCATCTGAATATGAAGGAAAATTAAAACTTGTTTTAGCCGACTTTCAAAATCAAAGTAGGAAAACACGAACTGATATAGAACATGGTGTTAATACAAAAATTAATGAATTTGCTTTAGATTTCTTAAAAATTTATGATGATTTTGTAAGAGCAAAAGAAGTTTTTTCTGAAAGTAAAATTAATTCAGATGGTTTGGATTCTATTTTAAAAAACATGAATTCTTTATTACAAAAATATAATATTGTTCCAATAGAGGCATTAGGCGAAATTTTTAACCCTAATTTTCATGAGGCGATATCGATTATCAATGATCCAGATTTAGATGATAATACAATCACAAAAGAGATCAGGAAGGGATATATTTCTCATGAGAGAGTTATAAGACCTACACTAGTAGAAATTACAAAAAAGGATGATGATAAAATATGACTAAAATTATTGGGATTGATTTAGGAACGAGTAATTCTGCTGCAGCAGTTGTAATGGGTGGAAAACCCACAATTATTCCAGCAGCTGAAGGCGCCACTGTGGGTGGAAAAGCATTCCCATCAGTTGTATCATTTACTAAAGATGGTGAACTTTTAGTTGGTGAACCAGCACGAAGACAATCTGTAACAAATCCAGATAGAACTATTTTTGCTGCTAAAAGAAAAATGGGCTCTGATCATATTTTTAAAATTTTAGATAAAGAATACAAACCTCAACAAATTTCATCGTTCATTCTTCAAAAAATCAAAAAGGATGCTGAGGCATTTATTGGAGAACCAGTTAGTAAAGCAGTAATTACGGTTCCTGCATATTTTGATGATAATCAACGTCAAGCTACTAAAGATGCTGGAACAATTGCAGGACTCGATGTTGTTAGAATAATTAATGAACCCACAGCAGCAGCTTTGGCATTTGGATTAGACAAAGCTAAACAAGATATGAAAATTCTTGTCTTTGATTTTGGTGGTGGAACATTGGATGTTACAATAATGGAAATGGGTGGTGGTGTTTTTGAAGTTCTCAGTACATCTGGTGATACCCAATTAGGTGGTACAGATATGGATAAAGTTCTAATTGATTTTGTTGTAGATGAATTTAAGAAAAAAGAAGGCGTTGATCTCAGTTCAGATTCAACTGCGATGGTAAGAATTAGAGAAGCTTCTGAAAAAGCAAAAATTGAATTATCAACTGTAATGGAAACTGATGTCAATTTACCATTTATTTCACATGATCCATCTTCAGGTGCTAAGAATTTAGAATTAAGAATAACTCGTTCTAAACTAGAAGAGTTGATACGACCGATTGTTGAGAAATGCAAGCCTTCAATATTGAAAGCACTAGAAGATGCAAAACTCACAAATTCTAATATTAATAAAATTGTCATGGTTGGTGGACCAACAAGAATTCCATTGGTGAAAAAATTTGTAAGTGAAATTGTTGGCCAAGAATCTGAGTCCGGTGTAGATCCAATGGAGGCTGTAGCAATGGGAGCAGCAATTCAGGCAGGGATTATTGCTGGAGATGTTAGTAGTGACATAGTTTTACTTGATGTAACTCCTCTAACATTGGGAATTGAAACTTTGGGTGGTGTTAGAGAGCCATTAATTGAAAGAAATACTACTATTCCAACTTCAAAGAGTAAAGTTTTCACAACAGCAGCTGATAGCCAAACAGCTGTTACTATTCATATTGTTCAAGGCGAACGACCAATGGCAACTGATAATGTATCCTTAGGAAGTTTCAATCTTACAGATTTACCACCAGCTCCAAGAGGAATTCCTCAAATTGAAGTAAAATTTGACATTGATGCAAACGGAATAATCAATGTAACTGCAAAAGATCTTGGAACACAAAAAGAAGCAAAAATTACTATTGAATCTACAACAAAATTATCTAAAGAAGAAATTGAAAAATTAAAAGATGATGCAGAAAAATTCTCTGATGAAGATAAAAAGAAGATAGAGAAAATTGATTTAAAGAATGAAGCAGAAAGTTACATTTACACTGTAGAAAAATTAGTAAATCATGATCTTAAAGATAAAATTTCACAAGAACAAGGAATTAAAATTACTGATGCTGTAAAGGAACTTAGAGAAGTTCTAGATAAAGAACCAGATGAATTAAAACCTAAACTTGAAGTATTACAAACATTGGTTAATGAAGTTACAACTGAACTTTACAAAAATGCTACACCCCCACCTGGCGCAGAAGGACAACAAGGCGCAGAAGGACAACAAGGCGCAGAAGGACAACAAGGCGCAGAAGGACAAACCAAAGAATCATCTTCAACTGATGAAACAAAAACCAACTAAGTTTCTAATTCAATCATTTATACGGTAATTATGATAAAGGTATGATTCATGGCTGCAAAACGTGACTATTATGAGGTTTTAGGTGTCACAAAAACATCTTCAACTGATGAAATTAAGCAACAATATAGAAAATTAGCATTAAAATTCCATCCTGACCGTAACACTTCTTCAGATGCTGGAGAACATTTTAAAGAAATTTCTGAAGCATATGCAGTTATTTCAGATCCTGAAAAAAAACAGGTCTATGATCAACATGGTCATGCTGGTGTTGATGGAAGATATTCTAGTGAAGATATCTTTCAAGGAGCACAGGGTGGAGGTTTTGATAATATTTTTGAATCTATCTTTGGTCGTGGAGGAGGTGGAGGATTTGGTTTTAATCAACAACAACAGCAAGGTTCTGATCTTCTCTATGAGACTCATGTAACTTTAGAGGATGTATTACATGGCAAAAAAATGGAAATCAATTTACAAAAACAAATTCAATGTGATATTTGTAATGGTTCAGGTGCTAAACCTGGTACTAACAAGAAAACATGTGGAACATGTAATGGTCAAGGACAAGTTAGACAAACTCGCAATATGGGATTTGCCTCATTTGTTACTGCTGCACCTTGTTCTGCTTGTAGAGGTCAAGGATCTATAATTGAAACACCATGCAATGAATGTAAAGGACAAGGAAGGAAAAGAGGTTCTAAAACTGTAACATTTGAAATTCCTCCAGGAATAGATTCAGGAGATTACACTGTGTCTGGAGAAGGAAATGAAATTCCAGATGGAGTAAATGGTGATTTAATTGTTAGAGTAAGAGTACAACCACATTCAAAATTTAATCGAGATGGAAAAGATATTTTTTATGATCATGATCTTTCTATGATTGATGCTGCTTTAGGATGTGCAATCACTGTTCCAACTTTGGAGGGAAATGAAAAAATTAAAGTTGATGCTGGCAGTCAACCAAATACCATTATCAAACTAAAAGGAAAGGGTGTTACTCATATCAATTCTAGGGGAAAAGGGGATCAATTTGTAAGAATCGTAGTAAACGTTCCTAAAAAACTCAGTAAACATCAAAAAAATCTTTTAGATGAATTTCAAAAAACTAATGATTAGTGATAAAAAATGAAAATTGCATTAGATGTTGATGGTGTACTTGCTGATGTTATAATGTCTTGGTTAAATTATAGTAATTCTATTAGACCTGAAATTGCTAAACATCAGATAACTAGTTGGGAATTTTGGAATGAATTTGAAATAGATCGTTATGATTTTTACACTGAACTTAGTTCATGTTGGAAAAATTGGATGACAATTCCTACCACTGAAAAAAATTTATCATCCATAACAAAATCTCTTACCGATATTGGTCAAGTAGATATTGTAACTGCTAGAGAACGTTCTACTGACTCTTTTGTAAAATCTTGGTTGGATCATCATAATATTGAATATGATAATTATGTATCAGTAATTGATGGTCCTATGAAAGCTGATTTAGATTATGATGTGTTCATTGATGATTCTCCATTAAATGCAGAACAATTCCTTAAAAATAATAAAAAAGTAATTCTATATTCACAACCATGGAATCAACACGTTTCTGAAAATAAAATCCATCGCGTTTCAAATCTTTCAGAAGCAATAGAAAAAATAAAACTCAATTAATTTTTTTTAACTTTTCTAATGCTAACATGATGACCATTTCTAATATGTGTAACATGTGTCACATTCATTAATTCATTAATTTTGTCCTCGCTATAGAATTTAGTATTATAGCGTCCTAAAACTTTCTTACAATTTGTACAATATACTTCTCTAAATTCCATTTTATCACTTGATTAATCTGGTATGATTGTTCCACAGTATAATAAAGAAACTTATTCTAGATCTCAAAATTTTCCAATGCGGGAGTCGCCCAGCCTGGTCAACGGTGTAAGGTTCAGATCCTTATCTCTTAGGAGTTCGTGGGTTCAAATCCCACTTCCCGCATCTATTAACTAGTATTTTCTAATTTCTTTTTGATGTTTTTTAATAGAAGACTGTTGATTATCTCTCCAGAAGCTTTACCTCTTAGTTCTTTCATAACAATTCCCATTAATGGTCCAACTGCTCTCTCTTTCTGATTTTTAATTATTCCTTCATTTTTCTCTATTATATCTACAATAATTTTCTCTATTTCTTCTTCATTAACAGACTCAATTGATGCATTTTTCATTGCTTCTTCTGTAGTTTTTGATTTTCCAGACATTATACTTTCAAAAATAATTTCAATTGATTCTTTAGCAATTTCCCCATCTTCTAATAAATTAAATAATTTGAGAATTTCCTCATTTTTTAGTAAATCTGAATTTAAACCACTTCTTTCTAAATTTGTAATTGTTGAACAAAGAATTGATGCAACAAATGTAGGATTAGTTTTAATTTTTTCAACAATTTTTTCAAATAATCCAATATATCGTGAATCAAAAATTTGTTCAGCTAATTGTGGATTAAGTTTGTATTTTGTTTCTAGTTCTTTGATAGAATCATCCCAAGATTTTGGAATATTTTCTTCTGCTTCTAATAATTCCTTCTTTGTAATAATTATTGGAGGAATATCTGTTTCAGGATACATTCTAGCTGCCCCTGGTCTTGGTCTAAGAAATTTTGTTTCCCCAGTTTGAGTAGCTAATCTAGTATCTATTGGTATTCCATGATTCTTGATATACTCAATTCTTAAAATAATTTGATCAATAACAGTGTGAATTTTTTCTTCAGGTGATGCTAAAATCAAAAAAGCATCATTTTCATTAATCTTTGAAAATTTCTTTAATTTTTCTAAATCTATTTCTTCTACTCCATAGTTGGGTAATTCATCTGAATGAAAAACTCCTCCTATTCCAAAAAATCTAACTAATTCTGCTACTTCTTTCCCTAATCTTATGCCTTCGTATGGTGAATATCCAAACATTTTAGCCATATTTCTAAATGTAATTGCCATGATTTTCTGATTTTTCTTCAAGGCAGTTTGAATAATTTTTGATTTACATTCTGAAAATAATTCTGTAATGTCTTTACTATCTTCCTTATCATAAATCCAATTTTTTTCTTGAATTTTTTTTGAAATTTTTAACAAACCATGTTGTCTTTTAGCTTCATACTCTACAACTTTTTCTAATTGATCTAATTGTTGTACTCCTTTTACTTCAATTACGACTCCTCCTCCATCTTTTATTGATACATTAACATCTTGTCTTATAGATCCTAATCCTCTTTTTACTTTTTTTGTACTTCTCAAAATTCTTCCTAGTGATAGTGCAATTTTTTTAATTTCTGTTAATTCAACTTCAAAAGGCTCTGTTGCAATTTCAACTAAAGGAATTCCTAGACGTTCTAAACCAAATTTTCTTACAGAACCTTCATCTCCTAAATTTTTGGCAGCATCTTCTTCTAAACAAATTGATTGAATTCCTATCTTTGTTTCTCCTGTATTAAAAAATCCCCCCTGGGAAATTAACATAGTACGTTGAAATCCAGTTGTATTGGAACCATCAATTACTGTTTTCCTCATTGGATAAATTTCACTGAAAATATTTGATTTTAAAGCAGAAGAAATAATCAATGCAATTTTTCTTGCATCATTATCTAGTTCATGTGGTGGCTCTTCATCTTGTTCAACTAAACAACTACTTTCATTATTTGCATAATACATTATTGTCTTTGATTTTGTGCTTTCAAACAGTGCCGCAGGATCAAATTCTCCTAATTCACTTTTAGATGCACGTAATTTTCTTTGAAATTTTATTGAATATTCATCAGACTCTATTGGATTGCAGTTGCAAAATAATTTCTTGTTTGTTGCTAATTGTTGATGGATTTCTAATCCTACTTTGACACCTGCATTTTTTATTGAGAATTCTTCCATACTGACACCTGATTATATTGAAAATTCTGATGCAATTCTATTGAGCATGATTTCTTTAATTTCTTCACGATTTTCAGTGTTTCCTGTAGCCCACATTGCCTTTACCAATGCAATTTCTGGAATCATGTTTTCTAGAGGGATTATTCCTAAATCTAAAAGATCTCTACCACTCTCGTAAACTGTCATTCTCACTCTACCATCTATACACTGTGAAGTCATTCCCATAAAGATGCCTTTTTCATTTGCCATTTTTACTATTGGATACATATTTTCTCCGATATGTCCTAATCCAGTACCTTCAAAAATTATTGCTTTGTATCCAGTGTCTATGATATTTTTCAACATATTTGGATCATATCCTGGATAATATTTTACTAGGGCAACTTTTTCATTTATTTTTATTTTAGGATTGTATTTGTTAGTTGTAAAAAAATTATCCTTCATGTTATTATGAATTTCACTATTTACAATTAAAAATGCAGGATTATTTCCTACTGTTTGAAATGCTCCTCTTTTACTAGTGTGGTTTTTTCTTACTCTTGTTCCAATATGACAAGCAATTGTTTCATCATTTTCATCTTGATGCATTGCTATGTAGATTCCATTTGTTTTACATTCTGTAAGGAATTTTACAGCTCCAATTAGATTTAGTGCTGCATCTGAAGATGCACGATCTGATGATCTTTGTGAACCAACTAATGCTATAGGAATTGGAAAACCTGCTAATGAAAAAGAAAGATAAGATGATGTGTAATGCATAGTATCTGTACCGTGGGCAATAATAATTCCAGAATAATCTGAATCCAAATATTCATTCACTGTTTGAGCAATTTTTAACCAATGTTCAGGCATAATATTTTCAGAATATTCTGAAAACAACACCTTGGTGTCTATATTTGCAATTTTAGCTAGCTCAGGAACTGATGAATTTAATTCTTCAGCAGTTAATATTGGCGTAACTGATCCCGTTCTGTAATCAATTTTACTTGCAATTGTACCTCCAGTTGATAATAATAAAATATTTGGCAACTTTTTATTTTTCTCAACCTTTTCATTTTTCTCTACACTTTTTTCTGAAGTTAGACCTTTCTCAATTTTTTTAATTTTAGCAATTTCTAAACCAATGTTGTATCCACTCTTTAATTTTAAAACAATATGTTTGTCATCACTGTGTTCATATCTAGGCATTACAATTCCTGAATAAGTAATATCAGCTAAAATTTTTATAGAATCTCCAATTGAAATTTTGTTTGTCTTTAGAAATTCTAATGAATTTCCATCATATCCTGTATATTCTGACATTTATGAGAATTAGATTCGTTATTTTATTAAAACTACCTGTAATAGGAGGCCACTAATTTATCGCCTATCTTGAGGTCTTTTTGTTCTCTTACTTTCTTTACTGCTTCCTCAAAGTGTTTCATAGTTACTTTAGCATCAACATCCTTCTTTTCAATATCCTTTACATCTGGATGTGAATCTAAGAATTCATGAATGACTAGAGATACTGCAGTATTGGCAATAGATGCTGTATCTGCACCACTAAGTCCATCAGTTAGTTCTGATAATTTTTCAAAGTCAATATGTTGAGAATCATTATCATCAGTAATCGTTGGAATGGATGCAGCATTAATTTTCAAGATACTCTTTCTACTCTCTTTATCTGGAAGTGGAATCTGAATAATTTTATCAAATCTTCCTGGTCTTAATAATGCAGGATCAATCATGTCTGCTCTGTTTGTTGCAGCTAATACTATAACACCGTGCATGTTTTCCATACCGTCTAATTCTGTTAGTAATTGACTTACTACTCTTTCAGTAACTGCTGTTTCTCCACCAGCTCCTCTAATTGGTGCAATAGAATCAATTTCATCAAAGAATATGACACATGGTGCAGACTGACGTGCACGTTTGAAAATTTCTCTAATTCCTCGCTCTGATTCTCCTACCCATTTAGATAATAGTTCAGGACCTCTTACTGAAACAAAGTTTGCTTCACTTTGGGTAGCAACTGCTTTTGCAAGTAGAGTTTTACCAGTACCACTTGGACCATGGAGTAATATTCCTCTTGGCATTTTATGTCCTAATTTATCATAAAGACCTGGATATTTCATTGGCCATTCTACAGCTTCTTGTAGTTCTCGTTTAACCTCTTCTAAACCTCCAACATCTTCCCATTTTACATCTGGATTCTCAATGAACACTTCTCGCATTCCAGATGGTGTTACCTCAATCAAGGCTTTAGTGAAATCATCATGATTTACAATTAGTTTATCCAAAGTCTCTGGTGGGAGTTTCTCTTCTTCTAAATTCAAAACAGGTAATAATCGTCTCAAACATTTCATTGCAGCTTCTTTGCAGAGATATTCTAAATCTGCACCAACATATCCATGACTAACTGATGATATTTTTTTCATGTCGACATCATCTGCTAATGGCATATTTCTACTGTGAATTGCAAGAATGTCACTTCTTCCTTTTTTATCTGGAACTTTAATCTCAATTTCTCTATCAAATCTTCCTGGTCTTCTTAGTGCTGGATCAATTGCATTTGGTCTATTTGTTGCTGCAATGACAATAACTTTTCCTCTTGCTTCTAATCCATCCATTAATGATAACATTTGAGAAACAACTCTTCGTTCTACTTCTCCTGTAACTTCTTCTCTTTTTGGTGCAATAGAATCAATTTCATCAACAAAGATAATTGATGGAGATTTTTCTCTTGCTTCTTTGAAAATTTCTCTTAGTCTTGCTTCACTTTCACCATAAAACTTACTCATAATTTCTGGACCAGATATACTGATGAAATGAGCTTGACTTTCATTTGCTACTGCTTTTGCAAGTAGTGTTTTACCAGTACCTGGTGGACCATACAACAATACACCTTTTGGAGCTTCAATTCCTAATTTTTCAAAAATTTCTGGATGTCTTAATGGAAGTTCAATCATCTCTCTAACTTTTTTAATTTCATTTGAAATTCCACCAATATCTTCATAGGTTACTTGAGGAACACCACGTAGTGTTTCTCCTTTTTCTGCAATATGGAAAACAGTTTTTTGAGTTACCAAAACAGCATCAGCTGCTGGTGTTACTCCAATAACTTGAAAAGTTAAACGTCCACCAAAGTATGGGACCATTACATTATCGCCTTTTATCAAAGGAACACTTTCTAAAGCATCTGCAAGATATCTTTCATCTATTGGAGGAATTGCTTCAAGTGGTGCAACTACTATTTTTTCTGCAGCCACTGCTTTAATTTTTCTAACAGATATTGTATCTCCAATTGCAATTCCTGAATTATTTCTACCTAAACCATCAATTCTGATAATTCCTTTACCTTCATCTGAAGGATAAAGTGGAAGACATTTTGCTACTGTTCTTCTTTTACCTTTAATTTCAATAACATCGCCTGTTGAGGCATTTAATGTGTCCATAGAATCATAATCAATTCTTGCTACACCTCTTCCAACATCTCTAGTATATGCTTCAAGAACTTTGAGAGAAAGAGCATTTTGACTCATACATACTGGCCTAAATTCTAATTTTTATACCTTTGTGGTATTTTCGAAAACTAATTGGCAATATCACAAGCTTAAAATTCTCTTTCCGTCGGAAACGATCAACATGGGTAAAAGACCATTAGTTCGAAGACGAGGCCGCGGAGGTCATCAGTTTAGATCTACATCTACTGGAAAAGTAGGCGTAAAAGCAACTTATCCACGTTTTCCACTTTCAGAACAACATGAAGGTGAAATTATTGATCTTGTTCACGAGCGTGGTAGAGAAGCACCATTAGCTAAAGTAAGATTTGAAAATGGTTCTTTTTCATTTGTACCGGCAATTCTTGGTACTATAGTGGGTACAACTTTACAATTTGGATTAAAATCAGAAATTAAAAAAGGAAATGTCATCAGTGTTCAAAATATTCCTGATGGTACGATTGTATGTAATATTGAAAAGCACTTTGGTGACGGTGGTGCAATTGTTAAATCTGCAGGTACTAATGCAACTATATTTTCTCATGGTGATGATGGTGTAACAGTTAAACTCCCATCTGGAAAATTTACAACTCTTAATCCTAAAAACAGAGCCATGATTGGTACTCTAGCTGGTGGTGGGGCAAGTGAACGTCACTTTATGAGTGCCGGTAACAAGTGGCGTAGTTTTAGAGCAAAGGGAAAGAAATATCCAATTGTAAGAGGTGTTGCTCAGGCAGCATATGTACACCCACACGGTGGTGGACGTCATCAACACGTTGGACAAAGTTCCACAGTTTCAAGAGATGCTCCTCCTGGTGCAAAGGTCGGTAGCATTGCTGCAAGAAAGACTGGTAGAGCTAGAATTAAAGAAAGAAAGTAGTTTTTCTTTAGCCTAAAATTGATTAATAGCTTTTAGTGGAATATTGTTCTAGTGTCAAAACAACGTGTTAGACTTTTTGTAACTGGAAAGGTACAAGGTGTTTTTTTCCGTCAAACTCTAAAAGTAAAAGCAAAGCAAAATGATGTTTTTGGTTGGGTAAAGAATCTCAAAGATGGTAGGGTTGAAGCTGTTTTAGAAGGTGACGGTGAAAAAATTAACAGATTAATTGAATGGGCTCATGGTGGTCCTGCCAATGCAAGAGTTGAGGATGTAGAAATACGTAATGAAAAATTTACTAAAGAATTTTTAAAATTTGATGTATTATACTAGTGAATTTCTTCAAATGCATCTTTGATGGTTTGACTTATTGTTGAAATTTCTTGGTCTATTTTTACATGAATAATTTGTATTGGATCTTTTCTGCTTTTCTGAATTTTAATGATAACTCCTTCTCTTTCAGGTTCTACATCTGCAAACCATCTGAATGTCATTGTTTTACAAAAAACTACTCTATGCATTCTAACATCTTCAATTACTTTCTCTCCAAGTGAAAAGCAAAATTCTCTAATTGAATCAAATAATGGTAATACTGGACTTGGAATTTGTTTTTTAAAGTCTTCATAGTTTTTTTTATTCCCAAATGAAATAATTCCTTCCATGAGGTTGGAATTTTTATTTTAATTATAAAGGTAGTAGATCTGCTGGCTCCAGTCTAGACGAATAGCCCCATTTCAAGGCATACAAGATCCGCCACGTTGACGAGGAAGCGTGGATGCTCCACCTTAGGATTGCTCCCTCCCGGACCTCATCCCTTTCGATGGTTCGGTCTTAGAAGTTATCCCTTCGGATATTTCTAGTCCTGCAACCACCCGCCTCGGCGTGATTTCATTTCCGCACACCAAGCGGGAATTACCCATCTAGAGATTTACCCAACAGTTGCTGATCTCTGCATATAGCCGGTTTCAGAATAGGGCACGGCTGGCACCCTGATCTTACCTACTACCATTTTTCCTAAGAAAGTATGTTATATTTGCATTAGGTTTGATTTTCTTTTAGTTTTAAAACTACAGTACAAACTGAGCATACATTACCTGTGCAATCATTTCCACATTTTTCACATTTTGTTTTTACTTTAGAACTAGAATTTTTTACGGCAGTTGAAACTTTGAGAATTGATTGATACAAATTATTTTTAATTCCACTATGCTGATTTTCTAATGAATTTAAAAATTCACGAATTTCAGTTCTTATTCCTTCATTCATGTGTGGACAAGGTTCAGATTGAAATGGCATATCATTTGTAAATGCATAAAAGACTATTTCAGATTCATAAATCTCACAAAATGGTTTTATTTTTCTTAAATCATTTGCAGATGTATCAGGATCCATCCATCCAATCTTAGTTGTATCGCCAGAAATCATGTTTATCACAAATGTTTGTAATGTGTCATCTAGATTATGACCAGTTGCAATTACATCTGCTCCGATATCTTTTGCTGCATAATCCATTGCGCGTCTTCTAAGTGTGCCACAAATTGAACATGATGATGTTTTTTCACCTTCTCTTAATTCTAAAGCTTCATCAAGTGTTAATTCAAAAAGATCTTTGTAAGAATACACTTTATGCTCTACTCCTAATTGACTACAAACTTTTTCAACGATTTCTAATGCTTCGTTTCTATATCCTGGAATCCCCTCATCAATGGTAATTGCTTTTATTCTAAAACTATGAGTTAATGACATTTCATTAATGATTTTTAATAATGCCAGAGAGTCTTTTCCTCCTGATACTGCAACAGCTACTAGTTCATTATGTTTAATCATGTTATATTTTGAAATAGTTTTTGCAGTTTTTCTTACAATTGACTTTGAAAAACATTGTGAACAAAGTTTTTCCCCAGAGTATTTTCTTGTATAAGCTGCAGGATTTTCACATCTATCACAATTCATGAAATCAACTAAGTTTTTTTCATTAATGATTCTTTAGGTATTTTTTAGATTGTAAACCAACCAGATTTCAAATATGACAAGGCAATGTTGAGGCCAAACAGGGCAAAGGTGAATCCGTATATTCCCCACATTACTATGTTGACTGATTTATCTGAAAATCTTTTATCGACAATTGTATGAATGAATTTCCCTCCATCCAAAATTGGTAAAGGAAGCATGTTGATAATACCTATGAAAAATGAAATCATCCAAAGCCATAACAAGAACATTGAAATGTTAAAATCAACACTTGTCCAATCTATGAAATCCATTACAGGTTTGTATGGGATTGAATTATCTCTCATAATTCCTATTAATCCTCTTTGAGGATCATCAGGGGATGCCATTACTTCTAATCCAAATTCTAATGCTTGACCATCTCTAAGTACAGAAACACTAGCTATTTCTCCTGGATTTAATATTGGGAAATCAGCTGGACCATGGATCGGTATATCATTAATTGTAGTAATAACATCATTTGCAAGTAATCCTGCTTGTTCAGCTCCAGAGTTTTCTATAATTGAAAGTATCAAGACTCCTTGTGATACTTCATAAAATGTATCCAAGATAACTTCTCCAAATAGTGGAATACTTTCTAAAACCATTCCAAAAATTGGATTTGTTAACATGATAGCACCTAAAACAATTGCAAACATTACATTTGATGTTGCACCTGCTCCAATCACTCTTAATTTTGAAATCTTTTTAGCTTTATCAAATTCTTCCTCATCTGGTTCTACAAATCCTGCAAATAATGCAATGAATACTGCAAATCCACCAGTCTTAATTTTTATTTTTTCTAATGCAGCTACTATGCCATGTGCTCCTTCATGAATAACTAATACAATTGGAATTGAAAGTAAAAAGTATGTAATAGCTGGAGCTGAAGTTAATGTAACTCCTGGAATAAGTACTGTTAATTCTGAAAAATTTGATTGTGCAACAAAGTAGTTTGAAACATTATTTAGCAAAAAGTAAAATGCAAATCCCATCATTAAGAAACCTGCAATCACACTAATATCAGCAAAAACTCTGATGCCTCTTTTTGTCCTTCCTAAAATTTTGATTAATACATCATTTACGCTTTTATTCTTGTATACTAGGCTGTACGCTTTTAATTCAAAACCATATTTTTCTAATTTTAGAGCTTTTGCAATTACGATAATGACTACCCAAGCCATCAAGACATAGATTATCGAATTCTGTGCTAATAAATTATCAAGTTCCAAACTAATTGTTAATTTTTTAAGGTACAGCCATTTATCGGTTACTAAGACTGATAGTCACATGTAATAAAAAAGACATTCTTACTTCTTTATTATAAAATATTGAAATAAATGAATAATGTTACGAAGTCATTTGTGATGTTTAATTTTGATAAGATCTTAAGATTCATCTAGAATCGATACAAATTTCATTCCAAAATAGTTGATATTGTATACAGCTGAACTTACAATTTTTGCCATGACAAATAATTTAACATTGTTTACCCTATCAAAACTAGGTAATATTATGAAAACTAGAAATTATAAATTTAGACTGCATCCAAATGACTCACAAGAAAAAAAACTGCAAAATAATCTGGTAGTATGTAGATGGGTATACAATAAATTTGTAGAATATGCTCAAAAAGGGTTCGTATCACGAAATGACTGTAATTACTATTTAATCGAATTAAAACAGCAGAAACGGTGGCTATATGATTATCACTCTAAAATGCTTCAAGCAGTATCTGCACAAATAGACGGTGCTCAAAAAGTCATAATCAATCTTGACAAAAAAGGACACCATACAGGGAATTTGAAATTTTGCAAGTATCATAACTATCGAACTTTCACATACAACCAATCTGGATTCAAAATAGAACAGCATGGAAACACAAACTTATTACATCTCTCAAAAATTGGATGGATTGAAATAAAACAACACCGTGACATCCCACAAAATTCAAAAATCAAACAAGTAATAGTTACAAAATCAAAGAGTGAAAAATGGTTTGTGTGTGTTACAATTGATATTTCAGAATCTCTTATTAATATTCCAAATATATCATTTTCAAAATCAGTTGGAATTGATGTTGGAATCAAAAATTTTACCTATGATAGTAATGGAAACCAAACACCAAACCCACACAACCTCAAAAAGATGCTAAAACCATTAGCAAAAGTACAAAGAAAGATATCAAGACGAAAGAAAGGATCAAACAACAGACTCAAAGCTATCAAACATATGCAGAGAATACATGAAAAAATAGTAAATAGAAGAAAGGATTTTCAACACAAACTATCTACACAGTATGCAAAAAACAATGATGTCATATTTGTAGAAAAACTAGAAAAACTTAACATGGTAAAAAACCACAAACTGGCTCAGAGTATAATGGATGCTAGCTGGGGAACATTTTTACAAAAATTGGAATACAAATGTAAATTGTTTGTTGAAGTACCCGCCAAAAATACTACTATTGACTGCTCACGTTGTGGCAACAAAGTACCAAAAAGTCTGGCAGTTAGAATACACAGATGTAATTTGTGTGGTCTTGTATTAGACAGAGATCATAACGCATCAATTAACATCCTCAACAAGGGATTGAACATGTCGGCAAAAGCCGGCTATAAAATACCGCAGGAACTGCGGGAAGTAACGCTTGTGGAGATGCCAATGGCGTCAAGGAAGCAAGAAAAGGTCACCCAACAAGTTGTGTGGTAGTTCACCGGTTACTATGAAACCAATCATTATCATCTCAACATATCCTAACAAAAAGTCAATTTCTAAAATTGCAAATGAACTTGTAAAAAACAAGACAGTTGCATGTGTAAATATTTCTAAAATTTCATCAATTTATTCTTGGAAGGGAAAAGTAAAAAATTCATCAGAATATCTTGCTATATTCAAAACAATTACAAAAAACAAGACTTTGTTAAAAAAGAAAATTAAAGAAACTCATCCATATGATGTTCCAGAAATAGCAGAAATTGATGTTACTTCAATTGACAAATCTTATCTAAAATGGTTAGTAGAATCTACGACTTAGGATTCAACTGTATATCTTAAAAGAGAAACAATTCCACCCAAACCTGTAACTCTAAGACCGATATCCGTAGAAGAATCAACACTGTAAATTTTTACTCCCTTGGCTTCTGCATCATTTAGAAAATCCATTATCTTTTGTTCATCATTTTCTTGTATTGCTTTGTCAGAAAATACTAGTGATTCAACTGCACCCATTTGATTTGCATTAAAAGTTTCATTATATCCCATTGTAAATTTTCTACTTTTCTTGTTTGCCAGAATCATAATTTCATCAATGATTGATGATGCTTTGGCTAATTTACTATCAGACATTATTTCTTGCATTGTTTGTGATTTTGTAAATATGTAAATTCCATCTTCTCCCCCAGAATCAATTCCGTCTACCACCTGAATTTTAAATTTCTGAAGTTTTTGTGATTTTTCTATAAAATTTGCAAATCTTTTCTTTGTTTCACCAGGGCCAAAAATTACTATGGTATCCCCTTCTTTGAAAATACTTGATAGTGCTTGTTGTACTTGTTCAAAGAATTTTTCAATATTGAAATTAGTTTTGTATCTTTTTCCTCCAGAACCTGAATAGATATTTGGCATAAATTCTAAATGTGTGCCTCTTAATCTTGCAATCCCACTATCACTTGTATCAATTGCTACTAGAACAAAACTAATTTGATCATTACTTGATTCTAAAAGTTTTTTTTCAATAGGGAGCCATTTTTTCTTTGAAATTGTAATTCCATCATTTAGTTTTATAATAAATGAATGATGAGATCCATGTGGTACTGATTCATTATTTGATTCAAAAATTGTACCTCCAACTCTTAATCTATCTAAGACATCATCAAGTGAAATTTTTTCTACAGTTAATGCTATTCTAACTTTGATTCTCTCACCTTTATCTGGTCTTGAATAATCTTTATCTTGTTTTAGAACTCTTGTTGTATCTCCAATTACCTTATCATTTTCTTTGATAATACGACGTAAATTCAAAAGATCTTCAGTATCTTCTGGGATTACAGATATTGAATTTTCATCTATTGTCTTTGTAATCATGATATTATTCTAATTTACAAAAAGAAAAGAGTTTAGCTTGTTGTTTTTTCAGTTTTTACTTCTTCTGATTTCTTTTTTAGATAATTTTCAACCCATTCTATCGTGAGAACGCCTGATTCAGATAAATTTGTTAAAGAATTTGCAGATGCTTCTCCTGTCACTTTACCGTTGTTTCTTTTTAATTGTCTCCATTTTAGAGATGTATTTCCACTTTTTGAATTATAGATAATTCCCAAGACATCTTTTCCATTGACAAATGTAATGTCTCTAATTTTTTTTAGAGTAACTTTATCAGCTGCTTCAACGTAAATTGATCCAAGTTCCTCTGCTCTTTCAGCAAAAACCTCTGTATCTTCTAAATAAGCTCTCGGTGCATATGAAATACATGTACTTGAAATGACAAATCGTCTAAAACTTTCCAATGAGGCAGGAGTATCTATTGTAACCATTTTGAATGAATAAATTATTGACCATTTATCAATCTTATGTACAGACTTTTTCTTCCTCGATTGATATGTTACTACATCTAAGATCACTCTGATTAAATCGTCTATATTTTAAAACTGTAGATATATCTAAAGATATGATCAGAAACTACAAATTCAGATTATACCCAAATTCTGTTCAAAAATACAAACTACAAAATACTCTGGCTGTATGTCGTTGGGTTTACAACAAATTTGTAAATCAAGCTCAAAATAATTTTATTAGTAGAAATGATATGAATTACATCTTAACAGAATTAAAGCAACAAGAACCATGGCTGTATTCATATCACAGTAAGATGCTTCAGATGGTATCGACACAATTAGAAGGATCTGAAAAATCTTTGATTGAGCTAAATAAAAAAGGCTACAAGATAGGCAAGCTAAGATTTGCAAAATATGAAGAATACAGGACATTTATCTATAATCAATCAGGTTTCAAACTGGAACAACATGGAGACAAAAAACTACTCTATCTCTCAAAGATTGGATTTGTCGAGATTAGAATGCACAGAGAAATCCCATCTAATACAAACATTAAACAAATCATAGTGACAAAATCAAAATCTCAGAAATGGCATGCATGTGTAACATGTGACATTAATGAACCGATACTGAACATTCCAAAAATTAATCTATTAAAATCAGTTGGAATTGATGTTGGAATCAAAAATTTTACTTCTGACAGTAATGGAAATCAAACACCAAACCCATACAATCTCAAAAAGATGCTAAAACCATTAGCAAAAATACAAAGAAAGATATCAAAACAAAAGAAAGGATCAAACAACAGACTCAAATCTATTCTTAAAATGCAAAAAATTCATGAAAAGATAGCAAATAGAAGAAAGGATTTTCAGCACAAACTATCAAGTCAATATGCAAAGAATTATGATGTTGTATTTGTTGAAAAACTAGAAAAACTAAACATGGTAAAAAATCATAGACTGTCAAGAAGTATAATGGATGCTAGTTGGGGAGCATTCTTGCAAAAACTAGAATACAAATGCAAATTATTTGTTGAAGTACCAGCCAGAAACACAACTATTGACTGCTCACGTTGTGGCAATAAGGTACCAAAAAGTTTAGCTGTTAGAATTCATAGATGCAATGTTTGCAATTTGGTAATTGATAGAGATCATAATGCGAGTATCAATATCCTCAAAAAAGGATTAAACATGTCGGCAAAAGCCGATTATACACTACCGCAGGAACTGTGGGAAGTAACGCTTGTGGAGATGCCAAGGCATCAAGGAAGCAAGAAAAAACCATCAATTTCTCTGATGGCCGTTCACCAATCTTCTTGAAAGACTCAATAGGAAACTACTTGAAACATGCCTTGCGGGCAGTGATGTACCTATCCCTCTGATTATGATGAGGATCTTGAGTTCTGAGCCTGCCTTAGGATTTTAATTAATGATGATAATTAAAAAATTATGAAATCACTCACTGAATATCTAACGTTTAAAGTTCAAACTAGAAGAGCCTTTGTCAATATTACTACTGATGTAAGCAAATTGGTAACAAAAAGTAAAGTTCAGGAAGGACTTTGTCTTGTAAATGCGATGCACATCACAGCAAGTGTTTTCATTAATGATAATGAAGGTGGATTGCTACATGATTATGAAAAATGGTTGGAAGGATTAGCTCCACATGCACCTACTACACAATATGATCATAACAAAACTGGTGAGGATAATGCAGATGCACATCTAAAACGACAAGTGATGGGAAGAGAAGTTGTTGTTGCTATCACTAATGGCAAATTAGATTTTGGTCCATGGGAAGAAATTTTCTATGGTGAGTTTGATGGAAAAAGACCAAAAAGAGTTTTAGTTAAAATTATTGGCGAATAATTATCCAAAGTCTGCATCACGCTTTTGACTTTGTGATTCATTCTTTCTTGCTGCATCTCTGAATTCATCACTATGATTTTGAGGTCCATGTCCACATTTTACACATGCAATTTTGAATCCATCCTCATTTTTTTCATATGTTTCACAGCCACAGAAACATGCCATGAATCAATATAATTTCTAAGATGATATATCTTTTGGGTTACTATTCCACTTATGCTGATTTACAACATTCGCCCATTGGAATTTCGTGATCATGTGGACATTTTCTTGGATGCTTTAACATTACACAAAGAGCATCTGTAAATTGTTTATTCATATGATGTTCAATTCCACAAACCATTTCCTCATCAATTGCTACTTTGAGTGCACTATCCATTAGTACTTCAAGTAATCTACTATTTCTCATCATGCTTGCACCTATTCTTTCACCCTCTTCTGTTAATTTTACACCTGCCTTGTTGTAATTTACAAGATTTTTTAGATTTAGTTTCTTTAACATTTGAACAACACTTGGTTGTCTGATATTGAGCATTTTTGCAATGGTACTAATTTTTACATCTTCTCCTCTTTCTTTAATGTGCCAAACTGCTTTAAGATACATCTCTACGTGTTCTGCTTCTGCAGTACCTACAAAGAGTGTCTCTTCATCTAATGCATCCATGTCTATACCTTTTTGGAATCTTTTAATAAATATTCAAAGTATTGACGTGCAAATCCTGCTAATCCTGCATGATCTGCCCAAATAGCGACAACTTCAGAAGAATTTACTCCTCCTAATTCTGGCCCTAAGAGAATCACTACGTATCTTTTATCTGAAATTATACCTCCTCCAAACAATCCTTTCTTGATTGTTACTTTGGCAACTCGTTTAATTGCCGTGATTGATTCTTTATCCATTTTATCTGATGCGAGAATTGTAATTTGTACTCCTTTATCATGAAGTGATCTTAGTTTTGGTAATGCTTGTTTTACTAGATCTACTCCTGCTTCAGGTAATGCAATCATCACTTCATTTCTACATGTATCTACCATTTCCAAAATTTTAGCTGCAATGTTTACTGCACCAGATAAAACCCAAATGTCTGGTCTTTCACTAGTGCCACTTTTTTCATACAATGGAACTAGTTCATTTAGAATTACGTTTTGATTCTGTGAAAAATCACTTTCCATTTTCTGTTTTGTAGTTTCTAGTCCTGTCGATGGAGACTTTGCAAAATATTTTGTTGGTCTTGCATCATCTGAACCAATCCATCCTTTTTCTTCTAAAGTTCCTAACACTTCGTAAACTTTTGAATATGGAACCCCTGATTTCTGGCTAAGATCTGATGCTGTTAATTCTCCTGATTGGAGTAAAGCTGAAAATGTCCTAATTTCATAACTTGTAAGGCCGATTTTTTCTAATGACTTTCGTGTTTTATCTGATATACTCATCTGCGATCTAGTCGATCAGTTTTGGTATTTAAATCAGGTATGACTATCTCCTAAATCCCCAACGGGGGCAAGTAGGAAATGCATTATATACCATATCTGAAAAATCAACAATATCACAATGGCATTAATTCAGATATCCAATCAATCAGTTAAAAATTTAGGAAAGAAATCCACAATTAGATTCACTCAAAGTATCTGTCCAGACTGTAACATGATTCTAGATGCTGAAGTCTTTGAGAGAGATAATCAAGTGTTTATGTCAAAAGTTTGTCCAACTCACGGTGAATGTGAGGAATTATACTTTGGTTCTTATGAAATGTACAAAAAATTCAGTACATACTGGATGGATGGCAAAGGTGCACATTCTCCAAACGTAATGATTGACAAATGCTCATGTCCAAACAACTGTGGATTATGTTCAAACCACTTGTCACACAGTGGCTTGGCAAACATGATTGTAACTAACAGATGTGATTTAACATGCTGGTACTGTTTCTTTTATGTAAAGAAAGGTCTTGAAGGCGCTTACATGTACGAGCCAGACCATACCCAAATTAGAGGTATGATGAAGACTCTACGAGCTGAGAGACCAATTCCAGGAAACTCTATGCAAATTACTGGTGGTGAGCCAATGCTTAGAGAAGATATTGCTGATGTTATCAAAATTATGAAAGAAGAAGGCGTTGATCATATTCAAATGAATACAAATGGTATTAGACACGCAATGGATCCAGAAGCTGCAAGAGAAGTAAGACTTGCTGGATGTAACAATCTGTATCTTTCATTTGACGGTGTATCAGCAAGAACAAATCCTAAAAACCACTGGGAGATTCCATATGCCCTTGATAGTTGCAGAAAAACAGGAACTACTGTAGTGTTTGTTCCAACAGTGATTAAATCAATTAACGACCACGAACTAGGTGGAATTATCAGATATGCACAAAAGAACATGGATGTAGTTCATGCAGTAAATTTCCAACCAGTATCATTAACTGGAAGAATGGGTAAAACTGAACGTGAGAAATACAGAATCACAGTTCCTGATTGTGTTCAAAGAATTGAAGAACAAACAAACGGTGAAGTAACTGTTGATGATTGGTTCCCAGTTCCAAGTTGTATGCCACTAACAAATGTAATTGAAGCATTCTCAAGCAAACCAAAATACGAATTATCAATTCACTTTGCTTGTGGTGCAGGAACATACATCTTTGAGGATGCAGATACGAAAAAGTTTGTTCCATTAACAAAATTCTGTGATATACAAGGAATGTTAGAATTATTTGAAGATAAAGCAGAAGAGATTCGTTCTGGTAAAAACAAGTACTTTACAATGCTTGAAGTTGTAAGAAAACTCAAAGGATTTGTTGATTCTAAAAAACAACCAGCAGGATTAGATTTAGCAAAAATGTTTGGTAATATACTCATGAAGAGATCATTTGATTCAGTTGGTTCATGGCATGTCAAAGGATTATTCCTTGGTATGATGCACTTTCAAGACAAATACAATGAAGATTTGGAAAGATTACAAAGATGTGATATTCACTATGTTACTCCAGACCTTAGAATAGTTCCATTCTGTGCATTTAATGTAATTCCAGAATGGTATAGAGACAGAATACAAAAGAAATATTCTATCACTGTAGAGGAATGGGAAGAAAGAGAAGGCGTCAAATTGGAAGATGGTCTGTATAGAGGTCTTATGAGACGTGGAGCCGGTGATGAACTTGCTGCTGGTTGTGCAAAGAGTGAAATGTTCCATGCTGCAGAACAAGCAACAACATAGATTCTTCCAAAAACTTAAAGACACTTAACATATTGTTTTATTGTGAATTTTTTAGTAACAGGAGGAGCTGGTTTTATTGGAAGTCGTGTAGTAAAATTATTACTTGAAGAAAAACATGAAGTTACAGTAATTGATAATCTTCATTCTGGCAAATTAGAAAATATTTCAAATTTTCAAAATAAAATTGATTTTCATAATGTTGATGTAAGAGATTTTAAGAAAATAAAGTCAATCGCATTAAAATCTGATGGGATATTTCATTTTGCAGCTTTAACTGATGTATTGGAATCTTTTACAAAACCAGATGAATATAATGCAGTAAATGTTAAAGGCACACAAAACATACTAGATATTGCAAAACAACTTAATCTTAAAGTTGTATTTGCAAGTAGTGCAGCAGTATATGGTAATGCTAAAAAGATTCCAATAAAAGAAAACACTGAAAGAAACCCATTAAATCCATACGGACAAACCAAACTAAATGCTGAATATCTTTGTGAAAAATACTCGCAATTGGGAACCGAGGTTACTGTATTACGATTCTTTAATGTATATGGAAAAGACCAAAATCCTGCATATGCTGGTGTAATCTCAAAATTCCTTGAAAATATTTCAAATTGCAAACCACCAATCATTTATGGTGATGGAAACCAAACACGTGATTTTGTTTTTGTTGATGATATTGCAGAGGCAAATCTCTTCGCAATGAAAAATAATTCTCATGGAAAATTCATAAATATTGGAACAGGAGTTAAAACATCTGTTCTGGAATTAGCTGAAATGATAATTAAAATTTCAAAACAAAATATTGCACCCATTCTTGTTGATGCAAAAGAAGGCGATGTAAAAAACAGCCAGGCTGATATTTCATTATCTTATGAATTATTAAAATGGAAACCAAAAACTAAGATTGAGGATTGGCTAAAAACAATATCCAACAATTAGACAAATTTTAATATCTTAAAAAAGACCCTTAACATGACTTAATTATGAAAATTTTGCTTATTTCACCAACACAAACTGGTATTGGAGGGATAGCACAACATGTATCTGGTCTTGCAAATTTCTTAAAAAAAAATGGACACCAAATTGAGATAATTTCATCAGAAAATACATTTACTATTCCGATCAAAGGGCTGAAGAATCCAAGTTTTATGATTTCATCATTTTTAAAAACAAAATTCAAAAAAAATTATGATGTAGTTCATGCTCATAACATTCCCTCTGCACTGGCAATGAAAAATATAAAAGGAAAAAAAATTCTTACAATTCACGGTATTTTTTCAAAACAAATTAATGAACTTCATGGAAAAACTGCCACAACACTTTCACAAAAATATGAAAAAAATGTATTGTATTGGGCAGATGCTATAACTGTTGTTTCTAAGGAAACGTTATCATATTATGATACAATAAATGATTTTAAAATTCATCAAATACCAAATGCTATAGAAATTGAATCACTGCCAAAAAATAAAGAAAAAATATATGAAAAACAACTCATCTTTGCTGGTAGACTTTCTAAAGAAAAAGGAGTAGAAGTTTTGGCAGAAATTTGTAGAAAACTCCCAGATGATATTAATATTATAATTTTAGGTTCAGGACCAGATGCAGATAAAATCAAAACTATTGCAAATTCTAAAAAAAATATTCATTATCTGGGATATCTTCCTAAAGAAAAAACCATCCCATTAATTCGTGGCTCTGATATTCTAATTCAGCCTTCTTTGAGTGAAGGAATTAGCTCAACATTACTTGAATCAATGGCATGTAAAACACCAATAATTACTACAAATATTGGTGGGAACAACGAACTAATCATTCATAATAAAACAGGTATACTCATCAACCCTGGAGATTCAAATGAACTATTAAAAGAAATAATACACATATTAAATGATCAAAATCTAAGAGATAAAATCACTCGATCTGCTTATGATGAAGTACAGAAATACGATTGGTCAAATGTGGGACAACTTTATCTTAATTTGTATGAGAAATTAATAAAATAACCTTCCTCAATATAACAATTTTATTATTTTGAAAACTAAAATTTAAAAATCAAGATCTAATAATTCTAAAACATATGACTTTTTGTGCCAATCATGTTGAATTTGAACTCAAGTTATATTTTATTTATCCAGGAAACAATTGTATTTTAGAATTAAAAAATAAATTACAGAAATACATCTATCAATAAACTATTATTTTAGTTTAAATAATATGTCTAAATCTGAGATACGTGTCATACAAGATTGATTTTAAAAAAATAGAGTCTGTAACTGAAGTAATATTATCAAAACCCATCATATCGCTTACTATTATTCTACTATTGGGATTTTTATTGCGCATATTTTTCACCCCGTTTGATTTACAGTCAAGATCAAATGATGCGTTTGTATTTCTTTTATACGCATTAGAATTTCAAAACTCTCTAGATTACATAGGTGGTCAATATTTTATGTGGAGTGGACTAGTTGCAATTTTTTTCATCCCATTTCATTTCGATAGTTACGATGGATATTTTACCATATTAGAAATTGTTTCAATTTCAATTTCAACTTTATCTGGAATAGTGTTGTATTTCATAGCAAAGAAAATAATAAGCAAGAAATTTGCTTTACTAGCTACAGCATTTTTTGTCTTAGAGCCAAACATAATTGAAAATTCAATTTTTGGTTTAACAGAGCCACTGTTCATCTTAATTGGTCTATGTTCTTTTTATTTTGCAATACAAAAAAATACAAAGCTAGTTTTACTGGCATTTATCTTTGCAGGCCTGGCTTTTGATACAAGACCAAATGGAATTATTCTGTTAATTATAGCACTCTCTTCTGTATATTTTCAAAAACAATCAAAAAAAGAATTTCTCAAACTTGGATCAATAGGAATTTTATTGTTTTTGATTGCAATCTCACCGGTTCTTATTGATAATTTAGGTAATGTTGGTTATGTTGGATTGTTAGATTCTGAAACTAGAAAAAATACACCTTCCTTTGAACTTGTTTCAGGATACTCTGATAATATTTACGTCACTGCGTTTATCACAGATATTATTCATATTTTCCGCATATCTGTACCTTATCTAATTTTATTTGCCCCAATTGGGTTTTTTTTAAGTTTAAAAAGATTAGATTTGCCAATTAAATTAATTATCATAGCTATACTATCCTCCATAATTGTAGCTATTCCTCAATATACCGTTTCAGTTGAATTTCGGAATCTTTTTTTTATAACTCCATTTTTAGCATTGTTTTCAGCTCTAGGAATAGAATATTTTGTAGAAAATAAAAAGGCAAAAAACTTGTTGATTATCTTCTTAGTTCTTGGTTTGTTAGTGACATCATACAATTTTCTTAGAGAGACACAACCTGATCCAGAATTAATTTTAGAAAAAGAAACATTTGGTAAGTTTGTAGCAACTAGCCTAAAAGGAAACATATCTGGTGAGGATTGGATATTCATTGAACAAAATATGAAGTGGATATCGGTTGGAATAGTGGATGAAACACAAAACCCATTGTATTTTATAAAGCCAAATTATGTCATACATAACGCAGATGATCTTGTAGAATTCATAAAAGATAGAAACATAGATTATTTAATAATAAGTGCTGAAGAAGGGAACCGATTCAAGATTTTTCCGGACATTTATTTCAATGAAGAAAAATATCCATATATGGAAAAAATATTTGATTCTGATGAACATGACTACAAAAAGTATAGAAATAAAATTTTTAAGGTCGATCAGAAAAAATTAGTTTGACAATTTATGTTTTGAAATATATTCATCTCAACAACTTGCATCTTAAAGTTTGTATACTTCATTCTTTTTAATATCGTTCATCCTTTCTTATTGGTACATCCATCTTTTTATTTAGAATAATAACAAATACGATTAACTAGACTCAAGTATGATGCTTCAGATATTGCGGCAAGAAGAGTTGCAACGCCAAGCCCAACTGCTCCATATTTATCCCCTAAAATTATTATCCCAAAAATTTGAACTAATAAAAATATCACTGCCGATATGATTACGTGACGGCTTTTCTCTAATGCCAAAAATTTTGATGTATACATAAGAGTAATTGACATGGGAATTACTGCAAAACTCATTATTTGAATAATATCAAGTGACTTTTCATATTTTGGAAATATGGTAGGAATGAGAATTGGTGCTGTAAGAAAAACTATGAACGAAAGTACTATGGATACTACTACTGCTAATCCTTTGATCTTTTTATTTTGGAGACCACTTGCTTGTCTTGGTAGTACATATTGATAGACTATAGTAGGCATTATTGTAAGAATTAGTAATACTTGATATGCAAGTTGATAATTACCAAGAACTGTAGCACTAAGAATCGGTAGAATTATCAACTTGTCAAGCGATCTGCTTAAAATTTTTGAGAGATCTCTTCCGTAATTATTCATCATAAATCCAAACTTTGGTTTTATTTGGGAAAAGTCAATCTTTGCACCTTTAAATTCGCGATATAAGAAAATTGAATAAGGTAAAAATGAAATACCATATCCAAGAATTATACCGTTTATTCCAAAAGAGAAATAAAATACTGTGGCAAGAATAACCAAAATGATTCTCTGCGATATAACAAACTTGGAATATTTTGTGTAAAGCTTTGCTCCTAGTACTTCATGAGTTACAAGATTAAAAATTATGTAACCAATCACATAAATTGATACCTCAATACTTGCCTGCAGTAAAAAGACCATTACTGCTGAAATTACTCCTGTAATTAGCGTTAGAACGTATATTGTATGATGTAACTTGAGTCCTTTTGCTATGTATACAATTATTGTTTGTCCTGCACCAAGAAATGCTGCAACTGAGACAATATTTGCAATAGCTAAAAGATAGCTTACCTTACCATATCCATCTGGTTCCAGTACGGATGCAAGAAAGATCCAAAAAATGCTTAGAATGCCAGTACCTGCAACATTTGCTATTCCAACATGCGTTAGATCTCTACTTTTTGATAGAAACGTCTTAATTCGTTTCCAAGTTTCATCCATAATGTAATCTGTTTGTTATCAAAGTAAAAGGAATAAATTAATTGCTATGACCCAAGTTAAACTTTTCATAGTTTATTTTGAAAACTTTTACATGATAAATAAACTCATTATTTGAATCATATGTTTTTTCAAGATAAGGATAATTACTTTCATTAGCAAACACATCAACAAGAAAACTAGGTCGTTCTTTTTTGTCATCCACCATTATATGAGTCAGACCTTTGTCTTTAGAATCTATTATGTAATCTTTTAAAGAACTGAAATTATCTGTAGAAATTATAATAACGCCACTTTTTTCAGTATGTGGATCGGACCATTTGTTTAATACACCACTAGTAAACAGATTATATCCTTCTGGATATAATGTATTTGTACCGTTAACCATTATGAAAATTTCATTCATTATCTCGATAGATTCCTTTTGATGTTCATAATCTGTTTTTTTATAATCATAAAATAACACAGATGATATTATGATAACTGAAATTATGATAACTATTATAATATTCTGTTTGGCTAGTTTTCCAACAATTTTCTCTATTGATAATACAGACAAAACAGAGAACATTGGAAAAAGTACATAGAGATATTTAGTATCTAACGCAGGAACTGTATAAGCATACAAAGCAGGTAATGCCAATATGCCAAGTGATAAAATTATGGTGTTTTTCTCAAAATTTCTATTTTTAAAAATCAAAAATAATCCTAATGGTATAAAAATAATAAAATTTGGAATTAATACCCAAATTAAATATTTTATAAACAATTCTACTCCTCCGATTATATTATTTCTAGAATCTTCATCTGTTGTCAAATTTGACACTATGCTATTTCCACCTTCTAAACTTCTCATAAAAATTCCATCCTGACCTATCACTTCAACACGGTAAATGCTAATCGGTAAAATTATCAATACAACAACCACCAGTAGTATAAAATATTTTAAAAATAATATTTTATAATTTTCTTTTCTGTATCTAATCAAAAACATTATAGATAAAACTAGAAAAAATACCAAACCTTCTCCTCTGATCATCGTAGCAAAAGAAACTAGTACAAATGAAAAATATACTAGTTTTTTATTGGAAAAAAGAAATAAAGTTAAACTTGATGTAATTAATAAAAGATAAAGAGGTTCAGCTGTACCTAAAAATGAATTTATCATTAGTCTGGGATCAAAAGCTATGAATGATGCTCCAACCAATGCAAATTTTCTTGCCACAAATTTTTTGCAAAGAAAATATACTGGTATTACAATTAAAATTGAAATTACTACTGCAAGTAATTTCTGAATTTGCATTAATGTTAAAATATCCTTTGAATCAAATATAGTAAAAAAAATACTGAGAAAAATAGGCCATCCATTATTTAGCGGTGACCAATCACTTGGCAATCCGCCAATTTGATGAATGGCTGAACTATACGCAAAATACAATAGGCCATCTGTGACTAGTGGAATATTTGGTGGATAAAAATAAAATCTAATGATAAATGAGATTCCGATGATTGCTAATAGAATAACAGTATATCTTGAGAATGATGCCTTGAAATTTCTGCTTAAATTTGGTTCATTTTTGTGCATGTTTGATACTTCTTATCACTGAGGTTTAAATAATAATCAAATTTACATTTATCATTAAATGAAATATAAACAAATTCTCCTAACACGACCTCCTACAGGTTCAAATGCTTTACAGGGAGGTTCTGATGCAGACCCTCACCCTCAACCTCCATTAGGACTGGCATATTTAGCTGGAGTTTTGGGGAGATTGCCCGGTGTTAATGTTTTAGATATTCTAGATGGAAACTTTTCAGAAAATTATGTTTATGATGTAAAAATGACTGTAAAAAAACACAATCCTGATTTAGTAGGATTTAGTGCATTCACACCATTTGCAAATCCTGCATTAGAAGCAGCAACTGCTGTTAAGGAAGTTAATCCTAACATCTTGACAGTTTTAGGAGGACCACATGCAGTTTTAGCTGATATTACTTTAAAGAAATGCCCAGATTTGGATATTATTTCATATGATGAGAGTGAAGGACAAATTGAAGAAATTGTTTTAGGTCATCCACTAGAAGACATTGCAGGATTATTCATAAGATCTAATGGTAAAATAGTCCCAACAAAACCTCGTTCTTATATAAAAAATATGGATGATTTGCCATATCCTGCATATGATAAATTACCTCATTTTCCTGATGGGTATCATCCACATCCGCCAAAAAGTACTGGTAAAAAATGGTGTAGCATTATGTGGAGTAGGGGATGTCCTTTCTTTTGTAATTATTGTAACAGAGAGAATAGTTTTGGATTACAGTTTAGAAATCAATCACCTGAATATGTAATTGATCATATAAAATATCTTCATTCTGAATATGGAATTGAAGAACTTACATTCTATGATGATGTAATGTCACTAAACAGAAAAGCTACTATGAAACTGTTAGAGGAAATGACTCCAGAAAATCTAGGTTTTAATTTAGTGTGGGATGCTGAAACACGAGTTGATTTAGTAGATCAAGAAATGCTTTTTGCAATGAAAAAAGCAGGATGTAGAATGATGTCTTATGGAATTGAACATGGTGAATTCATTCATGAAATTAAAGGAGGCACTGCTACGTTAGAACAAGCTGAAAATGCTATAAAATGGACTCACAATGCAAAAATTGAAACTGTGGGATATTATATGATTGGATTGCCTAAGGAGACTCCGGAGACAATACGTAAAACAATTGACTTTGCAAAAAAATTAAATTGCACTTATGCACAATTTGCAATTACCATGCCATTTCCTGGAAACAAATTATATGATGAGGCAATTAAATCCGGTATGATTACGTTAGATGATACTTGGGATAAATTCGTATATTCTGGTATTGGCACTGGTGGTGTTCAAGCTCCGGTACTTACAACAAAATCTTTATCAGCTGATGATTTAGCAATGTGGGCCAAAAAAGCATACCATGAATATTACTTTAGACCATCATACATATTTCAAAAAATGTTGAAAATTAGATCATTAGATGATCTCAAAATGTACTATAATGGCTACAAGATGCTTAAAAAAGATACAGCGTGATTCAGTTTGAAAATTGCTATTGGCCTTCCTGCATATAATGAAGAAAAAAATATTGCATCTATAATAACAAAATTAGAAGACGTATCTGATCTTGTGATTGTCTGTGATGACGGCTCTTCAGATCTAACAGGAAAAATTGCCTCAAAAATGGGTGCAATTGTAATTACTCATGAACAAAATAAAGGATATGGCGCAGCAATTAGATCATTATTTTTAAAATCAAAAGAGCTTGAAGTTGATATTTTAGTTACATTTGATGCAGATGGCCAACACAGTGTTAATGATATTACTAAAGTGATACAACCAATTTTAGATAAAACAGCTGATCTAGTTATTGGTTCTAGATTTCTTGATGAAAGCCAGGATAATATTCCATCATATAGAAAAACTGGAATACAAATTATAACAAAACTAACAAACACTACATTAAAAGAAAAAATTAAAGATTCCCAAAGTGGTTTTAGGGCTTATAGCAAAGATGTTTTATCAAAAATACTTCCTTCAGATAGCGGCATGGGTGTCTCTAGTGAATTACTAATCAAAACAAGTAGTAATGACTTTAAGATTGTCGAAATTCCAATAAAAATCTCATACGAAGGTGACACATCAACACATCATCCTGTTTCACACGGGGTGTCAGTAACCATGAGCACTCTAAAATTTATTTCAATAGAACATCCGTTAAAATTTTATGGAATTCCAGGACTGGCGTTTCTGTTTATTGGCTTGTTTTTCACTGTATGGACACTGCAACTTTTTTCCGAAACAAGAGAAATTATAACCAATGTCTCATTGTTGGCAATCGGAACTATTATTTTTGGAACCATGTTGTTTATGACTGCTATTATCCTGTATTCGATTGTGAATTTAGTTAGAGAGAGAAATTAAATATCCTAAGTAAAATCTTAATTTAATTATGAATATTTTAATAATTCATGAGATTGATTGGATTAACAAAGTAATTTTTGAACCCCATCATTTGGCTGAACTTTTTTCTATGCAAGGCCATAATGTTTTTGCAATTGATTGTAGGGATGCAACTCCAAAAAATTTTCTAAGATCTCTTCATATCGAAAAAATTACAAATTATAATAGAGTATATGATGAAGGAAAAATTACTTTAATCAGACCTCCATCAATTAGTATAAAGGGATTAAATAGACTAAGTTATTTTTTTTGTTGTAAAAATATTATTCGTACAACAATTCTTGAAAATGATATAGATGTTATTTTACTTTATGGGACTGCCACAAACGGAACTCAAACCATTGATGTAGCTAGTGAATTAAACATACCAGTATTTTATAGACTACTTGATATCACACATAGTCTTGTCAAAATCCCCATTATTAGACAATTAGCAAAAAAATATGAAGAAAAAGTAATTAAAAAATCTACTAAAATATTGCCGATTATCCCTGATCTTAAACGATATGCCCTTGAAATGGGTGCAATTGAGACTAATGTTGAACTTTTTCCTTTAGGGATTAATCTAGAATTATTTAAAAAATTACCCAAGAATAAAAAAATATCTGATGAATTAGGAATAAGTCAAACAGACAAGGTGATTCTGTTTATAGGGACACTTTTTGAATTTTCAGGATTAGAAAAAATAATTAAAAATTTTGATGTTATTTTAGAACAGAATTCAAATGCAAAACTGTTGATTGTAGGAGGAGGTTATCTATTTAATCATCTTAAATCATTGGTAAAGAAAAATCACTTGGAATCTTACGTTAAGATGACAGGTTTTTTGCCACAACAAATTTTATCTGAATATTTATCTCTTGCAAGTATTTGTATTCAACCATTTGAAATAAACTATATTACAAATAGAATATTACCTAGTAAAATTTTAGAATATTTCGCATGTGGTAAGCCTGTATTGTCTACTCCTCTTGAAGGAACTGTAGAAATTTTACCTGATCAAAGTTTTGGAATAATTTATGCCTCAAAAGATGAATTTGTTAAAAAACTATCTAATTTATTATTAGATGAGAAAAAATTAAATGAATTAGGACAACATGGGTATGATTATGTGATTAAAAATCATGATTGGAGTACACTAACAACGATATTGATTGAAAAATTTCAGTCTGCTAAATCTTAAATTAATAATTATACAACCCACTTGAGTTTTTTCATTAGTGATTTTAATTCCTCGATTTCTAGATGGGGAATTGTACCCGATCCATACTCTGTAAATTTTGTGGATTTTTTAGCAAAACTGTTATCAATTTCGTTTTCTCGTTTTATGACAAAATGATCCTTTTCCTCTTCAACATGTCTCATTTCTTCTTCAGATACTAACACTTCGTCGATTTTCTCTCCTGCACGAATTCCAATATACTCTAATGGATAGTTTGTTTTCCCAGTTTTTAATTCTGCATATGCACGAGCTAAATTAACCATTTTAGTTGCAGGTGCTTTTTTGACAAAAATTTCTCCCCCTTTACTATTTTTTAAAGAATAAAAAACTAGATCAATTGCTTCACTTAAGGTTAGCATAAATCGTGTCATGTCTGGATGAGTAATTGGCAATGGTTTCTTCTGTTCCAATCGTTTATCCCATAATGGAATAACACTACCTCTACTACCTAAAACATTTCCGTATCTTACACAACAAAAAATTGTTTTATCTTTTGTAATTTCATCTGAAAGGATTAATTTTTCTTGCAAAGCTTTAGTCATTCCCATTGCATTAACAGGCTTTACAGCTTTATCTGTACTAACTGCAATTACATTTTTTACTTTTTGTGCTACTGCAGCAGTTACAACATTGAAAGCTCCGATGATATTTGTTTTTACTGCTTCATATGGATGAGCTTCAACTGAAGGAACTTGTTTTAATGCAGCAGCATGAAAAATAATATCGATTCCTTTTGTTACAGAATGTATACGTTCATAATCCCTAACGTCTCCAATGAGGAATTGGATTTTATCTAAAATAGGATTCTCCAATAATTCTTGTTTTAGATTGTGCTGTTTATCCTCATCCCTGCTAAAAATTCTAATTGATTTTGGTTTGTATTGCATTAATTCTGTAATCATTTGGTGCCCAAAACTACCCGTTCCGCCAGTGATCAAAATATTTTTGTTATTTAGAACTGATGAATAATCCAAAGTCAGATTTACCTCTTATCTTAATTTAATAAGTTTAATCATAAAAATACCTTTTAATCCATCTGGAATATCTGGATAATCATGAAAGTAATGTCCATTTCAGGTACACGCCCTGAAATAATCAAACAGAGCAGAATTTACGCTAAATTGGATGAAAATTTTGATCATGTGATGGTATTTACAAACCAAAACTACACTCCGGAACTAAGTGATATTTTTTTCTCAGACTTGGGAGTCAGAAGACCTGACTATAACTTAAAAATTAAGACAGACGGTTTTGGTTCAGAAGTTGCAGATATTATTTCCAAGTCAGAAGAAGTCATGCTAAAAGAAAAACCTGATGTATTGGTATTGTTAGGCGATGTAAACAGCGGCTTGTCTGCAATCCCTGCAGCTCATCTCGGAATTAAAATAGTGCACCTTGAAGCAGGCATGAGATCATATGATAAGAGAATGCCTGAGGAGAAAAACAGAGTGCTGATAGATCATCTTGCAACAGTTAATCTGCCATACATACAATACTGCAGGGAGAATTTGATTAGAGAAAACATTCATCCTGCAAGCATCTATGTTGTTGGAAATCCGATATATGAGGTGATTAAATATTATTTGCCAAAAATCGAGGCAAGCACGATTCTAAAAAAACTAAAACTTGAATCAAATGAATTTGTACTGGTAACCGCACACCGTAGTGAAAATGTGGACAATCCAGAAACGTTGAAAAATATTTTACTGGGATTAGAACAGGTCAACAAACAACTTGGAAAAAGAATCATCTATCCAATGCATCCGCGAACAAAAAGCAAGTTAAAAATTGAAGACGTTCCAAAATGTATAGAACTCATAGAACCGCTAGGATTTTTTGACTTTTCTAAATTGGAACAGCATGCATTTTGCTATGTGACTGATTCTGGAACCCTTCCTGAAGATGCATTGATTTACAAAAAACCATGCGTAATTATTCGAGAAAGCACTGAAAGACCTGAATTCATTGAAGCTGGGTGTAATATTTTATCGGGGCTGGATCCTAAAAATATTGTAGAGGCTGTAAAAACAATCACATCGGCTGTAATTGATTGGGAATGGAACGAGTCACTGGGTGACGGCAAAACATCCTCCAAAGTTGTAAATATCATTCAAGGTAAATTGGTCAGAATACCATCAAAGTTTTAGTATGCATTCTACTCTGATGCATTAGGTAGCAATGACCGTTTTGATAACTGGTGGGGAAAATTCACTATCATTAGAACTATCCAAACTATACCCTGATGCACTTGTGCCTAATTCTGACGAACTAGATTTGTCAAACAAAAAAAATATTGAGCACTTTTTTGAAAAAAATGACTTTGATGTCATAATTCACAATGAATCCTTGCTGAATGTAAGACTATGTGAAGAGCAAAAAGATTTGGCAATAAAAGTAAATGTCACATCTGTCAAAAATCTTATCGATGTAATTCAGGAGAAAAACCTGGACATTCAGTTTATTCATATCAGTACGCCCTGTGTTTTTGACGGAAAAAATGAAATGTATGTGGAGTCTTCTATTCCAAAACCAGTCAATTTCTATGGCCAAACTAGACTGGATGGGGAAAAAGAAGTGCAAAAATTACATCAGTATACAATTGTTAGAACAAACTATGTGAGTAGGAAAAAATGGCCATACCCAAAAGCATTCACAGATAGATTTGGAACATATCTATTTCCCAAGCAAGTGGCTCAAGGAATCTATGACGTACAGACAGAAAAAATAACTGGAATCATCCACATTGTAGGTGACACAAAAATTTCTATGTATGATTTGGCAAAAATAACAACCCCTGAAATAGAATCCATGACTATAGATGACTATTCTGGTCCTCCAGTTACCATGGATATGTCATTAGACACTGAAAGATGGAAGAAATATGGAATTTCATTGGATTGATATGATCATTGTGAGGATAAATGGAGTACAAATCTTAATTACAAAACAGAACTTTTTGTTTTTGAACATAATATGAAAATTCTCATAGTCTCAAGTTATTTTGGAAACGTAATTGGCGGGGCTTTAAATTTTATAATAGATTTGTATGATGAACTAGAAAAAAGGGGGAACACTGTCACATTATTGTTGGATGATAGATACAGGGATTTATTTTCTGAAAAAAAATTCAACATTGTGTGGTTTTCTTCAATAAAAATTACCGCGTATTCCCCATCACTATCCTTTTTGAGAGTCATTTCCAAAATAGATGCAGACGTAATTCATCTTCACGGATACATGTCATTTCAGACAGATTTTGGCGCTTTGATTGGATTTTTAAGAAAAATTCCTGTAGTTTTGACACCGCATGGCTCTCTTTTAGGATATGATTACTTGTATGATTCATCTGTAAGTAAATTACCTTATAGAATTCATGATGTTTTAACTATGAAATTACCTGCAAAACTTTCAAAATATATTATAGCAACTAGTCATGTAGAATTCAATGATTGTAAAAGATTTGGGTTATCTGTAGATAAAATCAAATTAATTCCATTATCATTTTCACCTCCAAATTTGATTAATGTAAATAAAGAAGAACAAATAAAAACTAAATTACTTTTTGTTGGAAGAATCGTACCACTTAAAAATCTCAATGTTTTATTAGAGGCTGTTAAAATTGTGAAAAACAAAATTCCGGAAATTGAATTTATTATCGTTGGAGATGAAATATCTGGCAGATTGAAAGGAGATATTGGTTATAAACAAAAACTATTATCACTGGTAGAAATCATGGGAATTCAAAAAAATGTAAGATTTGTTGGTTGGAAAACCGATCAAGAATTATGGAATGAGTATAAAAAATCTGATTTATTTTTATTTTCATCTACATATGAAAATTTCGGTCTTCCTCTCTTGGAAGCTGCATCTTTTGGATTACCTTTAATTAGCACTGATGTTGGTGTTGCAAAGGATCTAATTGGAGAAAATCATGGTGGTAACATAATATCAAAATTGGATGCTAATGAATATGCAAAAGAAATAATTTCATTATTAACAAATGATTCAAAATATGATTTTTGTTCAAAATTTGTTACTAAACGTTCTTCTAGTTTTTTAATTAATTCAATCGTCAAAAAATATGAAGAAGTCTATCAGATGTGTAAAAAATGAATGATATTCGAGTTACCTTTTCTGGATTAGTTTCACTTGTTTTAGGAATAATTAACATTCCTTTAGGATTTGGATTCATGTTAATTGTTACAAGGACTCTAGAACCAACAGAATATGGTACATGGGGACTGATTAGTGGAATTATAGTTTATGCTACAATATTGGAACAAATTATCTCCTATTGGGGGGTACGTGAAATTGCGAGAAATCAAGACTCTGGAAAAACCGCCATCTCTTCAGGGTTATTATTTTCAATGGCTGGAATTGGAATTTATCTGATTTCAGCATATGTTGTAGGTACTAAGACTGACGCAGATCAAAACGTAATTTTAATGGCAAGTATTTTAATCCCACCAATTTTTGTAAATCGAATTTTAACTTCTATTACATTGGGGTGGAAACCCCAAGGAGCATCATATGGGCAAATAATTTTTGGCCTTTCTCAAATCCCTTGTGGATTTGCATTAATTTATTTTTTAAAACTTGGCACCGTTGGAGTGATTTATGCAGTAGGAATTGCATATGGACTAAGTATTATTTTCTTATTAATTTACAATAAGGAAAAAATTTATGGTTCCATAAAAAAAGAATATCTAAAAAAATGGATTAATTATTCTTGGCTTTCAATTTATCCAGCTATTGGAGGAATGATATTTTTTCTAGATGTAGCAATCTATTCAATAATTACTGAATCTGTAATGGGATTAGCATATTGGACTGCATCATTAGTAATAACTACAATAATTGCAAGTTCTGGATTGATTTCAAGAGCAGTATATTCAAAACTATTACAAGGTAATAACTCGGAATTTATATCTGATAGTTTGAGACATTTATTCTATTTTTCAATTCTATTTACTGTATTAATAATAGCATTTGCAAAACCAGGACTATATGCCTTAAATCCTGAATATGCTATTGCAGAATTCATTGTCATAGTTTTAGCATTACAAAGTTTCATGTTTACCATTACAGGCAGTGTTGGAAGTTTTATCCTAGGTATAGAAAAAGTTGATACTAATAAAAAATCTACATTTAAAGATTATTTTAAAAGCAAATTATTTTTCATACCAACATTAACTCTAATTCAAGCAACTGTGTATATTGTATTGTTAACATTAATGCTTCTTTCACTTGTTTCTATCAGTGATTCTCAAATAGATTTAATTTTCTATTGGGCATTAATATCCCTAATTGTTCAAATTCCAATTACTATCTATACTGGGATTATTTTCAGAAAAATTTTTACAATACAATTAGAATTTAAAAGTATTCTAAAATATCTATTTTCTGCATTTGTAGTTTTTATTATATCACAAATTTTAATTTCTTCATTTTTGGATTACCAAAATGATATTTTTAAATTCCTTCCTCAAGTTATACTATTCATAATAATTGGAACTTTGATATATTTAGGAATCACAATTGTAATAGATTCTAAAACAAAATTTTTAGCAAAATCAATTCTTTTAGAGTTAAAAAATAAATGTTTGATTATGATTATTAAGAGTAAAAATTCAATGTAAATATGAATAAATTGCCTCAAATTAGTATAGGATTGCCTATTCTAAATGGTGAGTTATTTGTCAAAAAAAGATTAGAAAATATTTTAGCTCAATCTTATTCAAATTTTGAATTAATTATTTCAAACAATGCGTCTACTGATTCAACTCTTACTATTTGTGAAGAATATGCTAAAATTGATTCAAGAATTAAAATTTATACCCAAGAAAAAACAATTATTGCTGAAAAAAATTTTGAATTTGTAGTACAAAAAGCACATTGCAAATATTTTGTCTTTGCCCCTGTTGATGATTTATGGGATGAATTATTTTTAGAAAAAAATTTTAATTTTTTAGAAAAAAATCCCAATTACATTAATTCTTCAGCAACAGTGAAAAGATATGGTATGGATGAAATTGATACTGCTGTAAATAAAGATGATTCATTTTTTCTTAAAACATATAAAAAATTTAGACATCTCTTTAGACCATTTTACAATCTATCGTTTACTGGGGAATATGAAAAAAAAGCAAGTGAATGTTTTAGACATAATAACATGCTATTTCTATTTGGTTTATTCCGAACAGAAATTATTAAGAAAGTTCCAATTGATTACACAATCCACTCTTCGGATCTAATAATGTGTTTAAGAGCATTAGAGTATGGTGATGTAAATGTAATTGATGATGTAAATTTGTATTTTTATGTGAAGGGATTTTCATCACAAGGAATAATAATAAAATATAAAACAAATGAGAATTCACTACTTGAAGTATTTTTTCCATTTTTACCTCTCACTATTTGGTGCAAGAATCATTTTGGTGTAAAATTCTTGTTTAAAAATTTACGGCATGTTTTATGGTTAAATACAATTTATGGATTTACTCCGTTACTTTTGGATATCTATAAGACAGTAACGAAAAAATAATCATTTTCAAAATTTTATAGATTATTTGAAATACTAGCGTTTAAATTTATTTTTTAGTGATATTTTTCATTTTGTTTTTTCTCAATTTGATTTGTTTTTATTTGTAAAAATTTAAAATCTATTAAATACTCTATTTGAAAATGATCAATATGAAATGTGTTATATTGGCAGGAGGTTATGGGACTAGATTAAGTGAAGAGACATTAGAAAAACCAAAACCACTTGTAGAAATTGGTGGAAAACCTATCTTATGGCACATTATGAAAATATATTCACATTATGGAATTAATGAATTCATTATTTGTTTAGGATATAAAGGCGAAATGATAAAAAATTATTTTTCTGATTGTGATGAAGATTGGAATATTACATTTGTCGATACGGGATTAGAAACCATGACTGGGGGTAGATTAAAACGAATTCAACAATATGTAGAAACCGAAACATTTTGTTTTACCTATGGTGATACTGTGAATAATGTAAACATCAATGATTTAATTAAATTCCATAAAAATAAGAATACATTGGCAACAGTTACAGCTTGTATTCCTCCTGAAAAATACGGTGTATTGGCTCTAAATGGTGAAATGGTAGAAAGTTTTAAAGAAAAACCAAAAGATGAAAAAAACTGGATTAATGGCGGATTCTTTGTTTTGGAGCCTGAAATATTTAATTATATAAAAAATGATGATACCGTTTGGGAAGAAGATCCTTTGAGAAATTTAGCAAATGAAGGAAAGTTATCTGCATTCAAACATTCAGATTTCTATCAGCCTATGGATATTTTAAAAGATAAAAAAATTCTAAATGATTTATGGAATTCAAATAATGCAAAATGGAAAGTTTGGCTAGATTAATTTAAAATAATATTAAATATGTTTTCTAATTCATGATTATTTTTAATTTTAATACTTTTGCATCCAACTTTTTCCCCAGCTATTATATCTGAATCATTATCTCCGATCATCCAGCTTGATTTCAAATCAATGTCCATATCTGACGCTGCCTTTATCAATAATCCTGATTTTGGTTTCCTGCAATCACAATTTT
>FLOH01000627.1_pt1 | contig 69315 bp, 60 predicted proteins | sample 756751 | NCBI WGS metagenome assembly FLOH01 (sample SAMEA4026879, study PRJEB14308) | marine metagenome | biome: coastal water; material: water | depth 74 m
TAGCCGCGCCTTCTCGCCGCCTGACAGCGACGAAATCCGCACCTCGGCCATATTTTGCGAAAAGCCGAACCGGCCCAGATGGCTGCGAACCCGAGACGGAATGACATCGGGCATAAGCCGCGCCAGATGGGAGTAGGGTGTGCCAGCAGTGTCCAGTTCGTCGGTCTGGTGCTGGGCAAAATAACCGATGCGCAGGCGCGCTGGCTTGCGCATTCGCCCTTCCATGGCGGCGAGCTTCCCACAGAATAGTTTTATCAGGGTCGATTTGCCATTGCCGTTGGCGCCAATCAGCGCGATTCGGTCTTCCATGTCGATGCGCAAGTTCAATCCCGAAAGAACGGGTTTTTCCGCTTCGTATCCCACCGCAACACGGTCAAGCGAAATGATCGGCGGGGCAAGATGGTTGGGCGACGGAAACGAGAAGGCCGTCGTGTGTTGTTCCATGACCGAAGCGATTGGCTCCATGCGGGCCAGCATCTTAACGCGGCTTTGCGCCTGACGCGCCTTGTTGGCCTGTACCCGGAAGCGGTCGATGAAAGCCTGAATGCGCTTTTGTTCGTCAACCTGGCGTTCGCGCATCTTGGTCTCGCGAACCAGCCGTTCGCGCCGCGTCCGCTCAAACCGGTCGTAGTTCCCGGTGTAGCGCGTCAGCTTGTTTTCGTTGAGATGAACGATCTCGCCGACGACCCGGTTTAAAAGCCGTCGTTCGTGGCTGATAACGAACAGCGTTCCGCGCCAACTCGCCAGATAGTTCTCCAGCCACATGGTGGCTTCCAGATCCAGATGGTTGGTTGGCTCGTCCAGCAGCAGCAGGTCGGGTCTGGCAAACAGGGCACCCGCCAGGGCCACGCGCATGCGCCAACCACCCGAGAATTCGTTGCACGGGCGTGCCTGGGCGGCCTCGTCAAAGCCTAGGCCGGCCAGAATCTGGGCGGCCCGCGCCGGGGCCGCATGGGCTTCGATGTCGGTCAGGCGGGCGTGAACTTCGGCGATCCGTGCGGGATCGGTCGTTGTTTCGGCTTCGGCTTCTACCAAAAGGCCCGCGCGCTCGGTGTCGGCGGCCAGAACGGTCTCCAGCAGGCTTTGCGGCCCGTCGGGCGCTTCCTGGGAAACCCGCCCAACGCGGGGTTGTCCGCCCATGTTGATGGTGCCGTCGTCCGGCGGAAGCTCACCCGCAATCACGCGGAACAAGGTCGTTTTGCCGCTGCCGTTGCGCCCGACAAGCCCGGTGCGGTGGCCGGTCGGCAGGGACAGGCTCGCGTTTTCCATAATAACGCGCCCGCCCAAACGAACCGTAAGGTTGGTGATAGACAACATGGGCCGCGTCTTAACATGCCGAGGCGCGAAGGAAAACTGTTGGATGGCATATTGCGTCGAAAGTGTTCGGCGAATACTGTCGCCTTTCACAACTAGGGAAATCGACCATGAGCGATTCGCAACAGCTTTTTGACGTGGCGGTCATCGTGCCGACGATGCTGCGGCCAAGTCTTGATGTTGCGATTCGGTCGATTTTCGAGCAAGACCTGGACGGGCGAATTCAGATCATGATCGGCATCGACAAGGTGCAGGGAAGCCGCGACCTTCTCGATGCGCTGATCGCTGATTGCCCTAAAAACATGCACATCAGCGTCGTTGATCTTGGCTATTCGACATCGAGCCGCAACGGCGGCCTCTACGGCGTGCTTGCCGGTGGTAGTCTGCGCACGACCCTTTGCTATCTGGCCAATAGCACCCATGTCGCCTTTCTGGATGATGACAACTGGTGGGCTCCGAATCATCTATCGTCGTTGCGGGCTGCTATCCGGGGGTTTGATTGGGCCTATTCGTTGCGCTGGTATGTGGACCCGGATCTGCATCAACCGTTGTGTATCGACGAGTGGGAATCGGTCGGTCCCGGTAAGGGAATTTACGCGCAATCCTTCGGCGGGTTTGTCGATACCAACACCTTGATGATTGATAAAATTGCGTGCCACTGGATGCTTCCAGCCTGGTGCCTGCCGCTCACCAACGTGGGAAGGGGCGAAGACCGCGCGGTTTTTGATCGCCTGCGGCGACAACATTCGGTTGCCTGGACCAATGAGGCGACCTCCTTCTACGTTTTTCGCAGCGCTGATCGCCCGTTGATCGACAAGCTATTGGCCAAACGCGAGCCAGAGGAGCGCCGTTCAGCGCCGACGCCCGGTCCGGGACCCAAAGGTAAGGGCCGAATTGTCGATCATCGTATCGGCGAATACCTGAATTCGGCGGAGTCGCCGCGTCTGCATCTCGGTGCGGGGGCCGTTTTTCTCGAAGGATGGCTGAACACGGATCTCAACCCGCAAAGCGCCGATGTCGTGCGCCTGGATGCGACCACGCCGCTTCCCTTCCAAAACGGCGATTTCGATTTCGTTCTTGCCGAACGTCTGATCGAGCACTTGGAATATGGGCCGGCCCGTTTCATGTTATCGGAATGTTTCAGGGTGCTGAAACCCGGAGGGCGGGTGCGTATCACGACGCCGGATCTGCAGCGATTTTTCGCCCTTTATTCGCGCAGCCCAACCAAGGCGCAGAACCGCTTCATGGCCTGGGTGACGTGCCATTTTATTCAGGACGCGCCGGAAGTTCATCCCACGCTGGTGTTGAACAATCTGTTCCGGAACTGGGGACACCGGTTTATTTACGACGCCGACACGCTCACCAAAGTTTTGCGCGACGCGGGATTTCGCGATCTGAAACCCTATTCAATGGGACAAAGCGACGATCCCGATCTTTGGGGCCTTGCGGGGCGGGGTGAAGTGGCCGCCCATGAGATGTTGCAATTCGAAACCATGGTCTGGGAGGGGCGCAAACCCTGACCCCTGGCCTTGATCCCCGGTATGACTTGCGCCCGACGGATGGAACGTCTATAACGCGCCGGTTTTCCGGGTTCGGGCCAAAGTCCCGCCGGGCGCATCAGTGCCGACATCCCGCGAAACGACGAGGAAACGATACTCAAAAAAGAACAACTGGAAGGATCTTCGGACATGGCTGTCGAACGGACACTGTCCATCATCAAGCCCGATGCGACGAAGCGAAACATTACTGGGCAGATTGTCGCCCGGTTTGAAGAAGCCGGGCTTCGCGTGGTCGCGCAGAAACGAATTCACCTCAATCGCAAGCAGGCCGAAGGGTTCTATGCCGTTCATGCCGAGCGCGCATTCTTCGACGAACTGTGCGACTACATGTGCTCCGGCCCGATTGTGGTTCAGGTTCTCGAAGGCGAAAACGCGATTGCGCGCAACCGCGAAGTTATGGGTGCAACCAACCCCGCCAATGCCGACGATGGCACCATCCGCAAGGATTTGGGCCTCAACGTGCAGGAAAATTCGGTGCACGGTTCCGACGCACCGGAAACCGCCGCCGTCGAAATCGCCTACTACTTCGCGGCTACCGAACTCGTCGGTTAAAGAGCTGCGCGACCAGATTTAGGTCAAACAAAAACCCCGTCCCGGATTTTTCCGAGGCGGGGTTATTTGTTGTTCGTTTTTCTGGGCCTAAGAACCTGACGGATTGAGGATCGCGCCTTCGGGCATTTCGGCGTCGGCGATCATTACTTTTTCGTGGGACACGCGCACCCGGCCTTCGGCGATGAGGCGGACGGCGAGGGGGTAGATTTTGTGTTCTTGTTCCAGCACGCGGGCGGCCAGGGTGTCGGGGTCGTCGTCGGGGCGGACGGGAACGGCGGCCTGGATAATGATCGGGCCATCGTCCATTGCCGGGCGCACGAAGTGGATGGTGCAGCCGACGAACCGCACACCCGTTTCCAGCGCACGTTCATGGGTATGCAGGCCCTTGAATGACGGTAGCAGAGATGGATGGATGTTGATCAGCCGGTTGTGCCAGCGGGTGACAAAGCCGTCGGTCAGGATGCGCATGAAACCGGCCAGACAGACGAGGTCGGGCTTACAAGCCGATATCATGTCGTGCAGCGCGTTCTCGAAGCTCTTGCGACCGTCAAATTCCCGGTGATCAACCACTGTGGTCGGAATTCCAGCCTTTTCGGCCCGTTCCAGACCGAAAACGCCGGGTTTGTTGGAAATAACCAGCGCGATCTGCGCCGGGAAATCGGGGGCTTGGCAGGCGTCGATCAGAGATTGAAGGTTACTGCCACGACCCGAGATCAGAACCGCCAATTTCTTTCGTGCCATGTTTCCTCCACGTTTTCGAGGATCGCTCGCGGTGCTTGGCCGCTTGCCTCGATGATTTCACCCAACCTGAATACTGTTTCGCCACCCGATTCGAAGACCTGCGTCAGTTCATCGGCCTTTTCGGCGGCGATTACGGCGACCATTCCGATGCCGCAGTTGAAGGTTCGCGCCATTTCGTCGGGGGCTACCCCTCCGGCCTTGGCCAGCCACGCAAATACTGGCGGCAACGGCCATACGGAAACGTCGATGCGCGCCGCCGTGCCATTGGGCAGCACACGCGGAATGTTTTCTGAAAAACCGCCGCCCGTGATATGGGCCAGGGCTTTAAGCCCACCCGCCGCCAGTGCGGCCAAACAGCTTTTTACATAAATTCTAGTCGGCACTAGCAGAGCTTCGCCAAGCGAGGTTTGCGCATCGAACGGAGCGGGAGCGGCGTAATCAAGACCTTCGCGTTCGACGATTCGCCGGACCAGCGAAAACCCGTTGGAATGCAATCCGCTGGAGGCCAGCCCCAGAACCACGTCGCCGGGGCCGACGTCGGCTCCGTTCAGTAAAGATTCGCGTTCGACCGCGCCAACGGCGAATCCGGCCAGATCGTAATCATTCTTGGCGTACATACCGGGCATTTCGGCGGTCTCGCCCCCAATCAGGGCGCATCCGGCCTGGCGGCAGCCGTCGGCTATTCCCGCGATGACCTCTTTGCCGATCGTGATGTCAAGCTTGCCTAACGCCATGTAATCCAGGAAGAAAAGAGGTTCAGCGCCCTGGACGATAAGGTCGTTGACGCTCATGGCGACAAGGTCGATACCGACGGTATCGTGCTTATTGGCGGCGATGGCGATCATCAGCTTGGTACCCACGCCATCGGTCGCCGAGACCAGCACGGGATCGGAATATCCGGTCGCTCCCAGATCGAAAACCGCACCGAAACCGCCAAGATCGGAGGCGACACCCGTGCGTGCGGTCGAAGCCGCCAACGGCTTGATGGCGTCCACCAAATCGGCTCCGGCATCGATATCGACACCCGCATCTTTGTAACTTAGGCCGCTAATGCCTTCCTCCATCGTCTCAACGTGTTAAATTGGGTCGCTGTTCGAGTGGGGGAAGATACTGAATCGGGGAAGCATTGCAATGATCCATCATCGTGGGATCGCAACCATTTGGGTTTATATTGTCGTGGCGCTATGTGTTTTCGTTTTCCCGGCCGGGATGGGGGGCGCGACCGCAGCAACGACGCCGGACGTTTTTGAGGTGTCGAGCATTCGCGTCGACGTCACTGCGGAAACGGCGTCCGGGGCCAAGGACAAGGCGCTTTCGGAAGGGCACGAGCTCGCTTTTCGGCGGCTGCTTGAACGGTTGACGCAGCGGGCTCACCATGATCAGCTGCCCACGCCGAGCGCAGCTGATATCGAATCCTACGTCTCGGATTTTTCAATCGCACAGGAAAAATCCTCGACGACGCGCTATCTGGCGACGCTGAATTTTCGTTTTAAACGAGAAGAAATACGGAATCTTTTGACCGATCATGGCATCCGATTCGCTGAAACGTCCAGCAAGCCGGTGTTGGTTCTTGCTGTCTATGAGGAAGCGGGAGCCGTGTATTTGTGGGATACGCCCAATCCGTGGCGTGAAGCGTGGGAGGCCAGTCCGCCGACAGACGGTTTGGTGCCGATGGTTCTTCCGCTTGGCGATCTGACCGACATTGCCGCCATCGGGGCCGAACAGGCGGCGCGCGGCGATATGCAACGGCTTATGGCAATCGGCGAACGCTACGGTACCGATGATGTTCTTGTTGCCCATGGGGTTCGCGGCATAGACACCCGTGGCACACCGATGCTGGAAGTGACCATATCGCGCTACGGCTCACCGGGCAGCGAACAGACCCTGGTACGCACATTTACCAGCCAAAACCAAGAGCCTGCAGAAATTATGTTGGTGCGCGCCGTTGCCGAGATCGCCGTCGAGATCGAAGACGGATGGAAGCGCGACAACCAGCTTCAGTTCGAGAAACCGGCCATTCTTGCCGTTAGAGTTCCGATTTCCGGGTTGGGTGAATGGATCAGTGTGCGTGACCGGCTTTCCGGCGTGGCCTTGATTCGCCGCACGGATGTTGTTTTGCTTTCCCGTTCCGAGGTTCGTGCTAACCTTCATTTTATCGGCAGTGACGATCAGTTGACCGTGGCTTTGGCGCAGGCGGATCTGACGTTAAGCCGCAACGAGAACGAAGACTGGATGTTGCGTTCGCAACGTAAAGCTCCGTGACAATGGGGGAACGCAGGGGTGAGCCTACCTAACTTTATTTCCTTGGGCCGCTTGTTGGCGGTGCCGGTTGCCGTGTGGTTGATTCTGGACGGCAATTTTGAAATCGCTTTTTGGGTGTTTGTTGCGGCGGGCATCAGCGACGCCGTTGACGGTTTCGTGGCCAAACGCTTTGACATGCAGACCGAGCTGGGAAAAGTGTTGGATCCGTTGGCCGACAAGGCGCTTCTCGTTGGTGTTTACGTCTCGCTGGGGCATATGGATTATATCCCGATTTGGTTGGTGATTTTGGTCGTTTTCCGCGATTTGCTGATTGTCGGCGGCATTATTTTATCGCACACCCTTAGCCGACCGATGCGCATGAAACCCCTGATCGTCAGCAAGATCAACACAGTGGCGCAAATCATGCTTGCCGGTATCGTCCTATCCAGCGCCGGTATGATTCTCGATTTACAAGTGGTGATAATGCCGATGGTTTTCGTGGTTGGCGCGACGACGCTGGCCTCGGGTGCCGCCTATCTGGTTTTCTGGGGACGGTTCGTTGCCATATCGGGGAACGGTGAGTGATGGGTAAGGGTAAAATATGGACGGGGCTGGCCGGTTTCACGGTCTTTTGTGTGCTGCTTTATTTATTACGCAGCGTCCTGGTTCCTTTTGTCGCGGGCATTGCGGTTGCCTATTTTCTCGATCCCGTCGCTGACCGGCTGGAAAAAAAAGGATGTTCGCGAACCCTTGCCGTCGTCATCATCAATGTCGTCTTCTTTTTCTTTATGACCGTTCTGATGGTGCTTCTGATCCCCCTTTTGCAGGCGCAGGTCGTCGGTTTCGTAAGCCGGGTTCCCGGTTATTTCGAGGTCCTTCGCGGCGTCATCGAGCCGATTTTGGAAAGGCTGGCCGCCGTTGTCCCGGAGCAGCATCTTGAACAACTGCGCGCAACCGTCGGGTCTTTTGCTGGTAATATGGTCCAATGGGCGGGCGAGGTGTTCAAGGGGATTTGGCGCGGCGGCATGGCCGTTGTGAACCTGCTGTCACTGGTTCTCATTATGCCGTTGGTCGCCTTTTATCTTTTGCGTGATTGGGACCGCATTGTCGAATACATCGATGACAGTCTGCCGCGAAATATTGCACCGGTGGTGCGTGGCCTCGCGACCGAGATCGACCGCACCCTTTCCGCTTTTGTGCGCGGGCAGGCGCTTGTCTGCTTGTTGCTGGGTGCCTTTTACGCCATTGGGCTGACTCTGGCCGGTCTGGACTTCGGGCTTGTCGTCGGACTGGGAACCGGGATTATCTCGTTCATTCCCTATTTCGGAATGGCGCTTGGCCTGCTGGTTGGGTTGGGTATCGCGCTTGTCCAGTTTTCGGATTGGGTTCCGATTGCGCTGGTCGCGGGCGTTTTTGGCGCCGGTCAAATCCTCGAGGGTAATTTCCTGACGCCGCGCATGGTCGGCGATAAGGTCGGACTGCACCCGGTTTGGGTGATTTTCTCGGTGATGGCGGGCAGCGCTCTTTTCGGTTTTACGGGAATGCTGCTATCCATTCCGGCAGCGGCCTCCATTGGCGTTCTCGTTCGCTATGCAATATCGCGCTATCGTGACAGCGCCGTTTATGCGAACGAGCAAGGCGGCGAGGGCGATCCGTCTTGACGCGGCCTGCTCAATTGCGCCTGAATTTCGATCTTCGCCCGGCCTTGGGCGGCGAGGATTTTTTGGTTGCTCCCAACAATTGCGATGCCGTGGCGTGGCTGGACCGGTGGCCGGACTGGCCGTCGCCCGTGCTGACAATTTACGGCCCGCCCGGCTGTGGCAAGTCCCATTTGATGCAGGTTTTTCTTGCCGCAGGGGGCGTGACGAAGATCGGCGCGAGTGAATTGGGAACGACAGAGCCGCACGCGCTTTTGGCGGATGCGCGCGCCTGCGCAATCGATGGTGTTGAAGCGGTTTTGGCAGCTGGGCGGGAACGTGAGTTACTTCATCTTTATAACGTCGCCGCCGAAACCGGGCGCAAGCTCTTGCTGACCGCGCACACGGCCCCGGTGACTTGGCCGCTGTCGATTGCCGATCTGCGTTCGCGTATGGGCGCGGGCGTTGCTGTTGAAATCGGCGCGCCCGATGATCCACTGGTTGCGGCGGTGCTGGTCAAACTGTTCGCTGATCGCCAGCTTCGCGTTGATGGTGGCGTGGTGACGTTTCTTCTGTCGCGCATGGAGCGTTCGTTTGACGCGGCGCGGCGCATGGTCGCGGCTATTGACGAGGCGGCGATGGCGGAACGCCGCAACATCACGGTACCGCTGGTCAGGAAAGTTTTGGCGTCTGTTCAACCGCCTTGATTGTGCCGAGATCAGAGACCGCAAAGACGTCAATCGGCGCTTCGCGTCCCTTTACGGTTACCTGATGACGTGTGAAATCTGACGTGTTGATACCGGCCCGACGGGCCAGATCGGCAGAAACGACCAATAGGCAATTGAACACCTTGGTCTCGCTTTCCAACCTTGAGGCGATGTTGATATTGTCGCCGATGGCCGATAGCAGGGGGGATTTTGGCGGCCCCATGACGCCGACGATAGCCTCGCCGACATGGATTCCAATCCCCATACGAAGCGGTTCGTCCAATTCGCCTTTCAGCCGCTGGTTAAGAACGTCCAGGCGCGCAAACATCTGGACGGCCCCGGCAAGGGCCTGGCGGCTTCCTTCCTTTGCGCCGGTGTCCAGGCCGTACAGCGCCATCAACCCGTCGCCCGCGAATTGGGCATAGTGTCCGTTGGTTTCCTTGAGTGCGGCCGTCATTTCGGCGAAAAAGAGGTTGAGAATGAACAGAACGTCGTAGGGAAGTCTGCGTTCGCCAAGGCGCGTGGACCCGCGAAGATCAATGAACATCGTGACGATTTGTTGCTCACGCCCGTGTACGCCGCCGGGAAGCCGTCCGTGGGCGGCGGTGGCGGTTGGCGGCAGCAAAGGGGTTGCGTGCAGATCCCGCCGTGGCTGCACCTGACAGGCCAGTCGGATGGAAGGATCGGCGTTGATCTTGGCAAGCGCGCGCGCCTCCAGTTTTTCGGGTTTCGGCAAATGCTCGACAGCGTCGCCGACGCTAATCCGGCAGGTCGTACATCGACCCCGACCACCGCAGACGGCTGCGTGTTCTATCCCTGCGCCCCGGATCGCTTCCAATACACTATTGCCGACCGGTGTTCTTATGGTGCGACCGTCCGGAAGCTGAATTTGGAACGTTCCGTGACGGTTGCGGTACGACCTTCGCGCCAGCCGTGCCACCAGCGTCAGGGCCACAAGAGCGGCGACCACGGCCAGTGCGATGCCTTCCAGATCTCCGTGAATTATGCGAAGCTCGGGCGGGGAGGCGAGATAGTCGGCGAAAACACTTTCCAGCCATCGGGGATCGACGCTGCGCTGTTCAACTTCGATCCCGGCACGCAGGAACCCGATTACGGCCAATATTGGCAGGACCAAGGCTATCGGGTAGATGAATGGAACGGCATTCTCGTACCAGGGTTTGATCCGCAGCCAGAAATGAAGGCCGACGGTAAGGTGCCCCCAGACCACGACCAGAAGGGCGGATTGCTTCACAATTAACCAAACGCCACCCGACCAGATGGAGGCGATAACAAACGGGTAGGTCGGATCGAACTGCAAAATCTCGTAGCTGCCTCGTGTGCCGATTGCGTGAGCCATCAGCAATGGCCACACCAATAGCCCCAGAATGAGTTGCACGGCTTCCCATCTAGCCATTCGCAAATGGGGGCGTCGGTACAGGGCAACCAGGGCCAACAAAAAATGAACGAGGAATGCGGTGAAAAGGAGGAGGCCGCCCAGTGGGGTTCTCCACGGTACATTGAGAACGCTGCGAACGGCTTCAAGCGCGTCCAGGGCAAAAATTCCAAAGGAATGATTTATCAGGTGCGGGATAACAAAGGCCGCGACAATCAAACCGGACCACAGGCGTAGTTGTTTTTCAAGCATTCAGAGCCCTTCCGTTGGCTCCAATGTGGGAACGTCTCGTTCGTTATTCCAGATCGCGCGGGCAGACAAAACAGAGTAACTTCGCGCCATCGCGCCCGATTTCTCGCCAGTTTGATATGTCGGACTGAAAGACCGCAAGGGCTCCCGTCGGAAATTTTACGGCCATGCGGCTATAGGCCTCTTTGTCGCCGCTTCCCGTAAGAATGTGCGCCAGTTCCTCCGCTCCCGGATTGTGGCCAACGATCATGACCGCGCCGACATCGTTATTCAGAGCTCGCAAACGGCGGATCCATAGGCTGGCGTCGGCATGATATAGCGCCTCGTCGATAACCGCCGGAAGGTCACCGCCGAATTGGGATTGAACCCGCTTCAGGGTCGAAACCGTGCGTTTGGCAGCCGAACACAAAACGAGATCGGGCCGCAGCTTCCCGGCGGCCAAATAGGCGGCCATATTTTCCGCCGCACGTTTGCCCCGTTTGTTGAGCGGTCGGTCGAAATCTGCCAGTGTCGGGTCGCCCCAACTGGATTTAGCGTGACGCAGCAGGTAGATCGTTTTCATTCCGGCCTCTAATGCGTGGCCCGGCTGGCAATTCCCTTCAACCTGCGCTTGCGCAACTTGTTGGCGTCGCTGTGGCGTTTGTCGGCGGCGGCGATCATCACCTGCTGGCCGCCCAAATCGCCTTGCTGCGAATCAGGTTGGCGCTGCACGTAGCTTCCGTCTGGTTGCATGTCCCAAACGCTACGCGAATCGTTCAACTGAGCTTCGAATACGGCATTGAGCTCGCGGCGCAATGCCTCATCTTCGATGGGTGTCAGTATCTCGACCCTGCTTTTCAGGTTGCGGCGCATCAGATCCGCCGATCCGATGAAATATTCGTCCTCGCCACCGTTTTGGAAATAATAGATGCGCGCGTGTTCCAGGAACCGTCCGACGACGGAAACAATCGAGATGTTTTCGGAAAGGCCCTTAATGCCCGGAATTAGACGGCAGGTGTCACGGATCACGAGATCCACCTTCACCCCGGCCTGTGATGCCCGATAAAGAGCCTCGACAATCTGGACATCCTCCAGCGCATTGGACTTCAGCCGGATCAGGCCGGGCTGTTTATCTGAATGGATTTGGATTTCGCGGTCGATCTTTTCCAAAAGCGCCTTCTTCATCACCTTCGGCGCGGTCAGAATTTTTCGGTAATTGCGCGATGGCTTGCACCCCGTGGTCAGGTAATTGAACAATTCGGTCAGGTCATGGCCGAAGTCTTCGTCACAGGTCAGAAGGCCCAGGTCGCAATACATTCGGGCGTTGCCCGCATGGTAGTTGCCGGTCGCCAAATGAGCGTAGCGTCGCAGCCCACTGTAATCGCGCCGCACGACCAGGATCGCCTTGGCGTGGGTTTTCAGGCCGACGACGCCATAGGTTACGTGCACACCCACGTCTTCAAGCTGACTTGCCCAGCCGATGTTGGCGGCTTCGTCGAATCGGGCCTTCAATTCAACCACCACGGCAACCTGTTTGCCGTTGCGCGCTGCATCCATCAAATAATCAATGATGGCGGTTCCGGAACTGGTCCGATATAGCGTCATTTTGATGGCCATAACCTTTGGGTCGCGGCTGGCTTCGCGCACGAAACGCTCGACCGAGGTCGAGAACGATTCGTAGGGATGGTGCAAAAGGATCGATCCCTGATCGCGAATAATGTGAAATATGTTTCGCGGGTCGCGCAGGGACGTATTGTCGATCGGGCGATGTACCGGATCGTGCAATTCCGGAATATCAAGCGAGGCCAGTTCCATCAAATCCTTCATGCCGATCATGACATCTGTTTCGCTGACGTCCTTGGATTCGTTCAGGCCCAGTTCGGCGGCCAACATGCCGCGATGAACCGTGTCGATACCTTTTTTCGTTTGCAGGCGCACGATCGGCGCAAACTTGCGGTCGCGCAGTTCGGTTTCGATCATTTCCAGAAGATCGTCGGCGTGTTCCTCGTCTTTCTCGGTGTTGGCGTTGCGCGTAACCCGGAACAATTCGCACGTCTCGATAATGCGGTCGGGGAAAAGAAGATCCAGATTGTTGGCCATGACTTCTTCCAAGGGCACGAACCGGTTATTTGCGCCAACACGCAGGAAGCGCGGCACACCCGAGCCGACCGGCACCTTCACGCGGGCCATGATCGAATCGTTCTCGTCCTCCTGATGCAACGCCGCCAGCAGATTAAGAGAAAGGTTGGAAAGGTGAGGGAACGGATGGGCCGGGTCCATGGCCAGCGGCGTGACCAGCGGAAAAATGTTCTTCAGATAATATTCGCGAATTTCGGTTTGCTCGGCTGCGGTCAGATCGCCATACAAGAGAACGTGAATTTTGTGCCGTGCCAATTCCCCCAGAATTTCGTGGTAGGCGGTGCGCTTGATTTGCTCGATCTTGGCAATCTCGGCCAGACATTCGTCAATTTGCTGCTGGGGTGTTCTGCCATCCACGGTCTGTCGATGCACGCCGGCACCGACCTGTTGTTTCAGTCCGCCGACGCGCTTCATGATGAACTCGTCCAGAGTCATGTCGCATATGGCCAGGAATTTGACCCGCTCCAATAACGGTGTGCGCGGGTCGCAGGCTTCGTTCAGGACACGGCGGTTGAAGGTCAACCACGTCAGCTCGCGATTCAGGAAAAGCTTGGGTGAGCGGAGGTTTTCCGGCACTGTGAACGGGGAAGATGAGCGTTTCATGCTGCAACCCGGTACCCGCACCTCGGGTGACGGGGCTTGCGCCGGTGCAGAGGGCTTGGTCACGGTCGTGGTTTTTTCCACAGTCGTTCTTGCCGGAGTGGCTGCATTGGCCGAAGTTGCCGTTGATTTTGCCGTCGTGCTCATTTTGTCCTCTTTCTCAGGCTATGCCTTTTTTGTTTTAGTGTTCTTTTTCCCGCGTTTGGCGGCAAGTGCATTTTCCAATTTATCGCAGAATGTAGCGATTGTCTTTATTCGCGCAAAACGTTTGTTGTTGCCTTCCACCAGGGTCCACGGCGCGACTGACGTGCTGGTCCGCGCTATCATGTCGTTCACCGCAATCTCGTATTGGTCCCATCTGTCGCGATTTCGCCAGTCTTCGTCCGTCAGTTTCCAGCGTTTATACGATATTTTCTTGCGTTCCTTAAATCGCTTCAGCTGTTCGTCCTTGCTGATGTGTACCCAGTATTTGAGCAAGACGACCCCGTCATCGACGAGTTGTTCCTCAAAATCGTTCAGCTCGGAATAGCCGCGCATCCACTCGGCTTCGGTGGCGAACCCTTCAATACGTTCGACCAGAACGCGACCATACCAACTGCGATCAAAAATGGTAACCCGCCCGGCTCTGGAAAGGTGCCGCCAGAATCGCCACAGATGGTGATGGGCTTTTTCCTCGTCTGTCGGGGCGGCGATCGGAATGACCTGATAGCTGCGCGAATCCAGGGCCGCCGTCGTGCGCCGGATGGAACCACCCTTGCCTGCGGCATCCCACCCCTCAAAAACCAGAATCGAAGACAGGCCACGTTCCCGCGCTTCGCGTGACAGCCGGTGAAGCCGCCCCTGGTAGCTTTCGAGTTTTTTTTGGTATTCGCCGCGGGTCAGGGCCAGATCGTCGTCCAGCTTGCTCAAGATCGAAACGCCCGGAACGGGCATCGCCAGTTCCGGCACATGGATTGACTTGCCGACGCTTTCTTTCTTCCCCGCTTTTTTTGGCTTCTTTTGTTGCGACGTTTGCAGTTCGGCGGCCACCCGCGCGGCTGTTTCAAATTCGGCCAAGTGTCTTTGGATGGCGTCGCGAATGGTGGTGGCTACGGTCAGGCTGCGATAGGGAGCGTCGGCACCTTCGACGATCCGCCACGGTACGCGACCGACGCTGCTGCGCATGATGGTGCGTTCGGCTGTGGCCACAAATTTTTCGTACATGCGCCAGTGAGCCCAATCGGTTTTGGTCACGCGCCACGAGGTGAGGGGATCTGATTCGAGGGCTTCGAAACGTTCCTTCTGGGCTTCCTTGCCAAGGTGCATCCAGAATTTGAGAATCAACGCGCCGTCGTCGGCCAGGCCGCGTTCAAATGCGATGATGCGGTCCAGCGCGTCGTCGAGTTCGGCGTCGGTTCGCTTTGCGTAGACATGATCGAGGACCGGGCGCGAATACCAGGAACTTAGAAAACAGCCGATGACGCCCTTGGGCGGCAACGCCCGCCAGTAACGCCAGAATTCGGGCCTCTCGTGTTCCTCGTCGGACGGCTCGCCAAAGGCGCGCGTAACCATCCAGCGCGGGTCCATCCATTCGTTCAGAAGGTTCGCCGTTTCGCTTTTGCCCGCGCCATCGACGCCCGCGAAAACAATAATTACCGGGAATTTTGCCCGCCGAAGCATCTGCTGGACTTCCAGCAGTTGGGTTCTAAGCAGGGGGACTTGCTGGTTGAAAACTGACTTGTCGATCCGATTTCCAAGTTCGGCGGCTTCGAACATAGATGACCCTCCCCGGCTGGTTAACGGTCGCGTTGAAAGGCGACGTTGCTGATAAAGCGCAACAAGGGACGCCATTCCTCGGTGTAACGCGCGGCGCGGCTGGGGGCCATATCGAAAATGCTCAGGCCGCCCGCAGATGCCGTCGGATAAAGTTGGGTATCGCGAATCAACGAAACAACATCCTGGTTCAATTCGGCCAGAAATTCTTCCAAATGGTGCGACGCGGTTGTTCGTGCCTTTAGTCGATTGCCGATCAGCGCAACAGCCCTTTTTTTGTTGCGAATGGGCTTCAATTTTTCGAGGCTCTTCAAGAACCTGTGCGTTGTCGACTCGTCGAAAAGAGAGGGCAACACCGGGATGATAATTACGTCTGCAGTGCGCACCAGTTCGCGCACCTCGCCACGCCGAACAGCGGCTGGGGCATCGACGACTAGCCGCCGCGTTCCGTCCGGAACCTTGCCGATCTTCTTCGTCCAGTCCAGCCCGGTGATCAGCGGAAATTTGGCGGGGCGCTGCTTGATCCAGGTGAGGGACGATTTCTGACGGTCGCAATCGGCCAGCACCGTATCGAAACCCGAAAGCGCGAAGGCCCCCGAAAGGTTGGTGGCCAGCGTTGACTTGCCGCAGCCACCCTTTGGATTTGTGACCAGTATTGTAAGCATTACTTTTCGGCCTCGTTTCCAGTTGACCAAAAGCGTTTGCAGGCTAACAGACGTGCCACATCCTCGGCCAGATTTCGCGTGGCTTCCTGTGCTGCGTGGGAGTGCCAGCCCATGACCAGCGCGCCCGCGTGGGCGACGGCGCCAACCGTGCTTCGCGGAGACGTTTTTACCAGATGCGCGACAAGATTACCGGCCACGGCCAGATCGTTCATGTAGCCCAGACCATCTTGCAGTTTTTGCAGGCTTGCGATGAAACCGGACACCCGCTCGTACCCGTAAAGGGAGCTGAAAAAGTCGGTCGCGTAGCGAAGCTTCTTTACGTCGATGCGCAGTTGATGTTTTTCATCGACGCTCAGGGTGTCGAAGATGCGGCCCTGTTTGCGCACCTTCTTGAATCGCTTGGAAAGCAGTTTGTCCGACAGTTCGACGATCGGCTGGCCCAAAAGCGCCGTCGGTTCAGCGGCGCGCCGATTGCGCCATTTGCGACCTTCGATCCAGCCCAGCGTTTGCAGAAGGAATTCAGTAAAACGCGGGTTGTCGATTTCTTTTTGGGCTGCGGTTCGCGCGTTATCCCGGTCCACGGCAAGGCGTTTCAACAACGCCGAAAATGCTGGCTCGCCATCCATGGCTGCGGCGACGGGGCCGACGATTTCATCCATGAAGACATCCAGATCTCGGGTGTCGCCCAGGTTTTTTGTTTGCCACTTAATTTCGTCCGTTACGCGCAGGTATTGCTCTAGCGGCATGACGTCGCGGAAGATGCGCAAGGCCGAGCGCAGGCGGCGCATGGCGACCCGCATCTGATGCACACCCTCCGGATGGTCGCTCAACCGCGTGATCTGTTCGTTGTCGGTCAAATGGTCGAGGCAGTGGTGAAGAATGTGGACCAGGGTGTCTTCGACGTTGGCCTCTCGCGGAAGGTCTAGCGGCACGGCCTTGCGCCAGGTCAACCCTCCACCCAGCGCCTGCAGGGCCGCACTTTCACGACTGATCGTGGCGACGCGTAGCGGAACCTTGGCGTGAATGCCAAGGGCCACGTCGAACGGTGCGGCACCATCGGCGGATCGAGAATCTAGGATGATATTGGTAAAAATAGGAAAGTCGTCTGTGCTAGTAAATTCTACATTTTCCAGGACGAAGCGTACGGACCGGCGTTTTGGCGTTAACAGCTGCCGCGTTGAACGATGAACCCTACAGTGAAGAACGGGTTTCAGCAGGCTTCCGGGAGACGGCGTTGCCAGGGCGCGCAAGTTGGCGTCACCAACGGCTCCCGGATCGGGTTCCGGGGTCGGCAATGGGTTTTCCCAATGAAGGCGGCGGACCCGTACACCGTCCAGCTTGGGACCTGTGGCGCATACCGATTGAACATATCGTTGCTCGACCTTGCGAACTTCGATGACCACGTTGCGCGCGGCCAACTGCTGGTCGGGCGTATCGAAATAGATGGAACCGACATTTCCGCTGGTCGCGCGTTGCGACGACATCTCGCGCACGTAACGAAGGTTGCGGATTCGGTTGAGGTCTTTTCCGTCGATTGTCAGTCGCAGAATTTTTTTCATGTTGTCCCGGTTTGTCATCTGGTTCGACACTTAATCCTTGGTACACCATATGAGAAATCGGACCCAACTGCAAAGAAAGCCGTGGCATTGCCCATGTTCATTGTGGGAAAAGGGAATATGGCAAAAACCATTACCGAAAAAAACCGTTCGGGGCGTATTGGGGTTATTGATATCGGTTCGAATACGGTGCGCCTCGTGATTTACGAAGCGCCGACGCGTCTTCCGTTTCCGCTTTTCAACGAGAAAGCCCAATGCGGGCTGGGACGATCCATTGCCAGGACCGGGCGTCTTGATGAGCAAGGGGTCGAAGCGGCGCGTCATGCCCTGGGGAGATTCGTACTTTTGGCGGAAGCCACCGGTGTTGATCGCCTGGAATTGGTGGCGACGGCGGCGGTGCGAGAAGCGACCGACGGCGCCGAATTCGTGCGCGACATTGAAAGGCGATTCGGTGTGCGGGTCGATGTAATCGACGGGGCCGAGGAGGCCCAACTTGCCGCTCGCGGTGTTCTCAGCGGGGTTCCCGATGCCGATGGATTGTTGGGCGATCTCGGCGGCGGAAGCCTTGATCTCGTGGTTCTGGAAAAGGGCGATTTCGGACGCACCGCGACCTTGCCGCTAGGCCATCTGCGGCTGGCCGAAAATGCACGAAGCAGCGCGGATGCGTCGCGTTTGGCTGCCGGGTATCTGGAACAAGAGGGTTGGCTGGATCAAATCAGGGGACGAAATCTTTATGCTCTCGGCGGTTCGTGGCGGGCTGTCGCTGGTGTGATGCTTGATCGCCTCGATTGGCCGTTGCACGTCATCGACAACTTTTCGATTGCCCCTGACGAAGCGCTGGACCTTCTGGACTACGTAGCCAGGATCAATCCCAAGTCGTCACCAAGGATCGCCGGAATTTCCCGCCGCCGGGTGGGATCCTTACCGTTTGCCGCTGCGGCCCTGGAAACGCTGATCACGCGGACGTGTCCGGCGCAGCTTGTGTTCTCGGGATTTGGTATGCGCGAAGGGCGAATGTTGACTTGTTTGCCGAGTGACGTTCGCCGCCAGGACCCCCTTCTCGCCGGATGCGCCGGCCATGCCGAACGCAGCGGGCGTTTCAGTGTACACGTCGAGGAAATCACAGCCTGGATGGAGCCTTTGTTCGCAGATGCCAACGTCGGCACCCCCGGCACCCGCCTGCGCACGGCGGCCAGCCTGCTAAGTGACATTTCGTGGAGCGTCCATCCCGATTACCGCGAGGAAAATGCGTTTCATCGTGTCTTGCGGCTTCCGTTCGCCGGGCTTTCTCATGTGGATCGCGCCGAATTGGCGTTGTCGGTTTTCGTGCGCTACGGCGGCGATCTTTCGTCGCCTATTCTGTCGCGGCCGTTGTCGCTTTTGGACGAACGCGAAATCACGCGTGCGGTGATTGTGGGGCGGGCCTTGCATCTGGCCCATACGCTGTCGGGCGGCGCGCCCGGACTGCTGTCGAAGACCCGCCTGCAGCGCAATCGCAATCGCGTCGTTCTCGACCTGGGAAACGACGCTGCGCTGTTCCTGAGTGAAGCGGTTGAACGCCGCCTTGGCAGGCTGGCGAAAAGCATGGATATGAAGCCGAAGATCGTCTCGACAGCGGACTAACGCAGTTAAGTCGACGCGTCGCCGATCCTCACGGCTTTCAGTTTGCGGCCTTTGACCATCAGGGCGGTTTCACCGCTGCGCAGCCGAAGGGCTTCGGCACCGAATACCTCGTGACGCCAACCGCGAAGTGCAGGAACGTCCGCCTTTTCACCCAACGCCGCAATGAGATCAAGGTCGCCGGACGAAGCGACCAGCTTTTGCGCCGCACCCGATTCCTCGCACTTCATTTTCAGCAAGACCTTCAACAGATCGGTCAACGGCCCCAGGCCAGCGGGAATTTCCGGCCTTCTGATTTGCTTTGGACAGTCCTTTTCCGGAATGGCTAATCCGCGGACAACAGCAGCGATCACCGCCGCACCTGCCGGACCTTCGGCGAAACGCTTTCCCAATCCTCTGGTGCGCGCCAGATCGGCAGGGGTGGTTGGCGTATGGTGGGCGATCTCGCACAGCGCTTCATCCCGCACGACGTGATTTCGTGGCACGTCGATGCGCCGCGCCTCTAGCTCACGCCAAGCACCCAGTTCGCGAAGCACGGCGAAAAACCGTGGCGACGAAGCCCGTGATTTGATGCGCCGGAAAACTTCCTGCGGGTCGTGGATGTAGGTGCCGCGCAAGGAAAGGATTTCGATTTCCTCTTCAAGCCAGTTGGCCCGACCGTTGTGGCTTAGTTTTTTGAGGAGTTTCGCATACACAATGCGCAGGTGGGTAACGTCGGCCAGTGCATAGGAAATTTGTTTTTCCGAGAGTGGGCGCGCCGACCAGTCCGTAAAGCGCGAGGATTTATCCACCTGCGCCCCAACCAGTTTCTTGACCAGGGTTTCATATCCGGCGGAGTCTCCAAACCCGCAGACCATCGCCGCGATTTGTGTGTCGAAGACAGGTTCGGGCAATCGGTCCATGATGTGAAGGAAAATTTCGAGGTCCTGGCGGGCCGCGTGAAAGACCTTCAAAACATTTTCGTTGGTCATCAAATCGAACACCGGCGAAAGGTCGATGCCTTCGGCCAGGGCGTCCACAGCGGCGGCCTCGTCGTCACCGGCAAGCTGGATGACGCAAAGCTTTGGCCAAAAGGTCCGCTCGCGCATGAATTCGGTATCGACGGTGACAAAATCGGAATTGGCGATGCGTTCGCAGAAGGCAGCCAGGGTCCGTGTATCGGTAATAAGGTTCATGGGCCGCACCTATACACGGAAATTTCGCGCGCGTAACCCCGCTTCAAACATTTTTGTAGGCAATGGGCAACGCGAATTTGAAGGTTGTGCCGTTATCCGGAATTGAGGAAACCGTCAGTTGTCCGCCATGGGCTTCGACGATGGAGCGGCAGATCGACAACCCCATTCCCATGCCGTCCGCCTTGGTCGTGAAAAATGCATCGAACACTTGCATTGAAACCTCGGGCGGAAAGCCAGGGCCTAGATCAGAGACGGCGATATTTATTTTGTTCGCTCCGTCGTACGAGGTTCGGATCGTAAGTCTTTTAGACTCACCAGCACCTTCGCCCATCGCCTCGATGCCGTTTCGCGCCAAGTTCAAAATAACCTGCTGCAATTGAATGGTGTCGCCCATGGCCAGCGGAATATTTTCGCCAAGATCTAGTTCAATGGCCACTTCGTGTTTTAGTGCATCGCCACCAAAAAATTCTGCGGTCTCGCGGATGGTTTCATTTATGTCCAACTGCGTCGTTTTGTTGTCGCCCTTCGCAACGAACTGGCGGATTCGGCTGATGATCTGCCCGGCCCGATGGGATTGATCGGAGATTAGTTCGAGAACCCTCTGAAAGTCATCCTCGGCCAGGTTGTTGGAACGAATGCGCCGCAATGCGCCAGCCGAATAGTTGCTGATAGCGGCCAGGGGTTGGTTGAGTTCGTGGGCAAATCCCGTGGCCATTTCACCCATCACGCTTACCCTTGCGATATGGGCCAGTTCGTCCTGAAGTTCCCGAGCGCTTTGTTCGGCTCTCTTGCGTTCGGTAATATCGTTAAAAATCGCCTGTACCGCGATTTGTCCTTCAAACTCCATTCGCATACCGGAGACTTCAAGATCGATTTTGGTGCCATCAAGGCACTGCCCCGTTACTTCTAGAACGGCCACCTTCCCTGGTTGATCGTAGATTTCCGCCGCATGCTTTTTAACGATTTCTATGGATTCTGGCTGAATCAACTTCCAGACGGACATTCCGATGAAATCCTTGGCGGAATTGCCGCGAAACACCTCGACGGCGCGGGAATTGATAAGCACGATCTCTTCGTTTATGTGAACCATTATGGGCACCGGCGAGGATTCGATAAGCGTTCGGTACCCTTTTTCGCTTTCCTTCAACACCCGTTCGGCTTCTTTCCGTTCCGTAATGTCGTTAAACACAACCTGGGAGGACCGTTTCCCTTCCAATTCAACAGTCGTTGCCGTCACTTCGGTGACGATTTCTGTTCCGTCCAGGCAAATGAATTTCTGTTCCATGAACGGGGCGGTTTCGGCGCCGGCATACAGCTTTTCGACCCGTTCCATAGCCTGCGCACGCGAGTCCGGATGAATGAACTTGATAATTGGCTGGCCGATAAACTGCTCCGGAGATTCGCCCCGAAGGACGGATATCGCCCGCGAGTTGATCAACACGACCTTTCCTTCGGAATGCACGGTGATCGGAACCGGGGAGTGCTCCAGCAGCCGCCGGTGCCGCCTTTCGCTTTCCTTCAAACCCTGCTCGGCACTCTTTCGCTCGGTGATATCTACGGTCACTAGGCACATTGCCTGTTGGCCATTGAATTCCGTAACCACGCCGGACATCAGCGCCCAAAATTCGTTGCCCCCGGCATCTTTCAAGCGAACTTCAATACCCGACAATTTGCCGTTCCTCGTCAGGTTTTCGATCAATCGGTCACGATCGGACGCGTCGACATAGAAATTCGTCGCCTTCGCATTCTCTACCTCTTCAGGAAGCAAACCGTATTTTTTCAAAGCCGCATCATTGACAAAAAGGACTTTTCCGTCCGAAATCCGCGTCACGGTGACGGGGTGTTGAATGCCTTCCAGCACGGCGCGCAGGTGCGCTTCGCTGTCGCGGATAACGCTTTCGGCCAATTTTCTTTCCGTAATGTCCGTTGCAGTTCCGGCTACGCGTTTTGGCGTTCCATTTTCATCCCGTTGCAGCACGGCGCGGGACCGGACATAGCGCACGGAACCATCCGGCCATACGATACGAAAATCGTCACCGAAAGGTTCTGCGCCGGAGGCACGGTCGACGATTGGGCTAGTGATCCTTTCGCGATCGTCTTCGTGGACGCGTTGGAGGAACATGTCGTGGTGCGGCTGCACCTCACCCGGCTCATAACCCAACAACCTGAAATGTTCGTCGGACCATGTTTCCGTGCCCGTATCCAGGTCCCATTCCCAGCCGCCGACCTGCGCGATCTGCTGTACTTCGGCAAGGCGCTGTTCACTTTGCCGCAACGCGGTTTCCGCCATCCGGTGTTTGGTGACGTCGGTGAAACTGACCGCGAACTGGCCTTCGCGAGGCCTGAACGCGACGACATCGAAATGCTTGCCCAAGCCCTCGTGAAATTCTTCGAAACGAACAGGTTCGCCGGTAACGACGACCCGCCCCAAGGTTTCGATCCAATGGGCTTCTGTTTCCGGCAAGACTTCGAGAAGCCGTTTTCCGACGATATTCTCGGCACGCAGCCCTACCGTTTCCTCGAAGGTGGGATTGACGTCCAGGAATCGAAAATCGCTCGGCGTTCCATCATGGTTGAAAACCATTTCGCAGACAGCAAATCCGCTCATCATGCCATCGAAAACCATGTGGAAACGGTCATTGCAGTCGTTCAGACTAGTTTGGGCGTGCTCAAGCTCAATGAGTTTTTCGCGAATTTTGGGGAAATCGCCCTCCTGAACGGAATTGTCCGCAAGCCGCCGGATGAGGGTCCGCAGATCGCAGCCATCTGTTTCCTGGTCGCGCGTTTTTTTCATGTCCTCTTCCGGTGCCTGGAACGCCATTACCGTTCGCGAGTATACGCTGGCGCAACGGTGCGAACAAACCCTCCGAAAAAACTTGCTTTCGCCATGCACCAATATCTTGTTCAAAGGGGAATTCCGGAAGACCGGATCAAGCACCCGAAAGTTCGGGAAAGGAAGAATCCCGTTGTCAAATAAACCATAAAAATAATCTCGTGGCTTGACAAATGGCGCGCTTCGTTGTGCTTTGTCGCGCCGTTGCGTATGGCCGCACGGTACCCAGTTTAAAACGCCGAAACATTGCCGGCCTGATACGCCGAAACAAAGAAGACCGACAGGAGCGATCCGTTATGCATCCATACCGCACCCACACCTGTGGCGAACTAAGGCTTGAACATGCCGGCGAACCGGCCCGGCTATCGGGTTGGGTCCACCGGAAAAGGGATCATGGGAACCTTTTGTTCGTTGATTTGCGCGATCATTACGGTCTGACTCAGTGCGTCATCGACGTTTCCAGCCCGCTGTTCAAAATCGTTGAGGGCGTGCGATCCGAATCGGTCGTCACCGTCACCGGCAAGGTCGTCAAACGTTCCGACGAAACGATCAATCCCAGTCTTCCGACCGGTTCGGTCGAAATTGCAGTTGACGAATTCAAGGTCGAATCGGCGGCAGAGGTTCTGCCCATGCAGGTTTACGGCGACACCGAATACCCCGATGACATTCGCCTGCGTTACCGGTTCCTGGATCTGCGGCGCGAGCGAATCCACAATAATATCATCCTGCGCAACAAGATAATTGCCAGCATCCGCAGGCGCATGATCGACCAGAACTTTCTTGAATGCCAGACCCCGATCCTGACCGCCAGTTCGCCCGAGGGCGCGCGCGATTTCCTGGTGCCCAGCCGCAACCATCCGGGCCAGTTCTATGCGTTGCCCCAGGCACCCCAGCAGTTCAAGCAGTTGATCATGGTCTCGGGCTTTGATCGCTATTTCCAGATCGCGCCTTGCTTCCGCGACGAGGACGCGCGGGCCGACCGCACGCCGGGGGAATTCTATCAGCTTGATTTCGAGATGGCCTACGTTACCCAGGAAGACGTTTTCGATGCCATCGAGCCGGTGCTGGCCGGCATCTTTGAGGAATTCACCACGGACAGGCCAGTCACCAAACCGCCGTTCCCGCGCATCACGTTTGCCGACGCAATGCTGAAGTATGGCTCGGACAAGCCGGATCTGCGCAACCCGCTGGTCATGGCCGATGTCACCGAGGAATTCAGGGGCGGCAGCTTTGGACTGTTTGCCAAGAATATCGAAAAGGGGTCCGTCGTTCGCGCCATTCCGGCACCGGGTGCTGCAGCCAAGCCGCGCAGCTTCTTCGACAAACTGAACGATTGGGCGCGCAAAGAGGGGCAGGGCGGCCTCGGCTATGTCGTGTATGCCGCAGAAGGCGCCAAGGGTGCTATCGCCAACAATTTGGAAGCAGATCGGATCGCTGCCATCCGGGAGAAAATAGGGGTTGGCGAGGGCGACGCCATCTTCTTCGTCTGTAACCAGCAGAAAGACGCCGAGAAATTTTCCGGCGCGGTTCGCGAACGCATCTGCGACGAGTTGGAACTGCGCGCCGAGAACCGCTTCGATTTCTGCTGGATCATCGATTACCCGATGTACGAGCGCAACGAAGATACCGGCGAAATTGAGTTCAGCCACAATCCGTTCTCGATGCCGCAGGGCGGTTTGGAAGCGCTAGAAACCAAAGATCCGCTCGACGTTCTCGCCTATCAGTACGACATCGTGTGCAATGGGATCGAGTTGTCCAGCGGGGCCATCCGAAACCATCGGCCCGACACCATGTATAAAGCGTTCGAAATCGCCGGATATGGGCCCGAGGTGGTCGAGGACAAGTTCGGCGGTATGCTTCGTGCCTTCCAGTACGGCGCCCCGCCGCACGGTGGCTCGGCACCGGGTATTGATCGCATCGTGATGCTGTTGGCCGACGAAGCCAACCTTCGCGAGGTCATCATGTTCCCCATGAACCAGCAGGCTCAGGATTTGTTGATGGGGGCCCCCGGTGAGGTTCGGCCCGAACAACTTCGCGACCTGCACATCGCAGTCAAGATGCCCAAAACCAAGGCGAAAAAAACGTCGTAATTTGGTCGGAAAGTGCTCTATGCGACCACGTCGGTTGACTCGTCGGCATAACGAAAAAGGGTGACGATCCGTCGCGCGCCCTCGATGACGCGTGGTTGGTCGGCGTTGTATTTCTCGTCGAATTTAAGGCGATCTTCCCAGATGGCCAGGAAATCGCGCGGCTGGTCGGGCTCCGCTTTCTTGCCGGTGAGGGCGCCGATGGTGCGATCAAAATCGGGATGAAGTTCGGGTTGGAAGGCGAGCGCGGCGTACTCGTCCCATGGCAGGATGCCAGCGACGTATAGATCCATGCTGGTTTCGGCCATCTGGCGCGGGGTGGCGTTGCGAAAGTCGATGTCGCCGATCAAACGGCGCAAGACAAATCGGCCCGCGAATTTTGCTTCGGGGACGTCGGTTATCGTTGACGGTTCGCCGGGCGGTTCACTGGACCCTTTGGGCCGTTCCCTGGGCGGGGCGATGCGAACCGGCGGTTCACGCACCTGAGCGTGTCCGATGCCGCCGTTTGTGTTCGTTTGGTCAAGTTCCATCGCTGTTTATGTGTTCCGTTCACCTGAATCGTCAGGCGTTGGATGCCTTTGCCGAGCGATCCGAGCGGACCTCCTTGGCCTTGTACATGGCGCTGTCGGCGAGGCTCAAAAGTGTTTCACTATTATCTTCGCCTCCGTAAATCTGCATTCCGACGCTGGCCCGAAGCATGATCGTCCATCCGTCGATGTTGACGGCGGTGCCATTGAGTTGTTCATCCAGCAAGCGTGCGCGTTTTAGCCCGTCTTCCCAGGGAACGCGGGTCAAAAGCACGACGAACTCGTCGCCGCCGATGCGCCCGACGTGGTCCGTTTTGCGCACGTTTTCGAGCAATACCCGGGAAACCTGTTTCAACACGATATCGCCGACAACATGGCCATAGGTGTCGTTGACTAACTTGAAGCCGTCCAGATCGATCAGCGCCAGAACCCCTTGTTCGTCATACCGCCGGGCGGCGGAAAGGGCCGAGGCAATGACTTGCTCTATCCCGCGGCGGTTAAGAACGCCGGTCAGCGCATCGGTCAACGCCAATCGTTCGAGATCGGCGATTTGCCGTTCGCATTCGTTTTGCTTGCGCTCGGACTCGATGGCCGCGGTCAAAGCCAGTTCGGCTATGCTTCGCATGGTTTCGATGTCCGGGGTATCTGGACCGGCCGCCGCATGGTCAAGCAGATCGCCCAGAAGAGAAATCGTGGCGACAAGTTCCGTCCGATTGTGTGCCGGAGCAGATTGAAGACGTCGGATCGTTTTGTTGATAATCAAACTGAAGCCCCCGGACTGCGTTGAACACCTGTTTTCTTCTAATATCCCAGCAACTTGCGTGCCAAATTCGCCCCCTAGCATTTTCAAGGGGTTGGCCTGGTTGTCGCCGGGCGAATGGCGAAAGGTAGGAAAAATTTGCCGGGTTGCGGACCAATAATTCCGCGTCTTCTCTTTTCCCGGCGTCGATCCGGGCGTATGGTCCGAGCTATGATTGCAAAGATGTTGTTTTCCTGGGGTATTGTGTCATCGCTGTGTTGCGCGGTGCTTGTTGGGCGCGTGGCTGCGGCCCCGGCGACTTTAGCCGGTCATCAGGCGACTTACGGGGTCACGCTTGCTTCGGCGACGAGTGGCAGCGGTTTGGTGGCGGCCGAGGGGGCGGTGCATTACCGGTTTGCCGATGCGTGCGAAGGCTGGACGGTCGAAAACCGAACCCTTCTTCGCTTCACCGGCGATGAAGGCGCGGTCTCCGAGTCCCTATGGTCCTATACCAGTTGGGAATCCAAGGACGGGCTTAGTTTTCGGGCGCGGGTGCGTGAAATTACCGATGGTGAAGTGACCGAGGATTTTAGCGGCGAGGCCTCCCTGGAGAGGCGCGGCAGCCCCGGAAAAGCCCGGTTCCGAAAATCCATCGATAGGCAGCTTGACCTACCTGCGGGAACCCAGTTTCCGACCCAACATCTGCGCGGCCTTCTGGCCAGCGCGCGCGGGGGGCAGCATTACGTACCGGCAACCGTGTTCGACGGTGCCGATGCAGACAACCCGTATCGCGTCGGCACGGTTATCGGTGTTGCGGCTGATGGCGTAAGCGCGAAGTTGGCCCAGCGCGCGGGGTTGGTCGATATGCCGGTCTGGTCCGTTCAAATGGCGTTTTTTGCGGCCAATCAACCGGCTGCCGTTCCCATCTTTGAGGTTGGCGCAAATTATCGCGAGGACGGGATTGCCGATACCATCCTTCAGGATATCGGCGGCCTCGTGCTGCGTATGACGCTGGAAAGCGTCGAATTGCTTCCCGCTCCCGACTGCTAAGGCATCAATCGTGTGCGGGGATGCCTTTCTCCCCCAGATCCCAGAACAGACCGGTCATGATGCGCAGGCCTTCCCGCGCGATAGGGGCCAGCATGTGTTCGTTTGGCGCGTGCTGGCAGCACGACGCGTAGGAATGCGGCACCCAAATGGTCTTCAGGCCCAAGACGTCTGCAAACAGATGATTGGGAAGCGATCCGCCCAGATTGGGCAGGATTGCAGGGGCTTGCGCGACCGTTTCCTCGACTGATTTCGCGGCCCAGACGACCCAGGGGTCCTCGGGGTCCAAACGGCTGGCTTCGAATTGATCTTCGCGCCCCTCGCTGACCTTGATCATGGAAAAACCCTCGCGGTCCAAATGACGGCGAAGGGCGGGAACGATGTCGTCTGCGTCGGTGCCGACAACCGAGCGAAGCTGGCAAAATGCCTTCGCCTTGGGTGGGACCGCGTTGACCGGTCGTTCCGGCGTACCGGCGGTGAAAGCCAGAATTTCAAAGCTGTTCCAGCCGTAGACTCGTTCGGCGGGGCTCAGGCCGGGTTCGCCCCAATTTTCGTCGATGGCCGGGCCGTCCTGGCCGCCGTCCACCACTAGGTCTGCCACGGCGCGGCGCACAGACGAGGGCAGGGGCGGGCGCCACTCGGGAACGCGGATGGCGCCTCTGGCATCGGTGATGGTGCTCAGGGCATGGGTCAGGATAATGGCCGGATTGGCGAGAATGCCGCCCCAGTTTCCCGAGTGGTGTCCGCCTTCGCGCAGGTCGACTTCCAGATTAATCTGGTGCGAACCGCGCGAGCCTAAAAAGATGGTCGGGCGCTCGGGTGCCAAGCGCGGACCGTCGGACGCAATAAGAATGTCGGCGGCCAGCAGGCCGTCTTTGTGGGCTGCGCAAAATTCGGGTAAACCAGCGGAGCCGACTTCTTCGGAAGTTTCAATAAGGATGCGCGAGTTGAAACCCAGTTGGCCGCGTGTCGCAAGCACGAACGACAGGGCTGCAATGTTGATGCCGTGCTGGCCCTTGTTGTCGGCAATACCGCGACCGTACATGCGTTCGCCCTCGATGACGAGTTCCCAAGGTGACAGCCCCTCGCGCCATAAATCATCCAGGCCGCGAATGGTGTCGCCGTGGCCGTAGGTCAGTACCGTCACCAACGCCGGATCTTCGATTCGTTCGGCGACCAGCAGTGGGCCACTTTGCGGTTTCGGATTGGGAAATATGTGGCAGGTATATCCCATGGCTTCCAGCATCGGAACCATCTCGTCGGCCAGATAGGCATATACGGCGTCCTTGCCGGTATCGTCCTGACTGGTGCTGGGAATGGCGATGCGGCGGGCCATATCCTCGACAAAGCTTCCGTCGTCAAAATAGGATTCGGCGCGGCTGATGGCGTTTTCGCGGCTCATGGGAAGGTTCCTCGTTGACCAAAAAAATCCGCCGCCGGATATAACATTCCGGCGGCGGAATAACGAGGTTTGATTGACCGGCTATTCGGTCATTCTTTGTTGGCGAAATAGTCGCGGGTGATCTTGAAGATGACCGGACTCAGTAACAACAACGCAATCAGGTTTGGAATGGCCATCATTCCGTTCAGGGCATCGGCGATGAGCCACAGCAACGCGAGTTGGTCCTTGAGCAGCGCACCGACGAAGATCATCGCGATCCATGCATAACGATAGGGTTGGATCACTTTGACCCCGAAGATGTATTCGGCGCAGCGTTCGCCGTAGTAGCTCCAGCTCAGCAGCGTCGTATAGGCGAAGATCAGAATGCCGAACACGACAACGACCTTGCCGAACCCCGGCAAACCGTTGTTGAACGCCAACGTCGAAAGGGAAGCGCCGGTTTCGCCGCTGGTCCAGGCGCCGGTCATGATAATCACCAACGCCGTCATCGTGCAGACGATGATGGTGTCGATGAAGGTGCCCAACATGCCGATGGTGGCTTGGCGGACCGGATCGTTGGTTTGTGCCGCGGCATGCGCGATCGGGGCCGTGCCGAGACCGGCCTCGTTTGAGAAGACACCGCGAGCCACGCCGAACTGGATTGCGATCATGATCGTCGATCCGGCGAAACCGCCCGCTGCGGCCGTGCCGGTGAAGGCGTCGCTGACGATAAGTCCGAGGGCTGCCGGAAGTTCACTGATATTCATGACGATGATGATCAGCGCGCCGACGACGTAAAGAAGCGCCATGGTCGGAACCGCCTTGCCGGCAACTTCACCCAGCCGCTTGATGCCGCCGATAATGACCATGAAGGTCAGAACGGCGAGAACAACAGCGGTCAGCCAAAGCGGAACGGCGAAGTGGTCGTTGGCAGCCTGAGCAACGGAGTTGGCCTGAATGGCGTTACCGATGCCGAAGGCTGCGAACATGCCGAAAAAGGCGAATGCGAAGCCCAGCCATTTCCAGTTTTCGCCGAGGCCGTTCTTGATGTAGTACATTGGCCCGCCGACATAGTTGCCGACTTCATCGACCTCGCGGTACTTCACGGCCAGCACGGCTTCGCCGTACTTGGTCGCCATGCCCACCAACGCCGTGACCCACATCCAGAAAACCGCGCCCGGTCCGCCTATGTAAATAGCGGTAGCGACGCCGGCGATGTTGCCGGTGCCGATGGTTGCAGCCAATGCCGTTGAAAGCGCGTTGAACGGCGTGATCTGCCCTTCCGCGCCTTCCTCGGGCGTTCGGCCCTTCCACAATAGTTTGAATGCGTAGATGATCCGCGCGAAGGTCATCCCGCGCAAACCGATTGTAAGGTAAAAACCCGTTCCCAGAAGAAGGACCAGCATTACCGGTCCCCACATAAACGAGTCCACTTGGTTGACGAAACTTGTAAACGCTTCCATTCGAAGTCCCCTTAAGGCCGTTGAAAAAACGGATCGGTGTGCCCCCAGGAAGCTTCACGGGACATCAGCCGCCCCAATAGGGAAATCTAATTGCACTTAATAATCAAAATAATCAAGGAAAAAACGAAAGAACAATTACCAAATGTGGGGTGCCGGCGGCAAAAAGGGCACTAAACCTTCCTGTATTCCACCCTTTTTCCTCGGTCCATTTCCGTGGCCAATCATAGCGCTGGGTGCGATGTCCGCCCAAGGCGGTGTGCCGGTGCGCAACGAAACGGTTGCCGTTAATCCGGTGTTAAAGCTTGTGAGGCACAGTCGAACGAATATTCCGGGAATTGGACTTTCCCAAGTGGGATGAAATAGGGACGGGGTCGGATCTTTGATACGGCATGAAAAATTATCGGGTCGGGATAGTCGGCGCGCTTCCAAAACCGTGGTCGAGGGGCAACCATGGGCGTTGGACCGTGTTGGCTTCGGTGACCTTGATGGCAAGGCAGCGGTCGGACGCAGCACGGCGGATGCGGGCGGCCTGGGAATTACCCACGAAGGGCTGAAAATCGCGTTAGGCATTAAAGAGCATTATAAGAAAGGCACGCCCATCTGCGTGCCCGGCGAAAAGACACGTATTCTCGTTCCCGAACATCTTCTGAACAAGAACCTGAACCTTCTTAACATGGAAGATCCTTTGCCGCTGGCTCTGTTGGCGACCCGCGATCCTGATCCGCCAATGGCCATTGCTGCAGCCGCGCGCCTCAGCCCAATGGGCAATAGGACCGAACTGGTTGCGGGTCTGTTTGAACTGGTCCGCGAAACGACGAAGCATCCGCTCGTGCGTCAGGCCGTTCGTTTGGTCACCGATAACGCCTTTGCGCCTGACGCTATCGCCCATGTTCAGCGCCACGCGTCGCGTTTTATCGTCAAGACGCGGACGCAATACACGGCAGCGTTACGCCAAAATTTGAGCGCGCTGATCGAAGGGGTGATCGCACCACGTACCTTCGTGAAGGAATTCTTTGAACTGGCCGAGGCTGGAAATCTGCGCCATGACATTCGGCGCAAATTGGTATTGAGCCTGCTGGTTTCGCCCAATATCCGGCCCAGTATCAAGTTTCTGATGCTTGAAAATTTCGAGCGGTTGTCACAGCCTGTGCGCATGGAAATCATTTCCGGCGTCCTGCGGGCGGAACCGAACCGACACTCTGACATTATCAAAGAAGAGTTGCGCTGGATCATCGCGCAGGAGCGCGAAAACCGCGAAATACACTAAATTATGCACCTGGATGCCCTGGATCATTTGGTTCTGACGGTTGCCGATTTAGGCGAGACATGCCGGTTCTACGTCGGAATTCTGGGGATGGAGCGCCACGAATTCGCGGGCGGAAGGGTGGCCCTTTCTTTCGGCAATCAAAAAATCAACCTGCATCCGGCATCGGCGCCGTTCAGCCCACGGGCGCGGGTTCCGACGCCCGGCTCGGGGGATTTGTGCTTTCTGACAACGACGCCGGTCGCCGATGTTGCGGCTGCCCTTAGTGACAACGGCGTTTCAGTAATCGAAGGCCCGATCCAAAGAACCGGCGCGACCGGGCCGCTTTTGTCGGTTTACTGTTTCGATCCCGACGGTAATCTGATTGAAATTTCCAACAAAATTTGACGATCGCCTATATGGCTTCGATGTCGGCCCCTTCGATCCGCCATGCTTTGAAGCCGCCACCGATATGTTTCACGCCATGGATGCCTGCCCGGTTCATTTCCATGAGTGCCATCGCTGAACGCTCGCCGAAGGCGCAATAAAGGACAGTCGTCTTGCCCGTTTGTGCGGCCATGACGTTCAACAGACCGTCAGATTTGATAAACTGATCGAGTTTGACGTAGGGGGCGTGGACCGAGCCGGGGATGATGCCGTCACGTTGGCGCTCGGAGTTTTCTCGCAAATCGATGAAAACAAAATCGTCCTTTTTCCATATGGCGCGTGCCTCCGCGACGCTCAGGGTCCCATTGCGAATCACCGGGTCGGCCTGTTCGTAACCAATGCGTAAATTTGCCGGAACCGCCACATCCATCTGTTTGGGATTGGGCAGATTCAGATTGTTCATGATATCGACGTATTCGTCCAGCGAGCCAACTTGAAGCCGTGGATTGTGCGCTTTTTCTTCGCCGATGGTGCTGCAGGTGTCGCCCTTGTAGTCATGGGCCGGAAAGACAAAAGTTTCGTCGGGCAGTTTCAAAATCTTGCCGAACAGCGAATGGTAGGATGTGGCGGCATCGCCGTTCTGAAAATCGGTTCGACCCGTCCCGCGAATGAGCAGCGCGTCGCCCGAAAAAATTCGGTCCGCCAGCAAAAAACTGTAGCTATCGTCCGTATGACCCGGCGTTTCCAAGACATCCAGGCTGATGCTTTCGATGTCGATGGTATCGCCTTCGCGCACCCGCATGGAAACCACGTCCACTTTGCACCTTTCGCCCATAACGGTGACGCACCGCGTCAGATCGCGCAACGCAGCAAGGCCGGTTATATGATCGGCGTGGGTATGGGTATCGACCGCCTTGACCAGCTTGAGATCAAGTTCGCCCAAAAGCTGGATGTAACGCTCCACCTTTTCCAATACCGGATCGACGATAAGGGCCTCGCCGCCAGTGCGGCTGGCCAGCAGGTAGGTGTAGGTAGATGAAATTGGTTCGAACAATTGGCGAAAAATCATCAGCTCAAGCCCCCCCGTTACGACCTCTATGTTGGGGGGTAGCGGACGATTTTCCAGAAGTCTTGCGGTTAGCCGCCGACGAAAACCTTTTGCGGTTCCTCTGCGGTGTTGGGAAGCACACCACAGTAAAGGCCGTAAAGGGTCTCAATTACCGATCTGGCCTCGGGGCCGACTAGGGAATAGAAAATGGTCTGGGCCGAACGGCGTGTTTGCACAAGGCCGTCCCGGCGCAGCCTTGCAAGATGCTGCGAGAGGGCCGACTGGCTCAGGCCGATCAAATCTTCCAATTCGCCAACCCTTTTTTCGCCGCTCGCCAGTTGGCACAAAATCATCAATCTGTGCTGATTGCTCATGGCCTTCAGCAACGTACTGGCCCGCAACGCATTCTCTTCGAGAGATTGCAGATCCACATCCATCGTTTCGTCCCACCCTTACAGCCGCGCTGTGCTAGTAAAACAACAGCTTCCCAACGCAGTTTAGTTTATTCAGAAAGTGAAATATATCAGAAAACGGTGAAGATCAACCACACCAATATTTATTCCGATATAGCGGAACGTATATGGACCGGGCCGAAAACTTTATTCGGCATGGGACGGTTCGACCGATGCGCCCTCCATCCGGGTGCCTCCCACGCCAATTGTCCGGGCGACCAGAGTTAGCAAGGGTGGGATGATCGCCAGCGTCAGAACGGCTGACAAGGCCAGACCACCGACCACCACCGACCCCAGCCCGCGATAGAGTTCGGACCCCGCACCGGGGAACAACACTAGCGGCAGCATTCCGCAAACGCTGGTCAGCGTCGACATGAAAATGGGCCTGATGCGGTTGCGGGTCGCCGCGACAATCGCATCCTCGATGCTCATGCCCTCGACGCGAACATGGTAAAGAGTTTGATGAACCAGCAGAATCGCATTGTTGACGACGATGCCGATCAAAATGATGAAGCCGAGCAGGGTCAGCATATCCAGGCGCTGCGGAACGAACAGATTGACTGCGGCCAGGCCAAGTACACCGCCCGCCGTCGCCAGCGGCACCGACAGCAGGATAATCAGCGGAAAGACAAAGCTTTCAAACAGAACCGCGATCACTAGATAAACGATCAAAATGGCGATCACCAGATCCATGCGCATATGGTTCCAGGCGATGGACAGCTTGTCCGCTGTTCCCGACATGCGAAGCCCGACACCGGGGGGCAAACCGGCTTCGCGCAGCTTGGCAATAACCTGGGTTTCGACAATTTCCATCGCCGATTCGAGGGGGATCGTCTTGGCAGGGCGGATTTGCAGGATCACCGTTCGTTCGCGGTCGATATGGCGGATTTCGGTCGGCCCCGACGTCACCAACACCTTGGCCAGTTCGCCGACGGGCAAAATCTTGCCTGATTGGGTTACCACCGGAAGGTTATTGATTCCCTGGGTCCGCAGAATCGTTTCCTGTGGTCCGCGCAATGTCAGATCAACCCGTTTGCCGCCCAGCGAAATTTCGGACACTCGCAGCCCATCATTGAAAGTGTCCACGGTCAGGCCCAGATCACGCGCCGAAACACCGGCGTCGGCCAGTCTTACCGGATCGGGAATCACACGTACCTCTGGCGCACCCAGTTCCAGCCCCGGTCTTGGCCTTAGTTGGTTGCCCTCTTTTCTGGGCAAAACGCGCTCGATCAGGCTGGTTGCTTCCAGGGCCACGTCGAGGACGCGCTCCAGGTCCGGGCCGGAAACGTTCAGGTTGATGGATCTTCCGCTGCCCAGTCCGCGTCCGAAAATGGACGGCTGGGTGACGAAGCCGAAGGTTCCGGGTTCGCGGAAGACCGCCTTTTCGATAAGCGGAATAAGTTCGCCAGCGCGCGTCGGGTCAATCGAAGACGCGCCCACGAAAGTTTGTGATGAGCGCGCGACAAAAAAGAAGTGTTCGATCTTGGGTGGATCGCCTGGTGCCGATTCCGGTCCCGTCACGGATGCCCAGTGCTGGCGGACTTCGTCTTCGATCTCGCCCGCGATCGTGTTGGCCGTTTTCAGGTTATATCCGGGTGGCGGCACGGCCAGTCCGAAAATGGAGTTGCGGTTGCCCTCGGGCAAGTATTCCAATTTCGGCAAAAACAGATAAGTGGAGGTCGCAGTCGCCCCGCAAATAACGACGACAACGGCCAGCGATACCGAACGGCGAGCGGCGACGACGCGGGTAAAAGTGACGATCAGCCCGAAAAACCATTTTGCGAGTCTATCGACACCCGGAATGCGCCGCCGTTCGATCTTACCCGCCACCGCTCCAGAAAACAGCTTGTTGGAAAGCGCGGGAATGACCGTCACGGCAACCAGCAGGGAAAGCAGGACGGCGACCGAGATGGCGACCGCGATATCGCGGAATAATTGGCCGACCTCCAGTTTCATTAGCAAAACCGGGACGAAAACCATCACCGTGGTAAGTGCCGAAACCAGCACCGCGCCCCAAACCTGTTGGGTGCCTTCATAGGCTGCTCGGGCGGGCGGAACGCCTTGTTGTCGAAGGCGATAGATATTTTCCAGAACAACAATGGCGGCGTCGACCACCATGCCCACCGCAAAGGCCAGACCGGCCAGCGAGATCACGTTGATCGAGCGGCCCATGGCGGCCATTGCCACGAACGAACCGATGACCGAAACCGGAATAGCGATGGACACAATCAGGGTCGCCGAACCGGAACGAAGGAACATGATAAGGACGAGCGCGGCCAAGGTTCCGCCAACCCAGATATTTTGCTGAACCAACTTGATGGCCGAGGCGATATAAACAGTTTCGTCGTAGACCTGCTGTATTTTCAGCCCGGCGTCGGGCAGGGTTGTGGCGTTCAATTCATCCACGGCCTCGTGGATACCGGCCATGATCTCCATGACGTTGGTACCCGTTTCGCGTACCGCCGAAATCGAAATGCCTTCCCGTCCCTCGTGGCGCATGGATGCAGCGCGTTTCTTGAAACCGAATTCGACGTGTGAAATGTCGCCCACGGTGACCCGCGCAACCTGCCCGGTGACCGGGTCTTCGACGCTGCGAAGGAGAACTGCTTCGATTTGCTCGGGCGAGGTGAACTCGCCTTCCGTGCGAACTACGTAGCTACGCTTGCCTTCTTCGACATTTCCGGCTGAAACCGAGGCACTGGCGGCGCGCAAAGAGGCAATGACACGGGGCACCGTCAGGCCGTAGCGGGCCATGCGTCCGGGATCGACGGTAACCACCATTTCGCGGGCATTGCCGCCCCACACGCGAACCTCGGAAACGCCCGGCACCCGTTCAATCCGGTCCTGGATGACGTCTTCGACGAAATCGCCATACGCGCCCATTGGCTTTTCGTTGCCGGGCAGGCGGGTTAGTGAGAAGCGCGCGATTGGGTTATCCTCGCTGCCCGCAGTATCCAATGTCGGCTCGTTGGCCTCTTCGGGGTATCCGCTGACCCGGTCCAGGCGGTTGGCAACCAGCATAAGTGCCTTGTCCATGTCCTGGTCGATACGAAATTCCAATGTCACAAAAGAGCGTCCGCTACGCGAGGTGCTGCGAATTTCCTCCAGTCCGGGCAAACCGCGCATCACATCTTCCTGGCGGTTGACAATTTCGCGTTCGACCTCGGCCGGGGCAGCACCCGGCCAGCTCGTGCGGATGGTGATGACCGGCCGGTTAATATCGGGCGTCAACTGAATGGGTATAACCTGAAGCGCGACAAGGCCGAACAGAACGCACATCAGGACGGCGGCGAGAACGGCTATGGGGCGGTCGATGGCGGCGCGAATCAGGTCCATCCGCGTTATTTCCTTGCCGTTATTTTTTGGTCGGGACGCAGGCGTTCATTGCCCCGAACAACCGCCAGGTCGCCGGGTTTCAGGCCGTCCAGAACCTCGAACCGACCGCCGATTCCTTCACCCAGGCGGACGTTACGCATCTTGGCCAAGCCGTCTTCGATAACGAAAACCACGTCGCGGCCCTTGCGGACAACGACGGCATCCTTGTGAACCGTTAGCACGTCGCGTGCTTTGCCGAGGGGCAGCAGCAGGGTCACGCTCTGGTTTTTCGCCAGATTTCGATGACCGTTGAATTCTGGTGTGAAACGAACGGTTCGCGTGCGCGTTAGAGGATTTTCATCGGGGACGACGGCGCGTACCACCGCCGGAAGCGGTTTTTCATCGTCAATCTGAAAAGATACCAACGCCCCCTCGACCAGACCTCCGAGGCGGGTTGCCGGAACGTCGGCTTCGATTTCGAGGTTCAGATCGTCAAGCAGCGTGACGACCGGATTGCCAACGCCCAGATGCGAGCCCACTTCAGTATGGCGGCGGGTGACGACACCCGCGTAGGGGGCGCGGACCTGTGCGTCGCCGAGTTCGATTTCGGCAAGCTGCAGGTTGACCGCAGCCCTCTGCAATGATGCCTCGGCCTCGGCAATAGCACTTTTCGCCTTGATCAGTTCCTGGGCCTTGTCTTCAAAACGCGCCTGACTGAAGGCGGCCGATTTGCGCAGGTTTTGAAGCCGATTCATTTCCTGCAAGACATAGCCGTGCTGCGCGGTTGCCGTGCCCACGGCGGCCTTTTCCTCGGCCACCTCGGCGGCGCGCAACCGGCGTTGGGCAAGAAGCCGTTCGCGTGCGAGCACGGCAATGATAGCGCCCTTTTCGACGCGATCACCGACACTAACCCGAAGCTCCGCTACCGGTCCCTTGGTGCGCGCGGCGACGACGCCGTTTTGTTGCGCCACCAGACGACCGATGACGGGAACGGTTTGTTCCAATGGCGATACGCGAACCGCGTCGGCGACAACCTGGGTAGTGGCACTGCGCTGCGCGTTTGCGTTGCCAGCTAGTCCAATGAAAATGGCTGCGCAAACGGATATGGGAACAAATACGACCGAAACAGTGCGAAACAGGTTCAATTCAAGGCCTCCCCAACGAAATGGCGGAAAATATTCCACCTTCCGTGGCGTGATGGCAAGCAAAACTACCCATAGCGCGTTTAAAATGATCGTCGTCTCTAAATCGTTCCGCGGCGCTGGTTTGCAAGGCTTGGCCTTGATTTTAAAAATTGGCTAGAAACAACTCTGGCCACGCGCCCGCGTATCATGGATTATGTGGCCGCAAAAAAATACGAATAAGCGATTTTGGGATCTGCACGTGATGTCGACTATTTTATATTCACATTCGGTTTGCCAAGAACATACGAACTCGCCCGACCATCCGGAACAGCCTGATCGTCTGCGCTATATTTCGAATGTGCTGGATGGCCCGTCTTATTTCATGCTGGATCGGCGCGACGCGCCTATCGGCGAAATAGAGGACATAACGCGCGTCCACGATGCGCGTTATGTTGACACGATTTTGGCCAGCGTTCCAGAACGCGGGAATACGTTGCTTGGTCCCGACACCGGCATGTCGCCAGCCTCTGGCGAGGCGGCTTTACGTGCCGTTGGTGCGGCTTGCGCAGCGGTCGATGCCGTCCTTGAGGGCGGCGCGCGTAACGCATTTTGTTCTGTGCGCCCGCCCGGACATCACGCCGAACCAGCCGAGGCGATGGGATTTTGCCTGTTTAACAACATTGCTATCGGCGCGCAGCGTGCCAGGCAGGTTCACGGCTGCAAAAGAGTCGCGGTAATCGATTTCGATGTCCATCACGGCAATGGCACTCAGGCCGTATTCGAAACCGATCCCGCTCTGTTCTTCGGCTCCAGCCATCAGATGCCAGCTTTTCCCGGAACCGGACACGAGGAAGAAACCGGGGTTGGCAACATCGTCAACGTGCCATTGGCTCCGGGCGCCGGTAGCGTGGAATTCCGCAGCGCCTATAGCGACAGGATTTTGCCTGCCTTGCGCGCATTTGCGCCGAATTTCATTATGATTTCGGCTGGCTTTGACGCCGACGCCAGGGACCCCTTGGCACAATTGCGGCTGAATACGCCCGATTTTGCGTGGGTTACCGCCGAGATTCTGAAAGTGGCCGACGAATTTTGCGGCGGCAAGGTCGTTTCTACGCTTGAAGGTGGATATGACCTTGATGCACTTGCCGCCGGGGTGGCCGTGCATATGCGCGAACTGATGGGAATTTGACAAAAATTGCCCGTTTCCCTTGCTCCGGAGGGCGGCTCTGCTTAGACTGCCGGACCCGAAACGAGGGATGACCATGGGGCAAAAAACCACATCCGCCGATGTCGTGAAACTAAGCTTCGAGGATGCTCTGACCGAGCTTGAGGGCATTGTTCGCAGGCTTGAAGACGGCACCGGAAAGCTCGACGAAGCCATCGACGCATATGAACGCGGAGCGATTCTGAAGCGCCATTGCGAGGCTAAGCTTCAGGAAGCACGTGCGCGAGTCGAGAAAATTGTGTTGGACGCGAACGGTACGGCGAGTGCCGCTCCCGCTGATTTTGACCGAGGCTAAGCTTGACTGATTTCAAATCCGACTTAATGGATACCGCGCGCGCGGTCGACGATGTTCTTGACCACTTGCTGGGCGTTGACGGCAGTCCCGAATCCCGGCTGACGGAGGCCATGCGCTATTCGGCGCTGGGTGGGGGAAAGCGGGTTCGTCCTTTCCTGGTGGTTTCCTGTGCACGCCTTTTCAATGTGGCTGAAATCTGCGCCCTCAGGGTCGCCGCTGCAGTCGAGATGGTTCATTGCTATTCGCTGATCCACGATGACCTTCCGGCAATGGACAATGACGATTTGCGCCGCGGGCAACCGACCTGCCACGTCAAGTTCGACGAGGCAACGGCGATCCTCGCGGGCGACGCCCTTTTGACGCAGGCGTTCGAGGTGTTGGCGCAAGACGCGACCCATTCCGACCCCAAAGTCCGGTGCGATCTGGTGACGGAAATGGCAGCGGCGATTGGTGTCGGCGGTATGGTTGGCGGGCAGGCCCTTGATCTGATGGCCGAGAACGAAGACCTGAGCCTTCCCGAAATCACCCGCCTGCAAAGGCTTAAGACGGGAATGCTCATAGGATATTCGTGTGAAAGCGGGGCGATCCTGGGGAAAGCCCCGCAATCGGCCCGCCACGCGCTTCATGCCTATGCCCACGACGTCGGGCTGGCTTTTCAAATCGTCGACGATTTGTTGGACGTGGAAGGCGATGCCGCGACCGTTGGCAAGACGACTCAGAAGGACGGTGCTGCCGGCAAAGCGACGTTTGTATCGTTGCTGGGTGTGGAGCGCGCGCGCGCGCAGGCCGACATGTTGGCCGAACAGGCATCGGCGCACCTTGATTTGTTCAAGGAAAAGGCCAACCCTTTAAGGGAGCTTGCACGCTTCGTTGTCAGGCGGCGCACGTGACGGTGGGGTGTGGTTACGTTTGAACTGCGGTTAGGGATTTGACTTTGGCGGACGAATATACGAGTGAGTTGCTCGATAAGGTTGGCGATCCATCGGATTTACGCGAATTTTCCGTGGATGAAATCAAGCAATTGGCCACTGAGCTGCGTGAAGAAACGGTCAGGGCCGTTTCCGCCGTCGGCGGGCATTTGGGGGCCAGTCTCGGCGTTATCGAACTAACCGTGGCTTTGCATTATGTCTTCAACACGCCCGACGACCGGTTGATCTGGGATGTCGGCCATCAGTGCTATCCGCACAAAATTCTAACCGGACGACGCGAGCGTATGAGTTCACTGCGCCAGGGCGGTGGCCTTTCCGGTTTTACCAAGCGCAGCGAAAGTACCTACGATCCGTTCGGTGCGGGGCACAGTTCAACGTCGATCTCGGCGGGTCTGGGCATGGCGGTGGCCAGTGGGCTCGATGGCTCGAACCGGCACGTCATTGCCGTTATCGGCGACGGCTCAATGAGCGCGGGCATGGCCTATGAGGCCTTGAACAACGCCGGTTCCTCGGACGCGCGCCTGATCGTTATCCTCAACGACAACGATATGTCAATTGCCCCGCCGGTCGGTGCCATGAGTGCCTATCTTTCGCGGCTGATTTCGTCCAAGTCCTACCGTTCGATACGTCATTTCGGCATCGAAGTGGCCAAGAAGTTTCCGCGCGGCATAGAAAAAGTGGCGTTGAAGGCCGAGGAGTATGCGCGCGGTCTGGTCACCGGCGGAATATTGTTCGAGGAAATGGGTTTTTATTACGTTGGTCCCGTCGATGGTCATAACCTCGATCATCTGCTGCCAATCCTACGCAACATCCGCGACGACAAGGTATCGGGCCCGGTCCTGTTGCATGTGGTAACAAAAAAGGGCCACGGCTACGGCCCGGCTGAGGCTTCGCCCGACAAATATCACGGTGTCGGCAAGTTCGATGTCGTCACGGGTGAAATCGCCAAAACCAAAAGCAACGCACCGTCCTACACAAAGGTTTTCGCGCAGGCTTTGATCGCCGAAGCCACCAAGGACGAAAGCATCGTTGCCGTTAACGCCGCCATGCCCGCCGGAACGGGGCTGGACAAATTCGACGAGGAATTCCCCGAGCGGTGTTTCGATGTGGGCATTGCCGAACAGCATGCCGTGACCTTTGCCGCGGGAATGGCGAGTGAGGGATTCAAACCTTTCGTCGCAATCTATTCGACCTTCCTGCAACGCGCCTATGACCAGATCGTCCATGATGTGGCGATTCAGAAGTTGCCGGTGCGCTTTGCCATTGATCGGGCCGGGTATGTGGGGGCCGATGGGGCGACCCACTGCGGGGCGTTCGATCTGGCCTATCTTTGCTGCCTGCCGGGTTTTGTCGTCATGGCGCCAGCCGACGAGGCCGAACTGGTTCACGCCGTGGCCACCGCCGCCTCTATCGACGACGGCCCGTGCGCCTTCAGGTATCCGCGCGGCGAGGGTGTGGGTGTTGATTTACCCGAGGTCGGCGAGGTGATGGAAATTGGCAAGGGGCGGATGATCCGCAAAGGATCGACGGTCGCGCTCCTCAGCCTGGGAACACGCCTGACCGAGGCCGAAAAAGCAGCTGATGAATTGACCGGAATAGGCCTGTCCGTCAGCCTGGCCGACGCCCGTTTTGCCAAACCGCTGGACGAAGAAATGATTGGCGCACTGGCCAAGGGTCACGAGGTTCTGATTACCATCGAAGACGGCTCGGTCGGTGGGTTCGGTGCCCAGGTGATGCAGTACCTGAGTTCCCAAGGCTTAATGGATAACGGCCTGAAATTCCGCTCCCTGGTCATGGCCGACAAGTTCCTGGATCAGGATTCAGTATCCAACCAATACGACGCATCCGGCCTGAACGCCCCACAGATCGTCGAAACCGTATTGAAGACCCTGGGCCGCACGGACGCCAAGTCGTCTGCCAAACGCGCCTGAACTCGGTACCAAAGGCCCATAAGCCACCCAACAAAAAGCCCCCGCTGTTTTACCGGCGGGGGTTTTGTATCTGCCCTCAAGGAGGGGACGGAAGGGCGTTTACTTACCCAAACGCCCGAGGCATACCGTTTTTCAGCATTTGACCCAACGTTTCCGACGGGTTTTGCATTTTGGCCAGGAAGATCATGGCGGCGATGACGTAAGGCTTGTAGCTGGCTTCCTTGTATTGGGGAACGCGGTAGCGGTCGAAGACGGATGCTTCGACTTCGCCCTCGACGCAGCTGACGCCGGTGATGTCGGCGGGCAGGCAGTGCATGTAAAGGGCCTTGCCCTGATCGGTCGTTTTCATCAGGTCTTCGGTGCAGGTCCAGTCTTTGTGGTCGGCGTTCTGGGCCAGCAGTTCCTTTTCCAACGCGTCGATGCCGTCGAAGTCGCTCTGGCCGTAAAGGTCGGTGCGCTTTTCCATGGCCGAGAACGAGGCCCAGCTTTTCGGGTACACAATGTGCGCGCCTTCGAAGGCGTCGGCCATGGAGTTGGTGCGGGTGAAGCTGCCGCCGCCAGTCTGCGCGTTGGCTTTGGCCACTTCCTCGACCTCGGGCATGATCTCGTAGCCTTCGGGGTGGGCCAGGGTCACATCCATGCCGAAGCGAGTCATCAGGCCGACCACGCCTTGCGGTACGCTCAAAGGCTTGCCGTAGGACGGCGAATAGGCCCACGACATGGCGATCTTTTTGCCCTTCAGGTTTTCAACGCCGCCGAACCGGTTGATCAGGTGCAGCATATCGGCCATGGACTGGGTCGGGTGGTCGATATCGCATTGCAGGTTAACCAGCGTCGGGCGCTGTTCCAGCACGCCGTCGCGGTGGCCTTCGGCTACGGCCTGCGAAACTTCGCGCATATAGGCGTTGCCCTTGCCGATATACATGTCGTCACGAATGCCGATGACGTCGGCCATGAACGATATCATGTTGGCGGTTTCGCGCACCGTTTCGCCGTGCGCCACCTGGGATTTGCCTTCGTCGAAATCCTGAACGGCCAAGCCCAGCAGATTACACGCACTGGCGTAGCTGAAGCGCGTGCGGGTCGACTGATCGCGGAAGATGGAAATTCCCAGGCCGCTGTCAAAGATGCGGCTGGAAACGCCTTTTTCGCGCAAGGCCCGAAGAATTTCGGCGACCGCGAACGTGGCGGCGATTTCGTCGTCATTTTTGTCCCACGTCAGCAGGAAGTCGTTCATGTACATGTCGGCGCAGTCGAGCCCGCCCAACGCCTTGATCATGCTTTCAATGTTTTTAGTGGTCATGGGTGCGTTTCCTGTTTCAGGCGGCTGGATTGCGCGCGGTATAAATGGTCGGCAGGGCCGCATAGAAGGCGGCGCAGCGCACGAGGTCTGCTTTCCAGGTTTTTTCGTTCGGTGCGTGGGCCTCGTTTTCCTTGCCGGGGCCGAAGCCGATTGTCGGTATGCCGTACATGCCGGTGATCGACACGCCGTTGGTCGAAAACGTCCACTTATCGACGCGTGGTTCGAGGTCGAACAGTTTGCGGTAGGTCTCGGCGGACGCCGTCAGGGCGGGCTGATCCTCGGCCACGGTCCATGTCGGGAAATAGCAATCGGTGGGATAAACCAGTTCGGTATAGGAAGGCCGGTCGTAGGTGTACATGCTGACCTCGGCCTTGGCGGCCTTGACCGACGGCAGATTGCGGATTTGGCCCAGGGCCAGGTCTTTGTCCTCGCCTGCGGTCAAACGGCGATCAACGGAAATGGAACAACCATCGGCCACGGCGCAGCGCGACGGCGAGGTTGAGAAGATTTCGGAAACCGTCAGTGAACCCTTGCCCAGGAAGGGGTCGTCCTTAAGCTGGGTGTGAAGCTCTTCAAGTTCGCCCAGGATGCGCGCCATCTTGAAGATGGCGTTGTCGCCGCGTTCGGGGGCCGAGCCGTGGGCGCTGACACCCTTAACGTCGACGCGGATTTCCATGCGCCCGCGCTGGCCGCGATAGATGCCGCCGTCGGTAGGTTCGGTGGATACGACGAATTCCGGTTTGATGCCGAGTTCGTTGTGGATGTACTGCCAGCACAGGCCGTCGCAGTCTTCTTCCTGCACGGTGCCGGTGACGATCAAGGTGTAGTCGCCTTCCAGGCCCAGATCCTTGATGATCTTGCCCGCGTAGACCATCGAGGCCATGCCGCCTTCCTGGTCGCTGGTGCCGCGCCCGCCGATGCATTCGTCGTCTTCATAGCCCTCGTAGGGGTCGAATTTCCAGTTGTCGATATTGCCGACGCCGACGGTGTCAATATGAGCGTCCATGGCAATGATGCGCTTGCCCGTGCCGATATAGCCCAGCACGTTGCCCATGGGGTCGATCTCGACCTTGTCGAAACCGACCTTTTCCATTTCGCGCTTGATGCACTGTATGACTTCGCGCTCGCCGCAGCTTTCGCTGGGGATGCGGATCATGTCGCGCAGGAAAGCCGTCATCTCGGGTTGGTAGGTCTTGGCGAGTTCGCGGATTTTCTCAAAGGGAAGGGGGGTGGTCATTTCTGATCGCTCCAGTAGTAGGTTTATCGTTCTTCTCCGGTGAACAGCACGGCGGCTTTAAGACCCGCGTCGCGCTTCCCCCGGAAAGTATCCATCAGGCCGGCAAGCCCGGCCGATCCGGTGTGCGAAACATCGATCCCGGTGCTCTCGCGACCGATGCGGTTGGCTTCGCGCAGGCAATCTTCGTTGGCGACCAATGCGTCGCCCCCGGTTGCGGCCATGCCCCGAACGAGAGCCAGCCAGTCGTAGGTTTCATCGTCCAAAATACCGTGTGCCACGCTGTGCGGCTCGCTTGGCCACGGGTTCATGTAGGCCGAGCGGTTGCGCGCCGCGTTTTCAGTGCTGCCGTGAATGCGGAAGGCGCCGAAGGCTTTTTTGAGGGGATAGGCCCCCAGGGTCTGAACCGTAAAAAGTTTGGGCAGTTGGTTGATCACGCCACCGTCGCGGGCTTCTACAAGGCCACGGTAACAAGCCGAGCCAAGGGCGCCGCCTCCGACCTGCACGAACAGCATGTCAAGATCGGTATCGGCTTGACGCAAGGCATCGGCCATTTCCCATCCAAGGGTTTGACCTCCCTCAATGGCGATGCCGGTTTCGTTGCCTTGAATGCCAAAACTGAGGCTTCCGTTTTCGAGTGCTTTGCGGAAGGCGAGATAGCAAGGATCGCCCGTTTGGCCTTGTTCGCGCTTGCAGATGTGCAGCGTGGCACCCAGTTCGCCAAGGCGGCGTTTTACGGAATCTTCGGCGTCCGGCGGAATGAAAACATCCAGCGGCCAATCGGCGGCCCGCGCAATCACGGCGGCGGCCAGCGCGGCGTTGCCGCAACTGGCAAGGGCCAGCCGTCGGTCGCGAAGCCCGTGTGCCGCTGGCAGGTTGGCGACTTCGAGAACCCGCAAATAGATCATCACGCCCATCAGGTGGCGCGCCTTGTGTGATCCGCTGACGTTGCCGGTTTCGTCTTTGACCCAGACTTCGGCCCCGCAACTGTCGGAAAGGGAGGCGGAGGGCGCAAAGGGCGTGATGCGAAAACCCTTGCCGTCGACTTCGGCGATGGCGCGATCCAAATCTTCGACGATGGCGACGTATTGGTCATCGGAAAGGCTATTCGCGCGGGCCAGATGATAACCCAGCGATAAACGCCGGTAGCGAACGAACGGGTTAAGTTCGGCAGACTCCGCAAACGTCGCGTCCGCACCGTTTAGATGGCGTACGAGAACATGGTCGATATTGTCGTTTTCTATTGCGTTCGGGCAGCGAAACGGTAGATGCGTGGCCGCATCGACGGTTGCTCCGCATCCTGAACACTCGACACGGAAATCGGCCATGCTCAGAGACCTTTCAACGTTCCGGTGCGACCGTTGAATTCCTCGATCATCGCATCCCAGGCCGGAACCAGATCAAGCATGCCGTCCCAGAATGCCTGATCGCGCCGGGCGTTGAAGTCCTCGAGCTCGACGCCCTGCTGTTCGACCCAGGTGTAGTAACCCAGGTTGAAGATGCGTTGGCGGTCGATATGCGGAAGTTCCTGCAGGTGGTCGGTGGTCACGGCGTTCAGCTTTCCGGCCCAAACCTCGGCGGCAATGATGGCGTCGAAGTTGCCGCCGAATTCCTGTTGGATGGTTTTTTCACGCTCGGTGCCGTACATTTCGGCCCCGTCGGTGGCGACCGTCATAATCACATCGTCCTCGCCGAGGCCCAGGTATTTGGCGGTCTTAATCGCGGCCAGCAGGTTGCAGATGCTGGAAAGACCCAAATTGGGCAGGGCATCAAGAAGATCGGCGGAAATTCCCTGGCGGTCGGCCAGATAATCGCGGCCCGTATCGGTGTTGAACAGAACGCCTAGTTGATCGGTCGCTTCGTCGCTGATGCCGGTGACGAAATCGGTGTTCATGACATTGTGAACGTAGGGAATGTGCTTGTCGCCGATGCCCTGAATGTTGTGTTCGCCAAAGCCGTTATAAAGCAACGTCGGGCATTCCAGAGCTTCGACCGCAACGATTTTGGCGTCGTATTTCTTTTTCAGATGGTCGCCCGCGGCCAGCGTTCCGCCGGAACCCGATGCCGAAACATAGGCCGCGAGGCGCGCTTTCGGCGCCCCCTTGGTGGCGGCTTCATAAATGTGGGCCAGGGCCGTGCCGGTGCAATAGCGATGGACGACGTAGTTTCCGAATTCGCAAAACTGGTTAAAGATCACGTTTTGCGGATCTTTGTCCAGCTCGGCGCAGGTGTCGTAGATTTCCTTGACGTTGCTCTCGGAGCCAGGCGTGCGGATGATATCGGATTTGTCCGCGACCCAGTTTTCAAGCCATGCAAAGCGTTCGCCGCTCATGTTTTCCGGCAGAACGGCGACACCCCGGCATTCCGTGATGCGCGAAATGGCGACACCGCCACGGCAGTAGTTGCCGGTGGAAGGCCAGATCGCGCGGTGCGCTGTGGGATCGAACTGCCCGGTGACGAGGCGCGGGGCCAGGCAGCCATAGGCAGCCAGAACCTTGTGGGCGCGGATCATGGGAAAGCGATTTCCCAAAGCCAGAATGATGCGTGCGGGAACGCCCGAAAGGGCCTGCGGAATCTCCACATACATGGGCGTGGCAGCGACGGCCTTGCGGTCCATCGCGTTATACCAATGAACGCGGAACAAATTCAGGGGATCGGCTTTGTCGGGATCAACGGTACTCAGGCGTTCGCGAATGGTGGCCGGGATCGTTTCGGGATTGGCCAGTTGCGAAAACGTCGGCAGAACGACACCGGCATCCTTGAGGCGACCGACCGAATTTTCATAGACTGCCGTATCAACGACTTCTGTATCAAGGCCGAGCGTGGTCATTCTTTGGACTCCTGCTTGCGTCAAATATTCAGGGTGGGCCAACCCTTAAAACGGGGTCGTATCGTTGGCTGCAATTCTACGATGGGAACGGGGGGTGGAGTCAACACAAAATGAAAAAATAATTTTAAAAAAAATAAATATCGAGACATTTGTTTTAAAATGTTCTAACTTTCCGGTAACGCTTGATCCGTGATGGGGCTACCTTGAACAAAACCCAGTCTGAATTGGAAAACCGCCTATCGGGGCATATGGATAAATTGCCCGGCAGCGAACGGGCTTTGGCCGAACTTCTGTTGAAGTATCCGGGCGTTGCCGCCGCCTATTCCGCCACCGAACTGGCCGATCAGGCCGACGTGTCCAAGGCCGCCGTTACCCGGCTTGTGCATCGGTTGGGATACAAGGACTTCCGCGAGATGCGCGAAGAAGTCCGAAACGCCCGTGCCGCCGGTCATCCGCTTTTTCTATCGTTGCCGGACAATCCGACGCAGACGCCGGGGCGCGGATTACGCGACCATCTGAAGCAAGACATCCTTGCGCTAAGAAGCACCTTCGAGGGCATTCAGCCTGATCTTTTGAACGAGGCGGCGCGTGCGGTGGCCAAGGCGCGGCGCGTCATGGTCATCGGCTTGCGCAACAGTCATTTTTTTGCCGCCTATATGCGCCACCAGTTGACGCTGGTGCGCGATAGCGTCGATCTGGTGCCCATGCCGGGCCAGATCGTCATGGAAGAAGTGGCCAACCTGGACGCCAAGGATCTGGTCATCGCGGTCGGCTTGCGCCGTCGTCCCGCGACCTTGAAAAAGGTTCTTGAATGGCTGCGTGGCGAGGAAGTGCCGGTAATTCTCTTTTGCGACCGGTTCGCCGGAACCACGGCGTCGCTGGCGACGTGGGCCTTCCCCTGCGAGACCGGCGGCGTTTCAACGTTCGATTCCTATGTAGGCGTCATGAGCCTGCTGACCCATTTTTGCGAAAGGGTCGTATCGACCCGGCGCGACGCGGGACGGGATAGGCTGAAACGCATCGAAGCCCATTTGTCGGAAGCGGACGAATTCGAGGACGAAATCTATTAATCCGTTGCTACCGGCAATCGATCTTCGTTAGGGTGCGTTTCTCGCAACGCCGAAAAAAGTTTTTTCCAATGACCCTCGAAATATGGCTGGCCTTTGTGGCTGCATCTGCGTTCGTGTTGATAATTCCGGGGCCAACCATAGCCCTTGTTGTCAGTTACGCGTTGGCCGAGGGGCGGCGGTCCAGCTGGCACACCGTATCGGGCGTGACGTTGGGCGTTTTTGTTTCGATGACGCTCTCGTTTCTGGGGTTCGGAGCCTTGCTGGCGACATCCGCGACGCTGTTCGCCATTTTCAAGTGGGTGGGTGCGGCGTATCTGGTTTATCTGGGCGTTCGCATGTGGCGGAGCAGTCCGGCAGTTGCCGACGATAGCGTTCCCGTTGTCCCGAAACGCGGCAGGGCGATGTTCGTCCATGCCTTTCTGGTAACCGCGTCCAACCCAAAAACGATTGCGTTCTTTATCGCCTTCCTTCCACAGTTCATTAGTGCGTCCGCGCCGGTACTGCCGCAGATCATCATCCTGGAAGCAACCTTCCTTGTGTTGGCGGTGATCGATACGGCGGCCTATGCTTTACTGGCCAGCCGGGCCCGCGAGGCAATCGGCCGCCCGGCCTTTCTGAAACGCCTGAACCGCATTGGCGGCAGCATGCTGATCGGCGCCGGGCTCATGACGGCGACTCTCCGCCGTACTCAGTAACCTAGGCGTTCTCGCGCAAATCTTTTAATCCGTTGCGACTTGCAAGTGATCTTGTTTAGGGTGCATCCATAGCAACCCCGAGAAAAAGGCATATCCCATGACCCTCGAAATCTGGCTGGCCTTTGTCGCCGCGTCTGCCTTTTTACTGGTTTTGCCGGGGCCGACGGTGACCCTAGTTATCAGTTATGCGCTGGCCGAGGGGCGGCGGTCCGGCTGGCACACCGTGGCGGGCGTTGTTCTGGGAGATTTTGTATCAATGACGCTCTCCCTGCTTGGCCTTGGCGCGTTGCTGCTGGCTTCGGCGACGATGTTCACCGTGTTCAAATGGGTGGGGGCCGTCTACTTGGTGTTTTTGGGCGTGCGCATGTGGCGGACACGGACGGACGTTTCCGCCGATGGTGTTTCGCTTGAGCCCAAGCGCGGTTTGGCGATGTTCGGCCACGCCTTTTTGATTACGGCCTCGAACCCCAAAACCATCGCGTTTTTTGACGCTTTTCTGCCGCAGTTTATCAGCGCGACGGCTCCGGTTTTGCCGCAAATTGTTGTTCTGGAGGCCACATTCCTGGCGCTGGCGGCGATAAATACAACGGCTTACGCCCTGCTTGCCAGTCGCGCCCGCGAGGCTTTTGGGCGGCCCGCCTTCCTGAAGCGATTGAACCGCATCGGCGGCAGTTTGTTGATTGGCGCCGGGATTATGACTGCGGCGATCCGCCGTACTCAATAAACAAAGGGTTACGCCAACCCTTCATTTTGGCTATGGACCGCCCATGACCCGTTTTCGTGCCAATCTTCTGCTGCTGGTGACCGCCCTCATTTGGGGATCGACCTTCACGGTGCAGCAACTCGCCATGGAGCACATCGGCCCCATGCTGTACACGGGCGCGCGGTTTTTGCTGGGTGCGCTGGTGGTGCTTCCGTTCGCCGTGTGGCAGGCGCGCAGGCTTTCCGCCGCAGAGGATTGGCGGCTGAATCGCGGCGATCTGATTGGTTTGGTGGTGATCGGTACGGTCCTTTTTGCGGGCGCACTTTTGCAACAGATCGGCATCAAGTTTACGACGGTCGCCAATGCCGGTTTTCTGACCGCACTTTATGTGCCGCTAACGCCGATCATTGCCCTGGTGGTTTTTCGCCAGTTTCCGCACTGGTCCGTCTGGCCTGCGGCGGTTGGTTGCACGGCTGGGGCTTACGTGCTGTCCGGCGGTGATATCATGGCGATTAGCGCCGGTGATTTTTGGGTCATTGCGGGGTCGGTTTTCTGGGCCATTCATGTGTTGATGGTTGGTATCATGGCGCGGCGCACGCGCGCGCCTTTCGTTGTTGCCACCGCACAATTTACCGTTTGCGCCGTTTGGGGGATCGCCTGGGGCGTTGCCACCGAACCGGTCAGTTTCGAAATTCTACGCGATGCATTTCCTTATACGGTTTATGCGGGGGTCTTCTCGGTTGGTATCGGGTTCACCCTGCAGGTCGTTGCCCAGCAACACACGCCGGGGCCGGACGCCGCCATAATTTTGTCGTCGGAAACCGTTTTTGCGGCAATGACGGGCATGATTTTCCTGGGCGAAGTTCTTAGCGTCATCGGCTATCTGGGTTGCGCCATGATCCTGACCGGTGTTCTGGCTGTCGAACTGCTGCCCATGGCGTTTCCAAGGCGAGTTTTGCGTTGAGGACCGTCGTATACCAGTCTTACCGAACAACCAGCGTTCCGGGCTGGATGGAAACCTGCCTGACCAGCGTTAGGAACTGGGCCACAGCCCAAGGTTTTGAATACCGGTTTTTTGGTGACGAATTCCTGGAGGCGGTTCCCGGATGGTACCGGGAAAAGGCGAACGGACGAATTCCCATTGTCACCGATCTGGCGCGGCTTCTGGCAGCCCGGGATTTCCTTGCGGAAGGCTATGAACGCACCATTTGGCTGGACGCCGACGTTCTGATCTTCGACCCGGATCACTTCAACGTTTCCAAAACAAGCGAATTCGCTTTTGGTGAGGAGGTCTGGGTTCAGCCGTCTGCTTCGGGCGGACTGCGGGTCTATCGCAACGTCCACAACGCGATATGCGTTTTCGCCCACGGCAACGCCATGCTGGATTTCTATATTCACGCGTGCCAATCGATCCTGCGAAAGGTGGAAGGCGGGGTGCCGCCGCAGATCGTCGGGCCAAAACTGCTAAGTGCTTTGCACAACATGGTTGGGTTCGACCTGATAGCCGAGGTCGGAATGCTAAGCCCACTGTGCCTGCGCGACGTCGCAAACGGCGGCGGCCCGGCGCTGGATTTACTGCACGAGCAGCAAACGGCACCGTTGCGCGCGGCCAATCTGTGTTCGTCCCTGGTAGGTTCCGAAACGGACGGGGTTGATATTACCAGCGAACTTTTGGAACGGGCCTGCGCCCGGCTTAGTCTTTTTTCGGCCTGACCTTCACACGGTTGGTTACGTCGATGACGTTTTTGATATCCTTGACGATGGCGACTGCTTTTTTCAATTCTGCGTCGGACAGCGAGCGACCGAACAGGAAGACGTGGCCGCCCACAGAGCGCCAGCGGAAATTGGTGACGTTGACGCCGCCCGCATCCAAAAGCAGGGCGTTGATTTTGCCTTCGATCACCGAATCATCGACGAAGCCCTCAGCGGTTCCCTTTTTGCGATCCACATCCTTGATCACCATGACCTCGTTGTAGAGCTTCTTTACGTGTTCGACGGCCATGGCGAGTTTTCCGGCTTGTTCTTTTTGTTCGGCTTTCTCGACGATGCCGGTCAGCATGACGTCCTGTTCGTAGACATCGGCGCTGATTGAAATCACGTCCGATCCCATTTCGTCGATAACCGATGCGGTGATCGACGCCTTGATCGACGTATCCTTGGCGATGTCGCTGGCACTTCGGTCCTCGGCGACGGCTTCCACCGCGCCCTTGATGGCCGAAAGAGGATTGAAATAGAAGGCCGTTGCCGGGCTTTCCCCGACAATTGCACCAAGAACGAAAAGGGCGGCGATCAAAACGCGCTGCATACCAAAATCCTCCAGATATCTTTTCTATTATCCAATCATATACACGGGCCCTTGGCGGAGCGAAATAAATCCATTGACCAGCGTCACCTCAGGGAGGAAGGTCGCGATTATCCACAATCGAAGCGGAACGCAGGATCATGACCGCAGTTTTTCATCGTATGCCCGGCTCGAACCTTCCCTTGGCTGTCGGCGGGGAAGGGCCCTATATTTTCGATGCCAGCGGCAAGCAATATATCGACGCCAGCGGCGGCGCGGCGGTTTCGTGTTTGGGCCACGGCCATCCAGCGGTGATAGAGGCGATCAAGCGTCAGGCCGACACCATGGCCTACGCGCATACGTCATTTTTCACCAACGAGCCCGCCGAGCGTTTGGCTTCAATGCTGGTTGATCATGCGCCCGAGGGGATCGAAAAGGTCTATTTCGTATCGGGCGGGTCCGAAGCGGTCGAGACGACCTTGAAACTGGCGCGCCAGTATTTTGTTGAAATTGGCCAGCCCCAGCGGCGGCACTTCATTGGGCGGTCGCAGAGCTATCACGGCAATACGCTGGGCGCTTTGTCGGTCGGGGGCAATATGTGGCGGCGCAAGCAGTTCGACCCGATCCTCATCGAATCCCACCATCTGTCGCCGTGCTATGCCTATCGCGGGCGCACGGAAAACGAAAGTGAAACCGATTACGGCCTGCGCGTGGCCAACGAGTTGGAAGAAAAGATTTTGGAATTGGGCGCCGACACCGTAATCGGGTTTATCGCCGAACCGGTGGTCGGTGCGACCATGGGTGCGGTTCCCTCTGTTCCGGGATATTTCAAGCGCATCCGGGAAATTTGCGACAAGTACGGCGTGTTGCTGATTTTGGATGAAGTTATGTGCGGGATGGGCCGAACCGGAACGCTGTTTGCCAGTGAACAAGATGGCATCAGCCCCGATTTGGTGGCCATTGCCAAGGGCCTGGGCGGCGGTTATCAGCCGATTGGCGCGGCTTTGTCATCGGGCAAAATCTACGATGCAATTGTCGGCGGGACGGGTTTTTTCCAGCACGGCTTTACCTACATCGGTCACGCCACCGCTTGCGCCGCCGGGCTGGCGGTTCAAGAGACAATCCTGGGCGAGAACCTTTTGGAAAACGTGATGGCGCGTGGCGAGGACTTGGATCGTGCCCTTCACGAGAAGCTGGGCAATCATCCGAATGTTGGGGATATCCGGGGCCGTGGTCTGTTCCGCGGCGTCGAGCTTGTCGCGGACCGGGCCACCAAAAAGCCCTTCGATCCGTCGTTGAAAATCAATGGCAAAATCAAGAAAGCGGCGATGGCCGAAGGGCTATGCTGCTATCCAATGGGTGGCTGCATCGACGGCAAACTGGGCGACCACGTGCTGCTGGCCCCACCCTACATATCGGATGCCGATCTGATGGGCGAAATTGCCGAGCGTCTTTCAAAGGCCGTGGAAACGGCGTTGAGAGACTGATTAAAGGAAACCCAATCGCGTAAGCATCAGGTCCAGGTTCATCCACGACCAATCTTTCGTCAGGTATCCGACGAACAAAAGGGTCGAAAAACAAAACGGTGATACCCACCAGCGCGAACTGGATTTGCCAAAGCCGAACATACAGGTGTGCGGTTCGTGACCGGCGCGCAAGGCGATTCTGCGCATGCGTCCGCCGTCTTCTTCCGCTAACTGAATGAGATTGCGCGCGATTTGACCCGCATCGGGCAGCTTTCTGCCGTAGATATTAAACATGGTAAGGCCCCCTTCTGGCCGTTGCGTGGCAAGGCATTCTTGCTTGCCGGTGCGTCTAAGCACCTGGAACCAATGATAAAGGGGAGAACCTTACCGAAGGATTAACCGATTGTATTACGCTCCCGGTCCCAACGCGCGGTCCAGGTTAACCGCTGCGCTAATGAGGGCGAGATGGGTGAAGGCCTGCGGGAAATTGCCCAAGGCTTCGCCATGATGCCCCGTTTCTTCGGCATAGAGGCGGACATGATTGGTGAAGCCGAGCATGCGTTCAAACATCAGCCGTGCTTCGTCCAGCAGCTCGTGCTTGTGTGTCCCGGCGCGCGTCAACGCTTCGACCAGCCAGAAGGTGCAGATATTGAAGGTGCCTTCCTCGCCCAATAGTCCGTCCGCAGTTTCCAGAGTGTTGTAGCGGTACACGAGACTGTTTGAAACGAGGCCTCCCTTGTCCGGGCTTTTCAATGTGGCATCCAGCGTTTTCAGCATCCTGGGATCGGTCGGCGAAAGGAAGAAAACCAAGGGCATCATTAGGTTGGCGGCATCCAGAGAATCGCTGCCATAGTATTGGACGAAAGCTTGGCGATCCATATTCCAGCCCTTGGACATAATATCCTCGTAGATATCGTCCCGCACTTTTAACCAGCGATCCCGGTCAGCCGGGAAAGAGCGCTTCTCGGCCAGGCGCAAGGCCCGGTCAAGGGTGACCCAGCACATCAGCTTGGAATAGACGAAATCCTGACGGCCACTGCGGACTTCCCAAACTCCTTCGTCCTTGCGCTGCCAGTTTTCGCACACCCAATCGACAAATGTCGTCAGCGCCTGCCAGAACTCATAGGAAATGGGTGCCCCATATTTGTTGTAGAGGTACACGGCGTCCAACAACTCGCCGTATATGTCTAATTGTAGCTGATTGAAGGCAGCGTTGCCGACCCGAACAGGTTTTGAGCCCATGTACCCGTCAAGGTGATCCAGCGTTTCCTCTGTAAGTTCGTTGCGACCATCGATACCGTACATGATCTGCAACGGCCCGTTCTCGGTGGCTATGTCGGTCAGACAGTAGCGCTGAAGAAAATGCATGAACCGTTCGGCTTCCTTGGTGAAACCGAGGCGCAGAAAAGCATAAACGACAAAGGCGGAATCCCGGATCCAGGTGTAGCGATAGTCCCAGTTGCGTTCGCCGCCGATACCTTCGGGCAGGCTGCACGTGGGGGCTGCGACGATCGCACCGGTGGGCTCGAAGGTCATCAGCTTTAAGGCCAACGCCGAACGCTTAACGGTTTCGCGCCAACGGCCTTTGTAGATGCATTTGGATATCCAGTTGCGCCAATAAACAATGGTTTCGCGGAATTTTTCCTCCGCCTCTTCGTCCGAAAGATAAAGGCCCGAGACACTGTCTTCATCCATCTCCGAAAGAACGAACACCGCTGCCTCGCCTTCGGATAACTCAAAATTCCCGATCAAATGGTTGCCGTCGGCTTCCAACGGAACGTCGGTATCCAGTCCGAGAACGAGATCCTTTGAACTGAACACCGCGCCGCCATCGACAATTTCTAATTGGTGATCATCACGCGCAAAATTAAATGCGGGCCGGCATTCCATCTGAAGTTCGATACTTCCGCGCATCGCCGTAACGCGCCGGATTAATCGACGGCGACGGTGTTCGTCCGGTGCCAATTCACCTTCCTCGACGGGCATGAAATCGGTAAGTTCGGCGGCGCCCTGCGGGCTGAGAAAGCGCGTTACCAGAACATTCGTATCCGGCCAGTAGAACTGCTTGCAGGTGACGTGGTTTGACCTTGGAGAGATACGAAAGTAGCCACCCTTTTTGTCGTCCAACAGGGCCGAAAACACGCCGGGCGAATCAAAATGCGGAATGCACATCCAATCGATGGAACCGTCGATGCCGACAAGGGCGACGGTGTGCATGTCGCCGACCATTCCATGGTTTTCAATCGGGAGGTAGGTCATTCGCTTTTCTAGCCTGCTTTTGTCAGCCGTTATCCGCAAACGCTGGATAAAGTGTCATTCCGCCATCGACGTACAGCGTCGCGCCAGTAACGTAATCGGACTCATCCGAGGCCAGCCAAACGGCGGCCTTGCCAATGTCCGAAGGTTCGCCAATACGGCCATAAGGAATAAGTGTCAATAGGTCTGATTCGCCCTTGGGGTCTTCCCAGACCTCGCGGTTGATCGGAGTGCGAATGGCGCCGGGCGAAATTGCGTTTACCCGAATACGACTGGGGGCCAGTTCCTGGGCCGCACTTTTCATGAAAAGGCTCACGCCACCCTTCGATGCCACATAATTGACATGCCCGGCCCAGGGAATGACATCGTGGACCGACGACATGCAAATGATTTTTCCGGCGGCCTTGGATATCTTGGGGTGGATGCCCTGGCGAAGAAACTCGCGGGCTGCTTCGCGGGTGCAAAGAAACTGGCCGCGCAGGTTAACCCCCATGACCGTTTCCCAATCGTCGAGCGTCATGTCGATCAACGACGCATCGCGTTGCAGACCAGCGTTGTTGACCAGAATGTCGATGCCGTCCCAGGCCGCTAACATGGCCTCAAACATAGAGCGGACCTGTGGCTCGTCACTGATATCGGCCCGAACGGCCATGGCTTCGCCGCCGTCGTCGGCGATGTCGGCAACAACGGCTTGTGCGCGGTCCTTGCCCCCGGCGTAATTGACGACGACTTTTGCCCCGGCAGCGGCAAGCGCCTTGGCTACCGCCGCCCCGATCCCCGAACTGGCCCCGGTCACCAATGCACGCTGACCGGCAAGTGGTTTATTTAGGTCTTTTGTCATGGCGGGTTTCCTGATTATCCGTTCGTGCATATGGGGTGTGTCGGCGTAGACGCCAATGCATACGGAGTTAGTTGCTTGCCCGCCCGACGAATGCCGACCACGCGAACCAATATGCGACGTGACCAGCGATGCGGGGAAGTTTTTTTCCCGAGGCGTTTACGAGCGCTGCTTCTGTGATCTTCCAGTTTTCGCCATTGGCCGTCAACTGAGCTGTCGGCGTGGTGCGCTCAAACACCAGATCATCGCGCAAATAGGCGCGTACCGTTCTTGTGATCGCATTTCCGATCAACACGACATTGATCAGGCCGACGGTATCGTTGATCACCGGCTTGTTGCGAAAACCTTCAACGGGCCAAGCCTTGGCGCCGCCGGCCGTGCGAACACCGAAGACGTAATCCTTAACAGGCCGGGTTTCGCCATCGGCGCGAGCGGGGAACATCAGATCGGGACTACCAAAGTAGTGGCCGTAGGGACCGCTTGGCGAGTAGTCACGCACATGCCCGGTATCCAAGGAAAGGACGCGTGTATCAGGATGGAGCGCCCGCCATTCGCGCCAACTTGTGATGGCAACGGGAAGAATATTCAGCTCGATTTTCTGATTAGCAAGTGGACCGGAAACCGGTCGCCCCGTGAATTGATTCCACAGGCTATCGGTATTGCGATCAAACATCAGCTTGTTGGAACGGTAAAGCAGCCCCGAGGAACCGAAGACCAAGGGTTCATCAAATCCATCGAGGCGGGTTTCGAACAAAATTCCCGACCCGCAAAGGGTGCAATAGGCAAGCGACACCGAAACTCCGCCGATCACGTCGTTCAGCATCTCGTGCCAATCCATAATCCGAAGAGGATACGCGCGCGCGTCGCCGTTAATTTCAACACCGAATACCAGTTCGCCGGGGATCAGGTATTTGGCTTGGTCCGCATCCGTTTGAGCCGGGTTGTTAAGGGCGGGGATACCGTCTACCGCGACCCCGCCCCAAACGACCTCCTCGCGCCGAATAAGGGCATCGCGCGATAGGGGGATGAAGCGGGCAAATGCGGGATCGACCAGCATCAGGGTTTCCAGCTTAATTTGTTGATAGCTGGGGTGGGGGACGGCTTCAGGGGTTCCTTCCAACCACAGCATCCAGTCGAACCAGGTTTTCGCCTGGGAATTGCTGGTGATCTTCGACAAGGTGTTGGAAATTTCTCTGGTAAGCGGGCGATTGTAGCGCAAAGCCAGGATCAAGGCGGGAGCGACGTCTGATCGCCCTCGGTTTTCAAGCCAGGAAAGGGCCGTCTTCATGTTGGCGGACGGGGCTTCCATGGTGTTGCCCAATACGATTGTCCGGCTATGTTGGAAAACTGTTTTTGCATCATCGGCGACAGCGATTCCCACCGGTAAAAGAAGTCCGACCAAGACCAGCAACCTGATAAATCCGGGCAATACGATGCTCTCCAAAAATGGTTGCAGAAAATTTGGTGATTTTCGGGCCGATGGCAACGTATGCTCGCGACCATGTGAATGGGCTGGATATCAGGAAGGGACGCATAAATGATTGATCTGACGGGCAAGGTTATCCTTGTCACCGGAGGGGCGCGGGGAATTGGCGCAGCCATCGTTCGCACAATGGCGGAGGCAGGCGCCGACGTAATCCTGCATTTCACCCGTGATGCCAAAGTGGCCCAATCGGTGGCTTCGGAAATTGGCGACGACCACTGCCACGTGCTTCGCGCCGATTTTATGGATGATGGTCAGATCAGGCGGCTATGGGCCGACGCCGTTGCGTGGAAGGGGCGGGTCGATGTTCTGGTCAATAACGCCGGTGTTTTCGAGCCGGCCGCCGTTGAGGACGATTTCGACAAGTGGGTGGAAATCTGGCACCGCGCGTTACAGATCAATCTGGTTGCCGCCGGGCACTTGTGCCGCGAGGCGATCCCGCATTTCCGCACGGGCGGAGGCGGCATCATCATTAACGTCGCCAGCCGCGCAGCCTTCAGGGGTGACGATGCCCAATACATGCAATACGCCGCATCCAAGGGCGGCATGGTGGCCATGCACAAGACCATCGCGCGCGCCTTCGGTCGCGACAATATCCTGTCCTACGTGCTGGCCCCCGGTTTTGTCAGAACCGAAATGACCGATGTTTTCATCGCGGAGCACGGCGAAGAAACCATGACCCGCGATATACCCTTGGGTGAACTGGCGACCCCTGAGGACGTGGCCAACATGGCCGCATTCCTGGCGTCTGGAAAAGCCCGAAGTGCCACCGGAACCAGCATCGATATCAATGGCGCGTCCTTCGTGCGTTAGGTTCCGACTTTTAGCGTCGAGACCAAACCACGCAAGGCGGCGATGACGCTGAGCGGCGTGATTTTTCCGGTGCGTGGGTTTTCGACCGACGGCACGTTTTCGATGGTCATGGTGAAACGCGCACTGTCAGCATCCACCTTTATGGTGTGGGTGTTGCGGGTAACGCCGGGGTCGGCCCAGATTTCAAGCCTCGTTTCGTCGGGACCGATACCGGCCAGACTCAGGGCGGCAGCCACGTTAAGGTTGGCGGGAAATCCCTTGGCTCCGCCCCGAGCGGTGCCGTCGAAAACCTTCAACGCCTCGCTAAGTCCCTCGATATTGATATCGTTTTCAATCAGGTAGGGCGCACCGGCAAGTCCGCCCGGCGGCTTGCGCGTGACCATAGTCACCGAATGGATCGTTCCCTCGGCCGCAGCGCGCACCGTATCCAGGGCAATCAGGGCACCAGTGGGCACGACGATCCTAGCACCGGTTTTTTCCGCCAGTTCAATCAGGTCCATGCGGCTAAGAAGGCATCCGACGCTGGAAGGCACGAAAAGGCGTCCCGCCCGAACAGCCGGATCAGCGACGTCGGCAAAAACCGCAGCGGGCGCCCACTCGACCACCACATCGGCCAGATCGGCCAGTTCTCCCAATGTGACGATGGGGACGGGGTTTTTGAAATAGGCCATGTTCCGTGCGGCCTTGGCGACATCGCGGGCCGAAATGGCGGCCAGGGAAAGGCCTGGGATTCCCTCATCAAGGCGCCCGGCCACAGCCCGTCCGATGGCACCGAAGCCGCCGATGGCGACGCGTAAGTCCTGTTTTTTATGAGTAGCCATCTGTCACCATTGCAATCACGGGCTGGAAAATCCGGTTTCATTGAGATAGATTATCGCCGGTCGATCCGTTGTATGGGAGAGGATACAGGCCACAAGGCCAAAGCAGAACAACAGAGATGACGAATTTTACCTTATTCCTTTGGCAACTTTAAAAATCGAACAGGGAGACATTGATATGAAAAAGGGTTTCACACAGGCGGTTTTGGTGGCTGGCGCGATTTCAGTTGCCGCCGCTTTTGCGCCGACAGCTGCCAAGGCTGCGGATATTCCGTGCAGCACCGCGAAATTGATTGTGCCGTGGGGCGCCGGTGGCGGCACCGACGTGTTGTTCCGCATCTTCGCCGAAACGGCCAACAGGCTGGGCGCCAAACCGCAAATTCAGGTCGTCAACATGGGCGGCCAGGGCGGCAACAAGGGCGCCAAGGAAGCCCGCAAGGCCAAGGCCGATGGCTGCACGCTGTTCGCCATTCACCAAAGCGCGCTGACCAGCAATCTGACGGGCCGCGTTGATTTTACCTGGGATGCCTTCGAGCCGGTCGCCATGCTGACCCGCACACCGCTGATCGTTGGTGCCAACCCCGACGTGCCCTACAACAACACCACAGAAATGGTCGCTAATGCGAAGACCCGCCCGGGCGAACTGCTGGCCGGCGGTACCCTGGGTTCGACCAGTCATTTCTTCTTCCTGCTGATCGAAGATGCGGCGGACGTCAAGCTGAAACATATTTCCTATGACGGCACCCGTCAGCGCATGACCGCGCTTCTGGCCAAAACCATTGAAATCGGCGAAATCAACCTCGCCTCGGCCAAGAAGTACATCCAGACCAACGAGTTGAAGGCATTGGGTATCAGCACGACGGAACGTCATCCCGACATTCCGGATGTGGCGACGCTGCAGGAACAGGGCATTGACGTGATTTACGGCACCGACCGCGGGATTATGCTGCCCAAGGGCACGTCGAAGGAAATCGTCCAGCATTTCATCGACATTCTGGGCAAGGTGACGAGTGATCCGGCTTACAAGAAGTCGATCGAAGCCAAGGGCTCAACGGTGGAATACATCTATGGCGACGCCTACGCCAAATACTTCGACGAAACCTTCACCAAGTGGAAAGCCATCGCCAAGAAAGTTGGCGTCTACAAGGGTAAATAATCGCCAGGTGCGCTAATGTTCAGGTTGGACGGCCTTCTCCAGTGATTGCGGAGAAGGCCGTCTTCCGAATTTCGACGGTTTGGAGATCATGACCAAAGTAAACAGGGATTCTTTCGTCGCCGTGTTTTTGCTGCTGTTTTGCGGCATCTTTATTGGGGCGACGTTTTATGTCGAGGACATGGGCTACGAGTCCATGGGGTCCGAGGTTTGGCCGCAGCTAATTCTCGGGGTTCTCTTCGTGTTAACGCTGGCCTATCTGTTCCAGTCGTTGCGCCAGGGGCCGGATGAAGCCCCGGCAGAGGAGGACCGCGGCTTCAAAGGCTGGTTGCACCGCTACCGCAACGCCCTTTGGTGCTATGCGCTGTTCTTTGTGTTTATGGTTACGCTGCCGTGGCTGGGTATGTTGCTGGGTGGCGTCCTTTTCGTATTCTCGGCGTTGACCGTGCTGGGTAGTCGGACACCGCGCGACCACGCCATCCATGTGGCCATCGCGGTGGGCACGATGAGCGGAATGTGGGCTCTTTTCACCTTCGGCTTGAAGGTGTTCCTCCCCGCAGGCGAAATACTGCCGATGATGTACTAGCGCTTGATTGCATTAACGAAGGCGCATCCGGGCGACAGAGAAGACAGAAAATGATACTTGAAAATTTAATGGCGGCGATCGCCGCCGTCATGGAACTAAAAACCCTGTTTTTCATGCTGATTGGCGTGACGGCCGGGCTTATGGCCGGGGCCATTCCCGGCTTCACCATCGCCATGGCCATCGTGTTGACGTTGCCGTTTACTTTCGGCATGCCATCCGAGCAGGGCCTTGCGACCATGCTGGCCGTTTTCGTCGGCGGCCTTTCGGGTGGCTTGATGTCCGGCATGCTGACGGGCATTCCCGGTACGCCGTCGTCCGTTGCCACCACATTCGACGGCTTTCCCATGGCGCGCAAGGGTCAGCCAGGTCTGGCCCTTGGTATCGGTGTCTGGTCGTCGTTTTTTGGCGGTATCCTAAGCGCCATCCTGCTGGTGACGCTGGCCCCGCAATTGGCGCGCATGGGCCTGGAATTCGGCCCCTGGGATTACTTCGCGCTTGTTCTGTTCGCGCTGACCATCACGGCCAGTCTGGCCGGTGACAGTATGTTGAAAGGCTTGATCGCGGGCGCGCTGGGGCTGCTGGCCGCCACCATCGGCGAAGACGACATCAACGGAGTGGCCCGGCTTCATTTCGGAAGCGAAGAATTGAAGCAAGGGTTCGCCTTTCTGCCGGTGCTGATTGGCCTGTTCGCCTTCAGCCAACTTTTAAGCGACGTTCGTGATCCCGAAAGGGCGCGCGGAGCGCTCATGAAGGGTAAGGCCGAGGCGGTCAGGATCGAACACTTGAAAGCCATCGGCGTGGTGCTGACGAATTGGTTGAATTTGATTCGATCTTCGCTGATTGGGCTGTTTGTTGGCATTCTTCCCGGTGCGGGCAGCTCGATTTCCAATATTCTGGCCTATGATCAGGCCAAAAAGGCGTCTAAAACCCCCGAAAAGTTCGGGACCGGCGTTGCTGAAGGTATCGTCGCGTCGGAATCGGCCAACAACGCCACGGCGGGCGGCGCGCTGATTATGATGATGGCCCTGGGTATCCCCGGCGACATCGTGACCGCCATCATGCTGGGCGCGTTGTTGATTCACGACGTCGTTCCAAGCCCGACCTTTATCGGCGACGAGCCGGTGCTGGCTTACGCCATATTTTTCGCGTTTTTCCTGGCCCACTTCATGATGATTGGTATGCAGGCCGTTTGCCTGCGCCTTTTCGTGCGTGTGACCAAGGTGCCCATGTACACGCTGGCCGCCGTGATCCTGGGTTACTGCGCCATCGGTGTGTTCTCGTTGCACAATGTCGAGTTCGATATCTGGACCATGTTCTGGTTCGGCATTCTTGGCTACACCATGCGTGTTTTGAAGTTCCCGCTGGCGCCGATGATTTTGGGCGTGGTTCTGGGCAATATCGCCGAGTTGAATTTGTCGCGCGCCTTGTCCATCAGCGATGATCTGAGTCTGTTCCTGACCCGGCCATGGTCGCTGTTCTTCATTACCGTCGGCCTGTTCTCGGCCGTGTTCCCCTGGTACCAGAAGTTGATCGGCACCCGGAAATGGACGCTGGTGTTCATGCCGCTGCTGTCCATGGCCGTTGCACTGCCGTTGTTCATGATGAACGGCATTTTCCGCCCGGCAGTCGGCGGTGCGTTGCTTCTCCTGGGCATTTACCAGCTGTGGAAGCGCAATCGGGATGGATGGAAATTGTCGCCGCCTAGCGGCCCTGTGTTGAAAGAATAAACTAATCCGGCCGCCGTTCGCGGTGGTTGGCGAAAAATGGGACGAACCGATCTATGACTGATCTTTTGCTGGTAAAGTGGATGCTTGCCTTTTCACCCATCGCTGTGGTGCTGATTCTGATGATCGGCTTCCACTGGGGCGGCGGGAGGGCTGGAGCGGCTGGTTGGTTCGCGGCGGTGATCGTCGCGGTCCTGTTTTTTGGGGCCGATGCCAAAGTTCTGGCCTTTGCCCAGATGAAGGGCGTACTGCTGTCGCTCTATGTTCTTTACATCATCTGGATGGCGCTGGTTCTTTATAACGTCGTTGACCAGACCGGGGCGATTGGGGTTATTGGCTCGGGTATCAAGCAGTTGACCGCCGATAAGCCCTTCCAGCTGCTCATCATGGGTTGGGTGTTTGCCTCGTTCCTGCAGGGCGTGGCTGGCTTTGGTGTGCCCATCGCTGTGGTCGGGCCGCTGCTTCTGGGTATGGGATTTCCGCCATTGGTGGCGGTCGCGGTGCCAGCCATCGGCCACTCGTGGTCGGTCACTTACGGCGACATGGCGTCGTCGTTCCAGGCAATGATCGCCGTCACCGGGCTGAGTGGCGAGTATCTGGCCCACTGGGCGAGTCTCTTCCTGGGTGTCACCGTGTTCATGTGTGGCCTCGCCGTGGTTCACGTTTACGGCGGGTTCAAAGCCATACGCCGCAGCCTGCTGGCCATCATCATCATTGGTTCGGCGATGGCCACCACGCAGTACGCCCTGGCCACCAACGGCCTGTGGACGCTGGCTGGCTTCGTTGCAGGTATGGTCGGCATTGTCACCAGTATCCTGGTTACGCGCCTTCCCATGTACCGCCGTTCGCCTGGAGATGTGGTGGACACGCCTTCCGATGGGCCAAAGATGAGCCTGACGTTCGCGCTGTCGGCCTACATCATCCTCATTGCCATCGTGGCACCAGCCGAGATCATTGGGCCGCTGCACAAGTTCTTGGGTTCGATCAAGCTGTCGCTGATGTTCCCCGAGGTTGTGACCAGCCAAGGTTGGGTCAACGCCGCTGGTTTAGGCAAGAAGATCAGTGTCTTCGGCCATGCAGGGGCGCTGCTTCTGTATACCTCGGTCCTTAGTTATTTCGTTTACGCGTCGCGCGGGTATTACAAGCCCGGCGCATTGGGGCGCATTTGGGCCAAGACGGTGAAGAGCGGCGTATCGACCAGCATCGGCATCGTCTCCATGGTGTGCTTCGCCTTGACGATGAGCATGAGCGGCATGACCAACCTGCTGGCCGAGGGCATCAGCACGGTGTTCGGCCAGGCTTATCCGCTGTTTGCGGGGGCTATCGGCACGCTGGGCGCCTTTATGACTGGCAGCAACACGAACTCGAACGTGGTGTTCGCCCAGTTGCAGATGAGTACCGCCGAGATTTCCGCACTGAGCATTCCGGTCATTCTCGCCGCGCAGACTACCGGTGGTTCCATCGGTAGCATGTTGGCACCGGCCAAAATCCTGGTCGGCTGCAGCACCGTCGGTCTGTCTGGCAAGGAAGGCCCGGTTCTGGCGCGCACCCTTTCCTACGGCTTGATCATGACGGCGATTATTGGCGTCCTCGCCTTCTTCAACGCCGCCGGTTGATTTATAAGGATTCGAGAATTATGCAGAGCTTTTTCGACAAACACGGCAAGCAGCTGAAGAACGGGTCCTTCATCGCCATGATGGGCATCCCGTTTCTTCTCTATTTTGCCGCCATGAACGATGCCATGGGGTTGGTTTACGCGCTCCTCGGACTGATGGCCGTGAGCATGCTCGTGGCCATGAAAGTAGGCTAGAATACCGACGCATTTTAGCTAGGTTTCTGACGTGTTGGACCTGTACCCATTTGCCGCGCCGTTTATTCGGCTGCTTAATCCCGAAGCTGGGCACAGGTTGGCTATTGGCGCGTTGAAACGTGGGCTGATTCCGACCTGCGGTCCTTTTGAAGATCCCATTCTGCGCACCACGGTCTGGCAACGGGAATTCCCGAATCCGATCGGCACCGCCGCCGGTTTTGACAAAAATGCCGAAATCGTGGATGCCGTCCATCGACTTGGTTTCGGCTTTGCCGAGATTGGCACGGTTACGCCCCGGCCCCAGCCAGGCAACCCCAAACCCCGACTGTTCCGCCTTTTGGCTGACGATGCGGTGATTAATCGCATGGGCTTCAATAACGACGGCCTGGAGGTTGTTCTGGCCCGCCTGAAGGCGGCGCCTCGCAAGGGTATCGTGGCCGTCAACGTCGGCAAGAACAAGGATACCATGAACGCTGTTGCTGACTACGTCACGGGTGTGAGGGCGGCGGCGGAACTCGCAGATTTTCTGGTTCTTAACGTCTCCTCGCCGAATACGCCGGGTTTGCGCGCGCTTCAGAAGAAGTCGGAACTGGGGTCGCTTCTGGAAGCGTCCATGGCCGCGCGAAGCGGGTGCAACGTGCCGATACTGGTCAAAGTCGCCCCCGATTTATCCGATGATGAATTGAGGGATATCGCCGAAACCTGTCTGGAAGTCGGCATCGACGGCATCGTCGCGACCAATACGACGGTTTCGCGGCCCGAGGGTTTGTGTGATCCGAATGCCGTGCAGGATGGCGGCTTGGCGGGCCGCCCGCTTTTCGAAATGTCGACGCGCATCCTGCATCGGCTCTACCGCCTGACCGAGGGGAAGATGCCGCTTGTCGGTGTTGGCGGCGTTTCCAGCGGGGCCGATGCCTACGCCAAGATTCGCGCAGGCGCATCGCTGGTGCAACTTTATTCGGCGATGGTTTTTGCCGGGCCAAATCTGGTTAACCGGATCAATCGCGACCTTGCCTCATTATTGCGCCGCGACGGGTTTGCTAGCGTTAAAGACGCGATCGGCGCCGATCACGCCTGATCGACTCGCCTGACCAGCCACTTCATGGCGAAGGGCGCGAACAGGATCAGGAAACCCAGTCTTATCAGGTGGTGGGTTGCGACCATGGCCGGGTCTATGTTCAGGGCCACGGCGATAAGGTTCATTTCGGTAACTCCGCCCGGCGAAAACGCCAGCATCAATCCTTGGAAGGGCAGGCCGGTAATTTCGCTGGTCAGCAAGGCGAACGCGATGGCCCCTGCCAGCATGGCAACGGCCATGACGACGGCTGCTTTTACGATACCGAAGACGTCGCCCAGCGTAATTCCCGTAAACCGGCAGCCGACGGTCGCGCCAATGACGATTTGGGCCAGCGCAATTAGCACGCCCGGCGGAAAGGCCGACGTCAGTCCGCCCAGATGGGCCGCCGCGCTCATGAACATCGGCCCGGAAAGAATGGGGAAGGGTGTCCTTGTCAATTTGGCCAGGAAATATCCGCCGATTGCGCAGGCAACAAGGACAAGAGCGTCGGTTCCCGCCAGATCGCCGATTTCACCGAGGGCACCGGTGCCGACCGACTTAAATCCATAAAAAAGCTGATACCAGGCGGGGATGGCCAGAATGGTGATGGTAATGCGGATCGAGTGAACCAGCGAAATTGCGCGTTCGTCACCGCCCAGTTCACCGCCGATGATAATCATTTCGGGAAAACCGCCAGGGGCGGCGGAACAGTATGCCTCAACCGTTCCGAAACCGAAAATGCGGCGCAGTCCGGCTCCCAGAATGACGATCATGACGACCGTGAAGCCAAGTAGCAAAAGGATGCTGGGAATCCAGTTGGTGGCCCGTGAAATGACGCCCGGCGTAAACGCGCTGCCGATCATCACGCCCAGAACCGCAATCATCACATTGCGCAGCCGGTTTGGCGATTGCACAGGTCCCTTGGCGGCGGCCACAATGGCTACCGCCGAAAGCGATCCGGTCATCCAAGGCAAGGGCAGGTCGATGGCCCAGAACAGGCCGCCGCCGATTGCGCCGATACCCACTGCCAAGCCCATTTTTGCGATAGAGCGAACGAGCGCGCTTTCTATGATCAAGGTACAAACTGTTCCTTGATAATGCGTTCCTCAAGATTGTGCTCGGGATCGAAAAGAAGCCTGGGCACGATCGTGCCGTTGACCTCGACCGAAACGCTCTGGGCGTCCCGCACCTCGGCGAAATCGGCGCCTGCGCGCACCCGGCGTTGCATGGGATCGAGGATTTCGAAAACCACCTTTGCATTTCGCGGTAGAAGTGCGCCACGCCAGTGACGCGGACGAAAGGCACTGATCGGCGTCATCGCCAGAAGTTCGGCGTCCAGCGGCAAAATGGGGCCGTGTACCGCGTTATTGTAGGCTGTGCTTCCAGCGGGCGTGGCGACGAGAACGCCGTCGCAAATCATTTCCTCCATACGCACCACGCCATCGACGTGAATACGGATTTTTGCGGCAAGGCGCGTGTCGCGAAGCAGAGCGACTTCATTGATGGCCAGTGCTTGGTGGTGTACGCCGTGGATATCCTCGACGGTCATTTTCAGTGGTGTCAGATCAATCGCTTCGGCGTTGGCCAGACGATCCAATAGATTGTCGTCGCTGTAGCCGTTCATGAGGAAGCCGACAGACCCCCGGTTCATCCCGAAAATCGGTTTTCCCTGTTCCATGAAAGCATGAAGGGTTTGCAGCATGAATCCGTCGCCACCGAGCGCGACCACTATATCGGCGTCCTCCGGCGCGACGAAGGGATAGCGATCCTTCAGGCGGGTCTCGGCCTCTCGCGCTTCTTGGGCCTTGGATGCAACAATGGCAAAGGTCTTGAATTCCATGACGGTTTAAGTGTCCTCTCCCATCGTGCCCAAACCACCCTGCCGCAGTATAGCGCAACCGTGGTATGAAGCTATGGGCGTAAATCGCAATTTTTACCTCTAGGCGAAACAATGAGCGGCTTCGTGGCCATCGATTTTGAAACGGCGAACCAAACTCCCGAAAGCGCCTGTGCGGTTGGGCTGGTAAAGGTCGTCGATGGGAAAATTATTGAGACGGACAGCTTCCTCATTCGCCCGCCGTCGCGAAGGTTCGTCTTTGCCGGGTTGCACGGAATCGATTGGTCGGATGTCGAAAACGAACCCATGTTTGCCGAGCTATGGCCAAAAATTGGTGTTTGGCTGCGCGGTGCTGATTTTCTGGCCGCTCACAATGCCCGCTTCGACAAAGGGGTGATGGAGGCCTGTTGCGCCGCCGCTGCAATCGCACCCCCGGTTGCCCCCTGGGTTTGTACCGTTCAGTTGGCGCGGGACATGTGGAATATCCGACCGACAAAGCTTCCCGATGTTTGCCGATATTTGGCGATTTCGCTTCATCACCATCAAGCCCTATCGGATGCACGGGCGTGCGCCGAAATCGTTATCGCCGCGCAAGAAGATGGCTGGAAGTATTCCGCAGCTGGCTAGCTACCGTTTTTATGTTCTTTTTTGTTTTTGGCCGAAGGTTCCTGCGCGGATAAACCGTCGCGGGCAAGACGGTAGGCATCGCGTCGGGCGCCTGCGCAATTGGGTTTCTCGGGCGACATGTCACCATTCGTGTTTGGAAAAGCTGCCCAGCCGTTGCCGTTTTCTTCAGTAGCCCCGGAGAGAGGCTGCTCAACCGTCTCGTCACGAAGATCGGATTCCGTCGCTTGGGCTGCGCTAAACGTCGAATTTTCCGTAATGTCGGTGCGAACAAACAGATCGCCTAACAGTTTGTGTCCGATTTCGTCTATCGCAATTCGAGCTTGCCGCGTGGCCTCAGCGTCGCCGATGTCGCCAAAGCGGAAAACAAAAAAACCACCGCCTCCACCGTGAAGCGACAACGACCCATCTGCACCGATGTGGCTGCGCAGTATGGACTTGCAAACCGCGTGGATGCCCTTAATGCCTTCCGGCGAACCGGGGGCAAGTGCTTTGATGATTTTGACTAGCGGGAGTATGAAGGCTGGGCCGTATCTGCTCGGTTCTTCGAAAAGGACAACTTCAACCGCTACGCGGTCGTTTGGCGTTTCGCGACCAAATGACCCGCCCCGCGAAGTCTTACCTCTCCCACGCAAATACCCGTCGGGAACACTAGATCCCTTGTCGGCACTTGCGACTCGCTTGCCCCATCCCGACGCGGGATCTTTTGAAGAGAACCCGTACATACATTCCTCAGAAATAATGGATGAAACTTACCACTTCATCAACGCGAGTATAGACGTCTATGGATTTGGCGTAAATACCGTTGATTCGTAACAGAGCATAAGGA
>FLOH01000628.1_pt1 | contig 69037 bp, 55 predicted proteins | sample 756751 | NCBI WGS metagenome assembly FLOH01 (sample SAMEA4026879, study PRJEB14308) | marine metagenome | biome: coastal water; material: water | depth 74 m
TTCCCCAATGTAAATCATTATGAAACATCTTCATTTTCTTTTGTAATACATACAACGCTGAAAATATTTGAAAATATGCGTTATACCATTCATTTGTATTATGTGTTGCGTTATGTATTAATTGTTTTTCAATCATATTGATTGCATTTTCATTTTCAATACGAAAATTATCGCGCATTGTACATAATTGTATGTATACATTATCAGTTATATAATCTTTTGTGATATTATCAATTAGATAACCAGTACAATTTTTACAATGTGTCTGATATAATTTCCATAATTCAAGATTAATTTTGAAATTCGATTGTTGAGTTTTATTGATTTTATTAATTTCAGGTATTTGATGTGTTACCCATGTGTGTGTTTGTTTACTAAAAAATCTAACCCAAAAAATTCTTTATGTCCTGTAAGATATGCAAGAGGAATTCCTCTTTTTCTTTTTTTAATTAGTTTGTTTATTGTATATTGTTGTCTGAATGTTGTATGTTGTTCAGGATGCGCAACTAAAAACTCACGAGTTTTTTTTAACACGTGAGCTGTGATAATCTCTATCTCGCGTCTATCAATTTTATTCTTGGTTTTCATAATCAGCTTTACGCAATGCTTCTGTAATATTTTCCAAATTACCGTCCAAAATAGTGCCAATATTATTCCAATTTTGGTGGATCCGGTGGTCTGTAATTCTATCTTGAGGGTAATTGTAAGTTCTAATTTTTTCTGATCTATCGCCTGTGCCAATTTGATCTTTACGTTGTTCAGATAGTTCGGCCTCTTTTTTAGCTTGCTGGGCTTCATATATTCTAGCACGCAAAACTCCCATAGCTTTTATCCTATTGCTTTGCTGAGATTTTTCATCTTGGCATTGGGCTACAGTACCAGTAGGAATATGAGTAATGCGTACTGCAGAGTAGGTAGTGTTTACGCTTTGTCCGCCATTTCCACCCGCACAATAAGTATCAATTCTAAGATCGTTTGGTTTAATTTCAATTTCTGTTTCTTCAATCTCTGGTAAGATGGCGACGCTGGCAGTAGATGTGTGGATACGCCCAGACTTTTCAGTCTCTGGAATTCTTTGTACGCGATGTACTCCCATTTCATATTTCATATCAGCATAAACATTTTTACCCATGATAGAAAAAATAACTTCTTTGTAACCACCAATTCCAATTTGATTTTCATCAATAAGAGCAACTTTCCAGTTTTTGCTTTCTGCATATTTCATATACATACGCATTAGGTCGCCAGCAAATAATGCTGATTCGTCTCCACCAGCTCCTGCACGAATTTCTACAATTACATTTTTACTATCCAAAGGATCTTTTGGAATAGTGAGCATCTTCAATTCTTCTTCCAATTGTTCTCGGGCTGTTTGTAGTTCTGGTAATTCTGCTTCGGCCATTTCTGTTAGTTCTGGATCGTCACCGCTAACAATAATAGCTTGGTTTTCACCTATATTTTTTTCGATATTTTCCAGTCTGGTAATAATTTCTACCGTTTCTTTCAAATCATCATATTCTTGGGCCACTGTCTTTAGTTTATTTTGATCGCCAATAATAGCAGGGTTTTGCAGATCCTGTTCTAATTCGTCGTATCTTTTTTTGAGTTGGATGTATTTTTCTAACATAGTAATCAAGTTTCATTTTACAGATAGCAGATAACACTACTACTCTTAAAGAGTATTATAGCAGATTTAATGTATTTTTGTTAAAGTGTTATCTGGTATTTGTTATTTGTCTTCTGATTAAACAAAAACAGACTCGCAAAAAGCAAATCTGTCTTTTTTATTTAAATAGCTATTTTGATTCGTCTTTTTTTTCGTCGTCAGCTTTTTTAACTTTTGCAGCTTTTTTAACTTTCTTACCTTTACGGACAGCAGCAGCAGCTCCAACTTTTTCCATTTTCTTCTTAAATTTGTCTACGCGACCAGCTGTATCTACAAATTTGGCTTTACCAGTGTAGAATGGATGACAATTGCTACATAGCTCTACACGAATTTCGTCTTCGGTTGAGCCAACTTCAAAACTGTAACCACAAGCACAGCTTACCTTAGCTGCCTCGTTATATTTTGGATGAATTACTTTTTTCATATGGACTTTTCTTGAATCCTAGGGCAAGCCCTTTTTTCAAGATATTACATGATATTCAATCGTGAATTAGTGGCATGATTATAGCAGATAGGTAGATTTGTGTCAACCCCTTGATTTATTTTGGGTCTTAGTGTATACTCCTCGTGTTATTAGATTTAAGTAAAAAATATGTTATCTAACATTTTGGATATTTCTCAATTAGTTTTAGCCGTTTTAATGATAATCGTTATCCTTTTGCAGCAAAAAGGCTCTGGTATGGGGGCTGCTTTTGGCGGTTCTTCTGGTGGATTTAGTACCAAGCGTGGTGCTGACAAAGTATTGCATAATGCCACTGTTGTTATAGTAATTTTGTTCTTCCTTGTATCAGTTGCCAATTTATTGGTATAATAGATAGGCTGACTTACTTCATCTAAAATTATTAGCTACTCCTCTGGTTTGAGGGGTTTTCTCCTATGTTTGATTTTCTAACTTCCGAGGTGGAAAAGTTGTATAAAAAGATAAAACAAAAAAACGTAAAGCCATTTGTATCACATGGTCATGATTTGAAATTGATGAAAAAAGTACAGAATAGAAAAATACCTCGTTTATCCCAACTGCTTCAGTTAAAGCATATTTTATCAGAAGGTGAGCGCAAAGTAATGCGTGTTAGTGCCTTGGTTTTAATTTTGGGTGTGTGCTGGTTTGGGGTAGAGTTTGTATCTGCTCATAGAATACAGGTTCCAGATTTTGGTGGACGCTATGTAGAGGCAGTGGTTGGTTCACCGCAGTTTATCAATCCTATTTTTGCTTCTACTAATGATGTAGATATGGATATCGTCCGTCTCGTATATTCCGGATTAATGCGTTATGATGAGAAGAATCGTTTGGTAAAAGACTTGGCAGCTAGCTATGAGATAAGTGAAGATAAAAAAGTTTATACTTTTGAATTGAAAAAAGATGTAACTTGGCATGATGGAGAATCTTTTGCAGCTCGTGATGTTTTGTTTACTTTCGATGCTATTCAAAATGTTTTAGTAGGTAGTCCTTTGGCCCTAAGTTTCCAAGGGGTTAAAGTTTCTGCTTTGGATGACTATACTGTTAGATTTGAATTGCAAGAACCATTTGCACCATTTTTGTCTAGTCTAACAGTGGGTATTTTACCAGAACATGTGTGGTTCAATGTTGGTCCAGAACAAATGCGTTTGGCTCAGACTAATATTCAGCCAGTTGGGACTGGTCCATTTACTTTTAATAAACTCTCCAAAGATGATACTGGTCATATTTTTACTTATGAACTTGTACGCTTTGAAGATTTTTATGGAGAGCCTGCTTTTTTGGAAGAATTTGTATTTAAATTTTTCCCAGAATATGAAAATGATACTGGTGCTGTACAAGCATTGCGTTCTCAGAAAGTAACAGGTCTTAACTTTGTGCCAAAACATTTGCACGATAAGGTAAAGCGTAAACATATTATTTTACACACTATTCAGTTGCCACAATATTCCGCTTTGTTTTTTAATCAAAACAAGAATGTTAATTTAAAAAATGATGATGTTAGAAAAGCTTTGTCCATGGCAGTGGATAAAGATAGGGTTCTACGTGAAGCTCTAAAGAGTGAAGGTCAGATTATTGATGGACCAATTTTACCGGGTTTTCCTGGCTATAATCCAGAAGTTGAGAAATTAAAATTTTCTCTCGAAGCCGCTAATGAATTGTTAGATGAAGATTGGACAAGAGTTTCTGCGGAAGAGTATCGTAGTGCTCGTAGAGAGATTTTGCTAAAAGAATGGGTAATAAATAATCCTGAAACTACAACTACTACCACAGAAGCTAATACAGAAGAGGTCTTGGTAGAAGAAGTGTTAGTAGATACTAATCAAGATTCTGTTACTACTACACCACACCAACAAGCAGAAGAAGAAATTGAAAAACAATTGGACGAGGAATTAAGTGGAGCTCAAACTTTTTATCGTAAAGATGATGATGGTAATATTTTGGAAATTAATTTGGTAACAGCCGAAACAGATGAACATAAACATGCTGCAGAATTAATTGCCGGTTTTTGGCAAGAGATCGGAATAAAAACTAAGATTAGATCTGTCCCACCAAGAGAAATTTTGCGCGATGTTTTAAAAAATCGTGACTATGATATTTTGTTATACGGAATAATAGTTGGAAATGATCCTGATCAATATCCGTTTTGGCATTCTAGCCAAGTAAATTATCCTGGTCTTAATTTGTCTGGTTATGTAAATCGCAATGCAGATACTTTGCTGGAAGATATAAGAGAAGAAACAGATGAAGAAAAGACAATTGGGCTTTATCAAAAATTTCAAGAGTTAATTTTGGCTGAACGTCCTTCAATATTTTTATATATACCTACTTATACTTATGCCACCACTGACGAAGTGCAGGGGATTGATGTGGTGCGTATTTCTCATCCATCGGATAGGTTTGCTGATGTGGCTACCTGGTATATGGATACCAAGGGAAAATGGTGTCTCTAGTTTGGATTTTTTAATTTGCACCCTTCAGGTATAAATTTTAATTCTAGGTTGTTTGTGGTGCATATACTTCTTATAATATTTCTTACACTCTTTAACATCTCTTTTTAATAAATAAAAATAATAAATAAAAAAATTATGATTACACAAAAACAAGACAATTCTTCGCGTAGAAGAAGAACTTATAAAACCAAAGATTCTGGTCAAAAAAGCCAGGGTCGGGTTTTTGCTGCCAGACCAGCACAAAAACCAGAACAAGAGCAAAATAAACAACAAAGTAATAGACCTAATTATCAAGGTAACAGACCTAATAGCAATGAAAAATTGCGTATTATTCCTTTGGGTGGACAAGAAGAAGTAGGACGTAATATGACAGTTTTTGAATATGCAGGCGATATCGTTATCCTTGATATGGGTATTCAGTTTCCAGAGGAAGACATGCCAGGTATTGATTATATTATTCCTAATACAAAATATTTAATTGGGAAAGAAAAAAATATTAAAGGCGTAGTACTTAGTCATGGACATTTGGATCATATTGGAGCAGCCCCTATTTTATTAGAAAAACTCGGCTATCCACCAGTAGCAGCACGGGACTTGACTATTGCGATGGTAAAGCATAAGTTAGAAGATTACAAAAAAGGTGGTGCCCAAAATTTGAAAACAATTCAGATAAAAAGTATCAATGATGTTATTCGCATGGGTAAGTTTACTATCAAGTTTTTTCAGGTAGAGCATTCTATTATGGATGCTGTGGGGGTAATTATCGAAACTCCATCCGGTACGGTTATTCATCCTGGTGATTGGACTTTGGAACGTGATGAAAAAGGTAAATCATCTATAGATTATTCTCATTTACAAAAATTAAAAAAACCAACAGTATTAATGCTCGAAAGTTTGGGAGCTACCAATAATAAACAGCATGGTTCTTATGAGGACATGTATAAAAATTTATATAATATTCTAAAAGATGCTCCTGGTAGGATAATTATTGGTACTTTTTCATCTCAAGTAGAAAGAGTAAAATGGGTTTTGGAAGTGGCCAAAAAAATGGGTAAAAGAGTAGCCCTTGATGGCTACAGTATGAAGATGAATATTGAACTTGCTCAAAATTTGGGTTATGTAAAAATTCCTAAAGGTCTGTTAATTGATGCTCGTAAGATAGACACTCTACCAGATAATAAAGTGGTAGTAATATGTACAGGTGCTCAAGGTGAGGAGAATGCAGTCTTGATGCGTATTGTGAACCAAGAGCATAGAAGTATAAAACTTAAAAAACAAGATACAGTAGTTTTTTCTTCCTCTGTTATTCCTGGAAATGAACGCTCTATCCAACGTTTGAAAGATAATATTTATCGTCAGTGTGATAATGTGATTCATGGAGAACTAATGGATGTCCATGTCTCTGGACACGCCACACGAGCTGATATTTTGGACATGTTAAAAATGATAAAACCAACATATTTTATTCCAGTTTATGCCAATCATTACTTCTTAAAAGAAGCTAGAAAGCTGGCTATAGAAAATGGTTTTGAGGCTAATAAAATTTTTGTACCAGACAACGGTAACATTACAGAAATAAACATGAAGGGGGCAAAAATTTTGGAAAAGAAGGTGCCTAGTGATTATGTCTTTGTGGATGGCTTGGGGGTTTCTGATACTCAACAAGTGGTAATACGAGATCGCCAGGCATTGGCTGAGGATGGAATGATAGTGGTGATTGCCACAATTCATTCCAAGACTGGCAAATTAATCCAAAATCCAGATATCATTTCTCGTGGTTTTGTATTCCTAAAAGATAATAAAAAGCTAATTGAAGAGATAAGAAATAAAGTAAAAACTTTGGTTGTTCAATCTGATCCCAAGACTTGGGCTGATACTAATTTAATTAGAAATACTTTGCGTGACAAAGTTGGCCAGTTTGTCTTTTCTAAAACAGAGAAACGTCCGATGGTTTTACCGGTTGTTATTCAAGTCTAGAAACAATATAAAATACAAATTAAAAAACTCCCTTGTATTCCACACGGGAGTTTTTATAATATAGCTACTTATCCTAATACACTTTATCACCAGTCAATTTTTCATACAGTATGGACGAGGCACGTATAATTGTGGCGAATCCGGGTAGAGAAGTACCAGCACCAATGTAGAACATGTTTTCAAAAGGACTTTTGTAATTGATACGGTGAAAATTAACATGCTTTGGATCAAGAGGTGAACTGTAGCAATTTCCTTTTGGTGCAAATACAAAATGTTTGCTAGTAGTAGGGCTACCGATTGTTTTGGAGATTATATGTGATTTCAAATCTGGAATTAATTTTTCCTCTATAGTGCTTATTATTTTATCAGCATATTTCTCTTTTGCATTGTCGTATAGAGCTCTATCTTTAGATTTCAAATCAGCAAAGTATTCATAGTTGCAAGGGGCAATAGCAACTAGTTGATGGCACCCCTCTGGACATAAGGTGTCGGAACGCAGTGATGGTGCGTTACAAAAAAAGTGAAGTCTCTCTGGAATGCCTTTGGCAAAGTGTTCTTTATAAACATCGTTTATGTTTGGTTCAGAATAATAAAAAATATTTTCCTTACCAATGTATTTTTCAATATCAAGCCCTTTTAATCCCATGAAAACACTAAGGGCCCCGGTTGAATAGTTATATCCAAGTTTTTTCTGGTACTTTTTTGGAAAATGTTCTTTGCCAATAAGATTCATGCTTAGCTGAGGGTCACCATTGAATATAAAATTGTCAGCCGTAAAAGTTTCACCTTGCTTTGTCTCTATGGAAACTACTTTTTTATGATTATTATCCAGATTAATTTTCACCACCTCTGTGGAAAGGTGAACGGCGCAACCTTCCTGATCTTTTATTTTACCTAGCAAACTCTGAATCACGGTCTCAAAATTATCAGTAGGATAATATGCACCAGAATTATAGCTAGCTACACCTCCTGCATGGGCTAGTAGAGATAATTCTTTTGGAGGTAGAAAGAAAATAGATCCTTGTCCTGCTAGAATACATTGTAGTTCTTCTGGAAAACCAAGATGGTCAAATAATTTTTGTAGTGTCCAATTGTAATAACGAATAATATAAGAATAACGAAAAGGATTATGAATTATTGCAAATGAAAGATCAAACATTTGTTCAAAAAGTTTTTCTAAAATATGGAAATACTTTTTTATCTTTTTGTCATTATCTGGAAACATTTTTGCCAGACGAGCATATTCCTTATCAAATCCATTACCAATCTTATAATCAATTCCAGTAGAAACAATTCTATCAAATCCCTCTGGGTCGAGCTGTTCAAAAGTTACTTCTTTTTCTAGCCCAAGTTTTTTTAGAGTATTAAATACGGGTTGATCCTTACCACAATTCCATACATAGTGCCAACCAGGACAAAATGAAAAACCGTCTCGTACAAAGGTATGTCCATATCCACCAGGCAAGAAATGCTGTTCAAATATGGCGACCTTTTTTCCAGATTGTGCTAGCAGTGCCCCAGTAGTAAGACCACCAATGCCTGTGCCAATAATTATGTAGTCGTATTTTTCCATAAGTTTGATTTTTTATAAATAAAATTTTTGATATCTAACTAACTTAGTATAGGTAAAAAACCCATTCGAGGCAAGCCTAAAAGATGGTGATAGATTTATCCACAGCCAGACTTGACTAAACGTGGTATATGTACTATCATACTAGTACATTATGACAAAACAATACAACAAAGAATTAACAGATCTATTAACTAGTATAAAAGACTCGAAGCAGATGGCTGAGTTTTTGGATGATTTGTTAACCCCGACCGAAAAAGAAGAATTACCAAAAAGATTACAAATAGTGAAGATGTTGTTGCAAGGTGTTCCTCAGAGAGAAATATCAGAGAAACTGGGGGTAGGGATTGCCACTGTGACACGTGGAGCCAGAGAATTAAAAAAGAAAAATAGTGCTTTTAGAAAGTTTTTGTAGAAGTCCTTCCCCTATAAGGGGGAGTAGACACGAAGTGACAGAGGGGGGGGTCATTCTATACGATAAACGTTTGATTAATAATAATCTAATTCGAGGTACTAAAGACCTCTCCCAACATCCCCTGATAGGGGAGGAGAAAAATATGAAAATTCAAAAACAAAATTTAATAAGAGGTTGGCAATGGTCTTATGTGTTAAGCGGGACCTAGGCTTTTTTTGATAAACAATAAAGTCACTCTGGTTCTGCTGGGGTGATTTTTTATTATGTAAATCTAGATAAATGTTTTTTTATGCAAATACCAAAGATTACAATTCCCAAAAAACCGACTTATATTAAAGTTGCAAATGATATTGATTTTTTTGAATTATTTAAAAAGTTAGAAAGTCGATTTTCAAACTGTTACTTATTTGAGTCACTTGGTCAGAAAAGTCGGTCATCTCGTTATTCTGTGATTGGTTTTGATCCGGCTCATATTATTCGAGCCAAAGAAAATACTTTATATTTTGATGAGCAGGCTTTTGAAGTGGATAATCCATACAATGCGTTGCGTGAGATAATACCCCAAGATATTATTGCTCGCCGGTATGCTGGTGGGTTAGTTGGGTATATGGGTTATGATTGTATCAATTATTTTGAACCAGATATAAGTGTGAAACTACATGACAAGTTTGATCAGTTTATGTTTGGGGTATATATGGATGGGCTTGTTTTTGATACTATGACCAATCAGTTGTTTTATTTTTATTATATAGATAATAGACTTGACTTGATAAAAGAAATAATGAAAGAAGATGTAGAAAATGGTCGGGCTTATGTAAATTTTATTGGTAATACATTGACCGCAGAGGAACATAAAAAGTTAGTTGGGTCTACCAAACAATATATTAAGGATGGTTATACTTTTCAATGCGAAGTGGGATTTAAAAGTGAGTATGAAATTAGCGGAGACACTATGCCAATTTATGAAAAATTACGAGAGGTGAATCCATCGCCATATATGTATTATGTTAAGTTTGATGATAAGAAATTAATTGGTGCTAGTCCAGAATTATTATTTAGTCTTAATCAAGGTGAGGTAGAAACCCATCCATTGGCAGGGACCATAAAACGAGGGCAGACAGATTTGGAAGACAAACAGCTTGCCAGACAATTACTAAATGATGAAAAAGAGGTTGCCGAGCATAATATGCTGGTTGACATGCACCGTAGTGATATTGGGCGTATTTCGCGTTTTGGTTCTGTGAAAGTCAGAACACTGATGGATGTAAAAAAGTTCTCTCATGTTCAGCATATTGGTAGTGAGATTAGTGGGATTATTCGACCAGAGGAAGATATGTTTTCGGGTTTAGCAGCCTTGCTTCCGGGTGGTGTACTTAGTGGAGCACCAAAGATTGAAACAATAAAAATTATTGATAAAAATGAACCTACCGCCCGAGGTCCTTATGGCGGAGGGGTTGGGTCGTTTGGTTTTACAGGGGACTGTACCTTTGCAATTCCAATTCGCACCTTATTTATTTCTGGAAACTATGCCTATACCCAAACTTGTAGCGGGATTGTTTATGATTCAGAGGCCAATAAAGAATATGACGAGATAGAAAGAAAGTTAACAGCTATGAAACAAACCCTGATAGCTTTTTATTATTATGTTTAGTCCCGATAAAATCGGGACAAGTAGATACGGTTTTTAGAGATTTGCTTTTATACTATTTATTTATAATCCGTTAGATTGTGGCGGATAGAACATCTCTTATGAAAATTTTAATTATTGATAACTATGATTCGTTCACTTTTAATCTTTATCAGATTGTAGGGGAGATTTTACTCTCTGAAGGCCAGAGAGCTGAGCTAGTGCAGGTAAAAAGGAATGATGAAATTAGTATTGAAGAAATAAAAGCAGGAAGATATGACAGGATAATCATTTCACCGGGCCCGGGTGATGCTAGTGATCCAGATTATTTTGGTGTATGTGGTGAGGTAATTACAGAGATTGGGAAAACTATTCCAGTTTTTGGAGTATGTTTGGGGATGCAAGGTATAGCCCATTGTTTTGGTGGAAAAATAATTCATCGAACAGAGCCAATTCACGGTAAAATCAGCCAGATGAAGCATGATGAAAAAAAAGTTTTTGCTGATTTGCCACAAAATTTGGAAGTGATGCGTTATCATTCTTTGGTTGTAGATCCTGCGTCTGTACCAGATTGTTTGGAAGTGACAGCCACCACAGTAAACGATGGAAACATAATGGGCTTGCGTCACAAAGAGTATCCAATCGAAGGTGTGCAGTTTCATCCAGAATCTTTTGCTACTGAGGGTGGGGTACAAATGTTAGAAAACTTTTTAAATTAATACTATGAAAAATTTACTAAAAAAAATAATAAATAAAGAAAATCTTACTGAGAAAGAAGTGGAAGAAATTTTTGAATCAATCATTGCTGGTAATTTGCCTCCAGTTGTGGCTGGAGCTTTTCTGGTAGCTCTCTCTATGAAAGGTGAGAGTGAGGAAGAGATCTCAGGAATTGTAAAAACTATGCGTCGCCATATGAAGACTCTAAGTGTTTCCGGTGATATTTTGGATACTTGTGGGACTGGTGGGGATGGTCTAAATACAATGAATGTTTCCACTATAACAGCTTTTGTATGTGCGGCTGCGGGTGTAAAAGTTGCCAAGCATGGTAATAGGTCTGTGAGTTCAAAATGTGGCAGTTTTGATGTCTTGGAAAGTCTCGGTGTAAAAATTGATTTGAAAAAAAACTTGGCAGAAAAATGTTTGGACGAAGTTGGTATTGTTTGTTTATTTGCTCCACTTTATCATCCAGCAATGAAGAATATTGTGCCAGTGCGAAGAGAATTGGGGGTTAGAACAATTTTTAATTTTATTGGTCCTTTGCTCAATCCGGCTGGCGCTACTCATCAGCTAATAGGTGTTTCTTCTCGGGAGATGGCTGAGAAACTGGGAAATATTTTGATGCAGATTGGTCTAAAGAAAGTCCTACTAGTACATAGCGACGATGGCTTGGACGAGGTAAGTGTTGCATCTCCTACTCAGGTTTTTGAATTTGTTCAAGGGAAAAATATGAAGACTTATAAAATTGAACCAGAGAGTAAATATTTTTTGGACGAAGTTCAAGGTGGTGAGGCAGAAGAGAATGCTAAAATTATGAAAGATATCCTCTCTGGCAATGGCACCGATGCTCATAATGAATTTATTGCTCTAAATGCAGGATTAGCACTGTTCGCTGCCGATAAAGTAGAAACTTTTGTAGAGGGAAAGAGTATGGCTTATGAATTAATCAAAAGTGGGGCTGGTATGAAAAAATTAGAAGAGTTAATTAAATTTAATAATTAAATATTATTGTATGGATACCACACAATATTTTGCTGACAATTTAAATTCAGCGGTTGGGGGAAAACTTTTGGAAATTTTGGAATACAAAGTAAAGGAATTGGCTGATTTAAAAAAACAACTATCACTAGAACAACTTAGAATAGAAATTCATGAGAACGAATTTAAAATTCGAAATTTTTCTAAGGCATTAGATATTGGAAACAAGATTAGTCTAATTGCAGAGGTAAAAAAAGCTTCTCCGTCTGAGGGTGATATAAATATTGATGTTGATATTGTAGAGCAGGCAACTGTATATGAACAGTCTGGGGCTGATGTTATTTCTGTGTTAACAGACAAAAAGTTTTTCAAGGGTGATATAGTATTTTTACAACAAATAAAGAATAAAGTTAAAATTCCTGTTTTACGTAAGGATTTTATTTTTGATCCCTATCAGGTTTACGAATCAAAGTTGTATGGAGCGGACGCAATATTACTTATGGCAACTATTCTAACTCAGGAAAAATTAATTGAATTAGTGGATTTGACACATGAGCTAGGAATGGAATGTTTGGTAGAAACTCATACTGAGGCTGACATGGAAAAAGCCCTAAACACACAGGCAAAAGTAATTGGTATCAATGCTCGTGATCTACAGACTTTTGATGTTGATCTACAAAATATTATTGACCTGGCGCCACAAGTGCTAAAGGACAGAATTTTTATAGCTGAGTCTGGAGTAAAAACAGGCGAGGATGTAAAACGTCTTAAAAATGCTGGGGCGCAAGGTATTTTGGTTGGAACTACTCTCATGCAGGCTGATAATGTTAGTGAGAAAATTAAGGAATTAAAAAGTTAGTGATGAAAAACCCCTGAAAGGGGTGGTCCGATGGTAGCCAGGCATTTTAATGCCTGGTAAAGATACCCGATAATCGAAAGTGCCGTTAGGTACGACTGGATATTATGTCTTTTGTTTGCTCAGTCGTCCCTCTGGGACTTATGAGGAGTAGAGACGTTTCTCCAGGGATTAAAATCCCTGGCTACCATCATTGTACCCTTACAGGGTACAAAATTTACACCATTATTTCAGATATCTTAACCAATGGGCTGACCTTTCTTGTGAAGGGGAAATATCTGATTGTGCTCCCAAATTGAGAAGTTACTACCAGACGACCTTACAGTTTTTTGCCACTTAAAATAATTCACAAAGGATCAAGAGCATATGAGTAATAAAACTAAAATAAAAATTTGCGGGATATCCAATCTAGAAGATGCAAATAAAATTGCAGAGCTTGGTGTTGATTATTTGGGTTTTATAGTTGATTATCCAAAGAGTCCGCGTAGCCTTGAGGTTGATAAGCTTTGTGAAATAACAAAACAAATTAAACACGATTATCCGGAGGTAAAATTGGTTGGGGTTTTTGTAGATAGAGAGACTGGGTTTGTGCGAGAGGCAATTAAAACATGTAATCTAGATGTTGTGCAGTTGCATGGTGAGGAAACAGTGCAATATTGTCAGGATTTAAAAAATGAGGTTGAAATATTTAAAGCAATTGTAGTCAAAACAAAAGAAGATGTTAAAAAGGCAGATGAATATAGAGGTGTAGTTGATATGATTTTGTTTGATGCGGGCAAAGGCAGTGGACAGCAAATAGATTTCGCAATGCTTGAAGACGTTGGCGTAGATATTTTGGCTGGAGGTTTGGGAATTGATAATGTGGAGAGTGCAATTGAAAAAATAAATCCAAAAATAGTTGATATGAATAGCTGTTTGGAAATAACCCCTGGTAAAAAAGATTTAAAATTGGTTAGACAGGCGGTTAATTTAGTTAAGTTCAATGATATGGAAAAAATATTTTTTTCTACAAAATATGATGCGGATGAAAAAGGCTATTTTGGAAAATATGGTGGACGTTATGTTCCAGAATTACTTAGGCCTGCGCTAGAAGAATTGGAAAAAGTTTATGAGCAGGCAAAGCAAGATCCATCTTTTGAACGTGAACTAATGGATTTGTATAAAAATTATTCTGGCCGACCTACTCCATTGTATTTTGCCAAAAATTTGACCGAGCAATTGGGTGGAGCAAAAATTTATATTAAAAATGAAGGTCTAAACCACACAGGGGCACACAAGATCAATCATTGTTTGGGGCAGGTTCTATTAGCAAAGCGTATGGGTAAAAAAAGATTGATTGCCGAGACTGGTGCAGGGCAACATGGTTTGGCGGTGGCTACAGTGGCGGCCAAATTTGGTATGGAATGTACTGTATATATGGGTGCAGTAGATGTGGATCGCCAAAGACCAAATGTTTTTTTCATGGAACAGCTCGGTGCCAAAGTAGTGCCAGTAGAATATGGAACACGACGTCTAAAAGACGCTGTCATGGCGGCTCTTCAAGATTGGATTGCTACTAGTGAGGATAGTTATTATTTGCTGGGCTCGGCCTTGGGCCCACATCCTTATCCATCTATGGTCCGTGATTTTCAAAATATTGTTGGTCTTGAAGTGAAAGATCAACTGGAAGATCAGGAAGGGAAAACGCCAGATTATTTAGTTGCTTGTGTTGGTGGGGGTAGTAATGCTATTGGATTATTTAATACTTTTCTTGATAATGAAAATGTAAAAATGATTGGTGTGGAAGCTGGCGGCAAAGGGATTGATCAAGCTGGTGGGCATGCTACTCGTTTGCAGGGCGCAGGAGAAGTTGGTGTGGTAGAAGGTTATAAATCATTTTTTCTTCAAGACGAAGATGGTCAGGTGGAGGGTACACATAGTATTTCAGCTGGTTTGGATTATGCTGGTATTGGTCCTGAGCATGCACTATTGTTTGAGAGTGGTCGAGTACAGTATGAATCTGTAACTGATCAGGAAGTTTTGGATGCTTTCCAACTTTTGGCCAAGACAGAGGGAATTATTGGGGCTATGGAATCTTCTCATGCAGTTGCCCATGCTATAAAATTAGCACCAACTCTAGATAAAGAAAAGATTATAGTGGTTAATTTGTCTGGCCGTGGTGATAAAGATCTTTTTATTGTGGCTGATATTTTTGGAGGGAGTGAATGGAAAGACTATCTGAAGAGTAAAATAAAAGGTACTTTGTAAAATATGAGTATGTTAACCCTGTAGGGGTGAAATATGTTAGATAGGCAGTTTACTGCCTGTTAATATAACATTCAATCATTAGTGCCGTTAGGCACGACATAAATTAATTATGACATGTGTTATTGTGTCGTACCTAACGGCACTAAATAAAATATAATAATCCTATACAGGCGCTAAAGCACCTATCTAATATATTTCGCCCTTAATAGGGCTTTGAGAAAATCTAAATATTTTGAATTACGAACCATATGAATTTAATAGATAAACAAAATCAAAAAATAAAAGAAGAAGGTAGACTTGGCCTAATGACTCATGTGGTGGCCGGCTATCCAGATTTGGAAGAAACCAGAAAAATGATTTTAATGATGGTGACCTCTGGTGTGGATTTTATAGAAATACAGATTCCTTTTTCCGATCCTTTGGGTGATGGCCCTACTATTCGTGTGGCCAATACTATTGCACTTGAAAATGGTTTCAAAGTTAAAGATGCTTTTGAATTAGTTAGGAAACTGAGAGAGGAAGATGGTGTTGAAATACCTTTGCTCTTCATGACTTATTTTAATATCGTACATCATTATGGAATTGAAAAGTTTTGTCTTGATGCTAGTAATATTGGAATTGATGGATTGATTATTCCCGATTATACTTACGAAGCAGAAAGCCACGACCACCTACAAAAGCTTGCAAGTGAAAAAGGAATGTATCTAATTGATTTTCTTTCACTTGATACTTCTTTGGAACATACAAAAGAGGTGGGTAATAAGGCTAATGGTTTTATTTATTGTTTTTCCCAGCGCGGGGTGACAGGTGCTAATGGTAGTGTGGTAGAAGAATTGAGTGGCCATTTGAGTAAAATAAGAGAATTGGTAGATTGTCCTTTGGCTGTGGGGTTTGGTATCTCAAAAGCCAAAGATATAGAGGATTTAAAAGGGAAAACAGATATAGCTATTGTTGGTAGTGCAGTAATAAAAGCTTACAATGAGAAGGGTTTTAGTGGGGCGAAGGAAAAAGTAAAGGAATTTGTGTCTGCTCTTAATTAGAGCTATTATCCACATATTGTTTGACATAATATAGATTGTTATCTATACTTAAAACTAATATGAATATGCATACACAGACATTTTACTTTTACTGGAAAGCCTCCTAAGCCGAGACATTTGTTGGTGTATTCATAAAACACATCATAACAAGAATCTCGGCAACGAGGTTTTTTTATTTATTTCAAAAATATGAAATTAGTTGTACAAAAAACAGAACAGATAGGTGGTGAGGTAACTCCACCAGCATCAAAGTCTCAAACTATACGTGCATTGATTTTGGCTACACTAGCTAGTGGTCGTAGTGTTCTGCACAATGTTTTGAAAAGTGATGATACCCAAGCGGCTATTGATATCTGTCGTGGTTTAGGGGTAGTCATAAAGCGGGAAAATGATTCTTTGATTGTCACTAGTACGGGGGTGCCTTTGCAAGGTTGTGATAATAAAATAAATTCTGGTAATTCTGGTATTACCACTCGTTTTATTATGCCAGTTTTGGGATTGAGACAAAATAATGACCAAGAAATAATTTTGGATTGTGATGAACAAATGAAGAGTCGTCCAGTCCAACCTTTAATTAATGCCTTGCGTAGTTTGGGTTTGGATATTAAGTGTTTAGAAAAAGAAGGAGCATGTCCTATAGCTATTAGTGGAACTTTAAAATCTGGTGAAATAAAAATTGACGGGCTGACATCACAATATTTGTCAGCTCTTTTGTTGTCTGGGCCTTGTATCAAAGGTGATTTGAAAATCGTGGTAGAGGATTTGCACGAAAAACCATATGTAGATATGACTTGTGCTTGGCTAGATGAGCAAAACATTGAGTACAAACATTACAAACTAGATGGACAGGATGTTTTTCATCTATCTGGAGATCAAAGTTATCGACCCTTTACAAAAACAATCCCAGTAGACTTTTCTTCAGCCTCATACTTGATAGCTGCCGCCGTACTTTTGCCTGGAAGTGTAGTTATAAAAAATATTGATATGAGCGAATTGCAAGGTGATAAAAAAATAATTAGTATTTTGCAGGAAATGGGTGCTGATATTACTATTGCTAATAATGAATTGTTAATTAAAGAGGGTAAGATTTTACATGGTATTACAATTGACGCCAATGATATCCCAGATATGTTGCCAACTTTGGCAGTAGTAGCAACTCAAGCAGAAGGAGAGACTAAAATTATAAATGTAGCCAATGCTCGTATAAAAGAAACTGATAGAATTCATTCGATGGCTAGTGGTTTGGGTGCTATGGGTGCTTATGTAAAAGAAAAAAAAGATGGACTCATAATTAAAAAAAGTTTATTACATGGTGCAGAGGTAAATGGTTTTGATGATCACAGAACAGTTATGGCGCTAGCTTTGGCAGGGTTGTTGGCAGAAGGAGAAACTAGTATTTCTACAGCTGAGGCAATAAACAAAACTTTCCCTCAGTTTGTAGAAATGATGAACCAACTAGGCTGTGAAATAAAATTAATAAAATAATCATATGAAACATATAATTTTAATCGGTTTTAAACATACTGGCAAAACAGCGATTGGTGGTATGTTGGCCGAACATCTAAATCTTCCTCATGTGGATTCAGATGATCTGATAGAAGATAGTCACCGACAAAAAACACAAGAGTGTCTAAATTGTCGACAAATAGTAAAACAGTATGGTATAGATCATTTTCGTAATTTAGAAAAAGAAGTTTTGCAAAAAGTTTTGCAAAATGATAAATTGCATGTGCTATCTGTGGGTGGTGGAACACCATTGGACGAGGGTAATAGAGATTTGTTATCAGAACACAGAGTAGTGCATGTCATAGCTCCACGTGGAATTGTTTTCGAGCGTATTATGATAAATGGTAAACCGGCTTTTTTTCCGGACAATGGTACTGATTTCGAGGCTTTTTCTCAGGTTTGGGAAGAGAGAGTACCTGTGTTTGAGTCGATTGCTCACGCTACAGTAGAAAATGACGGATCAGTCGTAAGTGCGGTAGAAAAAATTAAACAAGATTTAAAAATCTAAATATGAAAAAAATATTATTAATACATGGACCAAACTTAAATTTGCTAGGTGTGCGTGATACAAAACATTACGGTGACTTAACATTAGAAAAATTGGAAAGTCTTGTTAAAGAAAAAGCAGATGAGGTTGGTATTGAGGTAATATGTTATCAGTCCAATCATGAAGGGTCTTTGGTTGATTTTATCCAAGAGAAAAGTTTGAATGTAAATGGAATTATAATCAATCCTGGCGCCCTAACTCACTATAGCTATTCATTGTATGATTGTTTGGTAGATACAAATCTACCTTGCGTGGAAGTGCATTTATCAGATGTTGAAAATAGGGAAGATTTTAGAAAAATTTCTGTCACTGCCCCAGCTTGCATTGCAAAAATTAGTGGAAAAAAAGAACAGGGATATTTAGAGGCTTTGGAACTTCTAAATGCTGACAATATTAACTAGACTTACAAGGCAAAATTGATATGAAAAATATTATTAAAAATTCAGTAATAGGTTATCCGTTAGAGCATAGTTTTAGTACGGTTTTGCATGGTCCAGTTTATCATTCACTTGGAATTGAGGCGGATATTGTAAAAGATGCAGATGATAATATTGCCAATTTGGTGGATCGGATTAAAAATACACCGTATGAATTGACAGCTGTAACGATGCCACATAAGCAAAGCATAATAAATTATCTGGATGAAGTTGATGGGGTAGCTAAAGAGATTGGTGCAGTCAATACTGTAATTAATAAAAATGGAAAATTGACTGGTTATAATACTGATGTTTATGGAATTGAATATGCCTTGCGTAATGTAGAGATAAAAAATAAAAATGTTTTAATCGTTGGGGCTGGTGGAGTAGCTAGGCCAGTGGCATATTTTGTTGGTCAGGCTGGTGGTAAGTCTTTATTTGTTAATCGTACTATAGAAAAAGCAGAAAGTTTGGCAAAAGATTTTGGGGGTTTGGTAGTTGATGTGGAAGAATTAGAGAGTGAAGATGTAGATATAATTATTAATACAACTCCAGTTGGAATGTATCCAAATATTGAAGAGAGTCCTGTGCCAAAAGATTTTTTGCGAGATAAACATATTGTATTTGATATTATCTACAATCCAATTGAAACAAAACTTTTGAAAGATGTTAAATCTGTCGGAGCAGAAATTATTTCCGGACTTGATATGTTTATTGCCCAAGGTATAAGACAAATCGAATTGTGGCAGGGTGTCGAGATTGATATTGAGAAATACTTTGATAAATTAAAAAAACTATTATCTAATAACCTAATACCTAAAACCTAGAAACATATGAGAATGAATGTAATAAAAAAGATACCTAGTGCCGAAGATATAATTCAAAAATATCCTTTGAGTGAGGATGCTTTTCGTAAAGTAGAAAAAGATAGGCAAGAGGTAAAAAATATCTTGGCAGGTGAGGATGATCGCTTACTTTTGATCACTGGTCCGTGTTCTGCGTGGCCGTATGATTCTGTAATAGAATATGCCAAACGATTGAAAAAATTGGATGAAGAAGTTGGAGACAAAATAAAATTGGTTTTGCGTACTTATATCCAAAAACCTCGCACTAGAAAAGGTTGGACTGGTCCTGCTATCCAGCCAGATCCATTTTCTCCACCAGATATCGAAGAGGGTATTGCCTACTGTAGAAAATTGATGGTAGAGGTTTTGGAAATTGGAGTACCAATTGCTGACGAAGCTTTGTTTACTCACAATGCAAAAGGTTTTTTAGAATTATTATCCTGGGTAGCTGTGGGTGCTAGGAGTGCTGAGGATCAAGAACATAGGATTTTTGCCTCAGCAATTGATGCTGCCGCTGGTATGAAAAACCCTACTTATGGGTCACTGGAAGTGGCTGTTAATAGTGTGGTTGCAGCTCAAGCATCTCATGTGGCAGCATTTGATGGTAATCAAGTAGAAACACTTGGAAATGATTATGCTCATTTGGTATTACGTGGAGGGGAAGATAATCCCAATTATCATATTGAGGATATTATGAAAGCTAAAGAGCTAATGGAGAATCATAATGTAAAAAATCCTGCTATAATTATTGATGCTAGTCATGAAAATTGTCGTATTGCTGGTAAGAAGACTTTGGAACGTCAAATTCAAGTAGTGCATGAAGTCGTAAGTAATTTGCATGATTTTCCTGAACTGCGTAAAATAGTAAAGGGCTTTATGTTGGAGAGCTTTATAAAGGACGGAAATCAATCGGTTGATCCAAATAATCCAGACGCTTTGGATATGGAAGGTCTTTCAATTACTGACCCATGTCTTGGTTGGGAGAAAACAGAAAAATTAGTTAGAGAGTTGTATGAAAGACTTTAATTTCATCTAATCACTTATGTCTAATAAAAAAATACAAGTTAAATTACCAAATGTTGATCACAGACAGTATGATATTGTGATTGGTGATAATGTGGTCAGATCACTTATCTCTATAATAAAAAAGCAAAGCGTTTATAATGTCGTGGTTATTACTGATACTAACGTGAAGAAGCTGTATGGAGATAAATTATTGAGTGATTTAAAGATACAACTTACAACTTACAACTTACAACTTATTGCTTTTTCTGCTGGCGAGAAAAGCAAAACACAGCAGACAGTCACAAAATTACAAAATGAAATGTTTAAACTCAAGTGTGGACGCGATACACTCGTCGTTGCTCTTGGTGGTGGGGTGGTGGGAGATACCGCTGGATATGTGGCCGCCACTTATATGCGTGGGGTGCCATTTATCCAAGTTCCTACCACCTTGCTTTCCATGGTGGATAGTTCTGTCGGAGGGAAAGTTGGGATAGATAATAAATACGGCAAAAATCTAATAGGTGCATTTCACCAGCCTTTGGGAGTATTTGTAAATATTAATTATCTTAGCACTCTGTCCAAACAGCATTTACTGGGTGGGCTGTGTGAGACTATAAAGATTTTTATAACTCATGACAGAGAAATGTTTGATTATGTTGTAAAAAACTATGAAGAGATTCTAAATTTAGACAAATCTGTTTTGGAAAAAATAATTTCACGAGCTGTAGAAATTAAGGCGAGTGTTGTTGTCCGAGATGAAAAAGAAAAAGGTGAGCGCAGTGTACTAAATTTTGGACATACTATTGGTCATGCGATTGAAAAACTGAGCAATTATAAACTATTGCATGGTGAAGCTGTTGGTTTGGGAGTGTTGGTGGAAGCCAAGATTGCACAGTTGGTAGGGAAACTGCCGGAGAGTGTTTTTGAAGAGCTTGAGAGTTTTGTTGTTAAGTTGATAAAGACTGAAAGGTTGAAAGATTATAAGATTGAAAATATTTTACAGGAGATAAAATTGGATAAAAAAAGTAAAGGTGGGCAGGCAAAATTTGTGCTGTTGAAAGGTGTTGGTAGATTTTGCAAACAGCATGGTCGCTATGCTCATAGTGTAGATGACAAAATAATTAGAAAAGCTTTAAGGTATTTCATATGAATAAACAATATCAGCAAATTATAGATTATGTTCTCGACGCAGGAAAACGATTGAAAACTAAAGCTGGTCAGATTGATGATATTGGGGTAACTAAAAAATATTTGACCGAGGAAGATCTTAGAATTGAAAGAGATTTGAAAAGTATTGTTGAAACTTTTGGTGTAGATCACAAAGTGTATGCCGAAGAAGAAAATGATATGTTTGAGGCAAGTGAAAATGTTTGGGCAATTGACCCGATATCTGGTACTAGTACATTTATAGCAGGTTTGTCACACTATGCAATAGTAGTATCTCATTTGTATAAAGGTGAGACATTTTTTGCGGTTGTTTATGATCCTTCAGTAGATGAATTATATTTGGTAGAAAAGGGGAAAGGAGCTTTCTGTAACGGGAAGAAAATATCTGTATCGAAAGAAAATAAATTACGTATAATAATTGCGGTAACTTTCCCTAGCGTTGAAGAGGAGAACAGACAGATAAAAAAAATGACAGAGTCTGATGTGAAGGTTTATAGAAATAGAAACTCATATGCTATAAACTATTGTTGGGTAGCGGCTGGTAGATATAGTGGTGTTGTTGCTAAGTCACACGATGCGTTTCCAGAGTTTGCAGGTAAATTATTTATAGAAGAGGCGGGTGGTAAGTTTACTAATAAAAACGGAGGTGGTGTAAATATCGAGGATAGGCATTTTGTGGGTGGAAATTTAGAGGCTTATGAATTATTAAAAGATTTTTTTAAAGAATAAATATATGGGTAGTACATTCGGAAAAATATTCAAGATAACTAGTTTTGGAGAATCCCATGGTGTTGGGGTTGGTGTTGTGATTGATGGTTGTCCTGCAGGACTTGAAATTACCAGAGAAGAAATTCAAAAAGGATTGGATAAACGCAGACCAGGCACTAGTAAGCTAACCAGCCCAAGACAGGAAAAAGATCAGGTAGAAATTTTGTCAGGTATTTTTGAAAATAAAACTTTGGGAACACCAATTGCTTTGCTTGTCCGCAATGAAGATGTACAGTCAAAAAGCTATGATAGTATTAAAGATAAATACAGACCTGGTCATGCTGATTTTGTGTATGATGCGAAGTATGGCTTTCGTGATCATCGTGGAGGGGGAAGGGCATCGGCTCGTGAAACTTTGGCGAGAGTGGCATCTGGGGCAATTGCAAAGAAATTGTTGGCGACTCTTGGTATTGAAGTGAAAGGTGGTTTAGCCCAGGTTGGGACAACAAATGATCCAAAAGATTTTGATCGTATTATTGATGATGCTAGGCAAGAGGGAGATTCCGTTGGTGGGGTAGTGGAAGTGGTAGCCAAAAATGTACCTGTTGGTTTGGGTGATCCAGTATTTGATAAGTTGTCAGCTGATTTGGCAAAAGCTCTCGTGTCTATTCCTGCTGTGAAGGGTTTTGAGATTGGAGACGGGTTTTCCTGTGTAGAAAAAAAAGGTTCAGAAAATAATGACGAAATGGAGAATGTTGATGGGGAAATTAAGACCAAGACCAATAATGCTGGAGGAATTGTAGGTGGAATTTCTAATGGCGAAGATATTGTAGTTAGGATTGCTTTGAAACCAACATCAAGTATTAGTAAAGATCAAAATACAGTTGATAAGGATGGAAACGAAGTTGAAATTTCTGTACAAGGTAGACACGATCCTTGTGTGGCAGTGCGGGCGGTGCCAGTAGCAGAAGCCATGGTGGCGCTAACATTGGCAGATCATTATTTACTTAATAAAGTTTCAAAATTGTAATATGAATAAAAAAATATCAGTATCTGGAGATGCGGGGTCTTTTTCCGAAGAGGCTGGCTTGCTTTATGCTCAGAGACAAGGCTGGGAAAATCCAGAAATTATTTTTTCTATTGATATGGAGGGTGTGTTAAAAGCTGTTGATAGTGGAGAGGCAGATTATGGAATTTTTCCAGTAGTGAATTCTCGTGGTGGTTTGGTACAATCTGCTTTTGATGCTATGGGAAAGTATCTGTTTACCATGATAGATGAGTTGTGGTTTGAGGTGTATCAATGTTTGATGGTAATGCCTGGAGTTAAAAAGGAAGATATAAAACAAATTACTACACATCCCCAAGCGATTGCACAATGTGAAAGATATATTAAGCGTGAATTTCCAAATGCAAAATTAAATGATTGGGAAGATACCGCCAAAGCAGCCAAAGATTTGGCAGAGGGTAAATTATCAAAGGATACGGCTGTAATTGCTCCAGCTAGAAGTGCACAGATTTACAATTTAGATTTGTTAGATAAGGGTATTCAGGATAATCATCCGAATTTGACAACGTTTATAGTAGTCAAAAGTAGAAAGTCATAAAGTCAAAAGTTATGAAAATAGGTATAATTGGTCATGGGCGCTTTGGAAAGTTATGGGCTAAACATATGAAAGAGTTTGGTGAGGTTGTTGTTTTTGACAAGGAGAAAGGAATAAGGAATAAGGAGAAAATGGATAGTGTGTTAAATGTAGATATATTGTTTTTATTAGTACCAATTTCTGAAATAAAAAATATATGTAGAGAGATTTCAAATAAACTTAATAAAAATACTATAGTAGTGGATGCTTGTAGTGTAAAAGTGAAACCAGTAGAAGAAATGAAGAGTGATTTAAAACACGATCAGCCAATTATTGCGACACACCCGTTGTTTGGTCCAGATTCAGTAAAGTGTCAGGGTTTGAAAAAACAAAAAATAGTTGTATGCCCTATTAGAGTTACTGAAGAACAGTTGAAAATGCTAGAAAATATTTTGAAAAAGATGAAGTTAGAAATTATTCATGAAACACCCGAAGAACACGATAAACAAATGGCTAGTTCTCAGGCTTTGGTACATTTTTTGGGTAGGGGTTTGGTAGGTTTGAATTTGAAAGAGCAAAATATTTCAACCCCAGATTACCAGTCACTTTTGCGTATTAATGATCTAGTAAATAACGATACACAGCAGTTATTTTTTGATATGCAACTATACAATCCATATGCAAAAGATATTCGTCAGAATTTAATTGATTCACTAAAAAATTTAGAATCTAAAATAGAAACATATGAATAGCTTAGAAAATTTGAGAGAAGAGATAAATAAAATAGATAAGGATATTCTGACCAAATTAAAAGAAAGGCTTAATTTAGTTAAAGAGATTGCTGAGGCTAAAAAAGAGCTTGGTCAGGGTATAGAAGATGAAGGTAGGGAAGAGCAGTTGAGGCTAATTCATAAAGATATTACTGAGGAATTAGATCTTAATGATGATTTTGTTATTAAACTCTTCGCTTTAATAGTAGAAGAATCTAAAAAAGCCCAAAAGCAGGGTTAATCTGTTGGAATTGCTTTTGAGTTCGTTTTAAGGTAAAATTTAGGTATTATTATTGAAATTTTTTTATGACAAAAAAACAAGTAATCGTCTCTGGTTTTCAACCGACAGGAAATTTTCATGTGGGAAATTATTTGGGTGCTATCAAAAATATTGTTGATCTGCAGAATAGTGGTAAGTATGAAATGTATATTTTTATTGCTGATTTGCATTCGCTTACAGGTAATATGTCAGCTAATGATCGTCGTGAGCAAATTATTCGGACAGCGGTCGAACTTATTGCTGCTGGAGTAGATCCAGATAAAACAACTTTTTTTGTACAGTCTCATGTTTTACAACATACAGAATTGGCTTGGATTTTTAATACAGTCACACCAATTTCTGAATTGTATCGCATGACCCAGTTCAAAGATAAATCAGAACGTCAAGAAAAAAATATTAATACCGGACTTCTTACTTATCCAATTTTACAAGCTGCTGACATTCTACTTTATCATGGGGTCGTTGTTCCGGTTGGACAAGACCAAATTCAGCATGTAGAACTTACTCGTGATATTGCTCGTTGGTTTAATAAAAAATACAAAGATTATTTTCCAGAAACAAATCATTTACTTACTCCAGTACCAAAAGTAATGAGTTTGCTTGAGCCAAATAAAAAAATGAGTAAGAGTCTTGGTATGGGTCATGTTATTGAATTAGCAGATGAACCAAATGTAATTGCCAAGAAACTTAAAAAAGCCGTGACAGCAAGTGAAGGCGGTGTAGGTGCTCCTGGTGTTGAGAATTTATTTGTTTTGCTAGAAAACTTTGGAGATAAAACAAAACTAGCAGAATATAAAAAAGCAGAAAAAGATGGAAGTATTCGCTATGGAGATTTGAAAAGTAACGTGGGCGAAGCTGTGGCAAATTACTTTGCAGATTTTAGAGAGAAAAGAAATGAATTATTATCTAATCATGATGCTATTGCAGAGATTCTAATAAAAGGGGCTGAGAAAGCTGGGCCAGTTGCGCAGAGTACTATGGAGGATGTGAGAAAGATGATAGGGGTGCGCTAATTACAAAAATATAATATTTATGATTGAAATTAGAAAAGGAAAAATAGAAGATTTTGATCAGTTGGAAGATGAACATTGGGCATGGAGTAATTCTCCAGAAGTATTGGAAGAGAGAAAAAAGTGGATAAAACAAAATAAAGTAGAATTTTATGTTGTGGTTGATGAAGAGAGAATAATTGGGGAATTCCATATTTTTTGGGAAGACTTGGATAAAGATATAGATTTTGATCATGCCAAAAAAGGAGTTAGAGCACATCTTAGTACTTTTCGCATGCATCCAGATTATCGTGGGCAAGGGCTTGGTAGAAAATTGAAAGATAAGTTGTTGGAAGTAGTCTTAGATGCAGGATATACAGAAGTGACTATTGGTGCGTATGCAGAAGAAAAATTTACTCAAGATATGTATCAGCGTTGGGGTTTTGAAAAGCAGATTAAAAGAAGTATTGAAAAGTTGCCGGGTTTTCCAGATAGGGAATATATCTTGTATCTAAAGAAGTTGTAAATTTAATTATTTCTAATTATTATTTTATGGATATTAAGAGAGGTTTAAGGGGTTTAAGAGGCTTTGGGTTTGGGGATCGTGGGGACAGTAGTATTCCTCCCGATAGTAGTTTACCTTCTGTAAATGACGAAGTATATATACGTACTGAACCCATACCTTCTGATGGTGACAAGGCCGGGGTTTACGAGGATACTTTCATGCGTAAAGGTGAAAAACGTCGGGATGATCCAACAGGAGGTATGACTTTTGAATATACAGACTTATTAGCGACAGCAGAAGGAATTGATGAAGAAAACTTTTTTGATTTAGCTGGTCAAGTTCTCACAGTACTTAATGGAAAAGTTGAGCAGTGTGTAGCTTTGGCAAAAGAAGGTAGAGTAAAAGATGCAGAAAATGGTTTAGGAAGATGGAAAAGTGTATTAGCTTCGTTGGAAGCTAGACTAGATAATATACGATCAAGTGCTTCAAAAAGTGATATAGTGCATCGTTTGGTCAGTCTAAAGCCAAAATTTGAAGGTTTACCTGATTTTGAAGAAAGACGTGATGAGATCCTTTCTCAAATACCAGATGTTCAGTCGTATGGTGTAGAGTCGAAGGTTTCTCCAGATTCTAGTGCTACAGAAGTTGATACTAGTATAAAAAATCTTGAAGAAACATGGGGTAATATTCAATCTAGTTTCAGATATATGGGGGAGGGTAATGCCGAGCAAGTAGCCTCCGTGATGAATAGAGTGGAAGACTGGGTGGATAGCGTAAAATTTCTTTTGACAACTAAAAAATACAATGAAGAAAGTCTAAGAGATTTAGTTACCACAGTAAAACGTGCTATCGAAGGCAATAAAAGTTTTGAAAGTCGTTGGGTGAATGAAATTGTAAATAAAATAAAACTTGATTTGTTGGCTGAAATGTAATAAAGAAAATGTTAGTAAAGCTCATCTTGCAAAGGATGGGTTTTTTATTTTTGTAAAATAGGTTATAATATAGTTACTTAAAATAATATATATGAATTTTATTTGGGGTTTCTTGGGGGTAGCGCTTGGTGCTTTGCTAGTTGTAAAGACTGAGTGGTTTATACAAAATTTTGGTACCAATGCTTGGGCAGAACAACATATGGGTACTAGTGGTGGTACTCGCCTTATGTACAAGTTAATTGGTATTGCCTTTATTTTCATTGCTATGATGGGGGCTACAGGATTGCTAGGTGGTTTTATAATGGGAACATTCGGAAAATTATTTATGCTAGGTAGATAATATGTCTTATCATTCTGGTAACAACTTGATAGATCCACAGCTTCTTTTCGAAAAGGCTCATATGCAACCAGGTATGCATATAGCAGATTTGGGTTGCGGCAAAACAGGTCATATTGTTTTTCCAGCTGCCAAATTTCTGGGAGATACTGGTTTGGTGTATGCTGTTGATATTATAAAAGACTTTTTAGAGAGTGTTAAAAAAAGAGCTGCTTTAGAAGCGATGCATAATATACAGACTGTGTGGTCAGACTTGGAAAGATTGGGCAAAACTGCTATTCCTAATAAAAATTTGGATGTAGGTTTTCTAATTAATGTTTTGTGGCATTCTGATAAACAATTAGATATTTTGGAAGAAGGTAAGAGGATGTTAAAAGATAAAGCCCGTTTGGTGATAGTAGATTGGGTTAATATTGGTTTACCTTTTGCCCCATCAGAAGATAAATTGGTTGATTTTGAAAAAATAAAAAGTTGGGGAAAAATAAATGGTTTTGCCTTACAGGAAGAATTTAATATGGGTAACTATCATAAAGGTGTTGTGTTGTATAAACATGATTGATTGAAAATTACAATCTCAAAATAACAAATTCCAAATAATCTTCAAATTACAACTATGAATAAAATATATGATTTAGAAGAAAGGACATTGGAATTTTCAAAAAGAATAATGAAACTATGTAAGACCTTATCTAAGAGTGATATAAATAAAAGAATGTCAGATCAAGTTTTTAGGTCAGGTACGTCTGTGGGTGCAAATTATATTGAAGCTAATAAAAAATTGAGTAAAAAAGATTTTAAACACAGAGTAAAAATTTCTAGAAAAGAGTGTAAAGAAACTACTTATTGGTTAAATTTAATATCTGAAGCTAATCCAGAATTAGAAAAAAGAATCGAGTCTTTAATACAAGAATCAATTGAGCTTAGAAAAATATTGTCTACTATTATAGATAAGTCAGAAAATAAAGTTGATAGTTGAAGATTGTAATTTATTTGGAATTTGTAATTTTTAAGTTGTTGTTTTATATAAATGACTAGAACTGATAAACAAAAAAAAGGGCAGTGGGGCGAAAAACAAGCCTCTCTTTTTTTGCAAAGACAAGGATACAAAATTATAAAAAGAAATTATCAGGTTGATTTGGAATGGGTAAAGGGTGAAATTGATATTATTGCCAAGGACCCAGACGGAGTATTGTCTTTTGTGGAAGTAAAAACTCGTGGGTCGGGAGATGGTAGTGCAGAGCGGGCGACTAGTGTTGAAAAGAAAGTTGGTAAAATAAAAAAGGTGGCAGTACAGTATTGTGTAGAGAGCGGTGTTGATGTAGACAAGGTTCGGATGAAAATAGAGCATGTTAGTGTTTATCCAAATAAACAAGAAAAGAAGGTGGAGTTTAAGAAGTATGTTTTGGAGGTTTAGCAATTTTATGGTTCTATTGACAATCTCATTCTAGTATGGTATACTATGTATGTTGAAAGTAGCATTATAAATGCTGCTTTTTTTCAACTCTCATTCTGAACCCTCTCAAGGGGGTGAAGAATCTTTCCTAAAATAATACTTTTTAAATCAAATAATTAATTTTCCTAGTAAAGATGAGGTAAGAAAGATTCCTCTCTACGCTCGGAATGAACTAAAAAAATATGTCAGAAGTAGCAAAGGCCATTCAAGCCATTTGTGATGAAAAAAACCTAGACTACGATGCAGTTTTAGAGTCTATTGAGGCTGCTCTTGGGGCTGCTTTTCGTAAGGACTATGGTAATCGTCAACAAAATATTAAAGTAAAATTTACTCCAGAGACTGGTGATATGCAAGTTTGGGATGTAAAAGAGGTTGTGGAAGACGTGGATGAAGAGCAATTGGAACATGATCAAGAAGAATTGACAGCTCGTCGTGAAAAAGCACGCGACGAACACAGAGAATTGTCTGAAGAAGAAACTGAGGATTTGCTAAAGTTTAACCCTAAGACCGAAATGATGTTGAGCGAAGCTAAAGAAATTAAAAAGAGTGCCAAAATTGGTGATATTTTGGAAGTTGTTTTGGAAATTCCAGGTGACTTCGGTCGTATGGCTGCTCAAACTGCCAAACAAGTTATTATCCAACGTTTGCGAGAAGCAGAGCGTTCTACTGTCTTCGATGAATTGAAAGAACAAGAAGGAGAAGTTATTCAAGGTGTAGTACAACGTCGTGATAAACTTGGGCAAGTAATTGTAGATATTGGTAAAGTAACAGGTATTGTGCCACAAAATGAACAAGTTCGTGGCGAACAATATCGTCCAGGTTTACGTATGTCATTTTATCTTACTTCAATTGAGATGGGTAATCGTGGTGTAGAAATAATGCTATCTCGTGCCACTGAAAAAATGGTAGAAGCTGTCTTTAGTCAGGAAATTCCTGAGATTGCTTCTGGGGTTGTAGAAATAAAAGGCATTGCTCGTGAAGCTGGACACAGATCAAAGGTTGCTGTGTTTACTGATGATGATTCTATCGATCCAATTGGTGCTTGTATTGGTCAGCGTGGTTCTCGTATCAATACTGTGATAGAAGAATTGGGTGGAGAGAAAATTGATATTATCCAATATAGTGATAATGCTGAAGAGTATATTAAACAAGCTTTGTCTCCTGCCAAAATTGACTCTGTTGATTTGGACGAAGAAACAAAAGAAGCGACTGTGCATGTAGCAGAAGACCAATTTTCTTTGGCTATTGGTCGTGGTGGACAAAATGTTCGTTTAGCTGCCAATTTGTCTGGTTGGACAATCAAGGTTTTGGAAAAAGGTAATGAGGATAAGGTTGTTAGCTCTGAAGATGAGGAAGAAAAGGTAGAAGAAGTTGTTGAGGATAAAAAAGAGAAGAAAGATGATGAAGTAGTAGAAGAGAAAAAACCAAAAAAGAAGACTTCTAAAAAGAAAGAGAAAGAAGAGGTTGTGGATGAGGCGGTAGAGGAAGAAAAGACTGAAGAGTAAGCTCAAAATATTTTATAAAAATCACCGTGTAATCGGTGGTTTTTAACTTGATAAAATAACATAATGGTGATATAATCCCACCGCTTATATTTAATAAAATCTATGACAGAATTTTTTACCGCAATATTATACCAGCCAATTTTCAATGTTTTTGTAGGGTTATATAATTTAATTCCTGACGTTGGTGTCGTGGTTTTGATTATTACGGTTCTTATAAAATTGATCTTATATCCTCTTACATCATCTTCAATAAAATCTCAGAAAGCTTTGACAGATTTGCAGCCAAAGATGGAGGCTCTCAAGAAGCAGTATAAAGATGAACAACAAAAATTAGCTCAAGAGACAATGAAGCTTTATAAAGAAAATAAAGTTAATCCTTTGTCTTCTTGTTTGCCCCTACTCATTCAATTGCCAATTTTAATCTCACTCTATTATGTCTTAAGAGTGGCATTGTCGGATAATGTAAGTTTTGATCTATTGTATTCTTTTGTAGCTCAGCCAGATGGCATAAAAACAATCTCTCTTGGTTTTATAGAGCTAGGAAAAGTTAGTCCTATTTTGGCATTACTTGCGGGTGGTGCCCAGTTTTGGCAGGCCAAGATGATGAGTCGTAAAAAACCACCAAAAGAAGCTGGTGAGGGTGCTAAGGATGAGGGAATGGCGGCTATGATGAATAAACAGATGCTTTATTTTATGCCAGTAATTACTATTATGATTGGCATGCAGTTGCCAGGTGGCCTTACTCTTTATTGGTTTTTATCAACATTGTTTACTGCCTTGCAGCAGTTGGTAGTTTTTAAGAAGAAAGATGCCGGTGATAAACCAAAGGATGGTGATGTTATTGAAGGGAAAATTGTGTAGCTATATATTATTTTATGTCTGTAGGAACTGTATTTGGTGGTGTAAAATATTGGGAATCTGTGAACTCTGACTTAGAAGGGGGTGAAGGAAAAAGACCAGACGACCAAGAAGAGCCTATTTTAGAAGAAACCGATGGGGGTTTTTTGTTATATGAAAAGAAACTAGATGAATTATCAAATCCAGAATCATTTGAAGATAGATTAAGGTCAAATTTGCAAGAAGCAGAGGAGGTAATGGATTTTTCCGATAGTTCTTTGGATACGAGATCAGAAGTTGGTTTGTTGGTTGGCGAGCTGGGTGACGAGCCTATAAATAAAGAAGACGTGGAAAAGGCCAAACAAATGGCAGGTGAAGCTCGTACAATTTTAGAAAGAATAAAAAGTTTAGATTTGTCCAAATTTTCAGTAGACGCTGCTAGAGGCATAAAGAAATTTTTGAAGGAAAAGTGGATTAATTTGACTCCGTTGTTAATTGCTCCAATTGCCGCTATAACAGGTGGAGATATGAGAGCTGCGGCCATGGCATCTATAGAATTAACGGCGGGATTGTATGCAATGCAAGAAGTTTTAGATAGTTTTATGGCTAATGCCGAAGAGGTCGTTCCCCCTCAATATTTGATAGCTTTGATTGCTGGAACAACTAATTTGCCCGAACTTGGAGCGTCTCAGGCCTCAGCCCTTGCTGGAGATGCTTTATCGGAAGTGGGCGCTACACCATTGGGTAGTAATCCTGCCAATTTGTATTTAACTATGTTTGCTTTTGGCGGAGCTTTGCGTGAAAGAGCTGAACAAGAACAGCTTATAGAAAAAGGTGGTAAAATGAGCATAGATGTATACAGGGAAGTTTTTAAGAGAATAGATTGGAGTAGCGCTCGTAAAGAGTTTGGTAAGGCAGGTATGTTTGCTATTGATGCATTGTTGTTTCAATTTTTAGTTAGACCAGAGATGAAAAAAGGCAATATGGCTCCTTTGGGTGTTTGGTTAGTTGCTAATACTCCACTTTTGATAGAGTATTTTAGAAGAACTACTTTTTCTAAAGATGCCAAATGGAACGCTATTACTGGAGGCATTGGTAACAAACAGGTGGACATGATGCGAGAAGAAATTTTTGAGGGTGAAGACAGTGACGAGGAAGCTAGTCCAGGAACTTTTTTGTATCTTGTGAGTTTAATAGAATTGTATAAAAGTGATGATGTTCAAGAAAAAGAACATAAGAAGGCAATTAGGACTGAGATGGAGGAGACCTTTGAAAAATTGAGAGATGAAATAGTTAATGATCCAGATTTTAGTGATAAAATAGGAAAAATTTTAGGACAAGCGAAAATGAAAGATGTGGAGGCGTTATTTAAAATTGCTAGTGTAGATGTAAACAAAAAGAAAGTTGATAAGAAAAAAGTTGCCAAGATGATAGCAGGGATGGTAGCTATAGTGGGGCTTTCCTCTGTTTTAGACATGGGTGTAACAAATTTGGCCCAGGCCTTCCCAAGTTTAGAAAAAGGTCCTGCCGGTTTTTTTATAATGTCATTATTAACAAGCCTGCCCGAACTTCTTACTACTAAGGCAATGTTTGAACAAATGAATGATAAGGGGGCGGTAAAAAATATCGCTGATAGCAACGCTATAAATGTTAGTCTAAGTGGTGGTGCTCTAGCAACTAGTGCTATTAGGGGTATAATATAATTTTATGTTATCTAGTTTAGAAAAAATTGTTTTAGAAAAAATTCTGCCGATTAAAAACACACTTTGTTTTCAGTGGGTAGAATTGTTGCGTGATTCGTTAAGTTTTACGGCCTATGAAAAATATACATTTATAAAAAAATACCCAAGCTACACAAAGCAACAGGTAGACAAGTTTATTAAAATTTTATTAAAAGAACAGGATAAAAATAAGGAATTAAAAAATAAATACCCCGATAAATTTATTGTAAGTGATAAAAGTAGAAGTTCTGCTTGGGAGAGTGTTTTAAAAAAAATAAGTTTATTAAAATAATAGTTTTTAATATGCGAATTGACTCTAAACAATTTAAAAATTTACCAGTAGAAACTAAATCAGGTTTGAAGCTTGGTAATGTTAAAGATTTTGTATTAGAAACAGATGGGCAAAGTATTTTACAGTATGAGGTGGGTGGTTTGTTTGGTAAAAAATATTTAATTAGTCGTGAGCAAGTGTTAAGTATTGGTAATGAAAAGATAATTGTGGATGATGAAGTAATTACTGCAGAGAAAGACCTTAGTTTATCTGAGGGTAAAAATGAGAAGATTGATATGGAACCTGTGGCAATGAGAGAAGAATAAAAATTGGTTGATTAATAGGCGGGTATAAGACCCGCCTTTTGTTTTTCTAAAATTTAAGGTAAACTATTTATATTATGGATTTAAAAGAATCTATCGTAAAAACCCTAACTTATTTTGATATATTTGATTATCCTCTCACAAAAGAGGAGTTGTTTCGTTATTTATATACGGAGGGTGAGAAAATTAAAGGTTGTGCGGAATTTATAGGTCAACTTCAACAATTAGAACATTTACAACATATTCAACACAAAGATGCTTTTTATTTTTTGCCAGGACGAAGTGAGACTGTGACAAAGCGCCAGGGTAAAGTAAAAATAATTGAAAGAAAATTAAGAATTGCATATAAGGGTATAAAAAAATTGCGTTGGATTCCTTTTCTTCGAGCTGTGTTTGTCTGTAATACTGTAGCCTCTGGTTCTGCCAGGGAAAATAGCGATATTGATATATTTATAATTGCTAATAAAAAAAGATTGTGGTTGGTGAGATGGTGGGCGACTATTACACTAAAATTGTTTGGTTTACGTACTTCTAGAAAACGCATGAAAGATAAGATTTGTCTTAGTTTTTATGTGGTGGAGGATAATCTAAATTTATCTTCAGTTACCATTGAACAACCAGATATATATTTTATGTACTGGTTAGAGCAACTAATGCCGATGTATGATCCAGAAAATTATTTAGAAAAAATTTACAGGGCTAATAGTTGGGTTAAAAAATATTTACCAAATGCCTTTGGGGGTTATAAAATGTTTGCTAAATATGAGTTGAAAGACGGAAAAGTAAGTGGTAAAATAAAAACTTTATTAGAGAAAATGTGGGCAGGTGCCTATGGTAATTTGATAGAAAATCAGGCTGAGGGTATACAGCGAACAAGGCTTAAAATGAGTTTTTCAAATTTAGATAAAGAAGATGGTACTAAGGTTATTTTAGACGATAAGATGCTCAAATTTCATGAGAATGATAGGAGACAAGAGTATAAAAATAAGTGGGAAGAGAATTGTAAAAAGTATGTGGTATAAAAAAGAAATTCATCTCGAGCAAATACTTAGTTTTTTAATTAAGTTATTTTTGTTTGTTTTGCCGTGGCAGACAATTTGGATTTACAAGGAACAATATTTAAATGGTTTCAAATGGCAGTATGGTACTCTAGGATTTTATGCTACAGAGATGTTATTGTGGTTTATTATTATTATCTTTATGGGTTGGTCTTGGCAAAGATTCAAACAAAAAGATATTGGTTTTAAATTTCATATTACACGAGACAGAATCTTTACTTCTTCGGTTCTAATTTTTATTGTTTATGTCTTGACCTCTTCTTTTTGGGCATTAGATGGTCAGTTGGCTTGGCAACAGGGTTTAAGGATAATGGAAATGTTTCTGCTGTTTTTTGTTTTAATTTTAGGCCCTGTGGATTTTTGGTATAGTGCAAAGTGGTTTACCTTTGGGGCTTTATTAGCCGCAGCGCTTGGTCTTGGTCAGTTTTTATTACAGGCTACTTTTTCTTGTAAATGGTTAGGACTTGCTATACATAATCCTTGGGTTGGTGGTACTTCTGTCGTAGCAAGTGAAGGTATTGGAAGGTGGTTACGGGCTTACGGTAGTTTCTCCCACCCCAATGTTTTCGGTGGATATATGTTTGTTTCAATAGTATCAGTAGCGCTTCTGTTTGTTATTGGTTTTTGTTCTCAAAAAAAATATAGAATGTTGCAGTATTTAATAATAACGATTTTTCTTTCTGCTTTGCTAGTTAGTTTTAGTCGCACCGCCATAATTGCGTGCACCTTTTTGTTAGTCGTTATGTTTATTTACAGTTTTTACAACAGAAAAGGATTTTTTGCTTCCTATTATTTCAAATATCTGGTGGCCTTAATATTTGTTTTGAGTTTAATTTTAATGCCTTTGTTGAACGTGCGATTTGGTCAAAGTAATTCTGTGTATGAAGTTAGATCAATTAGTGAAAGAGTGAGTAGTGTAGAAGAGTCTGTGGAAATTTTTAGAGAAAATAAATTATTAGGAGTGGGTGCTGGTAATTATACTTTGGCAGTTTATAATCTAAATTCAAATTTGGAAGGTTGGCAATATCAGCCCGTACATAATATTCCTTTACTTATTTTAACAGAGTTTGGTATTGTTGGTTTTTTCTTAACTTTGTTGGTAATTATTTCTTATTTTTATTTTGTATATCCTTATTGGCAGAGGAGAGGAAAGAGTTGGTTAACTAGAAATATGACTTTTATTTTCAATGCAGTGTTGCTTCTATTTCCATTTTTCATAATAATTTTGTTAGATCATTATTTTTATACTTCCTATATAGGATTGATGATGGTGGGTATATATTGGGCTATGTGGACCAAATACAGTACACAGTAGCTCCACAGGAAATCCACTGTTTATACACAATTTGGCTAAAATAAGCCAAATCTTTTATTTTACACGGGTTGACAAGAATAAATTAAAAGAGCATAATATATATGTCGTGGATTTAACAATCTATACATACCAAAAGCAATGCACCGACTCTTGGGTTGGTGACTGGTAGCTAGAGGTACATTTGGAGGAATGACAAGAGCCCAGGGTTGGTGGCAGGCACATAGTGTTCGACATCGATTTCGTGTTACTGACAGGCATCACGAGATCATATATGTACGGCACATTGAGCTTGTCTCCTACTTTGGGCTTTTTTGGTCCTGAGACCGTCAATAATTTCCTTCCTACGGTAATAACCCTCTAGTATAGGCTAGAGAGAAATGGAAGGACCTAAGCGTAATGATTTTTAATCAGAAACGCCTTAATCGTTGGATCTGGTAAAAGGGATCTGACAGAATAGACGGACCAAGAAAGCCATAAGGAGGAGATAATTTATTCCTGACGTAATTCGTATTTTACAATTTATGAATAACTTACCCTCTTCTCGGAGTTTTATTTCGAGGTGAAAACCCTATAGCACACACAAGTGATGCTGTGGTAGACGAGGTAGGTATTGGAAAAGGAACTTTTTACAAGATCCCGATAAAGAGTTTTATTGCTAGCGATGAACTCTATATCCCATATCTATTTTCACTACTATGGTATTGCAAAAGTAGATTAGCTGTGGGGTTTTTTGTTTCCCGATGTCATTCCTAAAGTATTGAGGAATCGCTTGTTCGAGGGACTTCTGTATCTGATAGGGGGTGTTCTCTCGACAAAAGAGACTTTACTATGTCCTTGACAATATCAATGTGTATGGTGTAAGATGTTATCACTCGGGTAAACTGAGTGACAAAGATTTAATTATTTAAAAAAGTACGTGGTAAGAAAGGGATTTCTCACTACGTTAGGAATTAACGAACTATATGAATATAAAACCACTAGGAGATCGCTTACTCGTCAAACCAATAAAAGAGGAAGAAGTAACTGCTTCTGGTATTGTATTGCCAGATACAGTAGACAAAGAAAAAAAAGCTGAGGGTGAAATTATAGCTCTTGGTAATGGTGAAAAACTTGCTAAACTTGGTTTGGTAGTTGGACAAAAAGTTTTGTTCAAAAAATGGGGAGGAGAAGAAATTAAATCCGAAGGTGAAGACTATAAAATTCTTGATCATGAGGATGTGATTGCGGTAATTTCTTAGTTAATCTCGAACACTCTGTAGCCTGGAGCGATAGCGAAAGGCGAAAGAGTGGAGAGATCTTTCCGTTAGATTATTTATTTAATTAAAATTTAATATTCATAAACCGAGTTCGAGGTAAGAAAGATCCCTCGTCACCCACCTTCGCTAAAGCTACGGTGGGCTCGCTCGGGATGACGATAAAAATATGGCTAAACAAATTATATTTGACGTAGAAGCACGTGAGGCTTTGGTACGAGGGGTAGACCAACTTGCCAACACGGTAAAAGTAACTCTTGGTCCAAAAGGACGTAATGTGGTTATTGATAATGGCTATGGTTCACCTACTATTACAAAAGATGGTGTCACTGTTGCCAAGAGTATTGAGCTAGAAGATAAAGTAGAAAATCTTGGGGCCGAGCTTGTAAAAGAAGCCGCTAGCAAGACTAACGATGATGTGGGTGATGGCACTACTACAGCCACTGTTTTGGCTCAAGCAATTGTAAAAGAAGGTTTGAAAAATGTGACTGCAGGTGTAAACTCTGTTGCTCTTAATCGCGGACTTCACAAAGCAGCTGAAGCTGTTATTGCAGAATTGAAAAATAATATTTCCAAACAAGTAGAGCAAGATGAATGGGCAAACGTAGCTACTATTTCTGCCAATGATAAAGAAATTGGTGAGAAAATTGCCGAGGCTATGAAACGTGTTGGCCCAGAGTCTCCTATTACGGTAGAAGAGGGACAAAGTTTTGGTATTGAACTAGAAGTAGTAGAAGGAATGCAATTTGATAAAGGTTATGTGTCTCCATATATGGTAACCAATCCAGATCGCATGGAAGCAGAATATCAGGATGCTCTAATTTTGATTACTGATAAAAAAATAAGTTCTGTAGAAGAAATTGTGCCACTTCTGGAAAAGATTGCTCAGTCTGGGAAAAAGGATTTGGTAATTTTGGCAGAAGATGTAGAAGGTCAGGCTCTTTCTACTCTTGTGGTAAATAAGCTTCGTGGTACTTTCAACGTTCTAGCTGTAAAAGCTCCTGGCTTTGGTGATAGAAGAAAAGAAATGCTAGAAGACATTGCAGTTCTTACTGGTGGTACTGTTATTTCTGAAGAAGTTGGTTTGAAACTTGGTACTGTAGAGATTAACCAACTTGGTCGTGCCAAAAAAGTAATTGCCACAAAAGAAAATACTACCATCGTTGACGGTGCTGGTGAAAAAACTGCAGTAGAAGAAAGAGTGGCTCAAATTAAAAAATTAATTGAGCAATCTGATAGTGATTTTGATAAAGAAAAGTTGCAAGAGCGCATGGCAAAACTTGCTGGCGGTGTAGCTATTATAAAAGTAGGAGCTGCTACTGAAACTGAGATGAAAGAAGTAAAACATAGAATTGAAGATGCTATTGGTGCTACCAAGGCTGCTATTGAAGAAGGTGTGGTGCCTGGTGGTGGAGTAGCTTTACTTCGTGGTATCAAGGCACTTGATGATTTGAATCTTGATGACGAAGAAATGGTAGCGGTTAATATTTTACGTCGTGCTTTAGAAGAGCCAATTAGAATTATTGCCAAAAATGCAGGTTACGAAGGTGCTGTGGTGGTGGCCGAAGTGAAAAAGAATTCTGGTAATTTTGGCTTTAATGCTCAGACTGGAAATTATGAAGATATGGTCGCAGTTGGTATTATTGATCCTACCAAAGTAACAAGATCAGCTTTGCAAAATGCAGTTTCTGTAGCTGGAATGTTTCTAACTACCGAGGCTGTCGTGACTGAATTGCCAAAGAAAGATGAACCGGCTATGGGTGGTGGAATGCCAGGAATGGGCGGTATGGGCGGGATGATGTAAAATATATATAATAAAAAACACAAACAAAAAACTACTCGTATATATGAGTAGTTTTTTTGTATCAAATTAATTTCATCACCACACATCATACGTGATATGTAGAACACACTAATCTCAAAACTTTTTTAAGATCACTGTGTCTTGGCGCATTGAACAATGCGCCATGACCTTCCCAGACGGAGTACAGCCACTCGAGAAACGAGTGTGTACTCACTTTAGTCCAGGGAGAATCAGTTCTACCTCCCGATAATGGTGGGGATCGGGAGGGTTGTGTTGTTGTTGTCGGCTACTTCTCCACCGGAGTCACGACCTTTGACAGGTCGCGGAGCAGACGGTTGGTGTAGAGGAGCATGGTGCTTATCGGCACCTTGTCGTAGTGCCAGCGGCGGAAGAGGAAGGCCTCGACCTTGCCGAAATCTCCACGCTCTCGGCCTTCTGGGTCGAGGTAGGTGAATTTTCCTTCATCACACCATTGCTCTTCTGTGCGTCCCTCCTTGATCGCGGACTTTTTAAGGTGGGGCATACGATCCCAGCTCCACTCGTCGACATGTGCGTCGAGCCCTGCACAGTTGTGATTCCGAAGTCGGTGTAGGTACTTCCGTTCACGATGCATGCCCTCGTTGCCTTTCTTCAGGAAGTCTTCTGCGACACGGAGTGCCTTCAGGTAGATTTCTTGATGATGGTGCGGTAGCTTGGCGAAGCGTTTCTGGATGATCGGGATCGCCCAGTTGTACGTAAGCTTCATCAAACGTTTCGAACGGTAGATCGTTGGAAGTGTCTTGGTCAGGAACGGAGGTCGTTTCCAGCCTTCATTCCACGGACTGGTAGACCCGAACGGCATGATGTTTCCGGTTCCGAGCACGCCGTACACGACGGCGATTTCAGGCGCCTTTTCGAGGTATTTGTCGTAGACGCGGGGTTCTTCCTCCATGGATTGAAGCTGGAGGAATAGGAGCTCTTCCCAACCATCCACCTCACCGCCTTGATCTTGACGTGAGCCGCGGTCGTGCTTGAACTTCGGTAGGGCTGGCGCTTGCGGCATGAAGAGCCAAGGTGGCAAGTTATACAGCTTCCAATTGTGGTAATGCCACTTCGTGGAGTACGAGAGTTCGAGGTAGACTTTTCCGACCCAGTGTTTCAGTCGTTCCGCTGTCATCTGTTTTTTGTCGATGCGGCGGAAGAGCCATGCCTTGAACGGTCGGTTGGGATCCCTCTCTGCCTCTTCGTGGTTGTAGCGCAGGAACATGCTCGTATTACCTTCGACTTCGAGCATGTCTAGGTAGGATCGCTCGGCCTCGTAGCTGAAGGTGTCGAGGTATCCGATACCTGACTGGAGCATCTCGAGGACGACTTCCTGGCGTGTCTCGGATAGCTGATACCATTCTACGATCGCCGGCATAGCCCAGTTATAGGCTATCTCGAGGAGTTCGTCGGAGGCGTACAGTGCTGGTAGGGCCTCGTCGAACAGGGAGTCGAAAAGGTCGGTGTGGGACGCGTTGAAGTCTATGATCCGTGGAACTTCAACGAGGTGACGTACCTCGCATTCGCGTATCTGTTTTATTGCTTCTGCGAGGGTTCTTCCTCGATTTTGCCTCGTAATGCAGGTGTTGTATGGGTAGTCCTTCTCGCTCCACAGATCTTTCAGGGCCTGCACTTTCTCGTCGAGTAGTTGGTTCCACCCATTGATCTCGCGCACGTACCCCTTTGGGTAGCAACGCTTGATGTCGTTCGTCTTGACATACCGTTCTGGAGAACAGTCGTCGATGAAGGGGGATGTCGGTAGCCACATGGGCTTTGAACTTCTCTTGCCTGAACTCCTGCCTCTCCACGTCCATTCGCATGCGGACCCTTCGGGTATGGCGTCCGTCTCGAGATCGTTGTGGTTGTACACCACGAACTCTGGAAGCTCGCTGGGTGCATCTCTGTGTTTCTGCGCCACTTCCACCCTTGGAACGCACCTTCCTGTTTGGCAGGTCAAGTGTTCTTGGCACTGGTAGGTCATGTTATCTTCAAACGTGCTCCACCAGCGCACGTTCTTGTCGTCGTCACAGACGCTGAGTTGCCACCGTACTTTCGTCTCCGTGGTGGCTCGTTTGGTGTAGGTGTGCACTTGCACATCTACGTTGTTGAAGAATCCGAACAGGGCCAGGATCAGAGCGATAGCGTTCACGAAGCACCTCGATTGTGGTGGTCTTACCCACCTGGTTTTGAAAGAGCGAAACTCCTATGTATCTGTATTGTCTGTTTCTAATAGAACACAAAAAAGCGCAAGAGTCAGGCTTGTAAACAAGTCGACCAAAACTACCTCTCTGTTTAATATATATGTTTATAAAACAAAAAACATATACGTTCAACAAGGAAGTATAAGATTATATATAATTTGTAAAGATTTTATTACTACACATCACTCATGATATGTAGAACACACTAATCTCAAAACGTATTTAAGATCACTGTGTTGTACGGTTTCTAGAGAAACCGTACAACCTGTCTAGTCGAGCGACCTACCGCTTGTTTGGGAAACAAGCAGAAAAGTAGGTGCTACGCCTTTAGTCAGGTAGGGGGTAAAAGAACAGACCCTCGCTTCTGGTTCGTGTGGCGTTCGAACCTAAGCGTTGTCGTCTGCGGGCGGGGTGTCGCCCGGGTCGCTGGTGTCGCTCGTAGGAGGCGGGATGACGTCACCGGCCGCGTCGGAATCTGCGGTATCGTTGTCCTTGTCATCGGTCAGCGGGGTGTCTACGAGGTCGTTGTCAGTGACCTCGTCGTCATTCGTCGTCTCCGGCGTGGGAGTGGAAGCGGGGGTGTTTGGCACCTCCTGTCCCCAGCCCCACTCCTTGAGTTTGCGACGCTCAGTCTTCCAACACTCTCGGATACGGTCCATCTCCTTGAGGGAGCGGGGCCGTTCGGTCAAGTGTCGACCTGTCTGCAGGATTTTGCGCTCGTTCTCTTCCACATCATCGATGAGCTTCCTCATCTTTGTGTAGTAGAAATCGAAGCGCTGATCCTGCAGGATCAGCTCCGGCGTCATCGGGGTCGTTCGGATTCGACCTCGAGTCATCCGGTCCATTTGGGCCATGTTATCGATTAGCTGCCGGTACAGAGCCGGCAGAGCCTCACTGGCCTCCTGGGCATCTCGTATCCGCTCGGAGGGGTCTTCCCAGTTGAGACCGCGTAGTTCCGTGTCGTTGAGATCCCATGGATCTTCCAAGTTCCGCGGATCCGGGCAGGTGTAGAGTGAGTTGTCCCAGCGGGGGACAGCCTGCCCGTTCTGCTTGACCTCTTCTTCAGCTGTGCCCAGCTCATCGAGCTTGGTCATCAGCGTGACGTCCCAGTTCAGGCGGAGCTGAGTAGCTACGTCCTCACGGGAACGGCACAGACCTGTGCGCTCGTTCGGTTGGCAGACATCACGGGACTGGGTCCACCAGGTGCGCCAAGCTTGGGCCACGGCTTGTCGGGCTTCGTGGAGCTTGGCTCGCACCTGTTGGATTTCGGACGACCAGCCGAGGGCTTTTCGGTGCTCGGGGTCGGTGTGACCTTCGGCCTCACCATGCTGGATCGAATCCTGGTCCCCCGAAGCAGTCTGAAGTCGGTATGAGTAGTAGTTGGTGACCTCTCTCGGGGCCGAAAGCTTGAGAATCAGGATGGCCAGACCCAAGGCCATCATAAGCATGCGCAGGCCCCAGATCATCATTTTGACGGCCGGTTCTTCTTCCGCCAGTTCCCCGATGAGTATTTTGTACCGGTTGGAGAAACCGCGGGTTTGCTTCCAGTCACCACCGTAGATGGTGGCGAACTGCTCACGGTCCATTTCGCGGATCTTCATGACCTTGTCATCCCACTCCTGTTGGAGTGACTTGAGTTTGGTCTTGGAGAGGGTCTGGGCCGTCGTGGTGTCTGAATCTCGCTTACCCTCGAGGGAGGCGATGGTCGAGGCCGTCGTCTGGTCGAAGGCTGAGAGCTCGGTGGCCTCATTCTGGCGGATGCCAGCGAGGTCGATCATGAACTTCTCTTTCTCCTGTTGGAGCGCTCTAACCATCGACCCGATGCCAGTGTTGCCGCTGAACTTCCCCTTTGTTTCGTCAGCGATACGTTGGTCACCGGCTGCGATCTGATCGTGGATACCCTGTTTGTCGGCGGCGTAGCGAGCCACGATCGACTCGCGTTCTTGGAGCCGTCGGTCCTTGTAGGCCTCCACGTCCTGCTGGCCAGTGCCTTGTGCAGCAGACAATTCTTCGGCGCCGTCGGTCCTTGCCTGCTGGGTTAGCTTCTGGTATTTGCTGTCCAGCTTCGTGATCTCGGCATCTTTGAGCGCGGTCACGGCCAGATTTTCTTTCTGGTCCATGCGGCGTTCTATGTCCCTCTGGAAGACAGCCAGCTCGAAGGAGACGGCTGTCACGAAGGACAAGAAGACGATGAAGCCGAGGCGCCAGGCTAGCGGCTTCCACTTGCCTTCGTCCGCGCTTGTGTCGGCTGTGACTATTCCCTGGTCTATTTTGAGGATGACCAGGGCGAAGGCCGCGCCCAGGGGACCAACCCAGAGCAGTTCTTCGGGGAGGGCCATTCCCCAGAGCTTGATCCACACGAACAGGTCGACGAACAATTGCGCAATCAAGGCCCACGCTATCAGGCTCAGGTAGTTCTTGACGCGCCTCGTGAAGAGGTGGTCGGTGTACTTGAACCGTAGCACTTCGAGGAGCCAGTCCTTTCGGGCAATGCCGGCGATGCGGCGGGGATTTCCATTAGCCATTTTAGTGTCTCCCGTTTTCGTGTTTCGTTCGTTTTTTTTCAGCTTTTCAGCTGTTATTTCTACGCTATAGTCCACAATATATTCACCCACCTTCGTCACAAAGATGGGGTTGGTGTTAGTAACGGTAGTAGTGCCAGTCGAGTTCTTTTGTGCTTGTGAGTTTGAGCACGGTGGGGCATATCTCGATGATCACGATCGTGATCGACAGTCCCCATCTCACCCAGTTCAACAATTGGTCTTGGTTGGACATCTCCTTCAGGGCGTTGAATAGCTCAATGAAGCCTGCCTCGTAGCCCAGGAAGTTGATGATCACATCCCGAAAGATGTAGACTGGGACCATATTGCAGAACATCAGCCCTAGCATGAGCGTGATGACTGCAGGAAGCAAGAGAACTTCCTTGCCCTTCCCGATCATCACGTCGATCTTCATGATGTGGCGGTTGAGCCAGAAAGTGGCTCCGCCTAGGGTCAGGCTTCCCAGGATGGGTGCCAGGTAGGAGCTCGGCATGGTGCAGTACCAGATGCCGCCCCACAACCAGACATTCAGAATGGTCTGGATGAAGAGCGTCCAGGCGTGGATCCGGAGGCTTCTTTCCACATCCTTGTTGGTGGAGTTCTCGGTCTTGAGCCTCATAGTACTTACGATTAGGTTGCCGAAGTTGCGGATGGGATGCATGGTGTATACCTGTTGGTTCACGGCTGTTTAGGCCGTTTGTTTTTGTTGCAAAGCACATATATTGACCCATTCTTCGCCACAAAGATGGGGTCGTTCTTGTCTAGTCTAAGCCATTTCCAATGGCTTGTTAGGGGTTAAAGTTGACTGTTTGTATCAACCAAAATAAGTACATACAAAAATATACATATTTTGGTCGATACAAAGACAGTTTTTGTAAGGTACAAAACAGGACAGTATATCATGAAAAAGGGCTTTTGTCAAGGTTTTGATGCACAGTTTAATGACTAAGACTAGCTGAAAATCAATCAATTTTTGTTAAAATTATAAAAAAGGTATAATTTGGCTAAAATAAGGTAAGAAATAGGATTAATTTAGTTTTTAAAACAATTTTGAATAAAAGGATTGTTTTAATTTAAGTCTATTCGTTATATAATGGTTAAGTAATCTTTAAATAGAAAAATATGAACCAACAAATGCCCCCTGCTCAGGCGCCACAACCTACACAAAATTTTGGACAGACAGAGCCTCCAAAATCTGGACCAAAAGATATAGATGAAAATAAAGGTATGGCAATGATTGCTTATCTAGGTGTTTTGTGTTTTTTACCGCTGTTTTTAAAAAAAGACAGTGAGTTTGCTCAGTATCATGGAAAACAGGGTTTGGTACTTCTTATTGCTTGGGTGGCTGTGAATGTTCTGTATTTTATTCCTTTGATAGGATGGGTATTGATTCCAGTTGGACAAGTTGTAGGTTTGATTCTTGTGATTGTTGGAATGTTGAATGCTTGGCACGGAGAAATGAAAGAACTACCATGGATTGGTAAATTTGGAAAGAATATTAATTTGTGAATTTTTTAAATATTAAACTCTCGGTTGCTAAAAGGCCGAGAGTTTTGTATTATAGTATTACAATCTTTTAATAAATTTGTATGTTTGATCACGTTCCTGCTGAAGACGAAAGCTTTTCTAAAGTGAATGTTTTGTCTGTTTTTGGTTTTACTCACGCAGTGGTAGATGCGGTATGTGCAGCAATACTATATAGACTTTATGTCTTAGATATTTTAGATCTTGGTTATTTATTAAAATTATTTTTAATTTATAATGTAATTGCTTTTGGGACCCAATTTATATTTGGGTTATTTGTTGACAAGTTTCATGCGCCAAAGTTTACGGCGATTGTCTCCTGTATTTTTTTGATAGCAGCCGTTTTATTGTTCGTAGCCAATCCTTTATTTGCAATAGTATTGGCTGGTTTGGGGAATTCTTTATTTCATGTTGGTGGTGGGGCTATCAGTCTAAAAATTTCTCCCAAAAAAGCTGGTCCACCTGGTATTTTTGTAGCTCCTGGTGCTTTGGGTCTGTTGGTGGGTGTTTTGTATGGCAAAAGCTTATTTTTCACACCGGTCGTAATTATTTTAGTTTTGGTGCTTTGTATATTTATGATGTATTTTACAAGAATACCAAAGGTTTATGGTGAAAATAAAAATATAAAAGTTGATTGGCTGTTCTTATTAGTATTTATGTTGTTATTTTCTGTATCTGTAAGGTCGCTTATCGGTATGGCCATTATTTTTCCTTGGAAAACTAACTTATTATTATTATTTTTTCTTACTTTGGGTGTTTCTTTGGGCAAAGCAATGGGGGGTATTGTTTCAGACAGGTTTGGTTGGCAGAAAATTGCAGTAGGTTGTTTACTCTTGTCTGCTCCGTTTTTGGCCTTTGGATCTCAGTTTGTATTTTTTGGGATATTAGGTGCTTTTCTTTTTCAAATGACTATGCCCGTTACTTTGGTAGCTATTTCACGTGCTCTACCAAATCGTCCTGGATTTGCTTTTGGTATTCCTTGTCTGGCATTAATTATAGGGGCACTACCTATCTTTACTTCTTACAAAATTTATTTTTCAAATTATTTAGTTGTCTTACTTTTTATATTTGCTTCTGCTATTATGTTATGGTGGGGTTTAAGATTATTATTTTTAAATAAGGACGTATGAATAAAAAAATATTGTTTTTAATTATATTGGTGGCTTGTTTTCTAATCCCTCAAGTTAGTTTGGCGGATGTTATTGTTGGCCCTGTTTATAGGGCGGCTAGTCCCCAAGTTCAACCGTCGTACTGTATCTATTTTAAGGGTTTGAACAATATAGGAAATTATAAATTGTTTGTTAAATATGCTGTTTATGATGATAATAATTTTGGTGGGGTTAGTTTGTATACTGGGGGAAGTGTAAGGAATGTTTCGTATTATTCGCTTGTTGAAATGAAAGAAGGTGTTTGTTATCCTGTTTATGATGATAAGTTATTGGAGGGTATTGAGAGCGCTTTGGACAAAAACGGATCTATTTTAAGTGTTTATGCGGCTGATAAACGATTAATAAATAAAGATTTTGAAGAAAAAATTAAATCTATAAATCCAAATAATATTGGTACGCACTATGGAAGTCTAGATAATGCTAACACCAATTGGATGGAGAACTCTCTTTTTTATAATGTCAGCGAAACTATTGATGGACAACGAATATCAATGTCTAGTCTGTTGCAGAGTTTGGATAGTTTTAGCGATGAACATTATAATCTTTATGCTGAGGGTAATATACTCGTCTATAAATATTCTGTAGAGACGGATGAAAACTCTCCAATTAGACACGTGGATAGGACGGTGGAATTTTATTTAGATGAGGGGCAAACTAAGGATGAAAAAGTTGGTTTAATCTTTCAGGATGTTAATGGTAAAAAAAGTTATTTAGAAAATGATATTAAATCAAGTCAGTCATTTTTAAGGGCTGGTAAAGACAATAGGGGTAATAATTTGTTGGTAGTCGGCTTTTTGAGAGACCCAAAGTTATATTCATATAGTTATTTTAGTAATTTAAAATGGTCGGATAGTTTTGAAGTTAATTATAAAAACGATTCAGTAAAGAATTTTTCTGCAGAAGATTTTCAGTCTGAAATAAATAAATATCAACCTCGTTTTGTAGCGGTTAGTCCTTTTACCGATAGTAAGACACCATATAGTGGTACCACATCGTTTAGTTGGTTTGTCTTTCTGACTCTAACAATTTTGATTGAAGGAATAATTTTTTATAGATTTGGCTCTAGACACAAAAGAAATTATATTATTTTGGTCTTGGTCAATGTTATATCGTATATATTTGGTACTTTTTTGTTTAGGTCGTTATTTTTTGCGATGTATGGATTTTTTTGGGGACCTATCTTGATTGCTGAGATTATGGTTTTGTTTTTGGAATTTATTTTATACCTTATTTTCTTTAGAAAAAGATATGCCAAAAAAGAAATATTTCTTTTTGTGTTAGTAGCTAATTCTGTAACAGCTTTTCTTGGTGTGATTATTTCATTTTTTATGACGTACTTTGGTGTGTTTTTAAATGGGCCGTTTTAATATGGACATGCATGATTTGGTAAAATCTTTGGAAGAGCTAAAAAACAAACTCGTTGATCTACGGGTGATGTTGAGATTGGAAGAAAAACAAAAAGAGGTGCAGGAATTAGAAAAAGTGATGAGTGCCCCAGATTTTTGGAATGATCAAGAAGTTGCTACAAAGAAAAGTAAACGCTTGGGTTTTTTGACAGAAGAATTTAATAGTTGGCAGGCATTGGACAAAGAGTCACAAGAACTTTTGGAAATGGCAAAATTGGATGAAGAGGATCAGGAAGTAAATATGAGAGAGGAAATTGAAAATAGTTATAACGAATTACTTATAAAAGTAGAGAAGTTAGAATTCAATACACTTTTAAATGGTAAGCACGATGAGAAAAATGCTATTGTTGCTATCCATGCGGGGAGTGGTGGGACAGAAGCTCAAGATTGGGCAGAGATGCTTTTGCGGATGTATCTAAGATATGCAGAAAAAAAAGATTGGAAAGTGACAATTCTAGATGAGTCCAAGGGTGGGGAGACAGGTTATAAGTCAGTTACCTTTAGAGTTGAAGGGCATTTTACCTATGGTTATTTACAATCAGAGCATGGTACACACAGATTGGTTCGTATTTCACCTTTTGATGCAGAAAAAATGCGCCACACTTCTTTTGCGCTTGTTGAGGTAATTCCAGAGATGGAAGATGAGGGAGAAGTAAAAATTGATGAGAATGATTTGCGTATTGATACTTTTATGGCTGGTGGTCATGGAGGGCAATCTGTAAACACAACTTACTCTGCAGTTCGTATAGTTCATATCCCAACTAATATTACAGTGGCTATTCAAAATGAAAAATCACAGGTGCAAAATAAAAAAGTAGCCATGAAAGTTTTGCAATCAAAATTACAAAAACTTCAAGAAGAAAAGGAAGATGAGGAAAGGTTAAAATTGCGTGGAGAGTATAAGAGTCCAGAATGGGGGAGTCAGATTAGGTCCTATGTTTTACACCCATACCATATGGTAAAAGATTTGCGTTCTAAATATGAAACAACTGATGATCAGGCGGTATTGGATGGTGATTTGGATCCGTTTGTAGAAGCTTACCTCAAATTTCTCAAAGAAAGATAGCACGCAGATCTAACGGATTAAACAGATTTTCACAGATCTGTTTTGATCAGTTCAATCAGTTAAATCTGTGTTCTATTATCATATTTATGGATAGAAATTTATTAAAACCAACTCATCTCCAAGAGATTTGTAAACAATGTGGTCTGACTCCTTCAAAAAAGTATGGGCAGAATTATCTTATCTCAGATTCGCCAATCAAAAAAATGATTGAGGCAGCAGATGTCGTAAAGACAGACACAATAATTGAAGTTGGTCCTGGTTTCGGGGTCCTTACATTTGCTCTAACAGAAAAGGCAAAAAAGGTGATTGCTTTTGAAATAGAAAGAAAACTACAGAAGTATTGGGACGAAGTAAAACCTGATAATTTGGAAGTAATATGGGGGAATGCATTAAATAAGGTGCAAGACGTGAGTGATGAAATTAAAAATTACAAGGTCGTGGCCAATTTACCTTACCAAATCACCTCAAATGTTCTGAGAACATTACTTGAATTAGAAAATAAACCAAAGAGCATTACTGTGATGGTGCAAAAAGAAGTAGCCGATCGTATTGTTGCAAAACCAGGGGACATGAGTATGCTCGCAGTGTCTGTCCAATATTATGGAGAGCCAAAAATTGTTACCAAAGTGGCCAAGGGAAGTTTTTGGCCAGCACCTAAGGTGGATAGCGCGGTTTTACATATAAGGATTAAGGATAAAGGATTAAGGAATATCCAGCTTTTGGACGAGATCGCGTCCAATGGAATTGGTGGAAAGGAGTTTGATAAACTTTTTTTTGAAGTGGTAAAAGCGGGGTTTGCAAATAAGAGAAAACAATTGTGGAGGAATCTTTCTGTGGGATTAAAAAGTGATAGTGAAGAAATAAAAGATATATTAAAAGAGGTGGTAGGTAATGAAAAAATAAGAGCGGAGGAATTGAGTGTGGAGCAGTGGGTAGAAATTACTAAGCATCTAAAACCTAAAACCTAAAACCTATTTTTATCCCCAATTAATAATAAAAAATTGTCGTTTGGCAATTTTTTTGGTATAATGATCTTACAATTTGAAAATCCAAATTATGGATGATTACCAACCTAATTCAGGTCTTACTAGTACGCAGAAGACAGGCTTTGTTTTACTGCTTCTTTTTGGTGTGTTGGCAATAAGTTTGGGTTTTTTGCAAATGCGTAATACTATATTCAATCCTTTTGCTATACGTCTGTCACAAGAAGAACTTTCTTTCAATACTTTGTTTGATGAGGAGACTAGATTGCAAAGTATAGATACAGATCACGACGGACTTAATGATTGGGAAGAATTAAATTTTTATGAAACTAGTCCTTATTTACCAGATACAGATTCCGATGGTATAGAAGATAAAGTAGAATTGGACAATGGCACTAATCCACTTTGTCCAGAGGGTGAAAATTGTGGAGGGTCTGTTGGTGACGTTGGTGATATTGGCCCGCAAGAAGAAAATACAGGAGAATCGCCATTTGTAACACCCGGAGAAGGAGTGGTGACACCATCTGATATTGTAGATCAGTCGGGACTAACAGATGAACTGAGCCAAGAGGATATTGCTACTATTTTGGAAGATCCAAATGCAATACGTGAGCTATTGATGATGACAGGAGAATTGTCTGAAGATGAGGTTATGAAATTTGATGATGAGACATTGCTTTCTTTGGCGCAAGAACTTTGGGCAAGCCAGGTTGCAGAGATTGCAAAAGAAGAAATTACTACTTCTACTATTTTACAATAATTTTAAATATGCTTTATCTGTCAAAAACTAAAAGACTCTCAATAAGGGTGTTTATTGCTATATTTTTGTTCGTCCAATTATTTGGAGTCTTGTCTTTTGCAGAGCCTGCTTACGCACAGTTTGCTGTTACCAACCCAACTCAAATGACCTACCAATTAAGTAAAGACGTAAAGTTGAGTGGTTGGAAAGCTTTGGAAGCAAGTGCTTTGGCCGCGCTTATGCAAGGTTTTTCTTATTTTATGCGTAAGATGGCACATGATGCAGCTATGTATGTGGCTAGTGGTGGAAAAGGAAAAGGAGCTTTGGCTTTTTCAAAAGGTCCTGGGGAGTATTTTTCTACTTTAGCAAAAGATGCTGCAGCAGATGCTATCAATGCTTTTGGTGGTCCGTTTGGTCTCAATTTATGTAAGACCCCAGATATACGTTTACAGGTATTTTTACAAGTTAGTTTGCGCAATCTCTATGATGATAAGGACGGAGATGGTAGTGGTGGTGGACCACAACCAAGTTGTACTTGGCAACAGTTTTCCAATGCTTGGAGTCCAGAAGCCTTTGAAAAAAAATATGGTCCAGGAGGCAGTAATTATGTAGCCGATATGTTTTCCAATGCTCTAAGAGTTGATAATACTGATTTTGGTATTGCTCTTGGTGCAATGGCAAAGATTGATAGAATAAAAGCTGAAGCTGTACAAGATGGTGTAACCAGAAGAACAGAAGGTAATGGTTTTAAACCTGTAGAAAGTCTAATTTCTGGTAAAGTAAAAACTCCTGCATCGGTGGTACAACAAGAGACTAAGGCTCTTAGTGCTAGTGGACAATCAGAAGTGACATCTGGCCAAATTGCGGGTATTTACGGGGCTGCTTCTTTGCAGGTTTTTCCAATGGCTGGTTCTATATTTTTGAACACTCTTACTTCTCAGCTTTTGCAAAAATTATTAAAAGGTGGATTATTTGATAGCGATTCGAAAGATAAGGCAGATGCCTTGGATGCTTATGGCGGTGGTGGTTCACAATATTCACAACTTAATAAAAGCCCTCTAAGTTTTCTTTTAACGAATTTTCCTTATGTTAGGTCTAGTGAGTATCCACTGTTAACAGAATTTGCTGCTTGTGATGCGGATAAAAACGGATTGAACAACTGTGTAATTGATTTGAATTTGCAAAATCTTATAAATATAGGTAGTTCTGGTATAGGTAAGGCCTTGACTATAAAAGAGGCTATGAGCAGTGACAATAATTTTTTGTTGAATCCAGAATGGCAATTACTTCCACCAAGTAGAGCTCAGGATAATACTGATAAGGATCCTTATAATGGTTGCCATACCAGAGCTTTTTGCTATTCTAATATACAAAAATTGAGAAAGGCCAGAGTTTTTCCTTTGGGTTTCGAAATAGCAGTTTTGAAGTCTGATCCAGACCAACCTTGGACTTTGGGTGATGTAGTGGATAATTTTGAAACTTGCAAAAGAGATTCAAGTGGTAGAGCTATTGTAAGTAGTGACTATCCATTTTGCCATCTAATAGATCCTAATTGGGTAGTGAAGATTCCTGCGCTAAGTTGTGAGGCAGAAGTAGTAGGGTCAATACTATTAGACTCTAACAGTCCTGAAAGAACAACAGAATGTGTTGATCTGTCTTCTCAAATAATAGAAGATGATAATTCTACAAATAGAGATTATTATAGTTATTGTCTAAAAGAAGAGAATACTTGGCATATAAATGCTGATTCCTGTACAGAACCTTTTAATACTTGTAAAACATTTTTTGGTCAACAGGGAGATGTAAAATCTTATCTTTCTCGTACACTAGATTATGGTGAGTGTAATTCGGAATCAGTAGGTTGTAGAAGCTATAGTACAGAAAATTATGATGGTAGTTGGTATACAAGTGTAAATGATTATGCCGAGGCTGATTGGAAAAATATGAAAAGAGCGGGTAGGACTTTTAATTTGGCTTTTAATGTTTCATTAGACAATTATGATTGTGATGTTCAATATAATGGTTGCAATTCTTTTTATGTAGCGTACAAAGATTTAACAACAGATAATTATGTCAAAATTGAATCTAGTGATAGTTTGGCATACTTAAGAAAAGCCCCAGATTATTTGGGTTGTTATGACACAAATTTTACAGGTGAAAATGACATAACAATAAATTGGCCACAAACCAAAGTTGATTTGCTTGATCTGGAAGATCGCCCAGAAGAATGTGCTGATTTTGCTCAAGTTTGTGTCAAAAGCGAGGTAGAATGTGAAGCTTATACTAGTGTGGCGGACCCAGACGAACCTGAAATACCAGGTGTAATAGGGCAAGAGAATGAATGTAAAGATATCTGTGTAGGCTATGAGACTTTTAGACAAAAAGAGACTAATTTTTCGCCAGAAGAATTTCCTTTGTATTTTATACCAGGAGAAGCCGATCGTTGTCAGTTGCAGTATGAGGGTTGTGATGAATTTACCAATTTGGAAGAATCTGCCAGAGGTGGTGAGAGTTTGGAATATTACTCTTATATAAAATATTGTGAAAAGCCAGATGGAAACAATGAAAAGGTTTATTATTCTTGGGAGGGCTCGGCCACAGAAGGCTATGTTCTGCGCACTCATTATTTATTACAAGTGGACGATGAAGATGTTAGCTATATGAATAATGTGACAGGCTTATCTTTTGAGACAGAGCTTGGGACTGTCACTTCTTCTGTTAGTGTGTTTCCTGTTGGGTCACCAATGTATGCTAATGATAGGAAAGAAGCTTTGGAAGAAAATTTCTTAAATTGTAATGAAGAAAATTATAATATTTATATAAATACTCCAGGTATTGCTCAGATTTATAGTGAAGATTGTAGGGCTTTGTACGACAAAGATGGGAATGTATTTTATAGAATATTGCAGGATACTGTAGTTGTTTCAGATCAGTGTCATCCATTGCGTAAGACAGTTTCTCAATTGGAACCAGATAATAATTTGGATTCGGGCACCTGTGAAGCTCGTGGTGGGCTTTATCAGGGTGGAGAGTGTTTGCGTTGTTATAATGGTGGAACATACGAATCTGGTGGAACAGGCCAAGGTGGTTATTGTGTATATCAGGCTATAAATGTAGAGGGTCAATCCCGATCTTGTCCTGCCTATGCCAATGGCTGTAGGGCTTATTCTGGGAATGAAGGAGGAAATGTAAAAGAGATCAAATATTTTGATTTTGAACCTGATGATAACAGCCAAGATGCTTTGGCAGTAGTCATGAGCGGCTGGACTGGCAATGGTATAATAATAAAACCAGAGGCTATACAAGTTGGAAAATATTCTTTACGGTTGTCTACCAAGGCCACTTATACTTTTGCTAGTAGTACAATAAAGAATGCTGATTGGCATGAAATTAGTTTTTGGGCTAGAGGTGATAGTGGAAAAATAATTGACAAAGTTTATCTGAAACAAGGTGGAAATTCGTATAGCTTTACAAAAGATCCTGGCACCGAACAAGACATAAAGATTAGTTTGGGTAATGAATGGAAGCAATATAAATTTGGACCTGTATTATTTAGTGGTGAAAATACCGCTCCGGTAGAGCTAGTGTTTGAGGGAAGTGGTAGCGGATTTATTTATTTGGATTCTGTTCGTTTATCAAGACTAGAGGGTACTCATTATTTAATAAAAAATTCTTGGAAAACTCCCGAAGGCTATGACGTAGATAGTACATACTGTGATACAGAACCTTTCGATGCTTATCCAGGAGAAGCACTTGGTTGTAAAGCTTATAAAAATTCTAGAGGAGAAACAGAAAATGCTATTGGTTTTCAAAAATTGTGTCGTCCTGAGGCCATTGGATGTACGGCTTTGTATGATACCAAAAATACTAATGAGGTGGAGGCTACAGCGTATAATGTATGGTGTACAGGAGCTGGAAATATTCAGAACGATAAATGTACATTTGTAATGGGTGAAGAAAACTACCCTCCATGTACTGTTAAACCAGGGGCAGATGGTTGTTATATAGAAGGTAAAGTAACTGTGCCAGATGGAGTGATATTGCCAGATCAAAATATCACTATATCGACTACTATCTTTCCTGCTGACACACCTTCTTCTACCCCAATCTTTCTAACTTATAGAGACGAGTTCGAATGTCCTTCTAGTATGCTTGGATGTCAGGAGATTGCCCTAGAAGAACATGTTTTGAAAGGTAGTACAGAAGAAGGTAATTATAACTATGTAGAGAGATATGTTAAAAACAATCCACTAAATTATGACGAAATGTTGTGTCATAATGAATTGATTGGCTGTGATGAATTTAGATATAATAATGAATATCACTATTTTAAAGATCCTAAAATTACTGGTAGTTCTTTGTGTGAATACCACCCAGGAACCACCGGTGGAAGTGGTGTGCCAGGCGGTTGGTATATGAAAGAAGATGTGGGTAGGTGTGAAATAAACATTGAATATTCTTGTAAAGAAGATTCAGATTGTGGGGAAGGTGATACATGTAACCCAAATATTTTAGTACCTTGTTACGAGGATTATTACAAACCAAGTGAAGGTATTTATGATTTGTGGTCTTCTGGTTCTGCCAATTATGATAATTTTGTGGGTGTATGTGAAGAAAAGGACAATGGTTGTACCGAGCTTTTTGACAGAGCAGACACTTCCAAAATAAATCCAGAGGGCAAACCATATTATGTTATTTATGATGAAGATTTGGTAGACAGATCTAGCGATTGCGAAGGTAGGGTAAGTCTAAAAGATGGTTGTGTTTTATTTGATAGAACGGAGATGCCTACTAAACTATGGAATACAGAAAAAACAATAGAAAATAGTGAGGACGCCGAACCAAAATATTCTAAAATTGTACCTAGTGTACAAGATCCTCTTGATGCTAATTTGATATTAAAAGTGTCCAGAGATCGACAATGTAGTGAGTGGTTGTATTGTAGCGACTACATGTCTGTTATAAAGGATAATCAAGAAGAACAATATTGTACTAGTTTTGGCAGGTGTCAAAAATTGGATGAAACAGACGGTACTTGTGCCGATCCTGTTACTGCCCAAGAAGAAGATCCTGTTACTTATTTGTCTAATAGAGTTTTTGATGAGACTCTTTATGTTTCTCGCGACACTAGCTGGTATGGCGATGACTTTTCTGGTTATTCATTATTTAATAGATATAACATCGCAGATATTGATACTATTTTGATAGAAGATAATACAAATAATACTAGACAGAGTTTTGCTGTCCACGAGGTAAAAGGATCCGAATTGCTAGATGACCCAACTAAGGGTTGTGTGGATAGGTCTGTCGGAACTAATATTCCAAAGAATGATGGTATTACTTGCGGATTTGATAATAAAGGAAAATGTTTTAGTGGCAAGTGTTTGTATAGGATTTCTGGTGGTTTTTCTTCACAGGCAGTTATGACAAATTTTGATGATCTGGATAAATATTTTGAAGGGGAAATTTGTAAAGCCTTTCCAGAAGATAGTAGTCCATTTCCTGCTGCTTTAGTAACACAAAGCACCCAGCCTTTGGAAGCTATGGTAAATCCTTTGTTGGGAATGTATGTAAGATATAAATTGGGTTTTCCAAAACCAGAGTTTAATAATGCCAATTGGTGTCAGACTGGGGACTGCAGTTGTTCTTACAAAAAAATACAATACAAAAATTTGGATGTTGATTATTGGCCATTGGATAATTATGATATAAAAGCTCCTGGTGTGTGTGGCGGTGGTATGGTAGAGGATAGTAATGGTAGACAGCTAAATGCTGAGGGTAGACCATGTAAAAAAGATACTGATTGCGGTGATGGTGGTACGTGTTATTTGGCAGAAAAAATAACCCAGCATATTGGCCAGACTGGTTATTGTTTGGAATATGATTATAGTACACCATTACCTGGTGTAAATAATAATTTTGCTTGTCTTACTTGGTTGCCGATTGACATTAGTGGTTCTGGTATTGATTTGTTTAACACTGTACCAGAGTCTGGTTATTTGCCTGTTGTCGATGCAGTATCTTCCAACGAAGCCGAATCTGGTGGTGGAGAAGTGTATTGTCTAGAATCTATTAGGAATTCAGCTTTTTGGGAAAAAGATACTAGTAGATTCCCGGGTTCTGTTTCAAATATGTTTAGTGATGTGCCTGGTTATTATAATGATAATTTTAGAGATGATGGAAGTCCTTTGGGCAGTAACATAGATCATAGTGATTTCTGGCATTTAAATGATAGCGACCTTCTTAATGATCGTGATGGAGAACCTTTTGGTTCAGTAGATAGTAATGGTGTTGCCGAAGGTTGGCCTACTTTTACATACAAAATGATGAGTATCTGGGGTTGGGGTACTTTGGGAGAAAACGCAGTTGTCTTGCGTATAGAGCAACCTGCCGAGGGATGTAATGCGCATGTTTATGAAACAGCTGACGATCCAACTGAATCTATGGATACCTATTCTAAACAAGGGGTCCCACCAGATTCTGGCTATACCTACCTTAGTACCCCATATAGAAGTGTTAATGGTTTTGCCCCAGACACGGCTGATAGGATTAGTTTTGGTACTATTATGCACCCACCTAGGAATTGGAGTAAAAGTCCTGTGCAAGTTAATTATAAATATAAACAATCTAATATAAAAAATAGCGTAGATGAAGAGGATAGAGAACCACCGGACGGAGATGGTAGATGGTATATTTCTACAGTCGCTATGTCTCCTGGGCCCTATTTATTTGATTCTAATAAATTTATAGATAATGATGGAAATGATGGTGTAGGAAACTATGGCTGGAATGGAATAATGAGAATGCCAGTAGAGGGTATAATAAGAGAAGCAGATTTACAAAAGGTGCATTTTGTTCCTTTAACTTATCCTTGTGGGGAAGAGGGTATAAATCCATTGCTTCTAACTGATGAACTTTATATAGATTTTACAGAACTTAGAAATCAAGAAGGTAAACAAGCGGTTAAGTATTTTTCTGCCAACGAAAATGGAGATGGTGGTGATAGTGATCACGATTATGATCCTGTGCCAAATGGTGGTAGGGTGTGGATGTACAAACTAGACCGCGAAACCACAGGTTTACTTAGTTTTGATGATTATGATGTTGATATAAAAGGGCAGATTGGCAATGGGGCAGAAATGGATTCTATAATGGAGACTGCAAAAAATGATGATAGAAACGAAATTGCTCGTCGTTATGTAGCTTTTTATGGTAAAAATCCACCTCCCTATGATTCGGTGGTAAATACTTCAGGTGATGGATTTCCTGATGAAGATCACGATCCTTTTTCTGGTCTTTGTATACATGATTGGCAATCAGCACAGCTTGGTTCGAGTGAATCTGAAAATTGGTTGGCAATTGGAATGGACTTTAATAAAGATGGGGAATTTCTTGGTTATATTTCTCGTTGGTGTATGGCTACCCAAAATAAAAAAGGAGAAAGTAATGGTATTACCTTTGCTACTATTGCCACATTAAATAACCAGTGTACAAAATTTGCTCAAGTTTATGATCGCAATGTCAATCCTACGGGCAATGATAGTAATAATAAAGCTTGGACCGAAAGAACTTGGTTGGATAATGTTACGGGTTCTTTCTTGCCAAATTTTGGTGAAATTAGTTTTGATAGTAGCTTACCCCCGTTTGGTTCGTTGTCTCTCAATGGTTCTGATATAATTAACAATCCAGCAAATGCTGTAAAAATGAGAAATTATTCATTCTTAAATACAGTATATAATCAAGTAAATAATTTAGGGCTGCCTTATTCTATGGTTGGAAAATATAATGGTATGAATGAATCAAATTTTACTGTACTTGATAGTTTTCCCAACATGCAAGTCAATGGTTATGAAGGAAGTGAGTTGCCAGATTCAGGAATTGATCCTGCTACAGCAAATAATAGTTTGAATGCTTTATTTGCCAAGTTTTATCATCAAGTAAATTATAATAATACAGATGCTCAGTTTAATCCAATTTTTATTACCTCTACTCCAAGTGTGTTAGATATTAGTGGTGAAGGAACTGGTAATAATTCTGGGCTTCATAATATGACTAAGTTGTTTGTACAAAAACCACCACGTATATTTTCTCTAAATCCATATACTTGTAAATATGGTACAGCAGAAAATCCATGTACTGCTGCTGAGATGGATGCGTTTACTGTAAATTGGCGCAATTATACTATGGCTAATTATGATGATGATCCGGCCGACAGACCAGACGAAGATAAGGATGGAGATGGGGAAAAGGATTTGGTGGTTGATTTTGGTAAGTTTGCGGCCAATATTCGTTTCTTTGCTTATGCTGATGACAACCACATGCCGATAAAAAGAGTAATGGTAGACTGGGGTGATGGGGAGATTGGTGATAATCTAGGTGGAATATCGAGAACCACAGGTCTTTACCAAAATCATAAGCCATTTTGTGCTAGTGAAAATCAATTTTCTTATTCTAATGAAGAACTTGGCCGTTGTGTAGATAACACTGCTAATAATGAAATGGATACTCAAATTACTTGTAAACATACCGATGATTGTAAGTTTATTTATCCTGTGAGTCACCCTAATATGGAATGTGAAATACCTGGTGTCGATAGACATTTTGGTGATGCCCCTCGTGCTTGTACTCCACAACCGTTCAACTTAACACATTATTATGAGTGTGACGAAGGTTTGGCAGTATTAAATCCACAGAGCAGTGGTGGCTATGGTGTGCAGGTTAAAAATTTACCTTCTACTTCAGGCAACAATATAAAAGCTAAAATCTCAGCACTTATTAGCAATGAAGAAAAGTATGACCAAGATACTTGGGTCTGTGTTTACAAACCAAAAGTGCAGGTATTGGATAACTGGGGTTGGTGTACTGGGGATTGTGAGACACAGTACCATGATTATGAGAAGGGGTGTTATAATAAAGAAGGCTTTGGACTTGGTGGTAATGATAAAAAATGTGATGCTACTGAGTTAGATACGCCTTGGGTGGAATATAAGGGGGAGATAATTGTTTTACCAATCTAATAGGACATAAGAGGTAGGACATGGGATGTAAAAATAATATAGAAAATAAAATCCTGTACCAAAATGGTACAGGATTTTATTTGTGGCTAAGAAAACAAATAAATTATTAACTTGGCCGCGTGCCCCCTTACTTCGAGTGAAGGGGGGGCACGTGAATGTCAGAAGGGGCGATCTCAGCCGTTGAGGTCAGTTGGCGGGCCAGCAGTGGGAATCACCGCCGCTGTAGAAGATGTTGCCGTTGTCCTCGAAGGTGAGAGCGTCTGTGTAGTCCCAGAGTGCGGAGCCACACTTCATCGCACAGGCACCTTCTTCGACGTACACCTCGAGGAGGCAGTACTCAGCCGTGAGACTGCACTCCATGGGATCACCCTCGCGGTCCAGGTAGTCGGCGCACGGGTCGTCCACCGGATCAGGAGCACACGAGTACTCGTCCAGGCAGCCGTAGGGGCAAGGTACTGCGACTTCGTCGTAGTAGCAGTGTCCCTCTTCGCAGACCCCCATGCTCGAGGTGAGCAACTCGTTGCCTTCACAGGCGTCGGAGGGGGGGGCTTCACAGCTCAGGTCGCCGTCGCAGGGTTGCGGTGGCATCGGGGGGAGCAGGCAGACGTCGTCCGCAATGAACCGGGTCCTGCCAGGAGGGCAGGGAAGGAGTTGGTCGACGTTGCCGTCGAGCTTGTTGTCGATGTCGTTGTCCACGGCGTCGGGCTCGACGTTGCCGATGTCGTTGTCCACGACGTCGGGCGAAGGGTTGTCTGCGGTAGCAGAACCATCACCGCCACAAGCGGTAAGGGTAAGGGTGGTCGCCAACAGAAGGGCGACCAGGAGGGAGAACAGCGAACGGGTCGCGTACTTCATTGGGACCTCCATGGTCATCTGCGGTCTCGGAATTTGAGACCTAGTTTGAGAGCTAAGTTCCAAGGTTCAATATATCAGTCCAGGCTATAGCCATACAGCTACACCCGGGACCGATAAAATGACCTTTATATTTCCCTTGTTTGACATTCACGTTATTCTTCTCTTTTCATACACAAAAGTGCATGATGGGAGAAAGTTTTAAAGAACGGTGATAACCCACCCCTAGCCCCTCCCTTTGCGAAGGGAGGGGAATGCATCTTAGACAGATGAATTCCCTAGAAAAGTGAGTTTTATTGGGGCAAATATAGGGTACAATACGCCTAATTTACCATTTTTAATATACCATTATTGTGCGACATTGTCAATATGTGTAGTGGATAAATAGTGGAAAAAGTGTGGGTTAAAAAATACTTTGTGTGTGATATAACCCACCCCTAGCCCCTCCCTTTTCGAAAGGGAGGGGAAGTGAGTTCCCCCTCTCTCCGTAGAGAGAGGGGGTTAGGGGGAGAGTTAAAACTTCCCCCTCCGCAGAGGGGGACTGAGGGGGTTATTTCGTGATACAATAATAATATGCAAATACAAACTCCTAAACAAAGAGCTGTTGAGTCTGCTCGTTATTTAAGAAGGCGTCAGACAGGTGCTGAAGATATATTTTGGCAAAAAATAAGACGTAGACAATTTTATAATTTAAAAATATTACGTCAACATCCAATATATTATCAAGTTGGAAATAAAATGAAGTTTGTCATTGTAGATTTTTATTGTCATGAAAAGAGATTAGTTATTGAAGTAGATGGAGGTATTCATAAAAGCCAACAGGCTCATGATAAGCAAAGAAGTATAATTTTAAAAGAATTAGGTTTGAAAGTAATTAGAATACAAAACGAGGCTGTGTTTAAAAATGTAAATGGTGTGTTGAATAAGTTGGGCGAGATGATACTGTGATAACCCACCCCAACCATCCCTTTGCGAAATATATAACCCTCCCCAACCCTCCCTTTGCGAAGGGAGGGAGAATAGATGGATATTTTTTTCTTCCCCCTCCACAGAGGGGGACTGAGGGGGTTGTCTTTTTGTCCCCAATTACATATCTTTATCTACTCATGATATGTAAAATGTGGTATAATAAAATTATTAAATTAATACCTTGCAATCATGAATTTTGTAAGGAGAAAATTATCATTGTTGTCTTTGTTTATAAGACATAAATTTTTTACACAGACCAATCTAAAACGGGCTAGTATTTTTGTTTTCCTATTTTCCATATTTTCTCTATTTTTCTATGCCTTACCTGCTTTGGCACAAGACTCTGGAACTATAAGAGATGGGCTCATGGCCTGGATATCAGAAGTGTTTTTGGGTCTTGGTCAGTTTTTCATGAAGTTTACTATTTTTGCTCTTAAATTTTTTATAGAGATTGCCAAGTATAATGATTATATAGATGCCCCTACAGTAGTAGTTGGGTGGGTAATGGTTCGTGATGTAGCTAATATGTTTTTTGTGGTGGTTCTTTTGGCTATTGCTGTTGGTACAATTTTGGGCATAGAACAATATGCTTGGAACAAAACTTTGGTAAAACTTATTTTGGCTGCTGTCTTTATCAATTTTAGTAACATGATTTGTGGTTTGATAATTGATGTGGCTCATGTTTTTACTATTACTTTTGTAAGTGCGATTGCGGCCACAGCTGGTGGAAATTTACTAGCCATGTTCAAACTAGAAGAAGTTTATAAAATTGTAGTTGGAAAACCGCCAGCTGGTAGTGGTATTGGTCTAGATGTGCTTATTGGTTCGTTTGCTGCTTTCATGTTTTCTTTTATGGTTTTCCTCATGATACTTGCTTATCTGGTTATTATGCTCGTGCGAATGGTAGTATTGTGGGTGCTTATTATTTTATCTCCAATTGCTTTTATTACTTCTGTATTACCTCAGACCGAGAGCTATGGAAAAGAATGGTGGAAAGAATTTTTCAATTATGTCCTAACAGCTCCTATTATTGTATTTTTCTTGTGGTTGGCTTTTGCTACTATGGGTGCTGGTAATGTTATGAACGATCTGGGTATGTCTATGGGAGAAGATACTTTGCGAGAGGTTGCTTTTGATCAGGCCGATACTGCACCACAGTCCCTGTCTGTTTCAGCAGTCACTACTTGGACGAATCTTGCCAGTTTGCTTATTCCTCTTTTCTTTTTGTATGTTGGTATGGACAGAGTACAAAAGCTCGGTGTTGCTGGTAGTGGATTATTAAACAAAGCTTGGGACGTCGGTAAAAAAGTTGCCATCGGTGCCTCTGGTGTTGGTTTGGCTACAAAATTAGGAAAAGGTGCCATGAGTCTTACTGGTAAGGGCATTAAAGGTGCTACAAAAGGTATTCTTTACAAGGCTCCTTTGGTTGGTGGAAAAGCGTGGGAAAGACGTGGAAAACTGGCTTGGAGAGCTGCCAAAAGATGGGGTCGTGGTATGGATGATGAACCAAAGACAAAAGTGGGGGCAGCTGTCAAAAAACTATTAAGTCCGGCACAAGCTGTATCAAAATGGTTTGCTTATCGTGGAGCCTTGCAAGAAAAAGAATTAAAAGTTTCTCAAATTGTAGATGAAGAACAGGGTAAATTAATGGGTAAACAAGTAACATCTTCAGAGCATGGTGCTAGAGCCAGAGATCTTAAAGGTAGAATTGCTGCCTACGAAGAACGTAGTCAGGAGAGAGAAAAGAAAGAATCTGACAAATCTAAGGTAGACGAACAGAGTAAGATGCGTTATCAACATCGTTATATTAGTCGTATAAATCCAGAAACTGGAAAAAGAGAACCATACAAATTGGCTGTCTGGCTTGGTCTTACTCGTGGTGAGGTTAGAAGCGAACAAGGTACAATGGCTGAAGATATTGCCAGACACAGGAAAGGCGCTGTCTATCAAGGTGATAGAAAAAAAGAAATGGATGCTGAAGCTGATAGTAAAGTAGAGCAAGAGGGACTAACAGAACTAACTAGGATAGAAGAAGCTAAAGAAAGATTGGCTGAGTCTGAAATGAGCCAACCGGAAATAGACTTGGCAGCTGAGATTAAAGCGGACGGTGTTGAGATTGCTATGGATAAGACAAACTTAGATGCGGCTGTTGAAAGACGAACTGGGGCCAGAATTAAACAGCGACGTTTTGATAAAAAGGCAGAAACGATAACGACTCAAAGAGCCAATTTAGAAGCACAGTGGGATGATTATAATAATAATCCTATTGTTGTGAGAGCTAGAGAAGAAGACGAAGATGTGTTGGCAGCTGCCACTGCTAAGGGTAATATCTTCGCTGATTTACAAAAATTAAATGCAGAAAAAAACGAACTTGATAAAAAGAAATTGGGCTTGGGTGGTCTAACTTCTGAAGAACAAACAAGATACAACGAAATTGAAGCCGAAGTGAAAGCTAAAGATTTAGAAATGAGTGCTGCTGACGAAGAGGGCGAAAAAGTTTTGGAAGCAGCTATTAAAAAACAAGAAGGGGGAGAAGATTTGATAAACCATAGAAATAAATTGAGAGATGCTGGAGAAGATGTAAATAAATTGGCTGATAAACTTACAGCTGAAAAAAATGCAGATCCTATATTAAAGCAAATATCTGCTTATGAACAGAGACAGCGTGAATTAATACGTGGGAAAGAAACTGCTCGTGCTAAGAAAGTTAAAGACGCCAAACTTTTGAAAAAAACTCGCGTGGATGCAACCTCTGCCGACGAGTCTTCTCTTTCTCAGAGTCGTACGAAATTATTAGAAGAAGGGGAAGCATCTTTGCACAAACAACTTATTGCTAGAGGTTTGTCTGAAGAAGATTCTACTGCTTTGGTTGCAGAAGTTAAAGCTGGTTTGATAAAGGATGGTATTTTGACAGATGAAATGATGGGTGGAAAGCCTGTTTATCAAGGTGCAAGTAGCTTGGCTAGTAAACAAGCCATCCAAGAAAGATCTACAGAGCGTGCTACTGGAAAAGTAGAAGAACAAAAAGCTCAAATGAAACATAAGGCTCTTGGTTTGGCAGCTGTTGGTGAGATGTTTGATGCCACTCTTGCAAGTCGATTTGGAAAAACTGCTGCCGAAGCCTTTGCTGATAGAATTGAACAAGATAAATTATCCCTTATTACCGCTAAGGGTGTAAAAGAACTGCAAACTGCTCTTAAAAATGCTGTGAAGGATGGTGTGAAGGTTCAAGATGTAAAATTGGAGAACACTGCTGCTCAGGCAGCCCAAGCTCAGTATCTATCTCAATATTTTAAAGATCTAACAGACCTAGAACAAAAAAGAGCCACAGATGAAGTGGATGGAAAATTTTCCGAAGAACGCTTGGGTTTTTCTACTCCAGCTACCGCTTACAAGTCTTTGGTAAAGCGTCGTATGGATGAAACTTTCCAAGGTGTAGAAAGAGAACAGGCCATGACTATGGCCATGGGTTCTTTGGGGCAATTGTTTAAAGCTAGAGCAAATGGAGAGACTTTGTCTAGTGACCAGACAGCCCAAATGATGGCCAATACTCAATATTTGGTAACACAGGCTTGGCACGATGACTTACTTGCTCTTTTGGTAAATAAAATGAGAGATCTGGACACTGGTAAACTTAAAGATCCAAAAGAGATAGAAGAGGTTGAAAACTTAAAAAATATATTTGTACATCAATTGGGATGGGGTCAAATTAAAGATGGTAAAGTTAATCTTGTAAATCGTTCTGGGGCAGACAGGGCAAATGATTTGCAACGTTTACAAGCATCTGCTGGTGATGTTGATACTGTGTTATCCGAAAATGCCGTGCTTAAGAGTATGAAGCATAGTACACAATTTGGTGATAAAGAAAGGGGATATTCAGCTTCGGTAGATCATATTGCAGATCAAATGAAAGCAGCAAACATTGTTGATAGTAATGGGAATATTGGTGTTGATGACGCAAGATTAAGAGCATTTGGTCAAACTATAGGTGTCACTGGTAAAACTGCAATAAACGAACTAAAATCTTTTGCTAAGAGTGTGATACAAACTTCTATGACTGCGGGTGAAGACAAGACTGCTATTCCAGCTAGTCAGCAGTTCAAAAATACTATGGGTCAATATCAAGAGGCCTTGGAGATAGTATCAGATTTTAAACGCCTGTCTATGGCTGTTGGTCATATCGATGATGCTGGACATAGCTTTTATGATTCTGATGAAAAAATGTTTAGAGGTCAGCTACACAGAGATGCTACCAAATTCATGCTTGGTGATTGGAATAAATTGGATTCTAGAAAGAGAGCTGCAACATTAAAGACACATAGTATTACCCAAATGGATGAGGATAATGGTACTGCCAGTCATTGGGATAGAGATGCTTACGAAGTTACTTTTGCTGGTTTTACCACAGAGCGCTTGGTAGAACAATTGGAAGATCGCAATCAACGTCATCTTAGTTTTCGTTCTGCTACAGAAAAAATTAGAAAAAACGAAGAAGATGGTAGTTATATAATTGCTGATGCAGAGTCTGACTTGGTAACAAAAGTTAAGCTGAAAGGTCAAGGGATCGATCCTAAAACAGCTACCAAAGAGCAAATAGTAGCAGCTCAAGTGGCGGCTATAAAAGATATTGCTAGAAGTTCGGCTATTGGTCTAAAACACGAATCGGCTGTATTAGTTTCTATTTTGGGTAAAATGACAGGTCAAAAGTGGGATGAGTCTGTTAATAAGGGTGAGCTTAATTTGGATGTCGGTAAAGGAACGAAATATGCTGCGAAAATAAGGAGTGTTCAAGATTATGTAACGTGGGTAAATTTTGTAAGAGGTGATAAGGATGAATACGACGGTGATAGTAAAAATACAGCTTATTTTCCAGAAGAGGACGATAGAGAATTTTTTGAATTGACTGTCAATGATATTTCTTCTAAGACAGAACGACATGGTAAAAAGACATTAGAAGTTCGTGATGGTAAATTAGTTAGTATTGCTGCCCCTACTCCCACATCAGGCCCAACAGCCTCTAGGGGATCCAGAAAAGGTCCAGGAAAAGGTCCTAAAAAAGGCAAAAAACGAAGATAAAAATAGATTTATTTATGGAAAACAAAAATAAAATTTGGCAAGATAGATTTTCTGTTTTAAAACAAAATGTAGTTTTGGTTGATAAAATTTTTGGTAGAGAAATTTTGGACAGAAATGTTTGGAAGTGGCTTGGCTTTATGGCCGAAGAAATGGAAGAATATCTATCCAAAGATGATACGGGTTTTGATTTAGATGTTGATTTCAGATTGGCAGTATATGGTCAAGTTGATTTTGCTCTGTTAGAGAAAATAAATAATAGTTTAGGCTTATTAAGTAGTGCAGTTGATAGCGTTCCATCTGTAGAAAATTCACCTGTTTACGATTTGTCTGTGATAGAGAGATTGCTAAGTCAGCTAGATATTGCCAATGAGACAAGAGAATTATTTTTGGACGATATAGAATCAGCAGACAGTATTTCTCTACAAGGCATCAAAGATATTTTGGATAAGTTGGCTGTAGATTATGTAGAATTTGGACATCACTTTTCTTTTGTGGCAGCGACCTTGCTTTATTATATGCCAGAAGATCAGTTCAATAATCCGGATGATTTTGAAAGAATAACAAAAGGTTTGGCTGTGCAACCTCAATTGGATAATCTAGAATGGCACAAAGTATTTCGTTATATGGGTCAAGGATTTTTTTCTCGTGATGGTTATGTAAAAAATTGGTCAGTAAATTTTCTTACTACCACCAATATTACCAAAGATGCCTGGGAAAATTTTGTTGATAAATTATTATTTATAATAATGCTTTATGCCAGCATGGGGGAGCTAAAAGATTTGTCTAATGAGAATAAAATTTTATTGTTAGATAGATATATATGGTGGGCATTACTTTTGGGCATACCAGTAGAGCGTTTACTAGAAGAATCTTTGGCAGAACAGCCTCTTTTCCTAGATTATGTTTCGTTGTGTGGTGAAATATCACAAACTCTTTCCAAGAGTAACCAGATAATGAATTTTACAGGTGAGACTAAGGTAATATTGAACCAATTTGTAAATAATTTTATTGCCAGAAGTCGAGGCAAAGAATTGGATGGGTATCAGCAGGTATCTTATGTGGAGGATTTTGTAAAAGATAATCAGTATTTTCGCTCTTATCAAAATATCTTAATTCGTTTGTTGCGTATTTATCTACATCTAAGAGAAATGGATTTTGTAGATTATAAAGGTATTTTTTCGGACGAAGGCGCTATAAATCCAAAGTACGATTGGCCTAGTATATTACATAACGATATCAATGATAGCTTTCTAGAAGAACTAAGACGATATTTTGTAATGTTGCGTCGGCCTGCCAGATTAAAAGTGGAATTAATTATTAATTTCATGAAAATAAATTGGCAAGAGGATCCATTTTTGGGCAGGGTATTAATTTTGGACGAGTTATACCAAGATGTTTTTCCAGATTTTGGTTCTTTGGTTTATTTTGATGAAGACAATGATAAATGGGAGTTTGACAGAGAGATGCCAAGTATATGGATGACCTTACCAGATGGCATGGAGATAGTTTCTGCCGCAGATTTATCAGAAGAAGAATTAGATACTTTTAATAAGTCTAGTGATTCCATTTTATGATTGCACAGCCAATGGTGTTAGTAAAGAAAAAAGATGGAAGCCAGGTCCGTATGACCCTGGCTGAATTTCGTGAACATAAAAAAGGTCTAGATACAAAAGTAGAAGAAAAAAAAGAAGATGTCGAAGAAATTTTAGTTAAGGCACCGTTGGAAAAAGACGTAGCTGTACAGCCTGAAGTTAGAAAAGAGGTCGTTGTTGAAAAAGTTGTCAATGAAGAGCCTGTAGTAGCTACAAAAACTGTACTTCCCAAAATATCAGAACACCATGAATTGGCAGTTAGTACTCCAGTCCTAGATATTTTTGTGGATGAGGCAATGGCAAAACAGGAAGCAGAAGTAAAGAAACAGAGCGTGAGTAGATGGACAATAGATGACAGCAGGTCTCCCTTAGAAGAATCTCATGACGACATAAGGAGGATGCCAGGTGGACAATCTTTACCAGATCAAAAACATGATGACTTTAGTAGGGTAATAAAAAGTTTATCTTTTAAGGTTGCTGATGATTTGCAGGGTAGAACACGTTCTTTGGTACTGTCTCGTATAAAAGAAATAAGAACAGATGAGCAAGTGATAGAATATGCTACTAAAAAAGCTGAACAAGGTGGTTTGGGTTTGGATCAAAAACAGGCTAGTGAATTATTGAGGGTTATTTTAAATAAGACAAAAATAGAACCGGCTCAAAGTCAAAAAGTAGTAAGTAATAATCCTGTTGATTTGAAGATGGCTACAATTATCAATAAAGATCAACCACAGAATTTTCCTGTAAATATA
>FLOH01000629.1_pt1 | contig 69002 bp, 69 predicted proteins | sample 756751 | NCBI WGS metagenome assembly FLOH01 (sample SAMEA4026879, study PRJEB14308) | marine metagenome | biome: coastal water; material: water | depth 74 m
GGCAAAGGTCGGCCGTAACCCCAACAAGCCGGAGGCAGAAGTGCAGATCCCGGCCCGCGCGATCGTGAAGTTCAAGCCCGGCAAGATTATGCGCCAGCGGGTTCTTCTGAAGACCGAAGAACTCCTTAAGCAGGCAGGACTGTAGGCACCTAGGCGCGGCAGTCGGGCTCGGCCTTTGCAAAAAAATGGCGGTGGTTTAATCCACCGCCATGCTTTCACCTTCCTGACTTTTCCGCGGCTGCAGAGGCGTTAAGTTGTTGAGACTGCAACGACTTACGCCGGGCACGCCGGCCAGCGCGCGTTCAAGTCGCTGGAGGCCAAATTGACTTACGAAAAGTCCGTAAGGAGTTTTTGTAAGTCTTTGGGATCGCAGCGACTTGCGCGCGCTGGTTGAGCTGGACGGCGTAAGTCGTTGAGACTGCAACAACTTAACGCCTCTGAAAGAGCGTTGCTCTTAGCCTAACTACCCACCGACGAAACATCGGCGTATTGAATGACTGAAAGCCCATATATAATTTCCGAGCGCGACGCGGGCGTCAAGCCCCGGGCAAACGGAGACCTTCCAATTGCCGGGTATTGACCATTTTTACGAAAGCGCAGTAACCGGCCAAACGGGCTTCTTCCGAGCCCAAGCGCCCCGTCTTTTGATGGTGCAACATCGCGCGAATGCGACGCATGGTCGCGCGAGGCACACGCGGAACCTCCCCGCCAACGATCAAACCCGTCACGCGTTGCGTGGCCGGCGCGCGCATCACGCGGGTCTTCTTTGTATTCAACTCGAATTTGCAGTCTGCCACGATCTCCGCAACGGCCCGAAGCAACACATTGACCTTGGCCTTGGGATCACCGGACGAAAACGTCAGGTCGTCCGCATATCGCGAATACTTGAAGCCCAGATTTCTCGACAATCCGAGCAAGCGAAGATCAAGGCGCCGCGCTGCCATGTTCGCCAACTGCGGGGAGGTGGGCGCGCCTTGGGGCAACGCCCGCTCGCCTTCCGAAGGTAACTCCTCCTCTGCTTCACCGCTTTCGGCGTCGACTTTCAACCAAGTCGTCGTCAGCAGTGCCAGTTGCGTGCTCAATGCGCCGTCAATTTTCAATCCTCGAAAGACCGCTTCTACTTTGTGGAAAGTTACCGACGGGAAAAAATCTTTCAGATCCATCTTGATCACAACCGCCTTGCCGCAATGGGGCTTGGCGTGATCGACGATGGAAAGCCCGGCGCGGAAAGCCGAGACACATTCGTCATGGACCGGGGCCGGGTCGAGCAGACGTGTTTTGATCCGCTGTTGCACGAAGGCAAGGGCACGACAGGGCGCGTGAATGAAGCGCACGCCACCGCCCTTCTTGGGCAGCGGAAACGTTTTGTAAAGGGGCTTCGTTTCCCAAAATCCGTGGCGCTTGAGGCCGCACAGCCTAGCCAAAATGAAGGGTTCGATTTCCAGGATTTTCGACAGCTCGTCAAAGTTCTTGCGTCTGCGAAGAGAAAGGCTGCGACCGCCTTGGATCGCGATGAGCATGCCGCGCACGTCTTCGGTGATTTCCTCCATCTGCCCGAAAACCGCCATCGTGCCGCCGCTCAGGAGCGCCTGTGCTGCCGGTTTGGAAACCGACTTCAAACCCCGCAGGAAAATCGTTCCTTGGTGACGAGACAACTTGGTGGCCACTGGGGCCGACAACTTCCCGAGCCCGTCGAGATAAAGCTGGCCATGGTGGCCGGCCAGAGCGCCCGCCACTTTCGAAGACAGCGAGGACAGCCCGGACAATCCCAAAGGGCCTGTTTTCTGGCCCAGGAACTTGGCGTTCTCCTCGGAGAGCGTCTTCAGGCCGTTGAGCCATAGTCCGGCACGCACAAATTGGAGCCCGCCGGCCGAAGCCAAATCCTCCAGAAAATCCAAACGCAGGGAGCGCGTGTACGCCTTGCGGAACACCTGACGCTGCGCCTCCTCCTCCAATGCGCCCACCATGGCCAGAGCCAACGATACTTGCGCTTCATCTTGGCTCAGGAGAAGGCCGATGATTTTGCCGTATTTTGATTCCGCTTCCGTCGCTGAGGGGTCCATAACGTCGCCGCAAGCTTAAGATGCCCTCTGCAGTTTCCGAGATTTTTTGCGGTTATGCCAAGGTTGCCCCGGTTGGAGCGATTGCACACTGATTGTGGCACTCCCAACGGCCTGCATGGGTAAGCTTTCGGTATAGGTTCGGCGGCCACTCGGTATTAGCGGCCAAAGGGGAGCCAGCCTTTGCAATAACACGCCACGCTTCTGCTTCACTCAGTTCCATTACCGCCAAGGGCTCTGGCCTTCTCAACCAGCGTGAGAAATTCGGCGCAGCACCAGACCACTTCACAGGTCTCCATCTGCATGGATTAGCTCCCATGTGTTATCAGCTTTGGAGTGAGCAACGTAAGTCGCCCAGGCCCCAGGTTCACGGAACTCTGCGAGAACAAAACGTTCGTTAGCGGACTTTATGAGCCATACTTTGGTCGATTTGTCAGAGATTAAGCCGTCAAACGCTTCGTCTTTAGCCAACTCGCTTATGCAATTGTCAGGTAGACTATCCAATGCTATTTGGTCGCAAGTAAAATCCTTGTCGGGAAAAAGGGCGGACACTTCGTCGGGAATATACGGTTTGCTGTTTCTTTTGCTCATAACACTTGGATGTTAATAATCAGAGGTTATTGATTCTGCAGATCTTGCAACATGAGACTGCAAAGACTTACGATCGATGTCTGTATCATAGAACCCGATGGCGAAACGCCAACGTTTGCATTACTAAAAGCGTTTTTAAGTTGTTGCGAACCGATCGAATAGTCAAGTCTCTGCTTCACCAAAATCCACAAGCTCTTCACCCTACGAATAAACTTGTTCCTCGCCGGGGAATAACTCTATTAACAGCAAATGAACGTAGGTGACTTAAAGAAGGCTTTGGCTGACGTTCCCGATAGCGTCGAGGTCTCCATTTCTGTCGAATGCTATGTGCCACATAATCGGAGTTCACTGCCGACAGTGCTGTGCCAACTTGGCCAGGAAAACAAACCCGCTTTGCGCGCCGATTATCTGAGCGATCAAAATGCCGGCGGCCATGGAGATATCTTCAAGATTAGCTGTTAATCATCGCCCAGCCAATCTTCAGATTGTGAATCAGCCGCGAGCACCGGCACAATTAGTGGGACTCCCGTTTTTTTGGGGGGGGGGCGGCCTCAGCAATAAAACGCCGCGTCTCGGCTTCACTCAATTCCATTGCTGCCAAGGGCTTTGGCCTTCTCGATCAGCGTGAGGAATTCGGCGCGGTAGCTGCCTGGATCGTTGCCGAGCGCGCCTCGGGCGATGTCTTGGATTTCCGGCCACGTGAATTTTCCAGCTTCAGCTGAGCCGCGCAGCTTCATGCCGAAGGCGGCGACGGCAGAGGCAAAGCGGAAATCTTCCGAGGCAGCATCGAAGGCCGGGATGTCATCAGCCGTTAGCGGGATCTCGATGAGTTTGCTCTTGTCCCCGTCCGGGGCCTTGTAGCGCAGCTTGACGGTGAGCAACTCGTTCGACACCGATGCCGAGCCCTCTTCCGGACGCTGGTATTTGAGCGGGTCGACCGAGGGCGAACCCGGGACGGCTTGGCCGACCGGAATGATTTCGTAGAGCGCGGTCACGGTATGGCCCGCGCCGATTTCTCCGGCGTCTTTCTTGTCGTCGTTGAAATCCTCCTTGGCCAGCAGGCGGTTCTCGTAACCGATGAGACGATACCCGGCAACCCGGGCCGGATTGAATTCGACCTGGATCTTCACGTCTTTGGCGATGGTGAAGAGTGTCGATCCCATCTGCTCGACCAGAACTTTGCGTCCTTCGCTGATCGAGTCGATGTAGGCGTAGTTGCCATTCCCCTTGTTTGCCAACAGCTCCATCGTGCTGTCGTTCAAATTGCCGGTCCCGAAGCCGAGTACGGAAAGAAAGACACCGGACTCCCGCTCTTTCTCGATCAGTTTCTGCAACTCGCTCTCATTGGTCACCCCGACGTTGAAGTCGCCGTCGGTGCAAAGGATTACGCGGTTGTTGCCGTCCTCGCGAAACTGCTCCCGTGCCGTTTCGTAGGCCAAGCGGATTCCTCCCGAACCATGCGTCGATCCGCCCGCGCGGAGATTACTGATCGCCTCCAAGATCTCCCGCTTCTTGGCACCCTCCGTGGGCGCGAGCACCAAACCGGAAGACCCGGCGTAGGTGACGATGGCCACGCGGTCCTCGTCGGAGAGATTTTCGACCAAGGCGGAGAGGCTGCGTTGCAAGAGGGGCAGCTTATTCGACTCGTCCATCGAACCCGACACATCGATGAGAAAAACCAAGTTGGCCGGCCCGCGCTCCTCGGCCGGGACTTCGCGCCCCTTCAGCCCGATGCGCACCAGTTCGCGCTCGGGATTCCATGGGGCGCGGCTGACCTCCAAGTTCACCGAGAAGGGATCGTCTCCCGTCGGCTGTAAGTAGTTGTAGCGAAAATAATTGATGAGTTCTTCGGTGCGAATGGCTCCGACCGGCGGACGGATCTCGTCATTGAGGAAGCGGCGAACATTGGAGTAGCTGGCCGTATCGACATCGATCGAGAATGTGGAGAGCGGGTTGTCTTTGACCGTGACGAATTCGTTCTCGCGCACGGCGGCATAAGCCTCGGTGTTGAATTCGCTGGGAATGGACACCATCTGAGCCAGCTCGGTATTCAATTCCATGAGGGCCGCCTCATCCTGCGGGGCAACAGCCTTCCTTCGCAGTGCCAGCCCTTGGGGCTTCATGGCGGGCGTAGGCGACGGAGGCGCCGTTTGAATCAGTGCAATCCTTTCTGTTTGCGTACGCACTGCAACCAACTCAGAGGGATCCGGCATGGCGAGCGCCGCAATCATGGGCTGTGCGGGCACCGACTGCGATGCTTGGGCTGTTGCCTTGGAAGGTTCTCTTGCAGTTTGCGGTGCTGCAACATGAGAGGCTGCCGCGCGAGGCATTTCCTGGGCGGAGGGTTCGGCAGCCATCCTAGCCACGCGTGCCGACATCGACCACGGGTTGCTCATCATGGTTGTCATCTGGACAAACCCGGCAAATACGGCCAGACACGCGGCAACTCCGACCGTCGTCCAGAAAACCACCTTGAGCGAATTTTTGGCGACGGTGCGGGATCTTGTCGTGGCAGCGCACTTGGCAAGCAGACGCGCTCTTTCGTCGGCAGTGAAAAGATCTGTCGGCTTTGCCGACGATGCCAACTGCTTGGCTAGGCCGGACATCGATTCCACCTCGCGGTGAAGACGGTCCGATGCCGCCAGTTCCACTTCAAAAGCTTCACGCTCCCGGCCTTCAAGCTCGCCGGTGGCGTATGCGGTGATGCGAGGATCCTGTTTCATGCTGCCTCCGTGGTTTCAATGGTCCACCGTGCCCGCAGGGTCTGCATGGCCTCGTGCAGCTGCACGCCGATGGTGGACACGCTGGTTTTAAGGGTCTCGGCCATTTCCTTGTAGCTGAGGCCTGCTTCAAATTTCAGTTTCACAATCTCCCGCTGTTGCAAGGGCAAGCCCGCGACCAAATCCCAAATGCGCCTTCCTTCCTCAGACACCATGGCGCGTTCGTCGGGCGCCGGATCATCGCTGGCCCGCTCGTGATCCTCGACGGGGTCGGTGCTGAACTTCACGATCTTGCGAACGTGATCCAGCGCGCAGTTGCGACAGACCACAAACAGCCAAGGTCTCAGCCGTGGTTGTAAAACGTTGAGGTTCTGACTGCTCAGACGCAGGAAGGTCTCCTGAACGGCATCTTTGGCCGATTCCAGTTCCCCGGTAATTTCCCGCGCATAACTGATGAGCAGCGACTCATAGTCGTCCAAAGCCTGCGTGATGATCTGTTCGGGGGTCATGCGCCTTTCTGAATCAACGCACGAGCCGGTGATTTATTAGGACGAAAGTCAGCTTAAAGAAGCGTGAACGAACGAGACACCAGGACTTCCCCCTCCTTGCGGACCTGCATCGTCCACGAACCGGGAAGAACCTCATAATCCTCTTCGAGCGAATAAATGAGGAAGTCCTCGGCCTTGCCGTCGTTGAAGCAAACCTTCATCGAAATGGTCGATGTCGTACGCTCTTGGCCATCCGGGCCTTTGATCGGCGGATGGACGATGAACATCTCGAAGCCATCGACGCCACAACGGTTCTCGCCTGGAGAATGCAGCACGTAGCGGAAGCCGAAGTTCAGTCCTTTGTTCGCGGCAAACACGGATCCGCTCTGCAGCAGTTCCGCCTCGTCCACCTTGTTGGTTTTTCCCGTGGCGGCATCCGGTGCATCGTGAGCGCGCGAATTCCCGATCATGCGGAAAGACCCTTCCTCGACCAATTCCGCGGCCATCCCGGCGCCGCGGCGGAAAATGGCTTTTCCCCATCCGTCACCGAACTTCAACAGATACACTCCGGAGCTGCCATCGGTGAATTCGATGGCCATGACCATGTTGTCGCCGAGTTTCGGACGGGAACCCAGTTCGAAGTTGGACACCGTCTTGCCGCCCAACTCGGTGCGATTGTCGAGGAGGAGGAAAAGTTCGTTGCGCTCCATGTGCATGGCGAAGAGACCCCGGTAGGAACCGGCTTCCGCGATAAAAATCACCCACGGTGCACAGTTCGCCGCCCACTTGTCGAAGCGGGTGAAATTTCCGTCGAACAACTCCGGAATCCGCGTGTTCGTGTCGGCCACTAGCCGCGGTTGGCCATCGCGCCCGACAAAATAGAGGCCGCTGTGGTCGCGCGTCCAAGAAGGTACCAGCACAGTGCCGTCGTGCGGAATGGCGTTCTGCAGTTCGCCGAAGGTCGCGCCCGGCGGCCCGCCGGGCAGCGGAGCCAGTGTGTCGAGGATCTTCTCGGGTTCCCCCTCCTCGCGGATGTTCTGACGGAAAACTCCGCCCAAGGCCTGTTCGTTTCCGCCGGTGAATTGCAGCAGTTCGCGCGCACCCACCGCAAAACCGCGAAAAACGGACACCCCGTCCTCCGCCTCCTGCTGGAATCCGAAACTTCCGAAAAGCTTTCCCTCGCTTCCCGGAATCGTCGTCGTGGTGTCGACCAGTTTGCGCGGCACGCGCGGGAATGCGGCAAGGTCCACCGCGTAAACCGCCCCGCTCTCCCCAGCGCCCTCCGCATAAAAAGTCACGGTATTGCCGGAAAATCCGGGATAACCGATGTTGCCCAAGCCGCCCGCTTCCCCTGTCTGCGCAAGCAGGAGCAAACGGCCATCCTCCCACATCCCCACCCCGGCGCTGCCGTCGTCCGCTCCACAGCGGAACACGGACCGGCCCCCATCGACCCGCAATCCCGACACACCGGTCAGCCGCAATCCCGTGCCGAAAAAATAATCGCCGACCTCGGTCAACTTGCTCACTTCGCCATTCCTAGCGATGCAGAAAATTCCTTCGCGCCCCAAGCCCTCGCTTCCCTCGTCGTTGGCAATGAAGACCACCGACCCATCATCCTGCAAAAACGGATAGCGGAGGTTGTCGAAGAAGGTGGGAATGGCCAGCGGGACAAACGCCCCCGATTCCGCGATCTGCTCGGCATCGAGAATCTGCGCCGGTTCCCAGACCACTTGCTCCCCGGCCCGCGCGGGCATGGAGAGCAGAAGGATAAAAAATAAGGCGCGGCGGATCACGGGAACAAAGCCAACTCCGCGATCCATGCCTGACACCGGGTGGCGAAGCAATTCATTTCTGCGACGCGATGATCTCATGACTACTCGTGATGCAATCCGCCCCATCGCGGCAATTCTTCATCCCAAATAAGGGGCTTCATCCGCACCGCAGGCGACGTGAGCGAAAAATTGGTGTCGGCACGCATCTCCCAAGCGGCCCGCCCGCTTTCGCTCATCCGTATAGTGCGACCTGCCCCAGACGAAGAATCGATCCCACGGACCTGCGATGAGACGGTCGACTCCGCGGAATCCGGACCGACCGGGGTCGACAAATTTCCATCCCCGGAAACTTCCGCCCCATCCGCCGCCGCCACCGCAGGCCCTTGCGCGGTCTTCCCCCCGGAAACCCACAGGAGCACCACGATGGAAGCGGCGGCGGCCAACGCGACCGGCACGGCGAAGCGGACAACTTTTCGGCGCCGTTGAAATATTTTTTGGTTTTGCGCAATTTCGCGCAGAAGCTTTTCCCGCGCCTGCGGTTCGAGGCCTTCGCCGGGTTGCGTCATCACCTGACCCAAGGCCGCGACCACTTCGGTCGCCTGCTGCAAGTCGGTCTGCGTCCGCGTGTCGGCCGCCAGATCAAATTCGAATTTTTCGCGCTCGTCGCCTCGCATTTCATTCAAGGCATAAGCGGTAATACGTGGGTCGTTCATGTCGGTAGGATCTCGGTGTTTTCATGCGTCCATTGGCGGCGAAGAGTCTTGATCGCCTCGTGAAGCTGCACGCCGACCGTCGAAACGCTCGTCTTCAAGGCCTCGGCCATTTCTTTGTAGCTGAGGTCCGCTTCGAATTTCAGTTTGATCAGCTCACGTTGCTGGCGCGGCAGTCCGGACACGAGTCCGCGCAGACGGATTGCGTCCTCCTCGGCGATCGCCCGGACATCCGGCGGCATCTCTTCGCTGGTCTGGGCGGCCTCCTCGACCGGTTCGGTGGAGAAACGCACGACTTTGCGGCGGTGATCGAGAGCGCAGTTGCGGCAGACCAGGAAAAGCCAAGGCCGCAGCCGGGGTTCGAGAGAAACGACGTCCTGACGACTGAGCCGCAAAAATGTCTCCTGCACCGCATCGCGCGCCGAGTCGAGATCGCCGGTGATCTCGCGAGCATAGCTGACAAGCATCCGCTCGTATCGGTCAAGTGCTCCAACGATGATTTGCTCCGGGGACATGGGCTGTAACAAGTCAACGCGGAGTCGCCCGGTTTCTTAAGAAAAATGATCGGCCTATTCCACGAGCCCCCCGATCTTCTCCTCCACCGCCGCCCGCCACTCCGCCGACCCGAGATCCGGCCCATGCCCGTCCGCATCGACAATCCCCAACTTTCGCGGCAGCGCCCGCGCCCACTCCTCCGATCCCACATCTGGCCCATGCCCCTCGGTATCCGCCACCGGAAATTTCTTCTCCACCCCGCGCGCCCATTGGTCCCATTCGTCAGATTTCCTCTCCGTCTCATCGATACGCTCCCCACAACCCGCCGTAGCCAGGGCCAAAAACATCACGACCGGCTTCATTTCCGCGCCAGCTTGCCCTCTCCTCCCCCCACTTTGCGAATCCACACCGCCAAGAGTCCCACGTCGGCCGGCGTCACCCCACTGATCCTCGAGGCTTGGCCGAGGGTAGCCGGCCTTACCTCCGCCAGTTTCTGCCGCGACTCGTTGCGCAGCCCAGGAAGGCTCGCGTAGTCCAAATCGAGCGGCACGGACTGATCTTCCTGGCGCCGCTGACGCGCGACCGACTCCATCTCGCGGCGGATATACCCTTCGTATTTCAGGTCGGTCTCCACCTGCGACCAAATCTCCTCCGGAGCCAACCGCCGCATCTCCTCCGGTAGAAACGTAACAAAATTCTCCGGACGCCGGATCCACTGTGCCAGCGTAATATCATCATAGCGAACAACTTGTGACTTTTGTTTCAACTCCTCGATGGCCACCGCTTTCGCCGCCGTCTTAGCGGCCCGCTCGGACGAAATCAGCCCGGCTCCCCTCGCCTTCTCCGCGAGACGCAGATCGGCATTGTCCTGCCGCAGGAGCAAGCGGAACTCCGCCCGGCTGGTGAACATGCGATAAGGCTCCGGTGTGCCGCGGGTCACCAAATCATCAATCAACACCCCCATGTAGCCCTCCGAACGTTCCACGTGGAACGCGGGCTTGGCGTCCAACTTGAGCGCCGCATTGGCCCCCGCGACCAAGCCCTGGGCTGCCGCCTCCTCATACCCGGAGGTCCCATTAATTTGCCCGGCGAAATACAAACCCTCGACCAACTTTGTCTCGAGCGTCGGATGCAATTGCGTCGGCGGACAGTAATCATACTCCACCGCATACCCGGCCCGTAAAATGTGGGCCGCCTCCAGTCCCGGCACCGACCGGATAAAGGCCAACTGCACCTCAAAGGGCAAACTGGTCGAGACTCCGTTCACGTAATATTCCCCGGTTTGACGCCCCTCCGGCTCGAGAAAAATCTGATGCCGGTCCCGGTCGGCAAAGCGCACCACTTTGTCCTCGATCGACGGACAATACCGCGGCCCAACCCCCTCGATAATTCCCGCGTACATCGGAGACTTGTCGAGGTTAGCCCGGATCAGGTCATGGGTCTGCGCATTGGTGTAAGTTATCCAGCAAGGCATTTGTTCCACGTGGAACTGGCCGTCCGCCCACCGGTTGAGGGTAAATGGAGTTCTCCCGTTCTCACCGTGAGGTCCTGGCCCACTCTCGGCCGTCCAATCTTCGGGGCAAAAACTGAACATCGGGGCAGGGGAGTCACCATCCTGACGCTGACATTTGCCAAAATCAATCGACCGCCCAAGCAGCCGGCAAGGCGTCCCCGTCTTAAACCGTTCCACCACCAAGCCCAAATCCCGCAAAGAATCGCTCAAAGTTGAGACCGCATCGCCCATCCGTCCGCCCACCGTGCTCTGCAGCCCGACATGCATCAGTCCGCGCATAAACGTCCCCGTGGTGACCACGACAGACCGCGCCCGATAACGCAGCCCAAGGTTGGTCTCCACCCCGACGACCCGCTCCTTCTCGACCAAGATCCGCACCGCATTCCCTTGGAGCAAATGGAGGCGAGGGGAGTGCTCCAACACCCACTTCAGCCGGAATTGATAGGCCTTCTTGTCGCACTGGGCCCGCGGCGCCTGCACGCTCGGACCTTTCCGGGCATTCAGCATGCGGAACTGGATCCCGGTGGCGTCCGTATTCGAGCCCATCACCCCTCCCAAGGCATCAATCTCCCGCACCATGTGCCCCTTGGCCAAGCCGCCGATGGCCGGGTTGCAAGACATTTGCCCGATGGTGTCCAAGTTCTGGGTCAAAATCCCGGTGTGCGCCCCCAACCGAGTGGCGGCCAAACCCGCCTCCACCCCCGCATGCCCGGCCCCCAAGACCAAAACGTCAAATGTCTCCGGGTACTCGTACATGCTGTTCATGTTCCACGTGGAACGTTAGGGACGATCCAAAATGCCCGCCGTGGGGCGGGGGAGTAGTTGCGCGAGATGGAACGTTTCGCTCTGACCTCGAAAATTGGCCAGCACCACTTTCAGGTCGGGATTGAACTCGGCCAAGACCTGCCGACAAGCCCCGCAGGGCGAAGCTGGAACCTCGGTGTCCGCCACAATGACAATCTTCTCGAAATCCCGACACCCCGCGGCCACGGCGGCAAAGACCGCATTGCGCTCCGCACAAATGGTTAGCCCAAAGCTGATATTCTCCACATTGCACCCGGCAAAAATCCCGCCATCCCTCCCGACCAAGACCGCGCCCACCAGAAATTTGGAGTAAGGCGCGTAAGCCCGGCCAGCTACCTCCATCGCTTGTGCAACTAATTGCTGGTCAGTATTTTGCATATAAAATATTGTCGATTAAAGACTTAACTCAGGCCCAGAACATTTTTCATTCTAATTCCAACCCGAACGGCAAGCAAGGATGCCGAAGAATGTCATAGCAGCCCCGCTATGATGTGAAATTTCAAATCTCCAATCCCGATCTCCTCCCGTTTCGGCTTTCAACTTGAGTCTCCTTCTTCTCTTTTTCTCTTCATTTCCGTTTGCCAAAAGCCGTAAAATTTTCCACTATCTTCACCCGTCGCGAAAGCACCATCCGGCCTCCGCATCCGCGGTCCGACCGCCACCCGTTACCAACCGAAGCCGACACCCACACGTGAGCGTTACCCGAGCCGAAAAGCCCAAAAAAACCGGTCGCAACCCGGTCGACTACGCCAAAGCCCCGATCAACGCCGATCTGACCAAGGAGCAAAAGCTCGGCTTCCTTGCCGATATGCTCCGCATCCGCCGCTTCGAACAGGCCTCCCTCAAACTCTATCAGCAGGGGAAAATGGGCGGGTTTCTTCATCTTTACATCGGGCAGGAATCCGTGGCCGTCGGCACCCTCGCCCTCATGGGTGATCACGATCACGCCATCACCGCTTACCGTGACCACGGCCACGCCCTCGTGGTCGGCATGTCAATGAACGAATGCATGGCCGAACTCCTCGGCAAAGCCACCGGATGCTCCAAAGGGAAGGGGGGCTCGATGCACTTCTTCGCGCCGGACAAAAATTTCTGGGGCGGCCACGGGATCGTCGCCGGACAAACCCCTCTCGGCTTGGGCATCGCCTACGCCCTCAAATACAAAGACCTCAAAGGCTGTTGCCTCACCTACATCGGCGACGGTGCGGTCAACCAAGGCGTCTACCACGAGTCCCTCAACCTCGCTTCGCTCTGGGATATCCCGGTGGTCTACATCATCGAAAACAACCAGTATTCGATGGGCACCAGTCTGGCCCGTTCCTCCGCGATCAAATCCTGCCTGGCCGAACGCGCCGAGGGCTACAAGATCGATTGGGACATCGTCAATGGTGAGGACCTCTATGAAGTCCGGGCCAAAACTTGGGATGCCATCGAACGCGCCCATGAAAAATGCCGACCCACGGTCCTCGAGATCGACACCTATCGCTACTACGGGCACTCAGTAGCAGATGCTAACGCGAAGAAATACCGCAAACCGGAAGAGATCGAGTTCTACAAGCAGAACCACGACCCCATCACGCTGTGGGAAAACCGCCTGAAAGAGGAGGGGATCCTCGACGAAGCCGAGTTGAAAAAAGTCGACGAAGCGGCAAAGAAGGAAGCCGCGGCCGCCGTGCAATTCGCCGAAGACAGCCCGTTTCCCGAACCGGAAGACATCTTCAGCGACATTTATTATGAAGTCGATATGGGTACCGAGTCCGGCCAAACCGGCCGTCATTTCTTCAATGACTGAGTCACTCCCACCTCTTCCTTCATCCTTCTCACTTCTTACTTTTCTCCGCCGTGCCCGTCATCACTTACCGCCAAGCCCTCAACGATGCCCTCGCCGAGGAACTCGAGCGCGATGAAAACGTCGTCGTCATGGGCGAGGAAGTCGCCGAATACAACGGCGCTTACAAAATCACCGAGGGCCTCTGGAAGCGTTTCGGCGACAAGCGTGTTGTTGATACTCCGATCAGCGAAGCTGGCTTCATCGGGCTCGGGGTGGGGGCCGCCATGATGGGCCTGCGTCCGGTGATGGAACTTATGTTCTGGAGTTTCGCCTACGTGGCCTACGACCAAATCATCAACAACGCCGGTTGCGTCCGCTACATGTCCGGCGGACTGATCAACTGCCCGCTGGTCATCCGTGGACCGGCCAACGGCGGCACCAATGTCGGCGCCACCCATTCGCACACCCCGGAAAACTTTCTGGCCAACACCCCGGGCCTCAAAGTTGTTTCACCCGCCACGCCTTATGACGCCAAGGGCCTGATGAAAGCGGCCATCCGCGACAACGACCCGGTCTGCGTCATGGAAAATACCCTCCTCTACGGCGATCAGGGCGAAGTCCCCGAGGGCGAATATATCATTCCCATCGGGGTGGCCGATATCAAACGCGAGGGCACCGATGTTTCCCTCATCGCCCACGGCCGCGCCGTGCTCACCGCCCTGGCCGCTGCTCACCGCCTGCACGAGGAATTCAACATCTCGGCCGAAGTTGTCGACCTCCGCAGCATCCGTCCGTTGGACGAAGAAACCGTCCTCAACAGCGTGCGCAAAACCCACCGCGCCGTTCTGGTCGACGAAAACAAACCCTTCTGCGGTGTCTCCGCGCAAATTGCCAGTATGATCCAGGAACACGTCTTCGACGACCTCGACGCCCCCGTCCAGCGTGTCTGCTCCCTCGACGCCCCCGCCATCTACAGCCCCCCGCTCGAAGCGCTGCAACTCCCCACCGCCGACCGCATCATCCAAAAAGTCCTCGCCATCTCCTAACCGCGGCTCACGGGTCGCCCGCCCACGCCGACTTTCCACTCGTCACTCGACACTTTTCACTTTCTTCCCATGCCCATCGTGACCATGCCCAAACTCAGCGATACCATGGTCGAGGGCACCCTGGTCAAATGGGTCAAAACCAAAGGTGACAAGGTCGAAGTCGGCGACATTCTCGCTGAGGTCGAAACCGACAAAGCAACCATGGAAATGGAGGCCTTCGACGAGGGAACTTTGAGCGAAGTTTACGTCGCGGAGGGCGGCATCATCAAAGTCGGTGACAAAATTGCACTCATCCTCGCCGACGGCGAGACGGCTGAGACCGCGCCCGTAACGCAAGCCACTCCGACTGCGGAAAAGCCGAAAACTCCTGCGCCCGCAGCCATAACTCCCCTTGCCCCCGCACCCCGGGCCGCTGCCCCGGCTAACCCCGGACGAACCAAAGCCTCTCCTCTCGCCCGCAAAGTCGCCGCCGCCCGCGGGGTCCATCTTTCCTCACTCGCCGGCACCGGCCCCGGAGGACGCATCGTCAAAAAAGACGTCGAAAATGCTCCAGCCGGTGGGGGTGGGGGATTTGCCTCTCCGGCCACACCGGCCATTCGTGCCGCCCACGGCATCGCCGGGGAAGAAAAAATCATCGCCCTGACCGGCATGCGCAAGACCATCGCCGAGCGCCTCCTCGCCAGCAAAACACAAATCCCGCATTTTTATCTTAGCGTGACTATGGACGGCGGACCGCTCATGGCCTTGCGCAAGGAACTCAATGCCATGGCGGAGAAGGACGGCGGACAAAAACTCACGGTCAACGACTTCATTCTTCTGGCCGCCGCCCGCGCCGCAGCCGAAGTGCCGAAAATCAATGCGGCTTACGATGGCGATGCCATCATCGAATACGCCGAAGTGAATCTCGCGGTGGCTGTGGCGATCGAAGACGGGCTGATTACTCCGGTGATCAAAAAAGCCAACACCCTCACTCTGCGTGAAATCAGCGCGCAAATGAAAGAGCTCGCGGCCAAAGCCCGCGGCAAGAAACTCAAGCCCGAGGAATACCAGGGAGGAACAATCACGCTCTCCAGCCTCGGTGGCTTCGGCATCGACAGCTTCCTGCCCATCATCAACCCGCCGCAATCCTTCATCCTCGGCATCGGGGCGATCATCAAAAAGCCGGTAGTCAACGAGCAGGATCAAATCGTGGTCGGTCACCGCCTCGTCATCTCCGGCAGCGGCGATCACCGCGTGGTCGACGGCGCCGTTGCAGCGGAATACATGAATGCCCTCCGCCGCCTCGTCGAAAAACCCGCGCTCCTTCTGCTCTGAGGTTTGGCATCCGTTTCAGTTCTGTCCTTCCGGCTGAAAACTGAATACTGCCAATTGTGCTTTTAGCCCTTAACAAACCCTACGGCGTCCTCTCGCAATTCACGCCGGACCATCCGGAACAACGCACCCTGTCCGAATTCGGGTTGCCGGTAAATGTCTACCCGCTCGGACGCCTCGACCGCGACAGTGAAGGACTTCTTCTCCTCTCCGACCAAGCCGGACTTAACACCAAACTCCTCGACCCGAAAAATGCCCACCCCCGCACATACCGGGCACAAGTGGAAGGGCTGGTGACGGAGGACGCGTTGCAAAAGCTGCGCCGCGGTATCGTCCTCGACGGAACCATGACCCGGCCCGGCGAAGTGGCACACATCCAGCCCGACCTTGCTCCGCGCGATCCGCCCATCCGCCACCGTCTGAACGTCCCAACCAGCTGGATTGAACTCACCCTGCGCGAAGGCCGCAACCGCCAAGTCCGCAAAATGACTGCCGCCGCCGGCTTCCCGACCCTCCGACTCCTCCGCGTGGCCATCGGCCATTTCCATCTCCCCCCAAACCTCGCCGCCGGTCAGTGGCGCGAACTCACGGAGAACGAGCGCCATTCCGTCTTTGCCCGATGAGATCGGCAGCCAACGGCGACCGACCGCAGGAACTGATGGACGACCACGTTCGCTTCCTTGTGGCCGAAGGCCTCGTCACTCCGCCGAGGCGCAAACCGACAGCACGAGCCGTGCTTGATTTACCGCTGCCCGAGTGCAGTGCACCCCTGACCGAAGCGATCCTCGAAGAACGACGCGAAGGACGATGATATTTGGGGATGGTTCAGCTGTGGTGCCTCTTCTCGTCAACGAGGAAACCTCCGGTCTGCGCCAGAAACAATATAGCATTGATCCCCGGGTGATTGTCTGCTTCGGGACCCCTCCGTTTCCTTCGTTACCTTCTGTTCAAATCTTCCGCTGGCACTCCGCACACCAGGCCGTGGTCCGACCGCCAATCGTCGCCCGCTCAAGCGTGGCTCCATCCCGCGGGCACTTCCCGCCGCGCCGCCAACGGTATCGGAAAAGCCAGGAGGCCGGGGGACGTCCATATTTTGGGCCGATAATTTTCAGCGCATCGCGGCAAAGCTGCTTCGTATTCCGGAAGAAAATTTCTGCTTCTTCCTCGCTCAACGTTCCCGCCCTGCGGCCGGGATGGAAACGGCAACGCCAGAGAATTTCATCCGCCATCCAATTGCCCACCCCCGGAAACCGCTCTTGCTGGAGCAACACCGCCTTGAGCGGACTTCCCTTGCGCCGCCGCAAATAAGCACTCACCAGCTTAAAGGTGAAGGATCGCGAGACGACCTCCGGTGGCAGCGTCACCCACCAGTCAGGTTCCTCGCACGGATCGAATTTGAGAGCCCCGAACATCCGCGCATCGCGGAAAACAAGGGAACGCTTGGTCTGCCGGATGACCAGATGGTCATGACGCCCGGGCTCATGGTCTTTGCTTTTGACCAGAAGTTTGCCCGTCATCCCGAGATGCAGTCCGAGGCTCGCCTTCTCGAACACGAAACGCATTTGCTTCCCCTTGGTCTCGATGCCGGTGAGTTTTTTCCCCTCCAGCCCACGGCGAATTTCCGCTGGCACCGCCGTCCGGTAAATCCGGGCCCGCTCCCGGCACATCACTTCAGTGACACGGTCCCCGAGCCCGGGTGCCCACTTCTTGGAATAAAAAGCCACCTCGGCGAGTTCCGGCATCCGGGAATCCTAACGCCTTTGCTCAATGCTGAAAACTGAACACTGCAAACTTTTACCGAGCATTCCTTCTTGAGTCCTCATCCCGAAAACAGGCATCCTCCACGTTCCTATGGCTTATGATCTCATTGTGGTAGGCGGCGGACCCGCCGGGTATGTCGGCGCGATCCGCGCCGCGCAACTCGGCAAAAAAGTGGCCTGCGTCGAATTGGAACGCGTCGGCGGCACTTGCCTCAACTGGGGTTGTATCCCGACCAAATCGCTCCTCCGCAACGCGGAGCTTTACCAAATGATGTCCAAGCATGCCGCCGAATTTGGCATGACCTTCGAAAAGCTTTCCTTCGACTGGCCCAAAGTGATCAGCCGCAGCCGTGGCGTGGTCGACAAACTGGCCGGGGGTATCGAGATGCTCCTTAAAAAGAACAAGGTCGATTACCTCCGCGGCACCGCCGCCATTCCCAAAGCCGGGGTGGTCGAAGTCACCGACCCCGATGGCAAGAAGGTCACGCAGACCGCATCAAAAATCCTCGTCACCACCGGCGTGGTCTCCCGCGAAATGCCCGGCTTCCCCTTCAACGGCAAGAGCGTCATCGGCAGCAAACAGGCCATGGTCCTGCCCGAGCAACCGAAAAAAATCATCATCATTGGTGCCGGTGCCATCGGGATCGAGTTCGCCTACTTTTTCAACGCCTTCGGCACCAAGGTCACCGTTGTTGAAATGCTGCCCAACATTCTTCCGGTCGAAGACACTGAGGTTTCCGTGGCCCTGGAAAAGTCCCTGACCAAACAAGGCATTCGCTTCCTCACCGGCACCAAAGTCGACCAAGCCGAGGTGACCGACAAAGGGGTCAAGCTCACGGTCAGCGGCAGAACCAACGAAACACTCGAAGCTCCCATTGCTCTCGTGGCCATCGGGGTGGCATCGCTCCTGCCCGAAGGATTAAAGGTCAAACTTGACCCGAAGGGCTGGATCCATACCAACGACCGCTATGAGACCTCAATGCGTGGTGTCTTCGCGGCCGGCGATATCATCGGGCCGCCTTGGCTCGCCCACGTGGCCAGTTTCGAGGCGATCCAAGCGGTCGAAGGCATGTTCGCCGGAAAATCCCCGCGCAAGGTGGATGTCTTCCCGGGTTGCACCTACTGCGAACCGCAAGTGGCCAGCGTCGGTCTGACCGAACGGGCGGCGAAAGACAAAGGCCTCAAATACAAAGTCGGCAAATTTCCTTTCATGGCCAGCGGCAAAGCGCTGGCGGTGGGCGAAAGCGAAGGCTTCGTCAAAATTATTTTCGGCGAACCGCACGGTGAGATCCTCGGTGCCCACATTCTTGGTGCCCACGCCACCGAGATGATCGCCGAGCTCGGCCTGGCCATCGAGATGGAAGCGACTCACGAGGAACTTATCTCGACGATCCACGCGCACCCCACGCTGAGCGAGTCGATTCACGAAGCGGCCGAACAGTCACGCGGTCACGCCATCCACATCTGAACATCGCCCGAAGGGCCGAGACGGGCTGCTTTTCAGGCTGTGGCGAAAGGTGGGACCCGCCGTGCCTCAGCTAAAAGAGGCGGCCCGGTTTCTCCCTCCACACGGCTAAAAGCCCTGCATCCGTTCTTGATTAAAAATAAGTCCGGACCTTGCCCCACGTCTCTGACGGATCCGGCGCGCTAAGACAAAGCAAAGCGAACACCCCAACGCGGCACTGGAAGAACACGCCGCGGCGGAAAGAACAAGGTAAGTAAGCCGGCCTTGGTCCTGCATGGGGAGCATCACAGCGACCAACAAAATAGAGGTCCCCAAACCGCACGCTGCGGCCAGCCAAGTCGATTTTTTCCACACATTCTTCCATATGGCTCTAGGGTCGCATCCATAATGGGCCAGCAAACTGGTCATAAGTCCCACACTTAAGCCGGTCAAAATGCTGACGGTAAACAAATAAAAGGTGAAGTGGTTGCTCTGCCAGAGGGTCAGAGTGGCCGAGATATCTGCGAAGATAGATTTTACCGTAGAATCCAAAAAAAGCTCACTGGTTGGAGAGTTGGTTTTGACCTCCGCAATGTGGTCGAATCCTCCCCCCACGTCCTCTACGCCGAGCGTCTGACCAGAGCCAAGAACCAGCAAAAAACAGAAAATCGAAACGATGAGGCTATGTTTCATGATGATAAAAGATGAAAACTAGGATGGTCCGCCTTCTGGGCTTTTTGGCTCACCTCTAATCTAAAGCAAGCAACAAAAATTTCCCATTGTGATCCATAGGATGGAAGCGTCACGGGACAGACGGCAGTCAAAAAGTGACAAGCGGTTGTTTATGAGATGAATGGATGGCTCCGTCCGTAGTCCTTGCTCGCCATTTTGGGGATGGATTTGAGTAAGCCCAAGATCATTCCCGCGACACCATACCACCCCGTATGGATTCGATCCGCCTTTGAACAAAACCGTTGCTGCTTTATCGGTTTGGACCGCCGACACAGTGGGCTCAGCTCATCCGTCAATTGCCGGATAATCCGTATACCCCTTAGCACCGGCCGTGTAAAATGTCGACTGGTTCGGCGCATTCAACCCCGCCCCCGTCTTGACCCGTGCCGGCAAATCCGGGTTGGCCAAAAACGGGGTCCCGAATGCCACGGCATCGAGTTTCTTCTCGGCAATGGCCTCGGCCGCTTCCTGCGGTGTGTAACCCATATTCCCCACGAGCACTCCACGATACGCCGCCCTTGCCGCGGTAATCACATCGCCACTTTGTTCACCGAAAAAGTCCGCCCGCATGACATGCCAGTAAGCCAGGCCGTATCCGCTCAGTTTCGACCCCAGCCAAGTGACCAACCCGAGGGGATCGCTATCTTTCATGCTGTTGAAGCCGTTCAGTGGCGAATTGCGCACTCCCACCCGGTCCGCTCCCCACACGCTGGCAACGGCCTCGATCACCTCGAGCAAGAGGCGTGCCCGGTTCGGCAACGAACCCCCATAGGGCCCTGTCCGTTTGTTTGCCCCGTCCCGCAGAAACTCATCGAGCAAATACCCGTTGGCCCCGTGCACTTCCACTCCATCAAAGCCCGCGGCCTTCGCATTCTGCGCCGCCATCTTAAATCCCGCGACGATCCCTGGAATTTCCTCGTCCGACAATTCACGCGGCACCACATACGGCTTCTTTCCTTCCGGTGTATGCACCACGTCATTAGTAATAGCCAGCGCGCTCGGCGCCACCGGCTGCGCCCCATTGTTAAAAAACGGATGGCACGCCCTTCCTCCATGCCAAATCTGCAAAAAAATTCGTCCACCGGCCCCGTGCACCGCGTCGGTCACCGTTTTCCAACCCGCAACCTGCGCCGCCGAGTAAATTCCCGGCTCCGCGTAAAACGCCGAATTCCCCTCCATGACCATCGTCGCCTCGGCAATGATCAATCCTGCCGTGGCCCGCTGCGCATAGTATTCCGCCATGAGTTGTCCCGGCACATGCTCCGCTTCCGCCCGGCACCGGGTGAGAGGAGCCATGAACAAACGATTCGGCACTTCCATCGCGCCGACGCGCAACGGTTCGAAGAGCGGAAACAAAGAAACCATCAGACCCGATCCTATCTCCACCCGGGCGTTGTGAAATCTCCAATTTGTGGTTTCCTCCCCCAAGCTCCCGCCGGGTGCCACTTGTTCACAACCTCTGGAGATGGGAAATTCTTAAAACCTTATAAAACTATCAATCATAAGGATGTGAACAACCCGGGCGCCTCCTGCTCCACGCCGCACCCATGCGCGTTCCACGGCGATTGATCACCGTGAACGAATGTCAGTATCCGGCGGGCAACATTCACGGAACAACGTGGAACATCGAGTTGTCCACACCATGAGCATCTTGTCCACACCCCGCTAACAAAGTTGCCGTCCCCACAAAATAACGAAAAATGTTCCGGCCCTGACCAACAAAGAGCAAATAAGAGCAAAATTCTTGCCCGCATCGATTTGCGCCATGCCCTGAAGTAATTTAGTTTCTCCACCGGATGAAATCCCGACTGTTCACCATAGTCTGTCTCCTCCTCAGCACCTTCCCTGCTTCTGCGGATCCCCTTGTCGCGCGGTTTGAATCGAACATGGGCGACCTTGACGTTTTGCTCGATCCCATCGCCGCTCCGCGGTCAGTCGACAATTTCAGCGCTTATGCCAATCGCGGCGCCTATGACGTCACCATCATCCACCGAAGCACGACCTACAATCGTCTCGATATTCAAATCGTGCAGGGCGGGGGCTTCGAACTCGTCGGAAATACCCTTCCGCCCATCCCCAGTGATCCGCCGATCCCGTTGGAAGCGGGGAGGGCTAATGCCCTCGGTACGCTCGCCATGGCCCGGACATCTGATCCTGATAGCGCCACGAGCCAATGGTTTTTTAATGTGACCGACAACCCCGGCCTTGATTTCAACTACGCTGTCTTCGGAAGCGTCTTGGGTGCAGGACAAAATGTGATTGAGGCTATTGGTGCGGTTACGGTTTACAACGCCTCGGCACAACTGGGTCCGGTTTTCGGTCAACTACCTTTGCTTTCACCCTCCCTTTCGGTCGATTACCTCGTCCTTATCAACAGGATCCGCGTGGCACGCTTCGCCATCACCAGTTTGACCCACGCTTCCGAGGCGGTGGAAATTCGCTGGACGCCACTCTCGATCAATTCCCCGGTGCGTGTGGAGCGCCGGGAAAAGCTCGGACACGGCTCTTGGTCCGTCGTCTCTTCCAACAACGCGACCGGTATTTTCCACGATACCAACGCGCCGACCGGCAGTGCTTTCTACCGCGTGGTAACCGAATAGCGGGGGCGACCCCGTCTCTTACTTCCAGGATTTGATCAAGGCTTTGGCTTTGGTCTCGTTGACATTCATGATGAGGTCGCGCCGTTTGCGCGCTTCGCGCACACTATTGGTGCGGAGAGAGAACCTCACCCGCTTGGCCGGGCCAGTCCGGCGCTCGAGGCTCAGGTGGCACCACCAGGTTCCGTTGTTGTCCCAAATGTGATGATTCGCCCCGTAGCGGCGATCCGGCAACTCAACAATTTTGTTCTTCATAGAAGGACACAAAACATGCCCGCATACCGGCAGGAAAGCAACCCCTATGACACCATCCGGCTCCTGCATCGCCGTTTGACAACCCGCCCGGACGACCTACGTTTCCCTATGATCCAAACCCTCGAGGCGGAGATCGACGAAACAGGGTCCGTGCGTTTCAACCACCCGGTCCACCTGGACCGCAAACACCGTGTGCTCGTCATGGTTATGCCAGACGAGCCGGCTGGAACCACCGAGGATACCTCGGGGGGCTGGGACCGTCCTTACGTGGAGCATCCTTACCGCGCCTTGCCCTTGGTGGACTATTCGTAAGCGTGCACCCGGCGGGGGTCGAACCCACAACCTCTGGCTTCGGAGGCCAGCGCTCTATCCAGTTGAGCTACGAGTGCTTGGTGAAGAGGCAATAAAGCGCACTCGGGGCGTGGGCTCAAGCGGGAAGGGGTCCATGAAGGATGAGTTTGAGACCCTGAGAGAAGGGGTGGATCTTGTGCGGCGGCGGACGGGCGGATAGAAAAGACGGTCATGGCGGATATTGTTTATTTCGATCTCGAGACACAACGGACGGCGAATGATGCGGGAGGCTGGGACAAAAAAGCGGCCATGGGCATGACGGTGGGTGCCACCTACAGCTCAGGCACAGGGAAATATGCGGTCTACGGGGAAGAGCGCGTGCATGAACTGGTCGGGCAATTGCAGCGAGCAGATCTTGTCGTCGGGTTCAATCTGATCAATTTCGACTACGAGGTGTTGATGGGTTACACGGTGATCGATTTGGCGCACAGCGTTCCGACCCTCGATCTGATGGTTTCGCTGGAGGAAAAAATCGGTCACCGCATCGGGTTGGATGCCGTGTCCCAGTCGACGCTGGGTTGCGGGAAGACGGCGGACGGACTCGATGCCATCAAGTGGTGGCGGCAGGGCCGCAAACTTGATGTGGCCCGCTACTGTTGCTTCGATGTCAAGGTGACGCGCTTGGTCCACGAATACGGTATGTCCCACGGCGAGGTCTTTTATCATGACCGGTTGGGACGCAAGCGTTGCGTTGCGGTGGAATGGGGTGTGCCGGTTAGGGAGCGTGTCGTGGCATGATTCAACCGCTGAAAAATACCACGTCGATTTGGTCCCTGTGCTGGGTGGATTTGTCCGAGCCGTTGCCGGTAGAGGAGGATTTTTACTTGCCGACTATTCTCCTGTTGGTTGGTCCTTCTTTTGAGCCCCTCGTCCCACCGGCTATCTTCCACGAGTTGGACCAGGTGGAAGCGGAGGAATGGGTGGCCCATCATTTCGACGACCTCGGTGTGCCGGACCAATTGTTGGTCTGGAAGGCTCCAGAGTGGGTTTCGGCGGAATGGAAATATTTCGGACGTGACTGGAAAACGAAAGTGAAACTGGTCAATCCCCCCCCGCACGAAGCCAGGCTGCAGTCCGAGTTGGCCGGCTTGCGAGGAGACAATCCCCGCGTACCCGCCCTGCCGAAGTCGGCGCTGGCCGAAGGGCTGGTCCGTAATGTGACCCGCTTGCGTTCGCCGGGTAAACGGTGTTCCACTTTGGAGAAAGCGGCCGAGATCGATCCTGCCTGCACCGCGGCGCTGGTCGAACTCGCGGAGATGGAATTTCAGGCCGGGCAATACGAGAAGAGTTTGGGCCTGTTCGCGCAGATCGAAGAAATCGAGCGCCCCTTGCTGCGGCGGCCCGGCGTCCGGTGGTGGACCGACCGGACGACACGGCCTATGTTGCGGACTCTCTTTGGCACGATGCTCTGCCAGTGGCACCTTGGTCGTGCCGCCGAGGCGGCCGAGACGGGCCAGCACTTGTTGGAAATTGATCCGGACGACCATACGGGCGCGCGGTTTTATGTCCCGCTCCTTCTTTTGTTGGCCGGAGAGAACGAGGAGGCGTCTTTGTTTTTCCGGCATTATGCCGTGCGCTATCCGGGAGATATGCCGCACGCCTGGCTGAGTTTCGCCTGGGCCCTCACCCTTTGTCTCGAAGGGGACGATCAGGGGGCACGGCAAAAATACCGCGAGGGCATCATGGCCAATATTCATATTGCGCCTCGCCTGCTCGGGGGACGGCCATCGCCGGAGGATATTTATCATCCCAGCGAGCGCGACGAGCCGCACTCGGCGGTGGAATTCTCGGGGTCGTTCGGCGGACTCTGGGATCGCGAGGCGGCGGCCCTCCGTGTGCTTCGCGAGACGCACGAGGAAATGGGCCCGGTTTTACGCGAGCTGGTTACGCGGCGGCGGGCTTTGATCGACTTGATGGACCAGCGCTACGATCCGGACTATCGGGCGAACTGGACGCGCATGGTGGAGGAGGAGGAGGCGTTCGTCAAAAAGGCCCTCGAATAGGATGGTCGGGAAAGGTTCACATCGAGGTCGAGACGGGCGGGGCGGTCGCCTCGGGAGCCGGTAGGTTCTCGAGAGCCGGGGCGGAGGTGGCCGCATTGGGCAGGGGGATCTTGGTCGGCACACGCGCCGGTTCGTCGACCGGGGTGGGAATGAGTTCGGGCAGCGGTTCAAGCGGAACATCTTCGGGCATGATGTCCAGATTGGGATCGGGCAGGGCGATATTGTTGAAGGTTTCTTCGTCGTAGTTTTGTGCCCCATGTGGAACGCGCCCGGAGACATTGTTCCGGGATCTCCCATCGGCGGCGGCCGAACGGAGTCCGCGTTTTCGAGGTGCCACGGGTGGTGCCGGCTGCAGGTCTTCATTGGCCATGTAACCGACCTGGCCGTCTTCCAACTGCACGCGGCTGTAGCCGAATTCTTTGCGCTGCAGCATGACAAGCTTACCGCTGCGCAGGCTGAGGTCGGCACCTCCGGCCTGTTGCGGGCCGAGCCGGAAAAATTGGGCGTACTCCGTGCTGACCACCATATTACCGACGAAATTGGGCGACGGCTCGAGGGGAACGGTTTCGCAGCCTGTGACGGACAGGACAAGAGCGAGGCCGGCGGCCATGACGGAAAGGCGCGTCTTTTTCGACATCGGCAGGGACCTTTAGCACAGGAGTACCCCTGCCGCGAAGGCGATTCGCGGTCCGGTCGACAAATCGTCCGTCCGCTCGTATAGAAAAGGCGATGTTCCGCAGCCCGATCCCCGCGTTATTTCTGCTACTGTTGTCGGCCCCGTGGGTCTGGGCCGATCAGGGCCTGACCGCCGAGGCTTTTGCTCTCAAAGAACAGGGGATCGGCTATGGCGGTGCGTTTGTCCCGTCCGGGGAAACATCGGCTTGGGCCATGGATTGCTCCAACACCGCCCGTTATCTGCTGCGGCGGGCGCGCGGGGTCGAACTGCCGCGCACGGCATCCGAACAATACGACTACGTGCGTTCGCGGGGAAAGTTGAAGCGGGTGGGCGGACTCTTCGGCGGCGTTCCGGACACTGAATGGTGGGCCAAGCGGTTGGAACCCGGGGATTTGCTTTTTTGGGAACACACCTATAAGCCGCAGCGCAAGCCTCCCGTTACTCACGTCATGGTCTATCTCGGACGCGGCGAACGCGGCGAATTGCTCATGGCCGGTTCGCAAAGCTCACGCGGGGTCGGGGTCTACCAATTACAACCGCGTGTCGTCTATGGCGGCCACGGGGGCTTTTTCGGACTCTTCAAAAAGAAGGGCCGGCTCGTCGCCTACGGACGGCTGCGCTAGTTTCCGGAACTCCCGGCCGGCCACTCAGAAAGTATGGATGAAGAGCCCGGAGCGAAGCTTCGGCTCGAACCATGTGCTTTTGGGAGGCATGATTTGGCCGGCGTCGGCGATGTCCATCAGTTGCCGCATGGTCACGGAGTGAAGGGAGAAAGCGACGGCCGCGCGCTTGGCGTCGACTTGCGCACGCAAATAATCCGTGCCGCGGATCCCCCCGACGAAATCGATCCTCTTGCTCGTGCGCGGGTCGTCGATGCCGAGGATGGGAGCCAGGATGGTGTCCTGCAGCAGGCTGACATCAAGGCGGGAGACCGGATCGGCACCGGCCGGAACATCAAAGGTCAAGCCGAGCCAATGGCCGCCAAGATACATCGAGACTTGACCGGGGCTGGCCGGCACCGGTCCCGCCGAGGGTGACAAGCGGCAGGCGTGACCCACCCGGACAAGGAATTCTTCGGGATGCAATCCGTTGAAGTCGGTGATCAGGCGGTTGTAAGGCAAGATTTGCAGTTGGTCCTGCGGGAACATCACGGCGGGGAACCAGTTGTAGTCTTCCTCACCAGTGTGGTGCGGATTAGCCTCACGCTTGGCCACGCCGACCCGCGCCGCGCCGGCCGAGCGGTGGTGTCCGTCGGCAATGTAGGAATGCGGCACTGAAGCGAACTCCGCGGTGACCGCCGCCGTGTCGGGCATGCGCCAGAGGGTGTGTTGCACGCCGTCGGGTGCGGTGAAATCAAAAAGCGGGAGCCTTTCCGCCGCAGCTTGCATCAGGGTGGTTATTTCCGGAGTCGGCTCGAAAGCGAGAAAGACCGGCTCGATATGGGCGGAGAGCGCCGTGTTGAGTCGTACCCGGTCATCCTCCTTGTCCGGTCGCGTCTTCTCGTGTTTCTTGATCAATCCCGCCGCGTAATCGTCGGCATGGCAGACTGCGGTGATTCCGGTCTGGGCATGGCCGTCCATAATTTGGCGGTAAAGGTAAATTTGAGGAGCGTCTTCGCGCACCAGTTCGCCATCCTTCTGCAGTTGTTCGAAATTGCGCCTCGCCTGCTCGTAGACATCTTGGCCGTAGGGGTTAATTCCTTCCGGCAAAGTGGCCTCGGACCTTACAACCCGGAGGAAACTGTGCGGTTGGGTGGCGATGATTTGGCGCGCCTCTGCCGTGTCGAGGACGTCATAAGGAGGTGAAGCCAGTTCTGCCGCCAGATCGGCTCGCGGGATGAGTCCTTGGAAAGCACGGATACGCATGTGACCGCACACCGGACCAAAAGCGGGGCATTGATGCAAACGGAATATTTTGCCCGCGACCCTCTGGCATGGCAGATTCAACCTGTGACTGGAATGATCGTGCGGACCGTAGGGTTGGTGCTTTGCGCGGCATCCTGGTGGTGGCTCGGTGCGAAGGGTCAGGAGAGTGGATCTTCTGGCGGGATACCCATGATTTTGGCCGCCCACGCGGTGCTTATCGTTGCCGCGATTTTTCTGGCCAAACCACTGGCCGGTGTCCTCGGCGATTGGGCCTCCGGGTTATTCATGCCCGGCGCCCGGCATTCATGCCCGCAACCGATGTATAGCATCCCGGAAGGGCGCATGATGGCGGAAGACTACTCCGGAGCCCTCGAGGCCTACGCAGCCCTGGCCGCCGAGCATCCGGGGGAAATTGCCCCGCATTTGCGCATGATGGAAATTTGGCTCCGCGTTTACCAAGATGCGGATTCAGCCCGGACCGTCCGGGATAATGCCCTGCTTTCGATCAAGGGGAGGCGCAACAAGGAAAGATTCCGCGCGGCGGCACAGGTTATTTTGGCCGAGGTCGGGGTGGAGACCTGACTGATTCAGGTTGGCCGAAAGGTCGGGGGATGGTTTATTGGGACCCATGCACATTCACTTGAGCCCCCGTCACCTCGTGCTCACTGGTGCGATCAATTCCTATGTGGTGAACAAGTTGGCGCATCTTGACAACCAGTCGGAACAGGTCATTGCGGCCCACATCGTCCTCATGCATGACGAGTCGAAAAAGAAGAGTAACTACGTGGTCAAAATCCACCTCGCCGTTCCCGGGCCCGACCTGCATGCCGAGGACCGTGAATCCGACCTTTATGCGGCCATCGACCTGGTCATGGATAAACTTTCCCGCCAACTCCGCAAGCGCAAGACGCGCCTGTTTTCGTCGAAAAAACACAAGACGCAATTGGCGGCCGAGCGTCGTAAGCGTGGAGCCTGAACACGGCCGTGGCCGACGCGGCATACAAGGTCAAACTCGATGTTTTCGAGGGGCCGCTCGACCTCCTGCTCTACCTCGTGCGCAAGGACGAGGTGGATATCTATGATATCGAAATCGGACGTATCACCCGGCAATATCTTGAATATCTCGGGGAAATGGAATCGGTCGATGTCGAGATCGGGGGCGAATTTATCGTCATGGCGGCCAACCTCCTTTACATCAAAAGCCGCACCCTGCTGCCGGTCGACCTGCAGGGTCCGGGCGAAGAGGAGGGCGAGGATGAGGATCCGCGCTGGGAACTGATCAGGCAGCTCATTGAATACAAAAAATTCAAGGAGGCGGCTGGTGATTTGCGTGCCCGCGAGGAATTTGCGGCCAAGCTGTTTGGTCGTACCCCCTCGGCGCCCGTGGTCGATGGAGGCGCGACCTTGCTGGCTGGCGAGGTCGGCACACTCGACCTCATCGCTGCTTTTCAGCGGGTGCTGGCGCGCCTCGAAAAACAAAAAGGTGAGGCGCGGGAAATCGAGGTCGACCGGTTCACGGTCTCGGAAAAAATCGAGTATGTTCTAAAAATCTTGCCGGAGAAGGAGGGGCTGAAATTCGAGGAACTTTTCGCCGGGCAGACCACGCGCAACGAGGTGGTGGCCACTTTTCTCGCTTTACTCGAGTTGGTGCGCCTCCGCCATGTCCATGTCGAGCAGGAGGGGCCGTTCGGGGAGATCATGCTGCGGCGGCGGGGTCTGGCCGTGGTGCCGGAGGAGGATTCGGCGGATTTGCCAGGCTTCACCGGACCGGGTGGCAACCAATGAATGCCCCGGATTTTTTCGGTGTTGATGCGCCGCGACAAATGGCAAATCCTTCCCAACCCCCTTTTATGACCCCGCTTTTCCGTGTCCTCGAAGCTCTGCTCTTTGCCTCCGACAAACCAATGAGCCCGGCGGAGTGTGTCAAGCATCTGAAGGGAGCAGCGGACGCCGCACCGGAGAATACCGAAGCCGTGGGTCTGGCCAAGTGCCGGCCGGATGAAGTGGCTTCCGCTTTGGTTGGGTTGGCTTCGGCTTACGAAGAGGAGCAGCGCGGGTTCCGCCTCATCGAGAGTGGTGCCGGTTGGAAGGTGGTCACCGCGCCCGACGCCGCACCTTGGGTCCGGCAGCTTTTCCCGGAGAACCGTCCGTCCCGCCTGAGTCCTTCAGCACTCGAAACCCTTGCCATTGTCGCCTACCGGCAACCCATCATGAGGGCGGACCTTGAGGCGGTGCGCGGGGTGAACGTGGATGGAGTGATGCAGACCTTGCTTGAGCGAGGAGTCATCCGTATTGCCGGGCGCGCCGATGTTCCGGGGCGCCCTTTGCTCTATGGCACGACGGAGTTTTTTCTCGAGCATTTTGCCTTGCGCTCGCTCGAAGAATTGCCCAACTGTGCGGAATTGCGCCGGGTCGAACTTCCGGTCGCTGTCCGGCCCGAGGACCAACCGGTTCTCCCCTTGGATCAAGTCCCCGGGAGTAATGCCACGGAGGCTGTTTCCCCTTTCGAAACCGCACCGGCCGAGGAGGCCTTATGACATTGGAGCAATTGCGAGCCGCCATCGACGGCGTCGACGACCGCATTATCGGGCTTTTGGGCGAACGGGCTTCTTTGGTCGAGGAGGTCGGCCGGGTCAAAGAAAAGAGCGGCGACTCCTACTATGCCCCGGAGCGCGAGGAGAACCTTTTGCGCCGCTTGGTCGCAACCAACACGAGCCGTCTGCCGGAAGCGGGTTTGCGCGCCATTTACCGCGAAATCCTTTCCTCTATGCGGGCACTCGAGCAAACAATCAAAGTGGCTTACCTCGGACCGCGGACGACGTTCAGTCACCAGGCGGCAGCTCGCCACTTTGGCAGTGCGGTCGAATTATGTCCTGAGCGCACTATCGGGGAGGTTTTCGAAGCAGTGGAACGCGGACGGGCCCACTATGGCGTGGTGCCGATCGAAAATTCCCAGGAGGGTTCGGTCAATGCCACCCTCGACCGTTTCATCGAGAGCGATGCCCGGATTTGCGCCCAGGTTTTTCTGCCGGTTGAACTGAACTTGCTCGGGAACGGACCCTTGGCCAAGGTGCGCAAGGTCTATTCTCATCCTCAGCCGTTCGGCCAATGCCGGCGCTGGTTGGCGGAATATTTGCCGGCGGCCGAATGTGTCGAGGTCTCCAGCACGGCGCGAGCCGCGGAGCTGGCGGCAACCGAGGAAGGCGCGGCGGCGCTGGCCAGTGGTATGGCGGGTGAAGAATTCAATTTGCCCGTGCTTGCCCCTTCAATTCAGGATGCCTCCAGCAATGTGACGCGGTTTTTTGTCATCGGACGAAAATCAGCACCTCCCTCGGGCCGCGACAAAACCTCGGTTATGTTTGCGCTGAGGGATCAACCCGGAGCACTGGCCAAAGCTCTCGCGCCGTTCGAGAAAGCGGGTATCAGCCTGACCCGCATCGAGAGCCGTCCCTCCAAGCGTCAGGCCTGGGAATATTACTTTTTTGTCGATCTGGCCGGCCACGCCGGTGGAGCCGAACTGGCCGCGGCCCTGGTGGAGCTTTCTCGGGTTTGTGCTTTCACGCGGATCCTCGGCAGCTACCCCGATACACCGGCATCCTGAGATGCATTGCACCGCGATTCCGGAACTGGTATACTAAAGGGTCAGCCGTGAAGACCGAAAAAGACCTCCCCCTCGCCAAGCGAAACGCCTACCTCAAGGCTTTGAGTGCCTTGGAGCTTGGCAACCACGGATTGGTTTTGTCGATGCTCGGACCCTTGGTGGCTGATGAACCGGAATTTCTGGCCGGACGCAAACTGTTGCGCGAGGCGCAGGTCATGCGATCGAAAGGGAAGTCCAGTTTCCTCGGGCTTTCCGGCGGCGGGCTTTCGCTGGGGCGCGGCAAAGTGAAAAAACTGATCGAATCCGGCGACTTCCGGGCGGCCCTCGCCGAGGCGGAGAAGGGGTTGGAATCCGATCCGATGGGGTCCCAACCCAACCGCGAGTTGCACGATGCGGCCGAAGCGGCGGCGGCGGCCGCCCGCGTGGAAATGGCCTCGCGGCAGGCCGAATTCGACACCTCGCCCGAGGAGGGCAAGGAAAATGCCGCCCGCCACTTGGACACCACCCGGGAAAGGGTCCGGGTGTTCGAGACCATTGCCCGTTTTGCCCTCGAGACCATCGCTCTGGATCCGAAAAATACCAAGGTGCGGCACGACCTCGGTGACTATCTCATGCGCATTGAGGACTACGACGAAGCATCGAAAGCGTATGATGAAATCCTGCGCCGCAACCCCATGGATCTCGATGCGCGGGACAAAGCGAAAGAGGCCGCGGCCCGGCGCTCCATGCAGCGCGGTAAACTAGGCACCTCCACTTTTGCCGAGTTGGTCAAACAACGCCAGCAGGGCGGGGCGGAGGAAAAAGTTGTCACTGTGGGTGAATCCGCCGAGGACCTGGCCCGCCTGATTTACGAGGCACACGAAGCCGGCAATCCCGACCGCGAGGCTGCGCGCAAGCTCGCCGATATTCATTACGCCGAGGAAGACTACGACCAAGCGCTGGAGTATTACCGTTACCTTTCCGCTTTGGCCAATGACACGGATCCCGGCTTGCTTCGCAAGATCAGCGACACCGAGGTGCGCAAGATTTCCAACGCGATTGCGGTCAAAGACAAAGAGTTGGCCGTGATGGCCCCGGACAGCCCGGAAGCCGGGGCTCTGCGCGCGGAACTCGATGAACTGCGGCGCGGCAAGGCCGAACAAATGCTGGGCGAAGCCCGCAAGCGCGTCGAACGCAATCCGGCCGACTTGCAATACCGTTTCGAGTTGGGTGAGCAGATGGTGTTGGCCGGTCATTACAAAGAGGCCATTCCTGAATTGCAAAAAGCACGCAGCAACCCGAACACCCGCACCAAAGCGCTCAACATGCTCGGCAAGTGCTACACCGAGCGCAACATGCTCGATCTGGCGGCCAAGACCCTGACCGACGCGGCGTCCGAGATTCCCGGCATGGACGGGACCAAGAAGGACATTCTCTACAATCTTGGCCTGGTCTATGAGCGGATGGGTGATGCCGGGAAATCCCTCGATTGTATGAAGGAGATTTACGAAGTCGATTACGGCTACCTCGACGTGGCCGCGCGGGTGGAATCCTCGTATTCGGCGTGAGGTTGGCCCCATCGGGCCGTGGCTTTCCTTTGCCGCGCCGGAGCAATGTTCTCGCTGCCCCTGAGAACCTGGATGGCCGCGTGGTGTTCCCCCGCCGCTACGAAGCCGGGGGTTTCGCCACCAAGTCGTAGACTTGTGCACCGCTCACGGTGACCTCGGCAAACTCGCCGACCGGCAAAGGAGATTCGAGGAGCACACGGCAGTCGACGTCCGGGGCGTCGTGTTCACTGCGGGCGACCTGAGGCTGCTCGACGAGCACTTTGATCGTGCGTCCTTGCTGACCCGCCGCAAATTCACGGGCGATCTTTTGCTGGAGTTTCATGGCCCGGGCGTGGCGTTTGTTTTTCAGCGACCCGGGGATTTGTCCATCCATCTTGGCCGCGCGGGAACCTTCTTCCTGCGAATATTTGAACACGCCCAACCGTTCGAAGCGGACGCGGTTGATAAAATCCAGCAGGGACTCGAAATGTTCGTCGTTTTCGCCGGGGAAACCGGTGATGAAGGTGGTGCGGATGGCGAGACCGGGAATACCTTCGCGCATCCGGATGATGAGGTCCTCGATGTGTTGCCGTGAGGTTTCGCGACGCATAAGTTTGAGCATGTCCTCATGGATGTGCTGCAGCGGCATATCGACGTAGCGGGCGACTTTGCGGCTCCGGGCAATCGTGGCGATAAGTTCGTTACTCCAATGTGCGGGGTGGGTGTAAAGCAGACGAATCCAAAAATCGCCTTCGATCTGATCTAACTCCTCGAGAAGACGGCAAAGAGTCGGTCCGCGGGAAGAATCGACCGGTTGGCGGGGTCCCGCTTTCTGCTCCCAGAGATCCATCCCGAAGTAAGTGGTGTCCTGGCTGATCAGGTTGAGTTCCTTGACCCCTTGTTGGACCAGTTGGCGCGCTTCCGCCACGACCGACCCGATGGTCCGGCTGCGGTGGCGTCCGCGCATTTGCGGGATGACGCAAAAGCTGCACGGATGGTTGCAGCCTTCGGCGATCTTCAGGTAGGCCGTGTGGCGGGGGGTGAGTTGGAAGCGCGGGGTGTCGTAATCGGGAATGTAGCGTGATTTACGCGTGACCAAGTCGAGCGGACCGTCCGCTCCGGCCGCCGGCCGCTTGAGCACCTCGCGGACGATACGGGGGAAATCGGCGATTTGGTCGAGCCCGATAAAAGCATCGACTTCGGGGATTTCGTGTTTGAGTTCCTCGTGGTAGCGCTGGGCGAGGCAACCACTCACGATGATTTTTTGGGCCGGTCGGGCGGACAACCGCCTCTGGTGCATTTCGAGGATGGTGTCGATCGATTCCTCTTTGGCTTGGTCGATGAAGCCGCAGGTGTTGATCACGAGCACATCGGCTTCGTCGGGTTCGCGGGTCAGGTCGAAATGATCTTTGGCGGCCCCGCCGAGCATGATCTCGGCATCAACCAGATTTTTGGCACAGCCGAGGCTGACCATACCAATCTTGGGGCGCGCCTTTGCCGTGGCCATGCGAATAATTGTGACCCACCGGGGAACGGTCGATCAGGGCGCGGAGGATTCATCCACGGCCTGCGCCGGGGTGAGGGTCAAATAGAGGGCATTGTTCAGATCGACGCCCTCAATGGGCTGGACGGGTGGATTAGGCGCGGCAGTTTCCGTCACCATCGGTGCTGGCGAACGCTCGGGCCGGTCTTCGAAGTTGAGCCGAGAAAGCTTTGCGTTGAGCGACCAAAGGCCGGTGGTGAGGATGAGTAAGGCTGTGAGGGCCAGCACTGTGCCGGGTCCGATCACCCGCCGTTTTTTTGGCTCGGGTGCGCCGCGCGTGGCGTCGCTGTAGGCCAACTCCACGCAGCCGTCGACGGGTGACAAGGCAAAGTCTCCAGGCTGGCGAGGGCCGCGGCTTTTGACCACCGGAACCTCGAGGTATCGCGCATACATGCGCAAAGAAAGCCGGTGGTAGACTTCCGGCAAATTATCGACCGAATCATTTTCCTCAAGCTGGCGCAAAATATCGGCGCGCAAGCAGGTGTCCTTCGCCGCTTGCTCGAGGCTGATACCTTTGGCCTCTCGCGATATTTTGAGCTCTTGGCCGGGATGAGGGTTCATCGATATTTTCACTATGCATCAACCGGGCAAACTGTCCAAGTCCACGAGTATCTCGCGATCTTTGGCCCCGTCTTTCGGACCGACAATGCCGCGCTGTTCGAGAATATCAACCACGCGGGCCGCACGGGTGTAACCGAGACGGAGCCGGCGCTGGAGCATGGAGGTGGAAGCCTTGCCTTCCTGTTTGATAATGCCGAGGCACCGGGCCACCAGTTCCTCGTCCTCCTCGGTCACGTCATCGTCGCCGCCGGAGGAGGAGGTCATGGCTTCGTGGAACCCGGGATCGAAGGCCGGTTCAGCTTGCGCGCCGACATAATCGACGACGCGGTGGATTTCTTCGTCGGTAACGAGGACACCTTGGGCGCGCACGAGGGTGGAGGTGCCGGGCGGGAGGTAAAGCATATCCCCCTGACCGAGAAGCTTGTCGGCGCCGTTGGCGTCAAGGATGACGCGGCTGTCGAGTTTTGAAGCAACCTGGAAGGCGATGCGGCTCGGTATGTTCGCCTTGATCACCCCGGTGACCACGTCGGCCCGCGGGGTCTGCGTGGCGACGATCATATGGATGCCGGCGGCCCGCGCCATTTGCGTGATGCGGGCGATGGCGCTTTCGACATCGGCCGGCGCGGTCTGCATGAGATCAGCCAATTCGTCGATGATGACGACAATGAAAGGGAGCCGCTCGGGAATGACCAATTCCTCGCCTTTCTTCGGCGGCGGGATCTCGAGCACGGCGTCCTCGATACCCTCGTCCTCCGCTTCATTCTCTTCAGGCGCGGATCCAGGCGGCACTTCCTCGTCGGGCTTTTTTTCGAGCGGACGTGCATTGAATCCATGAACATTGCGCAGGCCGCACTTGGCGAAGATGCGGTAGCGGCGCTCCATCTCGTCGATGACGTAGCGCAACGCGAGGAGAACCTTTTTTGGCTCGGTCACCACATTGGCCGCGAGATGGGGGAGCTTGCCGTAATGCTGCATCTCGACGACCTTCGGATCGATCATGATGAAGCGCAGTTCCTCGGGTGAAAATTTGTAGAGCATGCTCGCGATGATCGCATTGACGCACACGCTTTTGCCGCTGCCCGTGGTGCCGGCGATGAGGAGGTGGGGCATCTGGGCGAGGTCGGCAATGATGGTGCGCCCGTAGACGTCCTTGCCGAGAGCAAGGGGGATCTTGGCCTTGCTGTTGACCCATTCGTCGCTTTCGAGGAGTTCGCGGAAGACGACTTTAATTTTTTTGCTATTGGCGATTTCGATGCCGACGGTGTCCTTGCCAGGAATGGGCGCGAGGATGTTGATTTTTTCGGCCCGGGTGGCGCGGGCGATATCTTTTTCCAGATTGGCGATGCGGTCGACGCGCACCCCGCGTGCCGGGTAAATTTCGAAGCGGGTCACGGTGGGGCCGCGGGTGATATCACCAGCACTGGCCTCGAGCCCGAATTGCTTCAGCGTGTCGAGAATGCTGCTTTGCATGGCGAGAAGTTCGGCCGGGTCCGCGGTCTGGCGGTCGCTCATGTCGGGCGAGTCGAGTAGGTCGAGCGGCGGCATCTGGTAGTTTTCGATGTGGATGTCGGGCACCGCACCGAGCGGGCCGGTTTCTTTCTTTTTCGGAGGTGCGGGAGCGGGCGGCTTTTTGACCGGGGCCGCCCCGGTATCAATGATTTTGGGCTCAGGGAAGGGAAGGGCCGGGATCGCTTCTTTCTCTTCCGCCCCCATTTCTTCGCTGTCCTCATCATTTTCGTCGGCCGCCTTCCGGCGCGTCCGTCCAAGTGTCGGACGACTCGAGCGCGGGATGTTGGCCAGGGCCTCTTCGACCGCCGTCTCCTGCTCGAGACGTTTCTTTTCCATCTTCGCCTCGCGGCGCAGGCGAAACCATTCCGGCACTGCGACCATGACCTCCCGGCAGAATTTAACCGGGTGCATGCCGGTCATGAGAATGAGGCTGACCAGATAAAAAAGGGTCAGGAGGATGGTGGCGCCGACGACTCCGAAAAGCCCGGCAAACACAGCTTTGCCGAGGGCGAGTCCGATCCAACCGCCCGGGCCGAGGATGTTGAAGTGCTCTCTCCACGATTGGAGCAGCCAGGGTTGGATGCCGGCCAGACAAGCCCCGGAAAGAATGAAGGCGGCCATCCAGCCGAGGCGTTTCTTCAAGACAAGGTTGGCCGTGAGGAATTTGGCTCCGCCGAAACCGATAAGAATGACGGCCAGCAAATAGGCGGCCGCGCCGAGCAGGAAGTAAGTGAAACCGGCAACCACTGCGCCCACCGGTCCGATGAAGTTTTCCGTCACCGCCTCGGGCGCGCCCTGTCGGCTGAAGAAGAGCCAGGACGGCACATCGGCCGGTGAATAAGAGATCAGGGCAAGAAAGAGAAGAGTGCCGGCGCCGAGCAGGATGAGCCCGAGCACCTCACTCCAGGCTTTGCTGCTGCCTTCTTCTGTTGTTTTACCGCGAGCCAAGAGCAGTTTCATAGCAGGTCGGGACCCCGGGCGACAAGGAAGGCATTTGCGCGGTGGCGGTCAGCCTGTTAGGAGAAGCGCACTTATGCAGACCGATCCCGCAGCCACCGCCATGGAGCAAGCACGCGCGACCAAAAATCCCTTGCGGAAATTGTATTATTGGACGCTTCACTGGGCCGACACCAAATACGCCCTACCCGCGCTTTGCATCCTGAGTTTCGCCGAATCATCCTTCTTTCCCATCCCTCCCGACATCCTTCTCATGGCAATGTGCTTCGCCCGTCCGAAAATGTGGGTGCTTTACTCGGCTTGGTGCACGGTGGCGTCTGTGGCCGGCGGCGTCTTTGGTTGGTTCCTCGGATGGGGATTCTGGGGAATGACGCAAAAATTTTTCTTCGCCATCGTGCCGGGTTTCACGCCGGAAATTTTCACCAAAGTGCAGCAATTGTACGCGGACAATGCGTTTCTCGCCATTCTCACCGCGGCATTCACCCCGATTCCTTACAAGGTTTTCACTGTGGCAGCCGGCGTATTTGCCATTTCGATCCCAACCCTCATCCTTGCTTCGGTCGTCGGTCGCGGAGGGCGTTTTTTTTTCGTCGGTGCGGTCATCCGATTTATTGGCCCGAAGGCAAAGCCGTTTCTTGAGAAAAACTTTGAACTCGCCACTTTGCTTCTGCTTGGACTTTTCTTCGCCGGGTTTGCCGCCATCAAATATTTGAAGCATTAACCCGGGCAAGAGGCTTCCCATTTTCCTCCCAGCGATTTCCGTTGCGGCACTTTGCCCGTATTTCGGGTCATCGCTTTTTGATCGGGGTTCTTTTTCCTATTCCTTGGATCGTAGCTTACCGGGTGCTGGCCTTCGGCTCCGGTCTGGTCACCAGTTTGAGTGGTTCATGGCTCAAGGCTTTCGGGATGGATTTCCCCGGCGCAGGCTCCATCATCACTATCCTCAGCTTTATTGGTCTAAGACTTGTGGCCGCGTATGTCTTCGGACGCCGCTTACTCGACCGCTTCAAGTTGTTCATGCTGGGTATTCCGGTTTCCGGATCGATTTACTCCGGAGCGAAACCGGTCCTGCAGACCACCCAAGGCATGGGGAGCGGACTCAAACCGAAACGCGCGGTGGTTTGGGAATACCTTGTCTCGGGCAGTTATCTTTTCCGCTACGCCACCGGGCACTTTACCGAGGCGGGGAGCGGTCGGAAAATGACCACGGTTTTCGTACCCACCGCGCCCAATGCGACCACTGGCCTGCTCTTGGCCATTCCCGTCGGAAGGGTCCGGGACTGCGACTGGAGTAGGGACAGGGCAACCAAGATGCCCGTCTCGGGCGGCTTGTTCACCCGCAGCGGCCCCTCTCTGTTCAACCGGAAGCCGTAGCGGAAAATCATAAACGGCCGTTTGAATTTTTGAACGTCCGGGCCGGTTGGTGGTCGAAGTTGGTATGAAAGTCAAAGCCTTCAACCCCTACCGCAAATTCAACCGCACACACCGTTCCCTCGGCGAACTGGTGGCCGCCGTCGGCACCGCCACCGAAGACAGCCGCGAGGCCGTGGCCACCCTCATCGATCTTTTCCAGACCGGTCGCGTCCAAGTGGGTGAGCGCGGGCATCTGAAAAGGGTCCGCGTCAGCGCCTAACTCCAACAATTTTTCATGGCAAGCAGGGTCGGGGCCGGGTGGCTTCCGGCCCTTCTTGTTTTCGTGGTTTGTCCGCGCATGGTGATGAGCTAAGTTACTTGGGTGATTGACCGATATTCCCGGCCTGAGATGCGAGCCCTCTGGTCCGACCAGCGCAAATACGAAATCTGGCTCGAGATCGAAACTCTCGCCTGCGAAGCCATGGCGCGCCTCGGACAAATCCCGCAGGAAGACGCCAAGGCCATCCGCGAAAAGGCCCAGTTTTCCATTCCGGCCATTCTTGAGATCGAAAAGCGGACCAACCACGATGTCATCGCCTTCCTTGAGAATGTGGCGGACTCGGTCGGCCCCGCCGCCCGCTGGATGCACCAGGGACTGACTTCCTCGGATATCCTCGACACCACGCTCGCCGTGCAAATGGCCGCGGCCATCGACCTTTTGGTCGGGGGCGTCGATCAAGTCCGCGCTGCGGCCGCCGAGCAGGCCTGCGCTTACAAATTGACCCCCATGATGGGACGCAGCCATGGCATCCATGCCGAACCGATCACCTTCGGGCTCAAGTTGGCTCTCATGTATGATGAATTTGGCCGTGTCCGCGAGCGCCTCATCGAAATGCGTAAGCGGGTCGCGGTGGGGAAATTGAGCGGTGCGGTCGGGACGCGGGCCCATCTGGATCCGCGCGTCGAGGATGAGGTCTGCATCCGGCTCGGACTCAAACCCGCCACCCTTTCCACCCAGATCGTGCAGCGCGACCGCCATGCCGAGTTCATCACCGTGCTCGCCTTGGCCGCCAGTTCGATCGACCGCTGGGCCACCGAGTTCCGTCACTTGCAACGCACCGAAGTCCTCGAAGTGGAGGAATTCTTCGCCCAAGGGCAAAAGGGCAGCTCAGCCATGCCGCACAAACGCAATCCGATCACCGGTGAGCGTTTGAGCGGACTGGCTCGCGTCATCCGCGGCCATGCGGTCACCGCGTTGGAAAACGTCGCGCTCTGGCACGAGCGGGACATCAGCCACAGCAGCGCCGAGCGCATCATTTTTCCCGACGCGTGCACCCTGCTCGACTACATGCTTGCGCTCACCGCCAAGCTGGTGCGCGGCTTGCAGGTTTATCCCGAGAATATGCGGGCCAACATGGACAAATCACGGGGCCTCTTTGCTAGCCAGTCCGTCCTGCTCAAACTGACCGAAAAAGGCTTCGAGCGCCAGAAAGCCTACGAAGCCGTGCAGCGTGCCGCGCTGAAGACTTGGGCCGGCGACGGGGAATTTCTGGCCAACCTCTCGGTCGACCCGGAAATCAGCGGTGTGCTGGACCAGGCTGAGTTGCTCGACGCTTGCGGCCTGGATCGACATTTCCGGCACGTGGACAAAGTTTTCCGCGATCTGGGGATCGGCTAAAAATACCCGTAATTCCACGGCTCCAATATGTTTTCCCGTCTTTCCGACAAATTGCAGGATGTCTTCAAGGACCTCCGCGGGCACGGCCGGATCAGCGAGGCGAACGTTAATGACGCCCTGCGCGAAGTGCGGCTCGCCCTGCTCGAAGCCGATGTGCATTTCAAGGTGGCCAAGGACTTCATCGCACGGGTCAAAGAAAAAGCCCTCGGCGGGGAAGTGCTGCGTAGCGTCACGCCCGGCCAGCAGATGGTCAAAATTTTCCACGACGAATTGGCCGCGCTGCTCGGGGGCGATGCCTCTCCCCTCCATCTCGGACCGCAGGCCCGCATTCTGGTGATCGGTCTGAATGGCGCCGGCAAAACAACCACCTGTGCCAAGCTTGCCGCATGGCTCAAGAAAAGCGGCCGCACACCCGTGCTCATCGCCTGCGACTTGCAACGTCCCGCCGCCGTCGACCAGCTGGCCACGTTGGCCGGACAAATCGGCGTGCCCATATATCGTCCGGAACCCGGCGAAAAAAATGTCCTGCGCGTCGTTCGGGACGGCAGGGAATGGGCCAAGTTGCAGGGGCACAATGTGGAAATTTATGACACCGCCGGCCGCCAGGATCTCGACGACGAATTGATCGGTGAGCTGCGCAAGGTGAAAGATGTGGTCCAACCGAGCGAAAGTCTCCTCGTTTGCGATGCCGCGACCGGACAGCAGGCGGTCGGCGTGGCCGAAAAATTCCACGGCGGGGTCGGGGTGACCGGCCTCATCCTGACCAAACTCGACGGTGACGCGCGAGGCGGGGCCGCCTTGTCCTTGCGCGAGGTGACCGGTCAACCGGTCAAATTCGCCGGCACCGGCGAAAAGATGGACGCCTTCGAGGTATTCCATCCGGACCGCATGGCCAGCCGCATCCTCGGGATGGGCGATGTGGTCAGCTTGGTCGAAAAAGCGGCGGAAAATTTCGAACTGGAGGATGCGGCCCGCATGGAAGCGCGGATGCGTGGCGGTAATTTCGACCTCAATGACTTTCTCGAGCAGTTCAAAATGCTTCGCAAAATGGGTCCGCTCGAGAATCTCCTTGGACTCATTCCCGGCATGGATAAGATGAAATCATCCGGCGTTGATGAGAAACAGATACGCCGGGTCGAAGCCATCGTCCTCTCCATGACGCCCGGCGAGCGGGCCCGGCCCGGTGTTCTCAACGCCCGGCGCCGTCAACGCATCGCCAAGGGCAGCGGGACGACGGTTACGGAAGTCAATAATCTCTTGCTGCGGTTCTCGGACATGAGAAAACTCATGAAAAAGCCCGGCAAACTGAAAAAAATGATGGCAAGGGCAGGCGGTATGGGCATGCTTGGACGGAACTAACCAACAAATTATGGCAACGGCAATCAGACTCCGCCGCGAAGGCACCCGCAACAGCCCCTACTACAAAGTGGTAGTGGCCGACAAGCGCTGCCCCCGCGACGGCAAATTCCTCGAAATCCTCGGCAATTACGATCCGAAGAAAACCGGAACGAACTACAAAGTTAACGTCGACCGCATCGACCACTGGGTGAAAAACGGCGCGCAGATGTCCGACACCGTGCGCAGCATCGTGAAAAAAGCGCGCGCGGCCGCCGCTCAAGCAGCCTGACCTTTCCGCCCATGGAGGAATTCCTCAACTTCGTCCTGCGCCGCCTCGCTGGCCATCCCGACGAAGTCTTCCTCACCCATGCCGCAGTGGAGGGCAAAGACATCTACACCGTGCAAGCCCGGCAGACCGACCTTCCCCGTATCATTGGCAAGCGCGGTCAGACCATCCACGCCATCCGCAGTCTCCTCGACGCCGGTGCGGTCAAGCATGGTGGCAAGGTGCGCCTCGTGGTTCCTGATTGACCCTGTGAAGTCCTTCTCTCTTCTTCTTACCGCCCTCGCTGTGGCCGCCGTTTCCTGCCAGCGCATCCCGCCCGCGGAAAGCATTCCCGGCTACGGCGAGAAAAAAGCGGCCGAAGAAAAAGCTGAAAGCAAGCCCTTCGGCGCCACGGAAAATCCGCCGCAATTTTTTCCGTCGCCAGGTCGAGAATAACTTTCCCGGGGCACCGTCGCGGGATTTTGCTCCAAGCAAGGGCGAGAGGTCGGTGCGGCATACCCCGCTGCAACTTTCCCTTTCCCTTGATCGTGGCCTGCGGCTACGGGGTGGCCTTTTACTTTCTCTCGCTCACTTTATAGATCGGGCTGGGGCAACGACTCGACACTCCGGCGATCGGTGGGATGGCTTTGATCATTGCCGGCGTTGTGGTCGTCAACCTGTTTCCGAAAAGCCTGTCGCACTGAAGTATTTGCGGTTTTATTTTTTCGCTTCGTTGTATTTTCCGGCGACATACTCCCAGTCGACCACCTCCCACCACGCGTCGATATACTCTCCGCGGCGGTTCTGGTTTTTCAGATAGTAGGCGTGTTCCCAGACGTCGAGACCAAGGAGGGGTTTGCCGCCATTCATCAGCGGGCTGTCTTGGTTGGGTGATGTTTCGATGACCATCTCGCCGTCCGGGGTGATGGTCAACCAGGCCCAGCCGCTGCCAAAAACCCTCATCGCCGCGGCGGTGAATTCCTTTTTAAATTTCGCAAAGCTGCCGAAGGTTTCGTTGATCGCTCCGGCCAATTCGCCGTTCGGTTCGCCGCCCCCCCCCGGTTTCATCATCAACCAGAACAGCGAATGGTTGGCATGGCCGCCGGCGTTGTTGCGCAGTGTGGTGCGGACCTCCTCCGGAACCTCGTCGAGGTGGGCGACCAACTCCCACACGGTCAACTTGGACAGGTCGGGGTGACCGGCCAGCGCCTTATTGGCGTTGTTCACGTAGGCCGCATGGTGCTTGTTGTGGTGGATTTTCATCGTTTCGGCGTCGATGTGCGGCTCAAGGGCGTCGTAAGCATAGGGCAACTCCGGGAGGGTGAAGGGGCCGGTGGGAGCAGATTCGGTGGCGTGGACCCGAGAGACCAATAGAAGGACGGCCGCGGCGAGGAGCAGGGATAATTTTTTCATCACCACCATGCGATCACCGTCAGGGCACCGAGGCAAGTCGGGAGGTCTGGTTGACTTGCCCACTGCTTTCGTTACGCTGGCGCTGGGGCCCGGACCGGGCGCCTTGGTTCATGAAGCGCGTCCTTTTTATCTGCACGGGAAACGTCTGTCGCAGCCCGATGGCCGAGGGTCTTCTGCGTCACATGGCCGGCGACCGGGTCAAAGTTGCCTCAGCCGGCCTCGGTGCAGGTCATGGCCAACCGCCCAGCGCCCACGCCATCGAGGTGCTGGAACAAGAGGGCATTGATATCACCGATATCCGCAGTCAACCGGTCAGCGCCCAGTTGTTGCAGCAGGCCGATTACATTTTCGCCATGACGCGGGACCACCAGGACATGCTTTTGCTTCTTTTTCCCGAAATGGCGTCGAAAACCCGCCTCCTGCGCTTCATGGAGGCAGCCAAAGGCGAACGCGCAGACGTAACAGACCCTATCGGGGGCACACGTGCCACCTATGAGTCTTGCAAAGAAGATATTCAACACGCCATGTCCCATGTTATCCCGTTAGTGACCGGAGAGGAAACCACCATGAACACAGCTACCCAGCCCCGGATGGCCCACGAGCCTTCGGATCTTGCCGCCATTGAGGAAACCGACCCGGCTATCGCCGCCGCCATCCATGACGAGGAACGTCGTCAGTTCGAAAACATCGAACTTATTGCTTCCGAGAATTTCACCAGTCGCGCGGTGCGCGAAGCGCAGGGTTCCGCTTTGACCAACAAATACGCCGAGGGGTATCCGGGGCGTCGTTGGTATGGCGGTTGCGAGCATGTCGACGTGGTCGAGTCGCTGGCCATCGAGCGGGCCAAAGAACTTTTTCGGGCCGAGCATGCCAACGTGCAACCCCACAGCGGAAGCCAGGCAAATACCGCGGTTTATTTTTCCGCTTTGGCCGTCGGCGACCGGATTCTCACCATGGACCTTGCCCACGGCGGTCACCTCACGCACGGGCACAAAGCGAATTTTTCGGGCAAACTTTACGACATCGTCCATTATGGGGTGAGCCGCGAAACGGGGACGATCGACTATGATGCTTTGGCCAAGTTGGCCGCGGAATGCCGGCCGAAGATGATTACCGCTGGTGCATCCGCTTACCCGCGGATCATCGATTTCAAGCGCATGCGTGAAATTGCCGACGCGGTCGGTGCTCTTCTCTTCGTCGACATGGCCCACATCGCAGGACTCGTGGCGGGCGGTGCCCATCCCAGCCCCGTGCCGTATGCCGATTTCGTCACCAGCACGACACACAAGAGCCTGCGCGGACCGCGCTCGGGTGTGATTTTGTGCAAGGCGCAATATGCCAAGTCGATTGATGCCCAGGTCTTTCCCGGGGTGCAGGGCGGTCCGCTGATGCATGTTATTGCGGCCAAGGCGATCTGCTTTCATGAAGCCCTTCAACCGGCTTTCCGCGCCTACGCGGCCCAAGTTGTGGCCAACGCCAAAGCATTGGCGGCTCGTCTTTCCATGCTCGGATACACCATCGTTTCCGGCGCCACGGAGAACCATGTGCTCCTCGTCGACCTCCGGCCCGCGGGAATCAACGGCAAGGAAGCGCAGGAGACGCTCGATTTGGCCGGCATCACGGTGAACAAGAATGCCATCCCGTTCGATACCGAGCCGATCATGAAGACCGGCGGCATCCGTATCGGCACGCCGGCCATGACGACCCGTGGGATGAAGGAAGAGGAAATGATGGAAATCGCCGACTTGATTCACGCCGCTCTGCAGCAGTCGGGGAATCCGCAGGAACTCGAGAGATTGAAAGGCCGCGTCCACGCCTTCACCTCGCAGTTTTCTTTGCCGTAAAACATTACGGCCTCAAGGTCCTATTCCCTGCTAAAGCCCTGGTCTCCCGCACACCGGGGTGATGCATTTTGCGGCGCCGGGACCAGCCATTCTCCCGGGAAAGATCCATCGTCGGCCGGTATTACCGATTGCCTCAACCTACTTTTGAGACTAAGTCTCAAGTAGGAAAGTATCATGACGCGGCCAACGACATTCAGTCTCGAGCACAGCCCCCGCCGGGTGAGTAACCGGGTGGTTTCCTTGGATGACACCAGTGAATGGGCCAAGCATCTCCGACGGGTCGGTTTCCGGGAGGGTGTCGAGGTCGAGGTCCTTTCGGGCCGCGATCCTGTCATGGTCCGTTGTCAAAATAGTTGTGTCGCCTTGCGTCGTTGCATGTTGGGTTGCGTGCAGGTCTGTGCCTTGCAGGAAGCGCAACGCCGGATGTCCTCCGCCGCGCAATGAACGGTGAAATTTGTCCGCTGGCTGCCTTGCGGGCCGGCGACCGCGGCCGGGTCCAACCCGGAGGCTCCGAGCGCCCGGCGTGGCAACGCCTCCTCGCCATGGGGCTGTTGCCCGGCACGGAAGTGGCGGTCATTCAAGTGGCGCCGCTTGGCGACCCGATCGAGATCGAGTTCGGGGGTTTGCGCTTGAGTTTGCGCAAAAGCGATGCGACGGCCGTGCAAGTCCTACGGCTTGGTTGAGCAGGCGGTGTGAGCATGAGCAAAGAAACAGCCCGCCGGGTTCGTATCGCTTTGGTCGGTAATCCGAACACGGGCAAAACAACCCTTTTCAACCGCCTGACCGGTGCCCGCCAAAAAATCGGCAATTACCCGGGTGTCACGGTCGAAAAAAAATCCGGTTACTGGGAAAGCGGCGGACGCACCTTCACCCTCGTCGACCTCCCCGGCACTTACAGCCTAGCCGCATCTTCACCCGATGAACGCGTCGCGCTCGATTTCCTGGCGGGCCACCTCGACAGTGAAGAAAAACCCGATGGCGTGGTCTGCGTGGTCGATGCCTCCAATGTGGTGCGCAATCTTTTTCTTGCCTCGCAAGTGGCCGACCTCGGCCTGCCCATGGTCATCGCGCTGAACATGGCCGATGCGGCGGACCGGGCCGGGATCAGCATCGACCCCGCCCTGCTCTCGCGTCGTCTCGGGGTTCCGGTCGTGCGCATGGTTGCGACCAGGGGCGAGGGGATAGATGCGCTCGGACATGCCGTGGTGCAGGCCGTTGATCACGGCGCCCTCATGGCCCAGGTACCATGGCCGGAGGCGGTGGACCGTGCGGTAAAATACCTCGCTGCTGGACTGGAAAAAGAAGGGGCGAGTCGGCTCGCACCGGGCGAACTGCGACGCATTCTTTTCGATCCCCGCAGTGCCGTGCTGGAGCGAGCCGGTTGGCCCGCGGGCTCGGACCCCGCCCCGCTGCTTGGCGCCTCGCGCGATGTCTTGTCTGCTGCGGGATGGCACCCGCTTTCGGCTGAAGCGCTCCTCCGTTACGAGCACCTCGGTCATCTCACGTCTGCCGCAGTCAAGTTCCCGGAAAAGCGGCGGCGGTCCCTGACCGAGCGGCTCGATACCGTGCTGACCCATCGCGTCTGGGGATTGGCGGTTTTTGTCTTGATGATGTTGGTTGTTTTTCAATCGATCTACCGCTGGGCCGGACCCTTCATGGAAATGATCGAGGTGGTGATCGCACATGTCGGGCAACTAGTCGCACCGTGGTTTGCTCCGTGGCCCGCCTTGCAGAGCCTGATCGTTGACGGGGTTGTTGGCGGGGTGGGAGGGGTGATTATTTTTCTGCCGCAGATTCTCATCCTCTTTTTCTTCATCGCCCTACTCGAGGACACCGGCTACATGGCGCGGGGCGCGTTTCTCATGGATAAAATGTTCGGCTGGTGCGGCCTGAACGGAAAAAGCTTCGTTCCCATGCTCTCGAGCTATGCGTGCGCCATTCCGGGCGTTCTGGCCGCGCGCACCATCGAGGATCCGCGCGCCCGACTGACCACCATTCTGGTTTCCCCGCTGATGAGTTGCTCGGCGCGATTACCGGTCTACACGCTGATGATCGGCGCATTCATCGAGCCGTCCTTCGGCGCCGCCCTGGCGGGCGGGATGCTTTTCGCCATCCATCTCGTCGGTCTTGCTGTTGCCGTCCCGGTGGCTTGGGCGGTCAACAAATTCGTCCTGCACACCCGGCCGCAACCATTTCTGCTCGAGATGCCACCTTATCGCCTGCCGCGCTTGCGCGACATTTTCTGGCGCATGTGGGAGCGCGCGCGGGAATTTCTCGTGCGCGCCGGGACGGTGATTGTGGCCATGACCATTGTCATCTGGGCCCTGGTTTATTTCCCGCGTCCCGCCGAAGTGCGGGAAGGTGTCATGGCGGACTTGTCCGTGCTTAACGACAGCTCTGCGATCGATCGCGCCGTCGACGCCGCCTACCTTGAGCAAAGCTATTTGGCGCGGGCTGGACGCGCTCTGCAGCCGGTTTTCGATCCGGCCGGCTTCGACTGGAAAATCACGGTGGGGGTGCTTGCCAGTTTTCCCGCGCGTGAGGTCATCATCGCCACGCTGGGGACGATTTATGGAGTCGGACACGATGCCGATGAAGCATCCGGCGACTTGCGTTCGGCCTTGGCCCGCGATTTCTGGACGCACGGGCCGCGTGCCGGGCACCCTGTGTTTACCGTGCCCGTTGCCCTGGCCGTGATGGTTTTCTTTGCCCTGTGCCTGCAGTGCGGCGCGACTGTGGCGGTCATGGCCAAGGAGGCCGGCTGGCGCTGGGCACTTTTCGGCTTTGCTTACATGACTGCTCTGGCCTGGCTTGGTGCGGTCTTGACCTTCCAACTTGGCACGCTTTGGTTGGGGTGATGATCATGGTGGAGATGTTTGTCCTTGTTGCCGTGGTCGGCGGTGCCCTTTGGTATTTGGGCCGCCGTGGCTGGTTGCGCCTGCGCGGCGCACGCGGTAACTGTTGTGGAGGCTGTTCGCTCAGGCGCCCCAAGACCGGGCTGGCGGGCCGGTCGGGGTGGCCATCTCGTGGCAAGAAGATGAAGGCACCCGCCGCCCTTTTTCTCGCCGGGGTCCTCGGACTTTCGGCCGGCGTGGCGCAACTGACCCCGAAACAGCGCGCCGGCGCAGAGCGCACCGCCCCGCTCACCGTGCCCAGCCCGGCCGAATTGTTTTCCGCCATCGACAAAGCAGGCAAGCCGGACTGGATGTCATTCTACCGTGAGCCTGTGCCGACGACCTATCCGACCAGGCCGCGCACCGCGCTTAACCTCGGCGCCCTCATCACCGACGGCTATGTGGCAGTCGAGGCACAGGACGGACAGCAGGTCAAAAATACCGGCAAAGATATCGTCGCGTTGGCTGGCGCGCTCGGGGTGGGCGAGGATGTTCTGGTGCGCGGCAAGAGCATTGCAGATTTTGCCGACCAGAATGATTGGTTCGCTCTGCGCGAGGAACTTGAAGCAACCACCAATGAAATCCGGCGAGCCATGATAGCGCAACGCGATGAAGCTCTTGCTTCGCTCATCACCGCAGGGGCCTGGCTCCGCGCGCTCGAAGTGGGCAGCCGGGTCGCTGAACTTAGCGGGGAAGAAAAATCCGCCAACCTCCTGCGCCAAGCCGCACTTATCGGGTGGCTGCGCGGGGAATTGCAAGCGCTGCCGGAAAAATCACGCAGCGATCCGTCAGTCATCCAGACGGACCTGGCCTTGGCTTCACTCGAGCAAACAATGCAGGGAATGGAACCGGCGGAATTCAGTGAGAAGCGCGTCCTCGCGGTCAAAGAAACCACCGCACAATTCATCGCCGCTATGGCCGCCAAAGAACCATGAAGACCCCCATTGTCGTCGTTCTTGCCGCGCTTTGGCCCTGCCTGTCCACCGCGCAGCCCCCGGCGCCTGTTCCGTCCCCTTCCGTAGCCCTGCAGGCCCCCGCAGCCTTACGTGTCAGGTTGGCCGACCTTGGCACGGCGCTTTCCAACGAGGGCTTTAAAATGCGGGATCGTCTTTGGAGCGGCCGCATCGAGTCAGCCCAGCCACAACGGCTGGTGGTGAACCTCTTCCGGGGCAATCATTACTGGTTTTGCGCGGCCGTTGAACCAACGGACGGTAAAGCAAAGCTGACTCTTTTCGGGCCGGACGGCCGGGCTGTGGAGTGCGTGGACCATGAGGAACCGGGCCTCGCTGCTGTTGGCGTGACAGCGGAGACCACGGGCCAGTATTTTGTGCAGGTCGAAACCGCCGGGGGACCGGCCTCAGATTTTTGCCTTCTTTATCTTTATAAATAAAACCAATTGCCATGACCACCGAGACCACCGAAAAACTTCAGGGACCCGCCGTGCGGCAGTATTCCGTCTTTCTCGCCAACCGGGTTGGCGCTCTCCTCGAAGTGGTCAAAATGCTTTCCGAAGCGCGCGTCGTCGTGCTCGCCTTGAGCATTCAGGACTCCTCCGAAACCTCGATCGCACGGATTATTGTCAGCGATCCTGAATTGCTCGAAGAATTGTGCGACCGTCACGATATCGCCTACGGCGCCTGCGAGGTTGCGGTGGCCGAACTCGAGGAAGGCGCCTCCGACCTTCCCCGTCTCCTCGCCGCTCTGCTCGAGGCCGAAGTGAACATCCTCTTCAGCTACACCCTGCTGGTGCGTCCCCGCGGACGTCCCCTCGTTGCCGTGCACACCGACGATTTGGAATGCGCCAGCGCCGTGCTTGAGGGCCGGGGTTTTCGCGTGCTGCGGCAGTCGGACCTTTCGCGGTAGCCCCGCGCCCCGTTTGGCGCAACGGTCTATGGCTGCCCGGCGGGAGAGCCTTCTTCTTCGTCGTCCTGGCCCGCGCCGGCCAGCAAGGCGGGGGGTTGGGCTGTTGTCTTGGCCCCGAGCGCGCGAAGTTTTTCGGTATGGCCGATAAGGTTGCCGCGGCCGTTGCGCAATTTGTTCATCGCCTCATCGTAACTTTCCTGCGTCTGGCGGATGCGCAGACCGATATTTTCAAGGTCACGGCAGAAAGCGGCAAATTTGTCATAGAGTTTGCCGCCCTGCTCGGCGATTTGCACCGCGAAACGGCTTTGCTTGTCCTGCTGCCAGAGTTGCGCGACCAACCGCGCAGTGGCCACGACGCTCGGAGCCGTGACCAGCACGACGTTCCGCTCCAGGGCCTCGCCGATAAGATCAGGTGCGGTGTCCAGCGCGGCGTGCAGCGCGGGCTCGATCGGCACGAAAAGAAAGACAAAGTCCGGCGACTTGATTCCGGCCAGATGAGCGTAGTCTTTCGACGACAACTGCTCAATGTGCCGGCGCAGGGCATCGGCATGTTCTTTGGCTGCACCCGCCCGTTCCTCTTCGCCGGTTGCGCTGCATTGGCGTTCATAAGCGACGAGCGAGACCTTCGCGTCGATGATCAGCTGCCGGCCGCCGGGCAGGTCGAGCACCACGTCGGGCTGTAAGCGCCGGCCGCCTTCGCCGGTCGCTGACACTTGGGTGCGGAAATGCTGACCTTTGACCAATCCCGCTTTTTCGAGGACCGACTCCAGGATCATCTCGCCCCAGTTGCCCCGTGTTTTTGCTTGACCCTTCAGGGCTTGGGTGAGATTGCCCGCCTCGCGTGATACTTGTTGGTTGAGGTCGCTCAGGCGCCGCACTTCCTCGGTGAGGGCGTGACGCGCCTTGCCCTCCTCCCCATAGGCCTCGTGGACTTGGCGTTTGAATTCCTGCAAACGCTCGCCCAGCGGTCCGAGCAACTGTTCGAGCTGAACCCGGTTCTGCTCGGTGAAGCGCTTCGATTTGTCTTCCAGAATGGATGACGCAAGGATTTCAAATTCCGCCTTGAGGGCTGTGCGTGATTCTTCAAGGCCGGCCGCTTTTTGTTTTTCGGTGGCCAGCTCTCCGGTGTAATCCCGCAATTGCGAGGCCATGTTACGACGTTCTTCTTCGAGGGATTGGATTTGTCGGCCGAGCTCGGCGGCCTGCGAACGGGCTGCCCCCGCCTCCGCCCCGGCGCGCACGGCACGCAAGTGGCCGAGGAGAAAACCGATCAGGCCCCCGACAAGCAAAGCCGCCGCTGCCCACCAAAAGTGCTCGTCCATGGCCTTAATCTTTACCACGAGTCGCCCCCATGTTCCAAAGAATGCCGGTTTCAGCTATCCGGGAATCCTCACTCTGATGGTTGCTTCCCGCCGCGCTGTCCGTTATAAGCACGGGATGAGTATTTCGACCGCCACCGCCCGGGGACCAGCCTCAGCCCAGCAGAGCGCGAAGCTGATGAACGGCGCGGAGATTCTTGTCCGGTGCCTTGAACTCGAAGGGGCGGACACCATTTTTGCTTACCCGGGTGGGGCTAGCATGCCTATTCATCAAGCACTTACGCGGTCAAAACAGATCCGCACCATACTTCCGCGTCACGAGCAGGGCGGGGTCTTTGCGGCTGAAGGTTACGCCCGTGCCACGGGTAAAGTCGGCCTCTGCATGGCCACATCCGGGCCCGGCGCGACCAACCTTGTCACCGGCCTGGCCGATGCCTTCATGGATTCCGTGCCGGTCATCGCCGTGACCGGTCAGGTCCCGCAGGAAATGATCGGACGGGGCGCTTTTCAGGAAACCGACTTCTTCGGCATGACCCTGCCGATCGTCAAGCATAGCTACTTGATCTGGGATATTCGGGAGATTCCCCGCATCGTCAAAGAAGCATTCCATATCGCCACTTCCGGACGCCCCGGCCCCGTCGTCATCGATCTGCCGAAGAATATCCAGAACCAAAAAATGGAACCCGTCTTCCCCGAGACGATCACATTGCGGGGATACAACCCGGATAAGCGGGCGACCGACGAGCAACTGCTCGAAATGATCCATCTCATCAAGCAGTCGCGCGAGCCCATGATTTATTGCGGCGGCGGCATAATCACCTCAGATGCCGCGCCCGAGTTGTTTGAGTTCGTCGAGCGCGCCCAGATTCCGGTGGCCACCACGCTCATGGGCATCGGATGCTTCCCCGAAACGCATCCGCTCTCGCTCAAGTGGCTCGGCATGCACGGCACGGTTTATGCCAACAATGCCGTCAACGAAGCCGACCTTCTCCTCGCCATCGGCGTGCGCTTCGATGACCGCGTGACCGGCAAAGTGGAAAAATTCGCGGAACACGGGACGATCGTCCACGTCGACATCGACGACTCCGAACTGGATAAAAACAAGGTGGTCGCGCTGCCCATCCTCAGTGATGTCAAATACGCGCTCAAACGCCTCAACGAGCTCCTGGCCAAAGAAGGCTTCGAGCGGGTCAAAGGCCACAAATTCGATCGCTTCAAGCCGTGGTATGACAAAATCGCCGCTTGGAAAAAAGCGCAGCCCTTCCGCTACACCGACACGGACGATGCCATCCAGCCGCAGTATGTTATCGAGCAACTTTACAAACTGACCAAAGGCCAGGCCATCCTCACCACCGGGGTGGGGCAGCACCAGATGTGGGCCGCGCAGTATTACGACTTCGACAAGCCGCGCACCTTCGTCACATCGGCCGGCCTCGGCGCCATGGGTTTCGGCTATCCCGCCGCCATGGGCGTGAAAGTTGCCTGTCCTGATGTCGAGGTCATCGACATCGACGGTGACGGCTCCTTCCTCATGAACGTGCAGGAATTGGCTTGCGCCCACGTGGAAAAAATTGCGGCCAAGGCAATCATCCTTAACAACCAGCACCTCGGCATGGTGGTGCAGTGGGAAGACCGTTTTTATGAGAGCAATCGCGGACACACCTTCCTCGGAGACCCCGAGGACACTGCGCGCATCTATCCCGATTACGTGGAGATTTGCCAAGGGTTCGGTGTTCCCTGCGAACGCGTCATCCACAAGAAAGACCTCCTGCCCGCACTCCAGCGGATGCTCGATGCCAAGGGTGTCTATGTTCTCGACGTCATGACTCCGTACACCGAGCACGTCCTGCCCATGATTCCGGCCGGCATGACCTACAAGGATATCATCACGGAATAAGTTTCCCGGCCGCCTCCCCAGCGGCATTGTGCCATGCCCGAAGACGCCCCGACGCTGGATCTCAGCGCCCTCGACTTTCGTCCCTCCTGGGCCAAGGACCAGTCGTCGGCTCCGCCGCTTGAACATCGTGAGTTCCGCGAACCGCGGGAATCCCGCGGTCCGCGTCTGGACAAGCGCGGTGGCTTCAGCCGCGGAAAGCCTCCGGCCCGCGACGGCAAGGAATTCCGCGGGCCGCCGACCCGCGACAAGTTCTCCGGTCCCCACCGCGAGGAACGTCCGGCCCCCCCGCCGAATCCTTTTTCCTGGCTCCGCATCGCCTTCACCGCCACCGCCCCGGCGGTCGAAACCGTCGCCCAGCAAATCCGCCACACCGGCAAAACTTTCAGCCTCTTCGATATTTCCCGCATCCTCCTGCGCAATCCGGCTTCCTACACCATCGACCTGACCGCCGCGCCGAAACAGCCCGAAGGGCCGTTCTATGTGGTCGATGCGGACCAGAGCGTGTGGCTCAACCGTGAATCCGCTCTGCGCCATCTTCTCCGCAAGAAGCTGGAGGAACTCTACCGGGTCGAATCCATTGTCATCGAGCCGCCTAAAGGTAACTTTCCGGTTGTCGCCGTCTGTGGCATGTCCGGCGTCCTCCTTGGTCCGCCGAATCATCATGACTTCGAGCGCAAGCTCCGTGAACTTCATCGCGAACGTTTTCCTCGTCTTGATTTTGAAGCCTTCCGTTCCCGGCTGAAAATGGAGCGTGATCCGGAAGTGATCGAAAAGTGGCGGGCCGAGGCGTCAAAGTCGGTCGAGTACTACCCACGGGAAGGGGAGACCCCGGAAAAACTTGCCGATCTTGCAGCCGTGGAACGCCATTTCGACCACCACCACGCCGCTGCGCACATCAAATTCACCGGTCTAGCCCCCGTGCCCGGTGATCCGAGAACCACCGCTGTCGATCCTGCCCTCGCCCCGCTGCTCAACTACGCACGCGATGAGGAAGAGCGCTTTCCTCTCCGTCTGGCCCAAAGTTTGAGCCGCGCTCTGAGCGGAGCGGGCCTTCGTTTCTACAAAAGCGCCAACCGGACGACCTTCGTTTCCGCCTCCCGCTCACGGCATCTCAATCTCGAAGAAACACCGGTCAGTGACTCCATCCGCAAAATCATCGAAGCCATCCGCGGCAGAAAATCGATCCGCCGCAGCCAACTTCTCGACCTCCTTGTTCCCGCTTCTGCTCCGGCCCCCGTCCCGCCCGCCGAACCCGTGCCCCCTGCTTCTGCCAATCCAGCCCGCGATGCTGTGATCAACGATCTTCTTTGGCTCACCCACGAAGGCTATGTCATTGAATATGCCGACGGGCGTCTTGAGTCGGTGCCGATGCCGAAAAATCTTCCCAAGCCGGCCGGTGATCAACCGGCTGCGGCTGAAGTCGCAGTGGAAGTCGTTTCCGCAGCGGAAGCACCCGCGGTCCTCGCACCTGCGGCGTGCACGGAAGATCAGGCTCCGGCTGATTCTTAACTCACTCCGCCTCGCCGAGCGCGTCTCCCCGCTCCCGGTAATAGTTGTAGCGTGCCCGCACCGCGGCGATGTAAGCCCGTGTGCTGGCGATATCCATCGCTTGGCGTAATTCCTCGGCCGACATCAATTCGCCGCGTGACCAGCGTTGGACGCGGCTGCGTCCGGCGTTGTATTCGCCCAAGGCGAAGGGCAACGGGTCTTCCTGCGTCGACCAATGACGCAACGCGCGGCCCAAATACCAGGTTCCGACCTCGATGTTGGTTTTCGGATCGAGCAGGTCTTCGGGAACGAATGTCTCGATACCTTCCGCGTTCACCCAGTCCCGGCCCGCCGGTTCCGTGACCTGCATTAATCCCCGTTCGCCGTGGCCGCCGAGTTTGTCCGGGTGGAAGCGACTTTCCTGCCAGACGACCGCCTTGACCAAGAGAGGATCCACGCCATGGCGCGCCGCCGCCGCGGCAATTTTCGCGTTATGGACATGATGACGACCCAAACTGGCCCAAGCGTGGAGTCGGTAAAAGGGGTCCTTGTCGGTCAAGACCAACACAACGCCCGCGACAAGCAAAAGAAACGCCACAGCGCCCGAGATCGGGATGATGCGCTTGGCCATAATGCCATATTTTAACCCCCCACTGCTTTGGCATCCAGCGCTATACGTAACCAGCCAGGGGATTAGTGCCACAGGTTTGCGTAGGCGTCGGCAAACCGCCGTGTCGCTTCCGCGTCAGGCAATACCTCCACGAGGCGCAGCGAGGCGGAGGGAAACGAGTCGCTTTGCTCCGATACCATCCCGTAGTGCCAACCGAACATTTCCGCCCAACCGCGCAGGCGCAATTGGTGGGTGTTGAGAAATGCGGCGTGCTTGAACATACGGTCGAAAATTTGTCCGCCGGCATTATTGATCACCGCCAAGGTAATATCGGCTTGCCCGATCTGCGCGACAGGCCACAGTCCGGCCAGATCGTAAAGCGCCGATAAATCGCCGAGCAGGGCCGCGGTCGGACGATCGGGTCCCGCCAATCCGAGGGCTGTGGAAACCAAACCATCGATCCCGTTGACTCCGCGGTTGGCGTGGATGGTGCGCCGGTTTTCCCTTCGCGGTGCGGCCAAGTCCCATTCGCGGATCGGCAAGCTATTGCCGAGGAAGACCCGTGCATCCTCGGCCAGGCGGGTGGCTAGCAGGCGGACCAATCCGGGTTCGCTGCGCGGTTCGCGTTGAAGCAGCGAATCCAACTGCTCTGCTGCGGCAGAGTCCCGGGCGAACAGCGGGCCCGCTTTGCCGGACTGCGGCGAAAATTCCAGACAAATTTCCCGGAAACTCGACAGCGGCACGACCGGAGATGGGGCGGCCAAACCGGGTAGATTAACCGAGGAAACATGCAAAACTTTCCACTGCTCACATTCCCGCCAGAAGCGCGGGGTTGGGACCCCGCCGATACGGATCACGCCGTCGCAGGCTATGCGGCATTCCGGCGTGAGCAAAATGCGCGCTCCGGAATGAAGGCTGAATTTCTGAAGGTTGCCATCATTGCGCAATTGGGAAACCGGCTCGAGGTAGAGAGGACAATCGAGCGAGGCGAGCCACGGTGCCAGCGCGTGCGCATCGTGCGGATCGAGCGATGACACGAGCACGAGCGGATGGCGCACTTCGCGGAAAAAGGCGGCACAAATCCGCCGGGCCTCCCTGGTGTCGATCCATGGGTTTTCGCGTGGTGGTTCCTTCCCACCGTCCACGGCGATATTCTGGAATGTGCCGTCCACCAGCGGTTCTTCAAAGGAAACGTTGAGATGAAGAGGGCCGTTCGGATTGGGCAAAGCCATGATTTCTTCCGGTCTCTCGATGTCGATCACTGGGACGGCGGCGGCGGCAAAAAGTGGCAATTGGTTGATCGTCTGCGGCGCGCCGGTGCCGCGCAACCTGCGGGGACGGTCTGCCGTCACCGCGATAAGTCGCCGCCCGCTGTGCGCGGCTTCGAGCATGGCAGGCAGTAATTCGGCGGCAGCTGTGCCCGACGTAGTGATGACCGCGACGGGTCGCCCGTCGCGCGCTTCTCTTCCCAGCGCAAAAAAAGCCGCGCTGCGTTCTTCGAAAAATGAAATCACCTCAAAGTATTCGCTCGCTGCATCGCAGGCCAGCACGAGGGGGGCATTGCGTCCGCCGGGACAAAGACAAACCGTGCGCACGCCGGCGTTGTGCAGCGCGAGGAGAATTTCCGCGGAGAGCGCGCGGTTCGTTCGGGCCGCGCTCAAAGCCCGAGGTTGCCGCGGGTTGCGGCGAGTTTGAGGCGCAACTCGGCCATTTCGCGTGCGAGGTCGCTGCCCGTGACCAGACCGCATCCCGCCCCGCAGCGCGTGATGACCCGGTTCCATTGCACACCGCGGATAGCCACCAGGCAGCGGGCCGTGCCGTCCGGAAGAGCCAAACCAAAGGGGGCAGCGAAAACTCCGCGATCCACCCCGTCAAACCGTTCGACCCACTCGCGCCAGTCTCCGCGCGGAGCAATACCCACCGCCGGTGTGGGGTGAAGCAGGCCAACCAGGTCCGTGAAAGTTGGCGTGTGGGCGGGCGCGACCCGCAGGTCGGTGCGCAAGTGGGAAAGAATACCGATGCGCCACAATCTGGTCGCCCCACGTGTCACCTTGCCGAGCGGCCCGATTTGCGCGGTGAGATCCTCCAGCACAAGGGCGTGTTCGCTCCGCTCTTTGGGGTCGTCCATCATCTCGTCCGGAGCATGGCCAGCCTGCGCCGTGCCGGCCACAGCCATGGTATGGATTTCCATACCGTCGTTGGCGAAGAGCAACTCAGGAGAAGCTCCCAAACAACCGCCGTCCGCATCCCAGCACCCATAGGGCATCAACCCGGCCGGGAGATTGGCCAACGCACGCAAGGCCCGCTCGCGTTCGGCCACCTGCAACGGACCCGCGCTCTGCTCGAAAACAGCGGGCACCGCCTTTGACAATTCGCCTCGTTGCAAGGCCGCTTGCACGGCATGAAAAGTTTCCGCGAAGGCGGTGGTATCGAATCCGCGCCACACCCGCGGGGCCGGCCCACCTTGTAATTGTTGGGCCAGCCCGTCGGGCGAAACAGCGGCTGCGCGCGGGTAGATGCGCCAAGGTCGCGGGTCGCGCAACATGAAGTCCGGCACATAGAACGACAAATGCTCCGGATGTGGCTGTGCCGATTTTTCCGGCGTACCCCATGCCATGATCCAACGGTCATCGGACCACGCGAAGAGTGCCCCGGACTGGAGGAAAGCGCGGACGCTCTCGGCCAATGGCGATGAGCGCCGCAGCCAAGCGGCGGCCGGAGTGGTTCGCAACGTGGTAGGGACGTTGAGCATCATAGAGATTTACGTCCCGTGTGGTGGCCCGGGATTCGGGGCCTCTTAACCGCGCAATTCCTGCTCCGCTTGCAGCCAGTCCGACTCCGAGTCGCCCGGCAAACCGAGATCTTTCCGGCGCTCGGCGAGATAGTAAGCTTTGAGAGCGATGTCTTTCATGGTGACGGATCCGATTATCACGGCCACTTCCGGTTTCCCTTCCACCCGGCGGGTTATGATGCGGGCCGGTGTGGCGGTGGAAGCACGGCGACGGACGGCGGCCGGCTTGCGCCCGGTGGTTTTTTTGACGGCCTTTTTGGCCGGTTTGCTGACGGCTTTTTTCTCTTTCTTGGGCATATTTAAAATGTTTGTTCGGTGGTTAGTTAACTTGGCCGGCCCGCTCGGGGCCAAGTTTTTTCGGCTTTCACCCCGATTTTCAGGGTTTATGCTCGGGACGTGGGTATTTCGCTGGCCGAATTTTTTCTCCGGTGGTTCGTCACCGCGGTGTCGGTCTTTGTCGCGGCCTGGATCGTACCCGGGATCGATTATACCAGTTTCACCGGTCTGGCCTTTGCCTCGCTCCTCTTGGGTATTATCAATGCCTTGGTTCGCCCCTTGCTTCTGATCCTCTGCCTGCCCCTTATTCTCGTCACCATGGGGCTCTTTATCCTGGTGCTCAACGCTCTTCTTCTTTGGTTGGTCTCCGGAATTCTGCCGGGCAGCTCGTTCACCGTTTCAGGCTTTTGGGCCGCCTTCTGGGGCGGCCTCGTGATTAGCATGATCAGCTGGATACTCAGTGCATTTTTCCGGGGTAGTGACGGACGCATCTACCCGCTAACCCATCACACGGTTATCAAACAGGCCCGGGGTCGCACCCTCGACTAATCATGATTCCGGCGGGTTTGCGGCGGTGGTTGGAGGGTGGGCGACCCGGCATTAAAGTCTGCGGGATCACCCGAGAGGAAGATGCTTTGGCGGCCATCACGGCCGGGATCGATGCGCTTGGCTTCAATTTTTATCCCGAATCAAAACGACACATTCCGCTGGCTGAACTGACCGGGTGGATCGGGTGCCTGCCGGAAGAGGTCGGTCGCATAGCCGTGGTGGTCAACGCGGACGAGAACCTTTTGCAACGCCTTCGTGGCAGCGGTTTGTTTCACGCCATTCAATTCCACGGTGATGAAACTCCAGCCTTCTGTGCAGAGCACGGCGGGGAGTTCTACATCAAAGCAGGCCCCTTGTCCGACCAGGTCTCGGCCGATGCGGCGGCCGGCGATCCGGCTCCCTGCCTTTTGCTCGATGCTCATGCGCCCGGCGTGTTCGGTGGGACCGGCCGGGTGATCGATTGGTCGCTCGCCGCTCAGGTCGCCGGCCGCCGCTCCATCGTGTTGTCCGGTGGACTCCATCCGGGTAACGTCGCCGCCGCAGTGGCCCGGGTCGCTCCTACCGCGGTCGACACCGCCAGCGGCGTCGAGTCGTCGCCCGGGATCAAAGACCCCGTCAAGATGCGTGATTTCGTGGCGGCACTGCGCGGCGCTTAAAGCCCAGAAAAACAGCAACACGTCTCACGGGATCACTTCCTCTTCGAACGGCGGCGCACTGGTCTCGTCACCGCCAGCCATCTTGATTGTCCCCGCGTCGAACGAGGTGATGTCGCCGAGGTTCGACAGTGCGTATTCTTCCACACACGATCCGTCGCCTTGGAAAAAACGCGCCGTATTTTCTTCTCCTCCGGGCACAATCATCACGCGGTTGTCTCCGTTTCCGGTCGAAACGCGCAGCAGAGGCAGGCCATCGGTCGTCCCCAGAACCGGGCCGGTTTTCAACAACGTGGCGCGCAGGACCAACTGTCGTGAGGCGCCCGGGTCGAGCGGGTTCTCGACCTGACGCACCGTCACCTCGGCCGGGACTTCGCCACCCGAAGCAGCCAAAGCCCCACCGCGCCACCCGAAGCCTGAGCTATCCGTTATCTTTTTATCGAAAACATATTCCCAGCCCCCACCGTCGTTCCTGCGACGTATGGCTACGGTGCGCTGGCCATCCGGAACCGCCAGCGTAGCCGTGAAATAATCCTCCTCCGGTGTGGCGGCGAGCGAAGTAATATTTCCGCCGCCGGTCGGTGGACTCCACTCGGCCAGTCGACCTGCTTCGGGGCTGTATTGCGCCACGCAGGTCGAACCATCGGCCCGCTCCTCGAGGACCCAGAACGTATTGCTCCGTCCGGACGAGACAATCCGCACCTTGGCTCCTGCTGGCATGTCGACCTTTGACCAGCTTGTCTGCCAGCGCCAGACCGAACCATCCTCACCCGCCGCCACAGCGCCTTGGTCGAGGAGGGCCAGTGAGGCAAGCGGTGAAGGAAGGCCGGTGGCTTCGCCTCCTAAGTCGAATGAGGGGAGAGTGTAAAACCGCACCGCATCGGCATCGAGCAGGGCGAGACGATCCCCCCGTGCGGCCACAGCCACGATGTCATTTGTTTTTACGGGCAACGGGACATCCGCACCATCTTCCAATCCCGCACCCCGCAATGTTCCATCAAGCAAAACGAAGGCGACAAGGTTGCCGGCGGCCAACTGGGCGGTGTGCACCGGCATGGTCACCATCGTCTGCCAGCGCATTTTGCTCTCCGGCGAATAGCGGACAAGCGCCCAGCGTCCACCCGCCAACCTCGCCATGAGCAGGATGTCACCGTTGGAAAGGAGTTGCGTCGCTGCCACCGAAACGATGCGTGGAGAATCGGCAGCTTCGATCCAGTCGTTGAAATGGAAGGCCTCGCCGCTGACTGCGATGTCGCCGACAACGAAGCCGCGCGCCGTATATGTTCCTGCCGCCACGGATTGTCCGGTATCGTCATGCCCATCCCAACCGGTCGAAAGACCGTTGAGGCCGATGTGGAAACGGCTGAAAGGCCACTCGTCGCAGAGCACGCGCACCAAGGCCCCTGCACTGTCATGGATGCCGAGGCTGACCATCCCGCCGGCGGTGGCCGGGACAAATCGAACAGGCGTGTCGTGCGGGCCCGTTTCCCCCGGCGGGGTCGCCAGGGCAACGGTCGCGCAAACCATCACGGCGACAGCTAGAGGTAATAGCGCCATTCGAGTTCGGGAAAGATGTTGTCACGTTCTCGGCACGCGGCCAGAAAATCCTTGTCCGTCCGCCCGTTCCGCAGGGCGTCGTAGAGATGGTTGAAACGCAGCAGGTGGTCCTTCGTCCGTTTTGCCGCGTAGTCTTTGGCCGTCCCCGTGCGCATGAGAAAAGCCCAATCGCTTGACTGGGCGAGCAAAAGTTCGCGCCCCATCTGCCGCAAAGTTTCTTCTTTTTCTCTGATCCTGGTCCTTTCATAGCGGCGGGCCATCTCGGTCATGCGTCGAGCCGCGGCATGCAAATGGGGATAAATCCACGCATTGGACTGGTCGAGCCACACCTCCCAATAACCCTTGTTACCCCAACTCGACGCGCACGGCTCGACCACCTGGAGGATCTCGTGGCCGCTCAGGTAATCCGTCGGGGTGGCCAGCTCGAAGACCTCCTGATTATAGGCTGCCTTGCGCAGGAAGAGGTCGAGGAATTCCGGTCCCTCAAACCACCAGTGACCGAACAACTCGGCGTCGAAAGGACTGATGATGACCGGTTCGACTGGCATTTCCGCGCCCAAGGGTTCGAATTGCCGGAGGCGTTTGGCCAAAAAATCCGAAGCATGGGCCTCCACTGCCGCCGCCGCCCAAGGGCGTTGATACAGCTCCTTGTCCCCGGTGCGGCCGGTGATGCGATGATATTTCAGTCCGGTGAATTTGCGCTGCGCATCCCCGCCGAGAAATGGCCGCAGGTAATCCAGCGGCAAGTCGTAACCGATATCCCGGTAAAAATCCCGGTAAGCCGGGTCACCGGGATATCCCTCCTCCTGACTCCATACCTGCCGGCTTGAATCCCGGTCTCGCGCGAAAACAGCCGGGCCCTCCGTCGTGTAACAGGGCGCATATATCGCGAAATGCGGCTGCGGCTTGCCGAAGATCAGACCGTGGGCATCAAGCACGAACCATTTTAGGTCCGCCTCGACCAGATATTTTCCCAGTCCCGGAAAATAACCGCATTCTGGCAACCAGATGCCAGACGGTTTGCGCCCGAAAAGTTCATGGTGATAATCGCACGCTGTCAGAATCTGGGCGCGAACCGCCTCCGGGTGCTCGGCCATGAGCGGCAAAAATCCGTGGGTGGCCGCGCAGGTGATGATTTCCAGGATGCCCGCGTCTTGCAGCGAGCGGAACACCGGGATGAGACGTCCGCTCCGCGCAGAAAAATAGTCCCGCGTCTCCCGGAACCGCTCCAGGTAGAATTCCGCCAATCCCCGAGTGGCCGCATGACCCGCGGTCCGTGACACCTCACTTTCGGCCAGCGTGACCGACCGGTCGAGATGGCGCGCCGCCCGCTCCCGGAGCAGGGGGTCCTCCATCATTGCCCCCAGCGTCGGGGTGATCGACATGGTGACCCGCACCGGCGCCCGCTCTGCTGCCAACCGCTCGAAAACACGGAGTAGTGGCACGTAGGTCTCGACGATCGCCTCGTAAAACCAGTCCTCTTCGAGGAAGTCCGCATGCTCCGGATGCCGCACATACGGCAGATGCGCGTGCAGCAAGAGGGCGAACTTACCTTTTCTCATCGCGGCCACCCGAGACCAGAACGATTGGTTAGGGGCGCGGGAATATCCTCAGGATTTCAGTTCCGCACCGGTTGTGGCATCGGTTAGAACAAACTTCTCGCGGTGCAGCGCCGGGTCGGGTTTGAAGGAAAGCCGACCGCCGTAACGGCGCTCAATGTCGATAAGCAACTCTTCATCTTCGGTGCGGAGGCGGTTGAGGAGCTCGGGATTAACGATGACTTTGATCTCGTGGATGGTCTCGATGTTCCTGCGCATCACACCGTGCAGGGCTCGCTGCAACTCGACGGACATGGTCATGGTGTTTTTGATCAAACCGCGTCCCTCGCAATACGGGCACGGGTCGAACTGGGACATGCGCATGCTCTCGGCGGCGCGTTGTCGGGTCATTTCCATCAGTCCGAGTTGGGAGATGGGCAGGACGTGGGTCCGGGCCTTGTCGCGTTTGAGGCGCTGCCGCATGAGTTGGTAGACCGCCTGCTGGTCTTTGCGCGATTTCATGTCGATGAAATCGGCAACAATGAGACCGCCGATGTTGCGCAACCGCATTTGCCGGGCGATTTCGTCCGCCGCCTCCAAGTTAGTCTGAAGAATGGTGTGCTCCACGTCCTTGCCGCCTTTGTTCCGGCCCGTATTGACATCGACCGAGATGAGAGCCTCGGTCTCGTCGATCACGATGTATCCGCCGCAAGGCAGCCAGACCTGACGGTGGAAAGCTTTCTCGACCTGTTTGTCGACGCCATATTTTTCGAAAATATGCTGCTCTTCCTGATAAAATTGGATGCGTTTCTTCGAGCGCGGGGAAACCTGCGCGACCAGTTCCTGCATCCGCTCGACGGAGGGAAGATCGTCGCAAATTACGGCGTCGACCTCCTCAGTGAGAAAGTCGCGCACGGTGCGCTCGATGAGATCGGGTTCCTCGAAAAGTTGGTAGGGCGCGCGCTGTGCTTTCATGTTTGTCTCGATGTCGTTCCACTGCTCGAGCAGCAGATGGAGATCGCGGACAAAAAAGCGCGAGCGCTGGCCGGCGCCGACGGTGCGGATGATGACACCCATGCCGTCGGGGATTTCCAGTTCGTTGAGGACCTTGCGCAGGCGCTCGCGTTCCTTCGGATCATCGATCTTGCGCGAGATGCCGCACTGTGGGCTGTAGGGCATGAGGACGAGATAGCGTCCGGGCATGCTGATGTTTGTCGTGATACGCGGGCCCTTGGTCCCGATCGGTCCCTTGCTCACTTGGACCATGATGTCCGAGCCGGGCGGGTAGATTGTCGGGATGTCTTTGGCCGTGATTTTTTTCGGCAGCTTCTTGTTTGTATTGCGGCGCACTTCCTCGATTCCGCTGTCCAAGGCAGCGGGAATGGCATCCCAGAAATGCAGGAAGGCATTTTTCTCGAAACCGATGTCGACGAACATGGCCTTGAGACCCTGTTCGATGTTCTTGACGCGGCCCTTGTAAATCGAACCGACGATGTTTCGCTCGCTGACGCGCTCGACATTGTATTCTTCAAGTTTGCCGTCCTCCAGCACGGCAACGCGTTTTTCCAGTTTTTCCGCGTTGACGATCAGGCGGGAGCCGTTGCTGGATTTGGTCGTCAAACCGAGGAGTTTTTTTACTTTTTCAATCATGATGGAGTTGGGTGGGTTGATCAGGGGCGTTGCGAGGAAGGTTTTTGCTCCTTCTTCTTGTTGCCGCCGAAAATTCGTTGGAAAATATTGGGTTTCTTGCCTTTTACGGTTCCTTCGTCGTCGGCATCCGGTCGGACGGTGGGAGGGGCGGCATCAACCATGCCTTCCGACACGGCGAATTCCTCGGGTGGCGCGTCGGACAGCGCGGCGGGGATGGCCCGGCCGAAGTCGACGCTGGAGACAAATTGAAAACTGCCTTTGGCCGGGGCAAGGGAGGCGATCTTCACCGGTGCGCCTTCCTCCATTTTGAAGACGTCGGAAAGAATCTTCGCCGCGATGGGCGCGGCCACTCCGCCGCCGGATTGCGCGCCCTGCACGATGACGCTGACTGCGTAACGCGGCTCGTCGTAGGGAGCGAAGGCGATGAACCAGGTGTGGTTGTCCTTCAGACCGCCCCGCCAGAATTGTGCCGTGCCCGTTTTGCCGGCCACTTCGTATCCGGCGAGGCGCGCCCCCGGGGCCGTGCCGCCGCCGCGATTGACCACGTCCCACATCCCGCGCCGCACTTTTTCGATTTGCTCCGCGCCGAGACCTTGCTCAAGAAGGTTGGCTCGGACTTTGACCGGCTCCTGGCGTATCACCGAGCCGTCGGGCGCGAGGACTTTGTCGACCAGGCGCGGGAAGTAGCTGGTGCCACCGTTGGCCACGGTGGCGGTGAGCATGGCCATCTGCAACGGCGAGGCGAGCACGTAGCCCTGACCAATGGAAACGTTGGCCGTTTGTCCGCTCGACCACCGTTCGCGTGGGCGGTTCACCCGCATCCACTCGGGCCCGGGCAGAATGCCGGACGCTTCGGCCGAAAGGGGCAGACCTGATTTTTCACCAAGCCCGAGCATGTGGCCAGCGGCGACGATTTCATCGATACCCGCAGCATTGCCGTATTGGTAAAAGAAAGCATTGCAAGACACACGGATGGCGGACTGCAGGTCGAGGGTGCCGTGGGCCCCGTTTTTTGAGGCGATCCAGCAGGCCATCACCTTGTCTCCAAAGCGGACCCCACCGCTGCAGTTGAGACGGCGCTCGTCGAGACCGGCCCGCAGGCCGGCGAGGGCGACGGGAATTTTGTAGGTTGAGCCCGGCGCGTAGGCGCTGAGGGCGCGATTGATCAATGGATCGGTCGCATCGCCGGTCAATTCGGCCCATCCGGCCGAGGAGATGACCGGAATGAAACTGTTCGGGTCATACGAAGGCACGCTGGCCATGGCAAGGATGTCGCCATTGCGCGGATCGATGACCACGGCCGCCGCACGCCCGACCGCCCGCAGGGCTTTTTCCGTGATGTATTGGACGCGCGCGTCGATGGTCAACTGCACGTTGTTCCCCGGCAGGGGAGCCCGCCGTTCGATTTCGCCATCGATCTGCCCCTTGGCATTGCGTTGCAGGATGCGGGCACCAGCTGTGCCTTTGAGATCGGCATCGAGCGCGAGTTCGATCTGCGCCTTGCCCTCAGTGTCGGGTTGGTAAAAGTTGAATCGACCCGCTTCTTCCTTGTCGATTTCGGACGGCATCCCGACATAGCCGAGCAAATGCGATCCGAGGGCGCCGTAAACGTAGCGGCGCACGGGCCGGGCTGTGATATTGACCCCGGTGAGACCCACATCGTGCTCGGCAAAACGCGCCATGGTATCGAAATCCATTTCCTCGATGTAGGTGTATGGCACCTCGGTATCGTTGCGGAAATGGAGTCGCAATTGGTTGGCGTTGTAGTCGCGGGCCAGCCCGAGTTGGGTCAGGCGCGGCATGACCGCCTCATTGATGATCTTGACGATGTCGGGCTCGGATTTTTCCGTCATCATGCCGCGTACCGTGGTGCGGTAGTTGCGCATCGGGACTTCCCCATGGCGCGCACGGTAATCGCGCACCATTTCAGGAAGATAGAATTCCACCGCCAGACTGGCACGATTGCGTGCCAACGGGATGCCGTTGCGGTCAATGATCTCGCCGCGCACGGCGGGCAGGCGCACGCTAACCTGCGAACTGTTGCGGATGCGCGAAGTATATTCCTCGCCACGGGCCACCTGGACATACCAGAGTTTTCCGGCCAACAGCAGCATGGCGGCCAGCACCAGCGAGGCAAGGACCGCAATGCGGAATTCATCGGAGCGTCGGTTCATCATGTCAGATGTTTGTTGCCGTGGCGTCGAAGGGGCACCCCGGAGGGAAGAAGCTTGAACAAAAAGTAAATCACCGGAGCGAGCATGAGCGCGAGCACGGCGGGTCCGGCGATGTGCCAGAAAACAATCCAATCAACGAAGAATGATCCTCGGCGGAGGCAGACCATGATGTATTGCAGGAGGAGAAGGGAGAGCGTGGCTCCCCCGCTGGCCAGACAATGGACTTCCCACCGGCCTTGAAGGAAGAGGGGCTGCAGCGGACGCAAAGCGGTGCCCAGAAAAACATAAAACAACATAGACCACCCGAGGCCGATTTCAACGCGGTCACCCACCACGTGGAGAAAAGCCAAATCGCTGAGCAGTCCGGTGAAAAGGGACAATCCGAGCATTGCGGGGAAAGCAAGCCAGAGGGCACCGTAACAGAACAGGACAGGCACGAGGAGAAGATGCGCCCCGCCGAGGAACGGCACGGGCGGAATGAATTCCTGGGCGACCAGCGCAAGATAAATAGCGGCAAAAAGGGCAATGGAACGGATCATTGGCTTCCCAGGACGACAAAGACGTCCTCCAGTCTGGAGAAGTCCGCCGCCGGTTCCACTATGGCTTGGCCATCGAGTTCGCGCGCGCGGAATTCTTTGATTACCCCGAGCGGTATGCCCGCGGGAAAGACCGCGCCGCTCACCCCGGCCGTGAACACTTTCATGCCGGGTTGGAGGTTGGCGTCGCGGTTGAGAAAGTTGAGGACCAGTTCGGGCGGGGAATTTCCCACCACGCGTTGGCCGCTGACAACACCCTGTTCGTTGGTTCCCTCGACGCGGGCGGCCACTTGGCAATTCTCGTCGGTGAGGAGCAGGATGATGGAAATATCTTTGGACACCGTTGTGGTACGACCGACCAAGCCCTCGGCCGTCAGAACCGGTTGCGCGGCCTCGACACCTTGCCTGAATCCGCGGTTGATTTTGACCGTATTCCACCAGCTTGAAGCATCACGGCCGATGATTTGCGCGGGCAGGAGCTTGAAGGCGGAGCGTTCGCGGTAATCAAGGGCCGCGCGCAGACGTTTGTTTTCATTTTCAAGGTTGCCGGACAACTGGCTGGAGGCGCGTAGTTCGTTGTTTTGGGCGGACAACACGGCATTCTCTTCCTCGAGCTGGTCGAGCGATTTAAGACCTTTTTGCAATTTTTCCACCCGGCCGCTGATGGCCGAGCCGGCCTGCAAGGCGGGGCCGGAGATATGCAGGTAGCCGCTCTGCCATGAACGCATGCGCTCGGACGAAAAACTGAGGAAAACCACTGCGGTGAAGACCGCCACGCCGAGCAGGATAAAGTGCAGCTTGTTCATGGTTACGGGACCATCGTTCCGGCCGTGCCGGTTGGAGGCGGGATCAATTGACGTTGTGCTGGCTGCTGCGGACGTTGTTCTGCGCTATACTGCGCAGTACCTCAATCTCGCTCAGCACACGACCGGTTCCCTCGGCCACGGCGCTCAAGGGATCGTCGGCGATGTGCACCGGCAACCCCGTCTCGTCACGCAGCAGTTGATCCAGGCCACGCAGGAGCGCACCTCCGCCGGCCAGCACCATGCCGCGGTCCACCAGGTCGGAGGAGAGTTCGGGTGGGCAGCGTTCGAGGGTGGTGCGGACGGCATCGACAATGCTGTTGAGCGGTTCGGCCAGTGCCTCGCGCACTTCTTGCGAAGTGAGGGTGACAGTCTTGGGTAGCCCGGCCACGAGGTCGCGGCCTTTGACTTCCATCGAGTTTTCCTTTGGTAGCTTGATGGCGGAGCCCAGCTTGATTTTAATGTCCTCGGCGGTGCGCTCGCCGATGGCCAGGTTGAAGTTGCGTTTGAGGTATTGGACGATAGCCTCGTCGAGTTCGTCGCCGGCCACGCGCACACTGCGGCTGAAGACGATACCTGCGAGGGAAATAAGGGCGACTTCGGTTGTTCCGCCGCCGATGTCGATGATCATGTTGCCGGCGGCCTCCTGAATGGGGAGCCCGACGCCGATAGCCGCGGCCATCGGTTCTTCAATGAGATAAACTTCGCGCGCCCCGGCGTGCGTAGCGGAATCTTTGACCGCGCGCTTTTCCACTTCCGTGATCCCGGACGGGACGGCGATGACCACCCGGGGACGCACCATGCGGCGACCGCCGTGCGCTTTGCTGATCAGATGGGCCAGCATAGCCTCGGTAATTTCGAAGTCGGCGATGACACCGTCTTTGAGCGGACGGATGGCGACGATGTTGCCGGGCGTGCGGCCGAGCATGCGTTTGGCCTCATTGCCGACGGCGAGAACCTTGTTCGTGCCGGCCTGCACGGCGACCACGGAGGGTTCGCGCAACACAATGCCTTGATCGCGCACATAGACCAAGGTGTTGGCCGTTCCAAGATCGATCCCGATGTCACTCGAGAATAGGCCGAAAAACTTTCTGAACATGTGGAGTGGGGCCGAGACTGGTGATTGCTAACCCTTTACTAAAGAAAAGAAATAAACCTGCCACGCCCCATGGGGCAAGGAAATTGCAACCCCGGTGGCCTGAGGTTACTTTAAGGAACGGAGTCGGTCGCCGCGGGACGCTCCGCGATTTGCTGGATTGCCCGGGCCAAGTCCGGTGGCACCATAAGAATCTCTTCCCTCCCGGTGACTCGGGCAGGACGGTTTTCCGCGCCCACCACCCCAAGTTCGACCCCGGCAATGGGGTGGCGTCCGGCCGCCTCCTCCGCAGAATTTTCCGAAAGCCAGGCCGAAAAAAGCAGGCGCTGGGCGGGTGGTTCGAGGCCGGCATCTTGGGCCGTCAGTCCCGGCTGAAATGAGAGGGCGCGTGTGTTGTTGAAAAGTTCGATCAAGCCGACGATTTCCTCGTTGGTCACCGCCGTGCCGCGTTCGGGATCGATCCAAACCTCACCTTGGCGCCGGAGTTCGAGCCCATGGCCGCCACTTTCCAGCGCAATCCGGTCGACCGCGTCGGGCTCGACGTATCCCAGCGACCGGTCGCGCAGCGCTTCGGGCGAAACCTCGAAAAGCAGGTCCGCCTCCCGGCCGACCTCAAGCAGTCCCCCGCGCGGGGCAAATCGTGCTGTCAGGGTTTCCGCCGCCGGGTCAGCCCCGCGGATTACCTCCAAATTGAGCGATTCACCGCCGCCCATGGGGGTCAGACTGATGGATGCGGTCTGCCCGGGGAGCTGGGCA
>FLOH01000630.1_pt1 | contig 68949 bp, 61 predicted proteins | sample 756751 | NCBI WGS metagenome assembly FLOH01 (sample SAMEA4026879, study PRJEB14308) | marine metagenome | biome: coastal water; material: water | depth 74 m
AAAATGAAAATAACGATGAACTAAAATTTAGGATTTTAATAATAAATGAGATTTATTTAAAAAAAAATTACGAAATTAATATTAAATAGATTTTTTAATACAACATTCCTTAAAAAAGTGATTTTGTGTTAAAAATAATTTAAAGAATCACTTTTTTAAGTTTGAATATAATAATATTAAATACATTTATTTTGATAGATTAGATGATATAGTACACTTAAGTAATAATATAAATTGATTAGGAATAATTGATGTATATTTAAATTACTGAATATTAGTTAGATAGAAATATGAAAACTAAATTAAATGTAATTATTGGAATTAATTATTTTGAGAATTTGTTAGCATAGTTGAGCTTACTTTATTTTATTTAGTAATAAAAATAGTTCCTTTTAATTATTTATGGGAGATAGTTAAAGTGATTTTTAAGAGTTGAACAAAGCGAGAAACTTTGTAACAAATACTACTAATATTATTTACCTTTTTAAGGTAAATTAAAGATTTGAAGAGTTTTTAATCTATTGAAATAAATTAAAAAATTAGAACGAAATATTTAAGTTTAAATCTATAGTTAAATCATCAGAATTTTAATAAGTGCTATTTTTCACATCTAAAAATAGCACTTATGTTTTTATATAAATTGTATTGAACGTCAGCTATTTTATGGCTCATTATTATTTGCAATATTATTTCAAATAATAATAAATAAAAAGAACAATAGTTGAAACTTTACTTTTCATTTACTTTTAAGCGTGCAGTTGCTAAGGTTGATGCTGAAGAATAATCATCTTCTAAAAATTTTAAATACCCTACAATGGCTATCATTCCAGCATTATCTGTTGTATATTCAAATTTAGGAATATAAGTAGTCCAACCTAATGTTGTTTCAAAAGATTTTAAAACTTTCCGTATTTCTGAATTTGCGCTAACTCCACCTGCAATTGCAATATGATTTATGCCAGTTTGTTTTACTGCCATCTTCATTTTGTCAAATAAAATTTCTACAATCGTAAATTGAATAGACGCACAAATATCAATCAAATTTTCTTCAATAAAGTTTGGGTTTTCTTTTACTTGTTTTTGAATAAAATACAGAATAGCAGTTTTTAAACCACTGAAGCTAAAGTTTAAACCATCAACTTTTGGTTTTGTAAATTTAAAAGCCTTAGGATTTCCTAATTTGGCATATTTATCAACTAATGGACCTCCAGGATATGGTAATCCAAGAATTTTAGCAGATTTGTCGTAAGCTTCCCCTACAGCATCATCTAATGTTTCGCCAATTACTTCCATTGTAAAATAATTGGTGATTTTTACAATTTGTGTATGCCCTCCACTTATGGTTAAACATAAAAAAGGGAATGGCGGTTTTTGTTGATTTTCTTCTTCAATAAAATGAGCTAAAACGTGGCCTTGCATATGATTAACTGGAATTAATGGAATATCTAATGCTAAAGAAAGTGACTTTGCAAAAGAGGTTCCAACCAATAATGAACCCATTAATCCAGGTCCGCGTGTAAAAGCTATGGCATTTAAGTCTTTTTTGTCGATATTTGCCTGTTGAATTGCTTGTTGAATCACAGGAACTATATTTTGTTGATGCGCACGTGAAGCTAATTCTGGAACAACACCGCCATATTTGGCACGAATTTCTTGGTTGGCAACAACATTTGACAGTATTTTGCCGTTGCAAATAACGGCAGCACTTGTATCATCACAAGACGATTCAATGCCGAGAATATAAATTGATTTATTTTTAATCATTTAATAAATATAATAACAATTAAAGGCACGAAAATTGCCATAAAAATGCAAATTTAACTCATATCAAACGAATTAAAAAAATAGTTGTTAGAATTTTAATGATACTATTGCTTTTGTCAGCAGTGGTAAGCATTACTTTGTCTTTACCAATAGTACAAACTAAGTTGGGTAAAGCGGCAACTAATTATTTAAATACGGAGTTTAATGTTAATATTAATGTTAAAAGAGTTGATTTATCTTTTTTAGGAAACATTCAACTAAAGGACGTTTTAATTATAAACCACCATGCCGATACGTTAATTTACACTCAAAATTTAACTACTTCAGTTTCTAGTTATCGCAATATGATAAATAGTAAACTGGAGTTTGGCCAAATAGCATTGACTAATTTTATGGTGAATATAAACACCTATCAAGGTGAAACAGATGATGCTTTAACAATTTTTATCGATAAGTTTGATGATGGAACTGTTACTGATAAACCTTCAGGATTTTTATTAACAGCAACCGGTTTGAAATTAAAAGATGGGTATGTTGAAGTACTAGATTTTAATTTTCCTAAAAATAAGCCTTTATTTTTTAAAAATATAAATGGAGGTGCTAAAGACTTTATAATTGAAGGACCAAATGTTTCAACAAAAATAAAAGGGCTAAGTTTTATTGAAAATCATTCAATTGAAGTAAAAAGTTTAACAAGTGATTTTACCTACACAAAATTATTTATGAACTTTTTAAATACTCAATTAGAAACCAAGGAATCCTCAATTTTAACAGATATAAAATTTACGTATGTAAGAGAAGATTTTTCAGATTTTAATAATTTAGTAGATATAGAAGCAGATGTAAAACAGGCTGATGTATCTCTTGTAGATTTAAAAAAGTTTTATAGTGAATTAGGTACTGATGATAAAATACATTTTACAACCAAAATTACTGGAAAATTAAACAATTTTGTAACTCATAATCTTAAATTAACAAGCGATGAGAATGCTATTATTGATGGAACTTTAAATTTTAAAAATTCTATCAATCAAGAGAATGGATTTTCATTGGAAGGTAATTTAACCAATTTAACATCAGATTATAACCATTTAAAAAAATTACTTCCAAATAGTTTAGGAAAAACCTTACCGTCATCTTTTGAAAAATTTGGAAGATTTACAATAAATGGAAATGTTTATATAACGGAAAATTTAATTAATGCTCAATTAACTTTAAACACAGCTATAGGAACTACCATATCAGATTTAGAATTAACAAATATTAATAATATTGACGCAGCATCTTATATAGGTCATGTAAAAATTATTGATTTTGATTTAGGTAAATTCACAAACAATCCTTTAGTTGGAAAATTTTCTATTGAAGGTGATGTTGATGGAGAAGGATTTACATTAGAAAAAATGAATACTTCAGTAAAAGGACTTATTTCTAAATATGAATACAATAAATATAATTATACGGGTATAAAAATTAACGGCGTTGTAAAAAGCAAACACTTTAATGGTGAAATGGAAGTGAACGATGATAATTTAAAATTGAATTTTAATGGTTTGGCAGATTTTTCAAGGGACATTTATACATTTAATTTTAAAACAGTTATTGATTATTGTGATTTAAATGCAATTAATGTTTTTAAAAGAGATAGCATTTCAAATGTGAAAGGTGATATTGAAATTAAAGTAAAAGGAAATTCATTTGATGATTTAGTTGGTACTATTGATTTTAAAAACTCATTATATACAAATCAAAAGGAAAATTATTTTTTTAAAGATTTTAACGTTACATCTTCATTTACAGACAGTGTTAGAAACATATCAGTTAATTCTTCGGAAATAATTGAAGGAAATGTCAAAGGAATTTTTAAATTTAATGAGTTAGGTAAATTAGCGCAAAACTCAATTGGTAGTATTTATTCAAATTATAAACCTCATAAAGTATCATCTGGACAATATTTAGATTTCAGGTTTAAAATTCATAATAAAATTGTGGAGGTTTTTTATCCGGATATTACACTTTCAGCTAATTCATCAATTAGAGGAACTATAAATTCTGATGATAATTTGTTTAAGTTAACTATTAAATCACCAAAAGTAGAAGCTTATAAAAATATTATAGATGATTTAAATTTACAAATAGACAATCAAAATCCTCTATTTAATACACAACTTTCTATAAATAAAATAAGTACCAGTAATTATGATATTTCAGATATACAGTTAGTGAATATTACGCTAAATGATACTTTATATTTTAGGACTGAATTTAAAGGAGGTATTGAAAAAACTGAAGATTATAAATTATCTTTTTACCATACATTTAATAAGGAAAATAAATCTGTTTTTGGAGTTCAAAAATCCAATGTTATATTTAAAAATAATGAGTGGATAATTAATCCTACCAATAATTTTGAAAATAAAGTAGTTTTAGATAGTAAAACAAAAACATATACGATTAGCCCGTTTTTGATGACTACTGGTAAAGAAAAATTAGAGTTTTATGGAGTTATTAAGGATACTATTTCAAAAGATATTCATTTTAATTTTAAAGAAGTAAAACTTTCAAGTATTACTCCTGAAATTGATAGTTTAAAATTAAAAGGTATTATAAATGGTACTTTTAATTATAATCAAATAGAAAAGAAATTAAAACCAACTGCAAATCTTTTAATTTCAGATTTTAATATTAATAATTCATATCAGGGTAATTTAAAAATAGCAGTAGAGGGCAAAAATTCATTACAAAATTATGCACTTGATATTTCATTAGAAAGAGATAAAAACACAAATTTTTATGCAGTTGGAGAAATAGATTTTACACCTAAAAAGCCCATAATAGATGTAAATATAGATTTTGAAGAGTTTAAATTAGATGCATTCAGCCCTTTGGGTGAAGATGTATTTACAAATATTAGAGGGTTTGTTTATGGGAATGCTCATTTAACAGGATTGCTAAGTAACCCAACAATGGAAGGTGATTTATTTTTAGATGAAGCAGGTATGTACTTCCCATATATTAATGTTGATTATGATTTTACAGGAACAAGTATAATAAGTTTAAAAGATCAAACATTTATATTTGAAGATGTAGCAATTAAAGATACAGCATATGGCACCAAAGGTAAATTAACAGGTACTCTAAGCCATTCTTATTTTGACAAATGGCGACTTGGTTTAAATTTGAAAACAGCTAATTTATTAGTCTTAAATACTGTTGAAGAAGAAAACTCGGTTTATTACGGTTCAGGATTTATTGAAGGTAACGCAACTATTAGAGGTTTAACAGATAGGTTGGTAATTGATGTTGTTGGGAAAACAAAAAAAGGAACTCATTTTGTAATCCCAATAAGCGATGTGAAAACAGTTGAAACTTCAGAATTAATTCGTTTTATAAATAAAGATGAGATAGAAAAAAATGAAGAGAAGAGAAAAGCATTTATTTCTGAAAAATTGAAAGGATTGTCTTTAAATTTTAATTTAGAAGTTACAAAAGATGCTGTTGTTGAAATGGTTTTGGATAAAGCTACTGGAAGTTATTTACAAGGAAGCGGAACAGGGAACTTACAGTTAGAATTAGATACCAAAGATAAATTTGATATGTACGGCGATTTTGTGGTAGATAACGGTGTTTATAATTTTAAATATGGAGGTTTTATAAATAAACCTTTTACCGTAAAAAAAGGTGGTAGTATTTCTTGGAGTGGAGATCCATTTACAGCCCAAATTAATATTGAAGCTGTGCATAGGGTTTCAGCAAACCCACAATCATTATTAGAAAATATTACGGCAAACAGAAAAATTCCAATCGATTTAATTACCCGTTTTTCAGGGGAATTATTTAATTCTAACCGTGAATTTGATATTGAAATTCCAAATTCTAGTTCAACAGTTGCTTCAGAGTTGGCCTTTAAATTAAACAGTAATGATGCAAATAATAAAACAATACAATTCTTATTTTTGCTAGCTTCAGGTAGTTTTTATAATGAAACAGATTTAAGTGTAAATAGTAATGCAGCCTTGTACGGAACAGGTTTTGACATGCTTTCAAATGCGTTTGATAATATTTTCAATCAAGGAAGTAATCGTTTTAAATTAAAACCTGTTTATACTGTAGGTGAAAGACATAAAGTAGATAATTTAAATATAGACGATCAGTTGGCTATTGCACTTGATTTTCAGTTGAATGATCGAATTATAATTAACGGTAAAGTTGGTGTTCCAATTGGATCTAAGCAACAATCAAACGTTATTGGAGAGGTAAATATAGAATTTTTAATGAATGAAGAAGGAACGTTAAGATCATCAGTTTTTAATCGTCAAAACGAAATTCAATATACAGAAGAAGAAGAAGGGTATACGCAAGGAATTGGTTTAAGCTACCAAATAGATTTTGATAATGGTAAAGAATTACTTGAGAAAATAGGATTGAAAAAGAAACAATTGGAAGATTCAACCAATGTAGTTAATCCAATTGATTCACTTAAAATAAATAATAAATTAATAGAATTTAAAAATAAAAAAACAACTAAAAATGAATAACCCAACTTTAGTAGTATTAGCAGCTGGTGTAGGTAGCCGTTACGGAGGCTTAAAACAATTAGATACATTCAGCCCACAAGGAGATACGATTCTAGATTTTTCAATTTATGATGCCATACAAGCAGGCTTTGGAAAAGTTGTATTTATTATAAGAAAAAGTATTGAAGATGATTTTAAAGCTTTTTTTAATAAAAAATTAGAGGGTAAAATTGAAGTTGAGTATGTTTTTCAAGAAATTGAGAATATTCCTGAAAAATTTAAAGATAATAATAGACAAAAACCTTGGGGAACTGGTCATGCATTGTTAATGGTAAAAGATGCTGTAAATGAAAATTTCGCAGTGATAAATGCTGATGATTTTTATGGAAAAGAAGCTTTTGAAGTGATGGCTGAATCATTAAAAACGATTGATAAAAATTCAAATAAATTTAATATGATGGGATATGTGTTAAAAAATACAGTCTCAGATTATGGTTTTGTTTCAAGAGGTGAATGTCAGGTAAATGAAAGTGGAAACTTAACAGGAATTACAGAACGTACTCATATTGAAAAAGTTGACGGAGGATTAAAGTTTAAAGATGAAAATGGAAATTTAATTCCAATTTCTGAAGAAACAATTGTTTCTATGAATTTCTTCGGATTTACACCAAAATATTTTGAACTTTCAGCATCTTTATTTGAAAATTTCCTAGAAGAAAATTATAAAGACCCAAAAGCAGAATTTTTTATTCCACTAGCAGTAAATCATTTAATTGTAAACAATATTGCAACTATGGAAGTTTTAAAATCTAATGCGCGTTGGTTTGGTGTTACTTATAAACAAGATAAAGAATATGTAACTTCTGAAATTCAAAAATTGAAGAAAGCAAAAGTGTATCCAGAAAATTTATGGTAATTTATTAAATATTCTAAAATTAAAATCTAATTTTGCGGTTCAATTTATGGGAAAAATAATAAAAAAAATAGGAGTAATGACTTCAGGTGGTGATGCACCAGGAATGAATGCAGCTATTAGAGCTGTTGTGCGAACATGTGCCTATTACAATGTAGAATGTGTTGGCATTTATAGAGGTTATCAAGGTTTAATAGAAGGAGATTTTATAACACTTTCATCTAGACATGTGAGTAATATCATAAACAGAGGTGGAACTATTTTAAAATCAGCACGGTCAAAAGAATTTAGAACTTCAGAGGGAAGAGCCAAAGCATATCAACAACTAAAAAATGCTGAAATTGATGCAATGGTTTTAATAGGAGGTGATGGTACGTTTACTGGAGGAATGGTTTTCAATAGTGAATATGATTTTCCTTGTATTGGAATTCCAGGAACTATAGATAATGATATTTTTGGCACCAATTTTACAATTGGTTATGATACAGCATTAAATACCGTTGTTGAGGTAATTGATAAAATTAGAGACACAGCAAGTTCTCATAACAGATTGTTTTTTGTTGAAGTGATGGGAAGAGACGCTGGTTTCATCGCCTTAAATGCAGGTGTTGGTGCTGGAGCAGAAGAAATTTTAATACCAGAAGAAGATCTAGGTCTTGAGCGTTTATTAGAATCTTTAAAAAGAAGTAAGCGATCTGGGAAATCATCTAGTATTGTGGTGGTTACTGAAGGTGAAAAAATTGGAAAAAGCGTATTTGAATTAGCTAATTATGTTGAAGAGAACTTACCACAATATGAAGTTAGAGTGTCTGTTTTAGGTCATATGCAACGTGGAGGATCTCCAAGTTGTTTTGATCGTGTATTGGCTACCAGATTAGGTGTAAAAGCTGTTGAATTATTATTGGATGGAAAAACAAATGTAATGGTAGGTTTAATAAATAATAATATTGAAATTACGGAATTAGAAAATGCTGTAAAAGGGCATCACGAAATTAATAAGGAGTTATTACGCGTGAGTGATATTATGTCTATTTAGCAAATTTTATTAAAGCTTTTCTAATTAAAAATTCATGATTAAAATAGGTATAAACGGTTTTGGGCGAATTGGACGCATTGCTTTTAGATCGGCAATTAATAGGGAGAGCGTAGAGATTGTTGGTATAAATGATATACTTGACATAGAACATTTAGCTTATTTGTTAAAATATGATTCTGTTCATGGAAAATTTAAAGGGACTGTTGAAGTAAAAAATGGAGCACTTATTGTTAATGGGAAACCGATTCGTATTACTTCAGAAAAAAAACCAGAAAACATAAAATGGGATGCTATAAATGTTGATTATGTAATTGAATCAACAGGGTTTTTTACCAACAAAGACCAAGCAGCATTACATTTGCAGGGGGGCGCTAAAAAAGTGGTTATTTCAGCTCCTTCAAAAGACGCTCCAATGTTTGTAATGGGAGTTAATAATAAGTTGCTTTCAAAAGACGAATTAATATTTTCAAATGCTTCTTGTACCACCAATTGTATAGCCCCAATAGTAAAAGTTTTAAATGAAAACTTTGGAATTATTGAAGGTTTTGTTACCACAGTACATTCAGCAACATCAAGTCAAAAAACTGTTGATGGACCAGAAAAGCAATGGCGTAGAGGTAGAGCTGCTTTAAATAATATGATTACAACAACTACAAGTGCAGGTGAAGCAATTACCAAAATTATGCCTGAATTAAAAGGTAAAATATTAGCAATGGCAGTTAGGGTTCCAATTGTTGATGTTTCATTAGTTGATTTAACAGTTCGTTTAGAAAAGCCAACATCTTATGCTAAAATTAAAGAAGTTATGAGAAAAGCTTCTGAAAATGAATTAAAAGGAATATTAGGATATACTGAAGATGAAGTTGTTTCACAAGATTTTGTGTCAGAAACAAGAACTTCTGTTTTTGATGCTGGTGCAGGATTAGAACTGAATGAAAATTTTTATAAAATTATTTCTTGGTATGATAATGAGTATGGATATGCTACAAAATTAATTGATTTGATAGTATATTCAGAATCACTTAAATAAAATAAAATATGGAGATAGCAATTATTGCACACGATGGTAAAAAAGCAGAAATGATTCAGTTTTTAATGGATTTTAAAGCCTTAATTATTTCTAAAAATATAAATCTTGTGGCAACAGGTACAACTGGTAAAAATGCTGAAAAGGCTGGATTTAAAGTGACTAAATTTTTATCAGGGCCTTATGGTGGTGATGCTCAAATTGCAGCACGTGTTGCTGAAGGTAAAACTGATATGGTTTTCTTTTTTAGAGATCCATTAGGAATGCATCCACACGAACCAGATATTGCTATGCTAATGCGTTTATGTGATGTGCATGATGTGCCTTTGGCAACAAATCCTGCCACAGCAGAACTTTTGGTGAGAGCTATTTAAGATTTTTATTTTATTGCAATCATTGAAATTTCAACATTTACAAATAAAGGTAAATTTCCAACTTCTACAGTTTCACGAGCCGGGGCAGTTTCTGGATTAAAATAACTACCATAAACCGTATTTATTTTTGCAAAGTCATTCATGTTTTTAACAAATATGGTTGATTTCACAACATTTTCAAAAGTCATTCCAGCTTCAGTTAATACGGCTTTCATGTTTTCTAATACCTGAGTTGTTTCAGTTTCTATTGATCCAGTAACTAATTTACCTGTTGCAGGATCTAATGCAATTTGGCCTGAAGTATATAATGTATTTCCTGATAAAACAGCTTGGTTATAAGGGCCAACTGGCGCAGGAGCATTGTTTGTTTTAATTATTTTTTTCATACGTTAAATATTTTAGAATAATCTTCTGTCTGGAACTTTTCTTTTATCATACTTTAAATCACTTAGCATGGATGATTTTACCCCAAGAAAAAAGTAATAGGTTTGTCTAGTACCGAAAGGTACCCAATTAAAATTCAATTTCCAACTATCTAAATCCCGTGAAAAGCGCAATTGAGTATAGCTAAAACCTTGGTTTTTAATATCATAACCTGATGACGCTCCAACTTTCCATTTTGGAGTTAGTTCAATATCTCCAGAAAGCATTAAAGAATTAGAAGAAATTTCATTTTGCCGGTTTGAATTGGTATAATTTAATGAATAAGCTAATTTTAAAGTCCAAGGGAATGTGGCGTTGTATAGTTTTGTTGTCTTTGTGGATTTTTCATCAGATTTATTTTCAGAATTTAAATCGTTACTATTATTTAAATTTTCACCAAAAATTCCATCCGAATTATTTGCATCAGCATTTTGTTGCTTAGAATCCTTTTTTCCATCAGATTTACTGCTAGCCAAATCATAATTCATTGTTAATCCAGCATTGGTTAATCTAAATAAACTACCACCATTGTTAATATTAAAGGTGTTAATTCTTCTTCCAGTTGCACTAAGTGCATATGGATCTAACGTAGCGTTTAAATTTAATTTTAATTTCTTATTAAATAAGTCGGTTCCAGCAGTCATTCTAACTGGACTCCATTTTAATGAGTCAGCAGCCATATTGTAGCTTGTTGAGAAATTAAGATTATTAATTAGTGTAACTTTTTCAGGTTCAACTTTTGTTGAATCTTTAGACATTACTTTTGCTTCAAAGGTGTTATTTAACGTAAAACTTAAACTATTTGAAAGTCCTTTACTTGGCCCGCCATAAATTCCATTACTAAAAGGAGAATACTCAAGTATATCGTTTTCATCTTCACTCTGTTGTACTTCTTCATAATAAGAACTAAAATCTGGGCGATAGCCGTAAGAAATACTTGGTCTCATTACATGTCTTATTGCTTGTAATCTTCCTTTCTTAAAGTTAAGCATACCGTAAATAGTTGTAGATAAAGATAAACCTGCCGAATATTCTCTAAAAGCACTAAATTTATTTATAGTATCAGAAACAACTAAATCTTCTGTGGCATTATATGTCTTATTAATTCTGTCAAAATACCATACTTCTTTATAATTTGCATTTGGAGAAAGTGTAAAATATTTTAGCATTTTCATATTTGTGCTAAAAGTAGCATTGTGTTGTAACCCAGATTTTGCAGTTTCAAACATTTCTTTTTTGAAGAAAAATTCATCTGTAGTATTAAATTTATTATCTCCTTTTAAAGAGTATGTAACTCCTGTTTTTTGTAGTGCATTTGTTTTTGCGCCAGACTTTGAAGTAAATGGATAAATTCTATCCATATTTATTTGCAAAGAAGGTAAAGACATTGTAATAATTTTAGTATTGGTATTTTGTGAATGTGTTGCTGAAAGTGATAAATTAAATGGCGTTCCCACAAACTTTTTATAAAAAGAAACAGAAGAACTTAGTGTGTTATTTAAAAATGAATTGGTATTAAATTCATTTAAAGATTCTTTATAATAAGTACTACTTCCTAAATTTACAGAAGCTGAAAACCTTGAATTTGGACTTGCTTTAGCATCTTGACTATGACTCCATCTTATATTGTAACTAGTTGTTTTAGAAAAATCATCAAAACCTCGAATGCTATTTTTTAAATTTTCATATCTAAAACTAAAATTTCCATTAAATTTGTATCTGATAGAGTAGCTAGATTCTGTTCTTAAACCCCAACTTCCGTTGGTGTAAACATCTCCTAAAACGGCTAAATCAACATAATCATTTATAGCAAAATAATAACCTCCATTTTGTAAGAAATATCCTTGTTGATTATTGTCACCCCAAGTTGGCATAATAAATCCCGAAACATTTCCTTTTGTTAAAGGTATATAAGCAAATGGTAAAAATAAGGGTGTAGGAACATCTTGTATCACTAAATTACTTAATCCTATCACTAATTTTTTATTTGGAACAATTTTGGCTTTTTTAGTAGATATATAGTAATCTGGATTTTTCTTGTCGGAAGTCGTAAACCTAATATTGCTTACATAAATTGTTGAGTCGTTTTCTTTTTTTGTGACTTCACCCAATATAATAACACCACTTTGTTCAGTTCTTAATCCCCAAATTTTGGCTTTTTCGGTTTTAAAATTAAATAAAATTGAATCCTGTGCAGTTTCCTCAGCACCTTGTTTAAATACAGGAAGTTGAGTATAACTCCCAATACTATCTTTAATTCCTTTAGCCCAAACTAAGCTGGTATTATTATCAATTTCTATATAACCCGCAGTTAAATCAATATCTTTATAATGTATGTGAGCTTTATCAAATAATATAATTTTATTGTTTTTTATATCTTGTCTAATCAAGCTATCTGCTGAATGCTCAATAATACTTTCAAGAAGTTCTTTAGGTTTAATTATGGTGTCAACAGCTTTTATATTTGAAGAATCTTTTATCTTTATATTTAATGAATCTTTTAAGTTTGGTTTTATAGTATCTTTAAATTTAAGGGATTCAGTTTTTAAAGAGAGTTGCTTAATTTCTTGGGAATATAAAGTTGAGTTGATAAAGCTAATAGCTAATATCAATATGAAAGAAAAATATATATTTTTATGAAATGTTCTAATAATGAAATTTTTTAAAAAAAACCTTTTAAATTGTGCTGATAGCATAACTTTTTTTACATTAGCTTTTAATTAATCAAGCACGTATTTTATTGTTGTAAATGTATGGCTTAATATTTGAACCACACAAATAACAAATGCCAAAAATAATTAAAATAATTGATGAACTCACAACTCTTTTTCAAATTTAAAGTTACAACGAAATTAAGTTTCATTTTCGTATTTCTAATTGCATTTCTTTCTAATAGTGATGCTGTTTTTGCTCAAAACAAAGATTTTATTGTGGTATTAGACGCAGGCCATGGAGGTAAAGACCCCGGTAAAGTTGGTTATCAGAATAGTAAAGAAAAAGAAATTGCACTTGAAATTGTTTTGCAAGTAGGTAGTTTATTAGAAAAGCAGCCTAATGTAAAAGTTGTATATACTCGTAAATCAGATGTTTTTGTAGATTTATGGGAGCGAGGAAGAATTGCAAATAAAGCAGATGCAGATTTGTTTGTTTCCATACATTGTAATGCACACAATTCTGATGCGTCTGGATCTGAAACTTGGGTTTTAGGAACACACGCAAATAGTAAAAATTTTGAAGTTGCAAAAGCTGAGAATTCAGTAATATTATTAGAAGATAATTATAAAACTAATTATAAAGGTTTTGATCCTAATTCACCAGAGTCTGTTATAGGTTTAACTTTAATGCAAGAAGAGTATTTAGATCAAAGTATTCAGTTAGCAAGTATCATTCAAAATGGTTTTACAAACGATCTAAAACGCAAAGACAGAGGCGTGAAACAAGCTGGATTTGTGGTTTTACACCAAACATATATGCCTAGTGTTTTAATTGAAACAGGTTTCCTTACAAATAAAGTTGAAGGTCCTTTTTTAAATTCTAAAGTTGGTCAGCAAAAATTTTCGAATTCAATTTATAGTGATATTTTAAAATACATGAAACAACTTACTTTAAATACAGTTGTAAGTAATAAAGTTAAAGAAAGTAAACCAAAAGAAACTAGTATAACTTTAACTGAGAAAGAAAAGGTTATTGAAAATGAACCAATAAACACCCCTGAAAAAGATATAAATAGTGATGAGAATGTTCAATTTAAAGTTCAAATTGCTGCAGGTTCTAGAAAATTAGAAACCGATTCTTATAATTTTAATGGGTTGGAAAATGTTGAACGAGCTAAAGATAAAAATATTTATAGGTATTATATTGGTGAAACATCTAGCTATACAAAGATAAAAGAATTCCAAAAATCAGCAAAATCCAAAGGATATAGTACCGCTTTTATTGTTGCGTTTAAAAATGGGAATAAAATATCTATAGATGATGTTTTAAAAAAATCATAGCATTTTTGCTTAAATAATTAGTAATATTGCTCTCAAAAATAGTATTATTTTGAAAATTACAAGAGAAGTAAAAACAGGGGTTGTTGCAGTATTAATTATTGCCTTATTTATATGGGGTTTTAATTTTTTGAAAGGGTTTAATTTATTTGATGCTCCTTCAAAAACCTATCTATCAGAGTATAATAATGTACAAGGATTGAATACATCAAGTGTTGTTACAATTAATGGTGTTGATGTAGGGAAAGTGATCAGTATTAATTTTAATAACGCCCCAGAAAAAAGAGGTCAGTTAATAGTTGAGTTTAGTGTTGAAACAGATTTTGAATTTTCAAAAAATAGTATTGCAAAAATATACAGTGCTAGTTTAATGGGTGGAAAGTCTTTAGCAATTGTGCCTTCTTATGAAGGTGAAATGGCAAAACCAGGAGATTTTTTACAAGGACAGATAGAATCAGATATATTTTCTTCAGTAACTGAAAAATTAAATCCATTACAAGCAAAAGTTGAAAATGTAATTGTGAGTGCAGATTCATTAATGACGGGTTTAACGGATGTTTTAAATACTAAAAGTAGAAATAATTTAAAATCTAGCATTCAACAATTAAATGAAACAATGTTAAATTTTAAAAATATTTCTGAATCTGTAGATAAATTGGTTAAAGACAATGAAATTAAATTAGGAAATACTTTGGAAAACGCTGAATTAATGACCAGTAACCTAGCTAAACTTTCAGATACATTGGTAAAAGCTAATTTAGGATTAACCATTAAAAATTTAGAAACTACTGTTAATAATTTAAATAAAATTTTGGCGGGTGTTGAAGCCGGAGAGGGTACTTTGGGTAAATTATTGAACGATGAAGAAATGTATCATAATTTAACAAATTCTTCAAAAGAATTAGAAGAATTATTACGTGAAATGAAGTTAAACCCTAAACGTTTTGTCCATTTTTCAGTTTTTGGAAAAAAAGACAAAGGGTATAAACCAGAAGAAGAATTAAAAGAGTAGCATTAGTTTAAGTAAAAATAATTAGAGTCATCATTAAATAATTTGTATGGATTATATTGACAACGTAGCATTTGCAATTCTATTAATTATAGGAATTGGTTTTTTTGTAAAAAATATTAAAAAACTATCTAGAAATATAAAGTTAGGAAAAGATATTGATAGAACTGATAATGCTAAGGCACGTTGGAGAAATATGGCGATGATAGCTTTAGGGCAATCAAAAATGGTGAAACGGCCTATAGCAGGAGTTTTACACATTATAGTGTATGTAGGTTTTATTATTGTAAACATTGAAGTTATTGAAATTATAATAGATGGCCTTTTTGGTACTCATAGAGTTTTATCTTTTCTAGGAGGTTTTTATAATTTTTTAATTGGTTCTTTTGAAGTAATTGCATTTATGGTTCTTGTATCTGTAATCATTTTTTGGATTCGAAGAATGGTTTTAAGAATTCCTCGTTTTTGGAATAAAGAAATGAAAGGATTTCCAAAAAATGATGCTCTTAACATTCTGTATTTTGAAATGGTTTTAATGTCATTATTTTTAATAATGAATGCAACAGATGTTCATTTTCAAGATATGAATTCTGGAAATCTTATAAGTCAATTTTTAGTTCCAATCTTCGATTTTAGTAATGAAACTTTGCATATTGTTGAACGAACTGTTTGGTGGATTCATATCACTGGTATTTTGGTATTTTTAAATTATTTATACTATTCTAAACATCTTCATATATTATTGGCTTTCCCAAACACATTCTATGCTAATTTAAATGTTAAAGGAAAATTAAACAATTTAGAAGCAGTAACAAATGAAGTGAAATTAATGATGGATCCTAACATAGATCCTTTTGCAGCAGCACCTGAAGGTTCTGAAAATCAAGTTCCTGAAAAATTTGGAGCAAGTGATGTTACAGATTTAAACTGGGTACAATTAATGAATGCATATACGTGTACAGAGTGCGGGCGATGTACTTCATCTTGTCCAGCAAACCAAACAGGAAAAGAATTATCACCACGGGCAATTATGATGAAAACTCGTGATAGATTGGAAGAAGTTGGAGCAAATATTGATAAAAATGGCAAGTTTGTAGATGATGGGAAACAATTATTAAATGATTATATATCACCTGAAGAATTATGGGCTTGCACAAGTTGCAATGCTTGTGTTGAAGAATGTCCTGTAAACATTGATCCATTATCTATTATTATTGATATGCGAAGATATTTGGTTATGGAACAATCAGCTGCACCACAAGAGTTAAATATGATGATGACAAACATTGAAAACAATGGAGCTCCTTGGCAATACAATCAAATGGACAGATTAAATTGGAAAAACGAATAATACTACAATTACTACAAATTAAAAATATCAAAAAATGAATAAAGAAGATGTAGAAAAACTATTGCATGAAAAGGTTGAAGCAGGATTGCATATTAGCCCTATTTTACCAGAGGGAATTAAGAATTATTTAATTGATATAGACGGAACTGTTTGTGACGATATCCCAAATGAAGAACCTGAGCGCATGTTAACAGCGAAAGTATATCCTGATGCGCTTATCACTTTAAATAAATGGTTTGACGAAGGACATCTTATTTGTTTTTTTACTTCAAGAACTGAAGAACACAGAGAGTATACAGAGATATGGTTAAAAAAACATGGATTTAAATACCATAGTTTATTAATGGGTAAACCTAGAGGTGGAAATTATCACTGGATTGATAATCATTTAGTGAAAGCAACTCGGTACAGAGGTAAATTTACCGATTTAATAGAAAAAGATGTAACTATTGAAGTTTTTGACGACGGTCAACACGAATAATATAACTAAAATATTTTTAGAATGAACGTACCAACAATGGCAGAAATGATGGCACAAGGAAAACAACCAGAAGTATTATTTTGGGTAGGTTGTGCAGGAAGCTTTGATGACAGGGCTAAAAAAATCACAAAGGCATTTGTGAAAATCTTAAATAAAGCAAATGTTGACTTTGCTGTTTTGGGTACTGAAGAAAGTTGTTCTGGTGATCCTGCTAAAAGAGCTGGTAACGAGTTTTTATTTCAAATGCAGGCAATGGCAAATATTGATATATTAAATGGGTATGAAGTAAAAAAAATTGTTACAGCCTGTCCTCATTGTTTCAATACCTTAAAAAATGAATACCCAGAATTAGGAGGTGTCTATGAAGTGTTACATCATACTGAATTGTTAAAAACACTAGTAGATGAGGGTAAAATTACTATTGAAGGTGGAGAATTTAATGGTAAAAAAATTACATTTCATGACCCTTGTTATTTAGGGAGGTCTAATAATATTTACGAAGCTCCAAGAGAGTTAATTAAACAATTAGATGCTGAATTGGTTGAAATGAAGCATTGTAAATCAAATGGTTTATGTTGTGGTGCTGGTGGTGCTCAAATGTTTAAAGACGCTGAAAAAGGAACGAAAGAAATTAATGTAGAACGTACAGAACAAGCTATTGAAGTGAAGCCTGACATTATTGCTACAGGTTGTCCGTTTTGTAATACAATGATGACAGATGGGGTGAAAATAACTAACAAAGAAGATGACATTGAAGTATTAGATATTGCAGAACTTATTGCGAAAGCTAATAATTTATAATATTGAATAACATTCATTCTTTTTAGATTCATTTTATTAAAATTTATGATTAAAAATTATATTGAAGCTGCGCGTTTAAGAACTTTACCACTTTCTGTTTCAGGAATTATTGTTGGAAGTTTTATTGCAGCTTCTCAAGGTTTTTTTAATTGGTTAGTTTGTGCATTAGCTTTATTAACTACCATAGGTTTTCAAATTATATCAAACTTTGCGAATGATTATGGAGATGGTGTAAAGGGTACAGATAATAATGAAAGAGTTGGCCCTACAAGAGCAATCCAAAGTGGCGCTATCACTCCAAAACAAATGCTAAATGCAATTAAAATTTCAATTGGTGTAACATTAGTTTTAGCATTACTGCTTATATATATATCTTTTGGTAAAGATGATTTCAAAAATTTATTAATTTTTTTTATATTAGGAATTGTAAGTATAGCAGCAGCTATTAAATATACAATGGGTAAAAGAGCTTATGGCTATAGTGGTTTTGGAGATTTATTTGTGTTTTTATTTTTTGGACTATTAAGTGTTTGTGGAAGTTATTATTTATACACAAAACAATTAAATTATTCTATTTTTCTACCTGCATTTTCAGTGGGGTTTTTAAGTATAGGTGTTTTGAATTTGAATAATATGCGTGATATGGAATCAGATATTAAGTCTGGGAAAAGAACTTTAGTAGTTAAAATAGGAAGTGAATTTGCTAAATATTATCACTATTATTTACTAATCTCTTCACTTTTATTCGCATTATTATATAATGTCATTCATTTTAAATCACCTATTCAATTTTTGTTTTTATTTGCTTATTTACCTGTATTTAAAAATTTTATTGTTGTTTTTAAGAACAAAACACCAAAATTATTAGATCCAGAATTAAAAAAATTAGCTTTAAGTACTTTTTTGTTTTCTGTATTATTTGGAATTGGATTACTTTTAGCTAAATAATTTTAACAAATGTCATTTTTAATTTAAAATTAAAGGATATCTTTGTCTTTTATCAATCGTAATTTGTGAAAAATCAATTTTTAGGCATATTTTTTTACCTGCTTTATTTATTGGCAATGGTTCGTCCATTAATGCCAATTATGGAGTATTATGCTAATTATGATTATATAGCCAATGTACTATGTGAAAATAGAGATAAACCTTATTTGGAATGTAATGGAAAGTGCTATTTAGAAAAGCAATTAAAAAAAACAAATCATTCAGATCACAACCACAAATCTACAATTCCTCAAATTGATTTTGATAAATACCCAGTTTCTCCATTAGATCAATACTCATATCAATTAAAAGATAATGAAGAATTAAACCTTGAGCAATTATTTGTTCATAAAAACACTACACAAACGTATTATAATTCCTTATTAAAACCGCCTCAATTAAAATCTTAATATAGTATTACTTTTTTATATGGTATACAATACGAAATTAGTATTGTATAAAAATACGTGTATAATTATTCAAGTAAATATTCGCGGAGATATATAAAACGTAATAGTATTAAACTTATTTAATATAATAAGTTTATGTATTTGTAACAATATTTCAATTTGTTACTACAAAGAATTTATAATAAAAATAGAATAAAATCAAATGAAAAAACATATACTACTAATTTGTTTAGTACTGCTAATTGCTACAGTTTCGTATGCTCAATCGGTAAAATTAAGCGGTAAAATTATTGATGAAAAGTCAAATGATCCCATTGAAAATGCTACAATCAAAGTTTTAAAAAACAACCTTTTTTCAGTTTCTAATGACAAAGGAGAATTCTCTATACAAGCTAACGAAGGTGATAAAATAGAAATTTCACACATAAGCTATAACACAATTATTGTTGAGGTTCAAAATCCACTAATTATAAAATTACAGTTATCACAAATTGAGTTAAATGAAATAATTGTATCGGCAAATCCATTGCAAGATATTTCACAATCAGTTGTAATTAATGATGCTTCAAAAAGAATAAGTCAACCACGTAGTGTTGGACATTTATTTAAAGACATTAAAGGTTTTGGAATTACAAAAAAGGGAGCTTATGCATCAGAACCAGTTTTTCGTTCATTTAAATATGAACAATTAAACATTCAATATGATGGTGGAATGAAAGTGTTAAATGCTTGTCCAAATAGAATGGACCCAATTACAACACACATGATTCCTGAAGAAATTGAGAAAATTGAAATTGTAAAAGGTCCGTTTACTGTTCGTTTTGGACAAAATTTTGGAGGTATTATTAATTTAGTTTCAAAAAACCCAACAAAAGGTCAATTAGGATTTCATGGAAGTGTTGAAGGTGGATACGAAACAAATGGAGATAATTTTGTTAGAGGAGCTTCAATGTTATATGTAAATAAAAAATTCGACATCCTTTTTAATGGTTCTTACAGAGATTTTGGAGATTACAAAGATGGCGATGGAACTGAAGTCCCTTCATCATTTAAAACTACAGATTATTCATTAAAAGTAGGGTTAAATCCAGCAGAAAATCAACGATTACAGTTAAGTTGGAGACAGTCTTTTGGACGAGATATTAAACATGCAGGTTTACCAATGGACTCACCTTATGATGATAGTTTTTTGATTGGTTTTGATTATAAATGGAAAGAAATATCAGAAAAAGTTGAAAGTTTTTCAGCGAAAGTTTTTCATTCATATGTAGATCATTTAATGACAAATGAAGGGAGACCAAATTTTATGATGACAGATTCAAGTTCTCCTGTAGAAGTTTGGACTTATGGGGGTAAAGCAGAATTGGTACTAAGACCTTCAGATAATTCGAAAATTTTTACAGGAGTTGATGCTAATTTAATTAGTAGAGAAGGAGATAGAACCAGAATTGTAAAAGTGATGAATGGAATAACTTTACCAACTCCAAAGATTTTTACGGATAAAATTTGGCAAGATGCTACTTTAAATGATATAGGTGTTTTTGCCGAAGGAAAATTTAAAGTAGCTGATTATACTACATTAACAACGGGTGTTAGATCAGATTTTATTTCAACAGCTATTAATGATCCAGCTGAAGATTTTGAAGCTTTATATGGCGGCGAAATAACCGATAAAACAGAAGTGAATGTAAGTGCAAATGTATCAGCGAAATACCAAAAGGAAGGATTTCAAACACAATTAGCAATAGGAAGAGGAGTTAGAACTGCTTCAATGATTGAGCGTTATATAAATCATTTTAATGTTGGTGTAGATCCATATGAGTATGTAGGGAATCCAAATTTAAAACCGGAAGTAAATACTCAGATTGAACTATCTTTCATCAAAAATTTTGAGACAATTGAAATTGGAGCAACTGTTTTTTATTCTTTCTTAACAGATTATATTTTACCTGTTGTAAACGAAGATATTCCAAGAAAATTTATGCCAACTACGCCTCCTGTTGTTGCTAAACAATTTATTAATATTGATAAAGCTTTTAAAACAGGTGTAGAATTTTCATTTAATTACAAAGCAACAAATAAATTAACATTCACTTCTGATCTTTCTTATACGCAGGCTGAAAATAAAGATTTTAATGAACCATTAGCTCATATTCCTCCATTTATGGCAAATTTAGGAGCAAAATATGAAGAAGATAATTTTTGGATTGCTTTAAGTTCACGTTTGGTAGCCAATCAAAGTAGAATTGCAGCTTCCTATATGGAACAAGAAACTCCAGGTTTTGGAACCTTAGATTTACGTGTTGGATTTGAGCCATATAAAGGGCTTTCAATTGGTGCAGCCTTGTTAAATATATTTGATAAAACGTACTATGAGCATTTAAATTTCTCATATAGCAATTCGGATATCCTTTCTGGAAAAATTTATGAGCCGGGAAGAAATTTCACCACTTATATTAAATATAAATTTTAGTTATAGATTCAATTTTATATTTGTTTGTTAACCACGGAAATTAATTTTTCGTGGTTTTTTTATGAATTAATTTTAGTAAATTGCAGTAAACCAAGTAAAACAATAACCAAAATGAAAATAACTTATTTAGGGCACGCATGCATAAGTATTGAAACAAAAGATAAAACATTATTAATAGATCCTTTTATTTCTGGTAATGAGTTAGCAAAAGGAATAGATATAAATACACTACAAGCAGATTATATTTTAGTAACACATGCACATGAGGATCATATTTTAGATGTTGAAGCAATAGCAAAACGTACTGGAGCAAAAGTAATTTCTAATTATGAAATTGTTACTTATTTTGAAACCAAAGGAATTGAAGGTCATCCAATGAATATTGGAGGGAAATGGACTTTTGATTTTGGAACTGTGCATTTTACAAACGCCATTCATTCTAGTTCGTTTCCTGACGGAAGTTATGGTGGGCAACCTGGAGGTTTTGTAATAGAAACAAGCCACCATAGAATATACATTGCTGGTGATACAGCTTTAACCTATGACATGAAATTGATTCCTGATTTTATAGGAGAACTTGATTTGGCAATTTTACCCGTTGGTGATAATTTTACGATGGGAATAGATGAAGCAATAAAAGCAAGTAAATTTTTAAGTTGTAGCAAAGTGTTAGGTTATCATTTTGATACTTTTGGCTATATAAAAATTAATCATAAAGAAGCTTTTGAAAAATTTGCAAAGGCTAAAAAAGAATTATATTTATTGCCTGTTGGAGATAATATGAAGTTGTAATTATATTGTTTTAACTTTAAAAGAATGGTTGAAAGAAAATTAAGAATTTTCTTTCAACCATTCTTTTCTTAAATCATTTGATAGCAAACCAGTCCCATCATGTTTCCATCCAGGAGGTTTCATAAAGTATCTTAATTTATTTGTGAATGAAGTTTTAGCTATAATAGCATCTTTAAAAACGGAAATCCATTCGTGGAAAGCAATTTTTAAAGGGTTAAACGTATTTATGTTCGTTGTTAATCCATAAACAACTTTTTCTTCAACTAATTCTGGTAGAAAAGTGCCAAATAACCGATCCCAAATTATAAGAATACCCGCATGATTTCTGTCTAAATATAATGGATTTGAACCATGATGAACTCTATGATGTGAGGGTGTGTTAAAAATAACTTCAAACCATTTAGGCATTTTATTTATCAATTCAGTATGAATCCAATATTGGTATAGTAAACTTATGCTCATTTGTGTAAAAATCATTATTGGGTGAAACCCTAAAAGAGGTAAAATAAGATAAAAAACAAAACTAAAAAAACCGCCGGTCCAAGTTTGTCTAAGAGCTGTACTTAAATTATATTTTTCTGATGAGTGGTGTACAATATGTGAAGCCCAAAAAAATCGACTTTCGTGACTAACTCTATGAAACCAATAATAAAAAAAATCCTGGCCAACAAAAACTAATAACCAAGCCCACCAAACAAAAGGAATAGTTGTAACTCTAAAATTATCATATATGAATGTAATAACAAATACCACCAATATTTTGCTTGTCAAATCAATTAAAACACTGCCAATACCCATTAATAAAGAAGCAATAGTATCTTTTAAATTAAATGTTTTTGGATTTTTCTTATAAATGAATATAGCTTCAATTATAACAGTAGCTATAAAAAAAGGAATTGCATACAATATGATATTAGGTATTTTTGGAATTTCCATTGAAATAATATTATTGAATTGTAAGATATAATAAATTTTCAAATAGTTGTATCTTTCAACTTTTATTAAATATGAAAGCAATTTTTCAAAAATATATTTTAAATTTTAAACAAGCAAGTGGTACATCAAGAGGTGTGTTACATACCAAAGAAACTTTTTTTTTAAAGATTATTGAAAATGATAAAATAGGAATTGGTGAGTGCTCAATTTTTAGAGGTTTAAGCTGTGATGATACGCCAGATTATGAAGAAAAATTACAATGGCTTTGTGAAAATATAAATAGAAAAGTTGATGATTTATTGTTTGATTTAACTCAATTTCCTTCAATTCAATTTGGTCTAGAACAAGCTATTTTATCATTAAAAAGTGTTCATTCTTTTGAATTATTTCCTTCAAAATTCACACAATCCCAAGATGCTATAAATATTAATGGATTAATTTGGATGGGGAATGAAGTTTTTATGAAACAACAAATTTCAGATAAGTTGAAAGCTGGTTTTTCTGTTATAAAAATGAAAATTGGAGCAATAGATTTTAAAACTGAAATTTCGTTATTAAAAAGTATTAGAAAAGAGTTTTCTTCCGAAGAAATTGAACTTCGAGTTGATGCAAACGGAGCATTTCAACCTATAGATGCATTAGAGAAATTAAAAACTTTATCAGAGCTTGAAATTCATTCAATAGAACAACCCATAAAACAAGGACAGTTTAATGAAATGGCTGAGTTATGTTTAAAAACTCCAATCCCAATAGCTTTAGATGAAGAATTAATTGGTGTTTTTGATGTAACAAAGAAGGAAGAATTACTACAAATAATAAATCCACAGTATATTATTTTAAAACCAAGTTTAGTTGGTGGTTTTAAAGGAAGTGAAGAGTGGATTCAACTAGCTGATAAACAAAATATTGGTTGGTGGGTTACTTCAGCATTAGAGAGTAATATTGGTTTAAATGCAATTGCACAATGGACTTATTCTTTAAATTCTAAAATGCCTCAAGGTCTAGGAACCGGAAGTTTATTTTCGAACAATTTTGAGAGTCCGTTAGAAGTTAAAGATGGACAGCTATATTACAATATTAAAAAGAAATGGAATTTTAATTTACTATAAATAATGTCACACTGAGCTTGTCGAAGTGTTTTAAAAAAAATAACAATTAATATATGAAATTTATACAACAAGCATACAAAGGTAATAATGAGTGGTGGGCATATTTTGTGACCATAATTATCTTATTTTTTGGTTGGCAATTTATAGGTGTTATACCTTTAATTGGAACAGCATTTTATTATGCGGATGATATGAGTGAGTTTATGACTTCAGCAAATGAAAATTTTGCAACCTTAGGTATTGATTCTAATTTGTATTTATTTTTAATTATTATAACGTTTTTAGGAGGATTACTTTCGTTGTTTTTTGGAATAAGAAAGGTTCATAATAGAAAAGTTGTGACGTTAATTACCAGTCGTGAAAAAGTAGATTGGAGTCGCGTTTTTTATGCTTTTTCAGTTTGGGCTATAATTGGAATATTAATGATTTCTATAGGATATTATATGGCTCCAGAAGATTATGTGTGGAATTTTAAACCTATACCTTTTTTTATTTTAGTAGTTATTTCAATGTTGTTTTTACCAGTTCAAACAAGTATGGAAGAATTATTGTTTAGAGGTTATTTAATGCAGGGTTTTGGTACTTGGTTTAAAAATTCGTTTGTTGCATTAATTTTAACTTCTGTTATTTTTGGTTTACTACATGGTTTAAATCCAGAAGTTGAAAAGTTAGGGTGGATTAGTATGGTGTATTATATTGGTACAGGTTTGGTTTTAGGAATTTTCACTTTAATGGATGAAGGAACTGAATTATCTTTAGGATTTCACGCTGCAAATAATATAGTTGCAGCTGTATTTGTGACTACAAATTGGACCGTTTTTCAAACAGATGCTTTATTGGTTGACACTTCGGAACCTTCAGTTGGGTTTGAAATGTTTGTGCCAGTATTAGTGTTGTATCCTTTGGTTTTATTAATTTTTTCAAAAAAGTATGGATGGACAAACTGGCAAGAAAAGTTAATGGGAACAGTTATGAAACCAATAGAACTAAAAGAAGATGAATTTATAGCGTAATTATTAGTGTCATTCCAGCGAAAGCAGGAATCTTTTCAATTAGAACCAAATTATAAAATGAAAGCTGAAATTCTATTTCATAAAAATTTTAAATTGCAAGGGAGGTCATTTAGTTTAAAAGAAGAATTAATTGATTATTCTTTTGAAATTTCTTCTGAGGTACAATTTTTTTTGAAACAATGGTTTAATGAAGAGGATTTTGTTCAGGTAAAAACTTCAGGTTCAACAGGCAATCCAAAGCTAATTCAGCTTCAAAAGAAACATATGGTTGATAGTGCTTTGGCTACAGGCACTTATTTTAATTTACCAGAAAACACAAAAGCACTGTTGTGTATGTCTCCAAACTATATTGCGGGTAAAATGATGTTGGTGAGAGCGTTAACTTTAGGTTGGAATCTAGATATTGTTGACCCAATTTCAAATCCATTAAAGAATATCAATAAACAGTATGATTTTTCTGCAATGGTTCCTTTGCAATTAAATAATTCACTTTCTGATATTTATAAAATTAAGAAATTAATTGTTGGAGGTGGAGTTGTATCAAATGAATTGTTAAATAAAATTCAAAATATTGACACTGATGTATTCGCAACTTACGGTATGACAGAAACCATAACTCATATAGCTGTAAAAAGATTAAATAACTTTAATTCTGTCATTGAGAGTGAAACGAACCAATCTCATTATAATTTATTACCAAACATTAATATTTCAAAAGATAATAGAGGTTGTTTAGTAATTGATGCACCAAAAGTGTCGAATGAATTAGTAATTACAAATGATTTAGTTGAACTTATTTCTTCAACAGAATTTAAGTGGTTAGGAAGATTTGATACCATTATTAATTCAGGTGGAATTAAATTAATTCCTGAACAAATTGAAGAAAAATTAGCTAAAATTATTTCTAAGCGTTTTTTTGTTACTGGAATGGCGGATGAACTATTAGGTGAAAAATTAATTTTAGTAATTGAAAGTAGTAGTGATACTGTTTCAAGCGATGAGATCTTAAGGAACATTAAAAACTTGAAATTAGTAACTCGTTTTGAAATTCCTAAAGAAATTTATTTTATTAAACAATTTGTAGAAACACCAACAAATAAAATTCACAGGGCAGAAACTTTAAAGTTACTTTAAGAATTGCTTTGTAAATGGGTATTTGTAAGGTTGCTTATTTAGAACTTTAATGCTGTTTAAAACAATAATAATTGAACTGAATATTCCTAAAAACATTAATATTGGTAAGCCTATAATTACAAGTAGTAAAAGAGCTCCAATAAAAAGATAAATCCACATTGTTAATTGAAAATTGATAACATCTTTAGCGTGTTTGTCAATATCTTTTACTTCTTCTTTTTTCCAAAGCCAAATTAAAATTGGAGGAAAAAGAAATATAAATAACCCACTTAAATGAAGTAATGCTAATAAAGTAGTGTCTTCTTTTTTAGTATACTCATATTGAAATGAAGATATTTCATTAAAATTTATATCTAACGCTTCAGCAATCTTTTCTAAAGTATAAGATCTTGGGTCAACTTCATTATTTTCAATTCGTTGAATAGTTCTTGTACTAATATTTGTTTTTTCAGCAAGAATTTCTTGTGTTAATCCTTTTTGAACTCGTATTAATTTAATTTTTTCACCTATAGTCATAATAATTGTTGTTTTAATAGGTCAAAGGTATTTTATAAAGGTACTAATTAGCAACTACTTTTAGACGACATTTACCCGACATTCAAAAATATAAAGAGCTATTATTAGAAAAATCTGCTAAAAATTTTAATAAGTACCAATACTTTAACAACGATTAAACCACTAAAAAACCAAATAGGAGTTTTAACAGTTTCTTTTAATTCAAAATATGCCAGTTTAATAGTAGCTGGCATATTTTTTAATTTATAGGTTTCTTGGCAATGTGCGCAAATAGATACTCCAGATTTTCCACCAGATATAAATGGAATATTAAGAAGGTGCTTATAAATTCCAATAATTGAAACTTTTGTAGTGTTTTTAGAATTACATTTTGGGCAAACTACATCCTTGGAAGTTTCACTTTTTAAAACGGACTTTTTTTTACCAGCTAAAAACATCAATTACATTTCCATTGAATGATATACATTTTGTACATCATCATCTTCTTCTAATCGGTCTAATAATTTCTCAACATCTGCTTGTTGCTCTTCACTAAGCTTAGAAATAGAAGTTGGAATTCTTTCAAAGCCAGAAGATAAAATTTCTATATTATTTTCTTCAAAATAACTTTGAAGAGCACCAAATTGCTCAAAAGGTGCATAAATGATAATCCCATCTTCATCATCAAATACTTCTTCTACTTCATAATCAATTAATTCTAACTCTAGATCTTCTAATTCAGTTGTGATATCTTCTTTTTTTAATGTAAAAGTACACGTATGATCAAACATAAATACTACAGAACCAGAAGTACCTAAGTTTCCGTCACATTTATTAAATGCAGCTCTAACATTAGCAACCGTTCTATTGTTATTGTCCGTTGCAGTTTCTACAATAATTGCAATACCGTGAGGAGCATAGCCTTCAAATAAAACTTCTTTATAATGACTGGTGTCCTTGTCAGCAGCTTTTTTTATTGCACGTTCAACATTCTCTTTTGGCATATTTGCTGCCTTTGCATTTTGCATTACAGCTCTTAGGCGAGAGTTTGTATCAGGATTTCCGCCTCCATCGTTAATAGCCATTACAATATCTTTACCAATTCTGGTAAAGATTTTTGCCATTGCAGACCAACGTTTCATTTTTCTTCCTTTTCTAAGTTCAAAGGCTCTTCCCATAATTTAAATCTTATTTTAAGTGTTGCAAATGTAATTATTAGTAACTGTTTTTACAATAAATTTATACTTGAATAATTCCTAAATTAAAAGGTTTTTCTATAGGAGCATGGTTTGCTGCTTCAATTCCCATAGATATCCATTTTCTAGTGTCTACCGGATTAATAACAGCATCTGTCCAAATACGCGCAGCAGCGTAATAAGGAGAAGTCTGAGCATCATAACGTTTTTGAATGGATTCTAAAATTTCTTGTTCTTTTGCAGAAGTAATTTTTTCACCTTTCTTTTTTAATGAAGCAGTTTCAATTTGAAGTAAAACTTTGGCAGCTTGTTCTCCTCCCATAACAGCTAAACGAGCCGAAGGCCATGCTACAATTAACCTTGGATCGTAAGCTTTACCACACATGGCGTAATTTCCCGCGCCATATGAATTCCCTATTATAATAGTGAACTTAGGAACTACAGAATTACTCACCGCATTAACCATTTTAGCACCGTCTTTTATAATGCCACCGTGTTCACTTTTACTTCCAACCATAAAACCAGTTACATCTTGTAAAAACACTAATGGAATCTTTTTTTGATTACAGTTTGCTATAAAACGGGTTGCTTTATCTGCTGAATCTGAATAAATTACACCTCCAAATTGCATTTCTTTTTTAGCATTTTTTACAACTTTACGTTGATTGGCAACAATTCCAACTGCCCAACCATCAATACGTGCATAGCCACAAATAATGGTTTTTCCATAGTCTTTTTTGTATTCTTCAATTTCAGAATTATCAACAATACAATTGATAATTTTGTGCATATCATATTGCTCACTTCTTGAAGCAGGCAATATTCCAAAAATATCTTCTGGATTTTCTGTAGGATTTTCAGCCTTAATTCTGTTAAAACCAGCTTTGTCAAAATCACCAATTTTATCAATAATATTTTTAATTTTATCTAAAGCATCATAATCATCCTTTGCTTTGTAATCTGTTACTCCACTAATTTCGCAATGAGTAGTGGCTCCACCTAAAGTTTCATTATCAATGCTTTCACCAATTGCAGCTTTTACTAAATAACTTCCAGCTAAAAAAATGCTTCCAGTTTTATCAACAATCATTGCTTCATCACTCATAATTGGTAAGTATGCACCACCTGCAACACAACTTCCCATAACAGCAGAAATTTGTGTAATTCCCATACTGCTCATGATTGCATTGTTTCTAAAAATACGCCCAAAATGTTCTTTATCAGGAAAAATTTCATCTTGCATTGGTAAATAAACACCAGCACTATCTACTAAATAAATGATAGGTAATTTATTTTCTATTGAAATTTCCTGAGCGCGTAAATTCTTTTTACCAGTAATTGGAAACCAAGCTCCAGCCTTTACGGTAGCATCATTAGCAACAACAATACACTGTTTCCCTTTAATATATCCAATTTTAACTACTACACCACCAGAAGGGCAACCGCCGTGTTCTTCATACATTTTATCACCTGCTAAGGCTGCAATTTCAATAGTTTCATTATCATTATCAAAAATATAAGCAATTCTTTCTCTTGCAGTTAACTTTCCTTTTGCTTTATGTTTTTCTATGTTTTTTTCTCCACCACCTTTATAAACTTTTAAAAGATGCTTTTTAAGATTGCTAGTAAGAAGTTTATTGAAATCTTCGTTTTTATTGAAGTTTATATCCATTTATCTGTGTTATTTTAGTAGTGCTAAAGTACAAAATGAATGTTAATTAGTAGTAAATAATTACCATAGTAATATGTACCTAGGTATATAAAAATATTTAATGTACATTTGCACTTTAAAATACATACAAAACTAAAATTATGATGAAAACTATTGTAACAATTGGAGGAAGTAATAGCAAAAGTTCAATAAACAAATTGTTAGCCGAATATTCCGGAAGTTTGATAAGGAATGTAGAATTAGTCAAAGTTGATTTAAATGATTTTGAAATGCCACTTTTTTCAATAGATATTGAAAATGAACAAGGTTTTTCAGAAGGATTAAAAAAATTAAATGCAATTATTGATACTGCAGATGGATTTATAATTTCTTTAGCTGAGCACAACGGAGCCTATTCAACAGTATTTAAAAATGCATTTGATTGGTTGTCAAGAATTAACGGTAAAGTTTGGAGAGAAAAGCCTATGTTATTATTAAGTACTTCTCCGGGTGTTAGAGGAGGTCAAACTGTGCTTGATATTGCGTTGGGAAGATTTCCTTTTATGGGTGGAAATATTATTGGGAGTATGGCTTTTCCTTCTTTTTTCGATAATTTTAAAGAGAATGACATTACAAATTCAGAATTGAAGGAACGTCTTTTTGACCTTGCAATAAATTTTGAGAAGGCGCTATAGTTATGGGTGATATTGCTAAAGATATAAATTCAACATTTCCAAATGAAAAAGTGAAAGCCTTAATCAATATTAAATATACTGCAAATTGGTTGGATGCTATTGAAAATGAAATTTTAAAACCTTATCAGATTTCAGTTCAGCAATATAATATTTTAAGAATTTTACGGGGTGCTAAAAAAGAAATTCCAGTAAATACAATTAAGGAAAGAATGATTCAAAAGTCTCCAAATGCAACACGTTTGATGGATAAATTATGTGATAAAAATTTTATTGAAAGAACGCGTTGTGAAAATGATAGGAGAGTTGTATTTATTAAAATCTCTGAAAAAGGATTAAAAATATTAGATAAAATTGACAGTAAAGAGTTTGAAAATCATATGAATGCAATAACAGAAGAAGAAGCCAAATTGTTAAATAAATTACTAGACAAAATTAGATAGGTTATGAAAAAAATAATTCACAGAGCAAATGAAAGAGGTACCGCAGACCACGGATGGTTAAAAGCTAATTTTTCGTTTAGTTTTGCACATTATTACAATCCTGAAAAAGTAAATTTTGGAGCATTACGTGTTTTAAATGATGATATTATTGATGCAGGAAAGGGTTTTGGAACACATCCGCATGATAATATGGAAATTATTACCATTCCGTTAGAAGGTGCTTTAAAGCATAAAGATTCTATGAGTAATAAATGGATTGTAATTGAAACAGGTGAAGTCAGGTAATGTCCGCAGGAGCGGGTTTAATGCATTCTGAAATGAATAATTCTTCTTCTGAACCTATTAATTTGTTTCAAATATGGATAATTCCAAATAAAAGTGGGGTTTTGCCTCGCTACGATCAGCAAAAATTTGATGTTTCAGAGCGGAAAAACAAATTACAACTATTGGTTTCTTCAATTGATGATGACAATAAAGGAAATCTTAAAATTCATCAAGATGCTCTAATTTCAAGAATAGATTTGATGGAGAATTCAGAATTTAAATACACTCTGAAATCTGAAAATCATGGAGTTTATGTGATGGTTATTAGTGGTGAAATTATTATAGAAAATGAAGTTTTAACAAAACGTGATGCAATTGGTATTTTCCAAACGGAAACCACATTATTAAAAGCTTCAAAAAACACTGAATTACTTTTTATTGAAGTTCCAATGCTATTTTAAAAATGATATTTGATGTAAAATTTTAATATAAAACTATCTTTTGTTTAAAATTTTCATCATTTCAATGGCAGCTACTTTTGCTTTTTCTTTCACAAAATCTCTTGGGGTTTCATCGCCTATTTCATAGGTTACTGCTGTTGCTCCAAAAGTTGTTAAAAACCAGCCTTTTGAAACGGGCTGTGTACTATCTTCTCTAATTTCATTTAGTATGTAATTTGGAAAAGTAGCATCAATAGCACCAAACCACTCATCATAAAAATGTGGAATTGTTGTTCCCTCCATAGTGTGACTAGTATAGTATAAATCTTCTTGAGTTGAGTGGAAATCAATACCAATTACAACTTTCCCATTTGATTTATTAGCTGTTTTTACAATTGCTTTCGTAACGGCTTTCACTTCAGGTTGTCTATAATAACCCCAATCTCTATTTAAATCTATTCCATTAGCGTTGTGTCTCCAGTGACCAAGATCCACACCATCTGGATTTATAATTGGAAAAACCAAAACTCTATATTTAGAGAAAAATTCTTTAGAGATTTCAGAATTTGTTAAAATGGTTTTAAAAAAACTTTGGAATGCCATAAAACCAGTGATTTCTGGTGGATGCTGACGCGAAAGAAGCACAACAATATCTTTTTCTTTTGCATCTCCAGTATATAAATCAAGCATTGGTAAAGGTTTTCCTAAAACTGATTTCCCAATAGTTTTGTAATGAACTAGGTTGGGATTTGAACTTATTATTTCAGAATACCATTTTTTTGTATCTATAGAAGTAATAATTTCTTGTGCGGCAACGGTTAAAGGTTCTTTTGTCAATGCTAATTTAATTGTATATAATGAATCTATTAAAAATATATCATCATTTGAAATTGGAGTCCAATCAGTTGCATTAGTTTTTAATTTTGGAATATATCTATGTTCATAATCTTTTGGGTATTTAAATTGAACATGCATATTTTTAGGTGTTTCAGACCAAATTTTAAAAGCATAATAAGCACTATTATTTATTGGAGCATTTTCAGGATAAATTGAAACAGCTATTAAAGTATCGTTTATTTTTTCAACATTATTTAATCGAGCCCCATCAAAATCATTTGATATTTTAATATCCATTTTTTCTAGATTGTAAGTTTTCTTTGGTTGAGAAAATATTTTTTTACTATTCGTATCAAATGGGTTTTCTACAATTACGGGCTTTACAATATTACAATTTACTAGTGTAATTAATAAAAAAATAAAACTTAAAAACTTTATTGTGGGGTTTAATTTAATTGAAATCATGGTGTTGAATTATTAATTTTTAATACAAATTTATTAATTTTTGATGAAGTAGTTTGATTTAAATTGAAGTCTTAATTTTTATTATGAATAATCTTTAAATATTTGTTTAACAGTATCTGAGATAGCATCATTTTTTGCTTTTTTTAGCAATTCAGTAGCTTCACAAAATCGAACTTCGCAATTTGAAATTGAACAACGTTCACAAGTAACTCCTACTTGTTTTATAGTTATTTTTTCTTCATTTAAAAACTTTAATTTACTTGTTAAAAGCGGAGAAATTAGTAAACCAATGCTAATACTTCTATTATAATTTTCTTTAAAGGGGTCTGAAGTGGCGCTTGAAATCACTAAATATTTTAAATTATTATCAGGGTATTCAGAAATTTGAATCTCAGATATCATTTCATTTTTAGTGACTTTATTTAAGATTTCAATTGAAATCCACCTTCTACAATAATGTTCATGAGTTTCATTTGCTGTTGGCGGTTGTTGTTGGGTAATATGTAATTCTTTAGATAATTGATATCTATTCTCATTATTTTTGTTCGTAAATCGTAAAAAGAATAAATTTTTAAGATGAAAAGTTTTTGGTAAAATATTAGTTAAGCGTTGATAATAAGTTTCAGGTGAATCTGTAAAACGAGTAATCATTTTATTAAAGGTTTCTCCATCCCAAGTTTCAGTATTAAAAAATGTTTTCAGTTGTTTTTCTATTGCTTTTTTCGGTATTAATAGCGCTCCGGCAAAATAGGAAGCTATAAAATTATTTAAAACCTGATCAAAAGATTCAAACTTAACCCAAGGAAATGTATATAATCTTTCATTTATTTTTAAGTAATTATAAGCTATTTCTTTAGCCAAAATAAATGCTTTTTGAGATTCATCAATCGTATTATTTAATAATAACACTTTTGGTTTAGGTATAAAAATACAACGTAATTCTCTTGGATTAGGATACAAATGAAGTTTATCATCTAAAATTTTGTAATTAAATTCTTCTATTAAAATTTCTTCTAAATCTTTTGAATTTATTTTTTCTTTTAAATTAATGTGATAGGATTTTGCAAATTGTTCTACACTAAGTTCAATATCTTCAAAATAATTATTATGTGCTTCTTGGTATGAGCGTAAAGCGGCCAAAAAGAAGCTTTCGCGAGAAAGGTTGTAGTTTTGAGCAATTTCAATTAGAGTACTTAAAAAAGCACTTACCTTTGCAGGTGCATTTGAAATAATATCAATTAAATCAGCTTCTTGTATTCCAAATAAATCTAAAGGGATTTCTTTTAAAATTTTAGATTGTAATATTTCACCTAATGGAGCTAAGTTTTTATCTAATTTTAAGGAAACCATATTGTCATAAGGAACATCTAATACTTGTGATAAAAGTGCAATTTTATCTGTTTTAGGATATTTTTTTCCTTTCTCGATCTCGTTAAGGTATGATTTTGAGATGTTTGTAAGTTTTGAAAGCCCAAATAATGACAAACTTTTCTCTGTTCTAATTTGCTTTAGCTTCAATCCAAAGATCAATTTTATGTATTCTTCTTCGATATTCATAAAACAAAGGTATGTTTTTTAGCGAAATAATAAAAATTAGCATTATTTGATTATTTAGCGAACGTTCGCTTGTTTTGTATAAATCTTTATTATATGTTTGTCTTCATAAAACTATAAGTTATGGAAAATATTGAAAAAATTACAATACAAAAATTCTCATTCCCTCAGGGTGTAAAAAATAACTATAAAGATATTTTAACAAATGAAGCCCTTGATTTTTTAGTACAATTGCATGAAAAATTTAATAATAAACGATTAGAATTGTTGAATAGAAGAGTAATGCAGCAAAATTATTTTGATAAAGGAAATTTTCCTGAATTTCCAAGAGAAACGTCTTCTATAAGAGAAGAAAATTGGGTTGCTGATCCATTACCAAAAGATTTGTTAGATAGAAGAGTAGAAATTACTGGACCAGTTGAACGAAAAATGATTATTAATGCATTAAACTCAGGAGCTAAAGTTTTTATGGCAGATTTTGAAGATAGTAATTCTCCTTCTTGGGAGAATTGTATGGAAGGTCAGCAAAACTTAATGGATGCTGTAAATAAAACTATTTCGTTTACTAATGAAAATAATAAAGAATATAGGTTGAACGAAACTATTGCAACACTTTTAGTTAGACCAAGAGGTTTACATTTGAATGAAAAAAATGTACGAATTAACGGAGAAGAAATGTCAGGTTCTTTATTTGATTTTGGATTGTATTTTTTTCATAATGTAAAGCAATTATTAAAAAATGAATCAGCCCCATATTTTTACTTACCTAAACTAGAACATTATTTTGAAGCGCGCTGGTGGAATGAAGTTTTTGTTTTTGCTCAAAATTATATGGGAATTAAACAATCAACTATAAAAGCTACAGTTTTAATTGAAACAATAACTGCGAGTTTTCAAATAGATGAAATTATTTATGAATTAAAAAACCATATGGCAGGATTAAATTGTGGCCGTTGGGATTATATTTTTTCATACATCAAAAAGTTTAGAAACCATAAAGGTTTTGTTGTGCCAGATAGAGGTCAGGTAACTATGGCAACTCCTTTTATGGAAGCTTATTCTTTGCGTGTAATACAACGATGTCATAAACGTAATGTATCGGCAATAGGAGGGATGGCAGCACAAATTCCTGTAAAAAACGATGAAAAGGCGAATAGAATTGCCTATGAAAAAGTAAGAGCAGATAAAGAGCGTGAGGCTAAAAATGGGCATGATGGAACTTGGGTTGCACATCCAGGATTGGTAGCTGTTGCTTTGGAAGTATTTGATAAATATATGCCTGAGAAGAATCAGATTTCAAATAAACGAGAAGATTTAAACATTACAGAAGAAATGCTGGTTGAGCAACCTAAAGGCACTATTACAGAAAATGGAATTCGTAAAAATATTAATGTTGGAATTTTATATATGGAATCATGGCTTTCAGGAAATGGAGCTGCGGCCTTATATAATTTAATGGAAGATGCTGCAACAGCTGAAATTTCAAGAACTCAATTATGGCAATGGCTTCATAATAATTCAATACTTGAAGATGACAGAATTTTTACTGTTGAACTTTATATTGAATTACTGGAGTCTGTAATTCAAATAATTAAAGAATTGGTAGGTGAAAAAACCTTTAATTCTGGAAAATTTAAATTGGCTATTGAATTATTTGATTCACTTGTTGTATCAGAAAAATTTGAAGAATTTTTAACCTTAAAAGCTTACAATTACCTATAAAAAACCACCCAAGAACCGCGAAATTAAAGGGTGATTTATATAAATAACTATTAAATTAAATACAAAACAAAATTATGAAAAATTTAGCACAAAGTAATTATAGTTCTGCTTTACAAACTGTAAGAGATCTTAAAGTTAAGTATGGAAATACTTGGAACGCAATAAATCCTGAAACTGCTGCTAGAATGGTTGCTCAAAATCGTTTTAAAACAGGTTTAGATATTGCTAAATATACAGCTGCCATTATGAGAAAAGATATGGCAGAATATGATGCTGATGTTTCAAATTACACACAATCATTAGGTTGTTGGCATGGTTTTGTTGCTCAACAAAATATGATAGCTGTTAAAAAGCATCATAAAACAACAAGTAAAAGATATTTATACCTATCTGGTTGGATGGTAGCTGCATTACGCTCAGAATTTGGACCATTACCAGATCAATCGATGCATGAAAAAACTACTGTTCCAGCCTTAATAAAAGAAATTTATGATTTTTTACGTCAAGCAGATGCTATTGATTTAAATGATTTATTCAGAAGACTTGAAAAAGGGGAAGATGTACAAGATCAAATCGATAATTTTGAAACACATATAGTTCCTATTATTGCTGATATTGATGCAGGTTTTGGGAATGAAGAAGCTACTTATTTGTTAACAAAGAAAATGATTGAAGCTGGCGCTTGTGCGATTCAAATTGAAAATCAAGTTTCTGATGCCAAACAATGTGGTCATCAGGATGGAAAAGTTACGGTGCCTCATGAAGATTTTATTGCCAAACTGAATGCTATTAGGTATGCATTTATAGAATTAGGTGTAGATGATGGAATTATTGTTGCAAGAACGGATTCTGAAGGTGCTAGTTTAACGCAGAAATTACCAGTTAGTAATGAGCCAGGAGATTTAGCTTCTCAATATTTAGCCTTTGTGGAAGCAGAACAAATTGACATCAATGATGCTAAAGAAGATGATGTGTTTCTTAAAAGAGATGGTAAATTGGTACGTCCTGTAAGATTGCCAAATGGATTGTATAAATTTAAAGATGGATCTAATATAGATAGAGTTGTGTTAGATTGTATTACGAGTCTTCAAAATGGAGCAGATTTACTATGGATTGAAACTCCAACACCAAATGTGAAGCAAATCGCTAACATGGTAAACAGAATTAAAGAAGTTGTGCCAAATGCTAAATTGGTTTATAATAACTCGCCATCTTTTAATTGGACATTAAATTTCCGTAATCAGGTATATGAAGAAATGCTTTTGGAAGGTGAAAATATGACAGACTATGATAGAAATAATTTAATGGATGTACAATATGATGATTCACAATTGTGCTATCGTGCCGATGAGAAAATTAGAACGTTCCAAATTGATGGCGCTAGAGATGCAGGCATTTTTCATCACTTAATTACATTACCAACTTATCATACAACAGCACTTCATATGAATGATTTAACTGAAGGTTATTTTGGGGAAGAAGGTATGTTGGCTTATGTAAAAGATGTTCAGAGACAAGAAATTCGTAAAGGTGTTTCTTGTGTAAAACATCAAAGAATGGCAGGGTCAAATCTAGGTGATGACCATAAAACATTTTTTGCAGGAGACAAAGCCTTAAAAGCAGGAGGCGAAAATAACACATCTAATCAATTTGAAGTTATTTCTAAAAACAATAAAGTTGAAGTAAAACTAGGTAGGGTTGTATAAATAATTTAAACAAAAAAACTAAAACAGCTCATTTTTAAGATACTAATTTTTAGTTTTTAATATAAACGCTCTCTTTTTAAGAGAGCGTTTTTTATGGATTTCATTTTAAATTTACGATATTTGCAGACTATAAATTTTTAGATAATTAATATTAAAGCAAATTAAGATGAATAAAAATACAGTATTGGCTTGGGCTACAGCAATTATGATAATTGTTGGGTTATCGCTTATAGGTCTTGGAGCATTTAGATATGATGATGTTGCTGGATGGGGGTTTGCAGCTGTTGGGATTGGTTTTTTTGCAATAGCGTGGGTATTTAATGCTTTAAAAGGAAGAGTTTAAAACTTTTTATATTACAAATAACAATTAACATTTATTAAAATAAACTATGGCTGACGATAAGAAAGTTATTTTTTCAATGTCTGGTGTAAGTAAAACATACCAAGACGCAAATAAACAGGTTTTAAAAAATATTTATTTAAGTTTCTTTTATGGAGCTAAAATTGGAATTTTAGGTTTAAATGGTTCTGGAAAATCAACCTTACTTAAAATTATTGCAGGCTTAGAGAAAAACTATCAGGGAGATGTGGTTTTTGCACCTGGTTATTCTGTTGGGTTTTTATCGCAAGAACCTCAATTAGATGAAACTAAAGCTGTTTTAGATATTGTAAAAGAAGGTGTTGCTGAAACAGTAGCCATTTTAGATGAGTACAATAAAATAAACGATATGTTTGGCTTGGAAGAAGTATATTCTGATGCTGATAAAATGGATAAACTAATGGCTCAACAAGCTGTTCTTCAAGATAAAATTGATGCAGCTAATGCTTGGGAATTAGATACTAAATTGGAGATTGCTATGGATGCATTACGAACTCCTGAAGGTGATACACCAATTAAAAACCTTTCTGGTGGAGAACGTAGAAGAGTAGCATTATGTAGATTGTTATTACAAGAACCAGATGTGTTATTATTAGATGAGCCAACAAACCATTTAGATGCTGAGTCTGTACACTGGTTGGAACATCATTTACAACAATATAGTGGAACTGTAATTGCTGTAACTCACGATAGATATTTTTTAGATAATGTTGCTGGTTGGATTTTAGAATTAGATAGAGGTGAAGGTATTCCTTGGAAAGGAAATTATTCATCTTGGTTGGATCAAAAATCAAAACGATTAGCACAAGAATCTAAAACAGCTTCTAAACGTCAAAAAACATTAGAACGAGAGTTGGAATGGGTGCGTATGGCTCCAAAAGGAAGACATGCAAAATCAAAAGCACGTTTGGCTAACTATGATAAGTTAATGAGTCAGGATCAAAATCAATTGGATGAAAAATTAGAGATTTATATCCCAAATGGACCACGATTGGGAACTAACGTAATTGAAGCTAAAGGAGTTTCAAAAGCATTTGGAGATAAAATTTTATATGAAGATTTAAATTTTAATCTACCACAGGCAGGAATTGTTGGTATTATTGGTCCAAACGGTGCTGGTAAAACCACAATTTTCAAAATGATAATGGGTGAGTTAGAGCCAGATAAAGGAGAATTTATTGTTGGAGATACTGCAAAAATAGCTTATGTAGATCAAAGTCATTCAAATATTGATCCAGAAAAAACTATTTGGCAAAATTTTGCCAACGAACAAGAATTGGTTTTAATGGGGGGAAAGCAAGTGAACTCTAGAGCTTATTTAAGTAGATTTAACTTCTCTGGAAGTGAGCAAAATAAAAAAGTAAGTACACTTTCTGGGGGTGAAAGAAACCGTTTGCATTTAGCAATGACGTTGCGTGAAGAGGGAAACGTTTTATTATTAGATGAGCCAACAAATGACTTGGATGTAAATACTTTACGTGCATTGGAAGAAGGTTTGGAAAACTTCGCAGGTTGTGCAGTTGTAATTAGTCACGATAGATGGTTTTTAGACAGAGTTTGTACACATATTTTAGCTTTTGAAGGTAATTCTGAAGTGTATTTCTTTGAGGGGTCATTCTCTGATTATGAAGAAAATAAAAAAGCAAGACTTGGCGGTGATTTAATGCCAAAACGTATTAAATATAAAAAATTGATTAGATAAACTATTATAAAAAAATCCCAGAAGATATTCTGGGATTTTTTTTATTCATACTATACTTTAATAAACCATTTTCCACCTATGTTTAGAAGTTCAGCATTTTCATTATCGTTATCCCCATTATTAAAATGAATGATGAATTTTACTTTTGCAGATTTTCCATCTTCAGCTATTATTTCTTCTGTTATTTCAACATTTTTAATACCATCTTTTTTCTCATGTTGCTCAAATGCCATTGCAACTAAACCTTCCATTTTTTTTACTTCTGCTTCTGTGAATACTTCACCTTTTTTACCAACGTATAATTTTGCAGCTTTTTCAAATTGTTTGTTATTCATGAAATTATAAGCTTTTACAATGGCATCACCAGGCGCTGAAATTCCACTTGAACAAGAGTTTAAATTAAATGCTATAGCTAATACTAAAAGGATTGCGTAAATTTTTAAATTTTTCATAATTACAGTTTTAAAATTAATATTTATTTAAATTAAATTATTCTAGTAAAAAATGGGGCTTTCGTAAATTCGGATGGAAAAATAATGAAGTGTTTCCCAATTATATAGTTTAATTCTTTTGACTTTACTTTTAAAGTAGCACCACAAGTATTAAATGCTTTTAAAACAAGTTCAGTGCAATACAATTTTGTGTTTGTGGTTAGATCATATTTGGTGTCAAATTCATATTTGTTTATATAATAGCTGTTAGCTGTCTTTACAACTTTATCTAAATAAACTTCATTGAAATTACTTCTATAAATGGCAAATTTGGAAGTGTTTTTTGAATTTAGAAAGGTGAATAATACTTCTTTTTTAATCAAGTTTGTTTTGCTTGGAACTGCATGAATTACATAAGGTATGCCGTTTTCTATTGAAATAATACCAATATGTGTAAATTCAGAATTAGCATCAGCTAAATAAACAGCAAAACTTTCTGTAGATCGTCCACAACGCAAAATTAAATCGCCGTTGTGAATATTCTTAAAATTACCTGATAAAGTTGTTTCGTTTTTAAAATTAAATTTTAAATAACTAAGTACTATTAAAGTATTTATTGTTGATAAAACAATAAATATAGTAGTGAAATATTTTTTTGAAACTAGCATTGTGTAAAAATTAGTTGTTTATCCAATACTATTTGAGCTGCATATTTTATTTAGAGAAAATAAACTAAAAGCAATTGGAATGATTATTCCTAAAAGGGTATCATTTGAATTCTTAGATTTAGCAATAAGTACATTTAAAAATAAGGGAAGTTCAACCAATATAATTACATTCTTAATCATAACGCAGAGTTTTAATCTGGGGCTGGTTTCTTCTTATGATTAATTTAGAAAGTAGTAATTATAAATTTAATAAAAAATGTTGTTATTGGCAAGTTTATAATGCAAAAAAATATTTAAAATAGTATAAATTCTAGAAATACAACTTTTTTTAAAATGTTAATATTCAGCATTCTAATATTAATAATATTTAAATTTAAACAAAATTATCATTTATATTTTGCCTTTTAAAGTATTTCTTAAATTTACTTTTTGGAAGACTATTTCTCAAATCATGAAGTGAATATAAACGTAAGTTTTGGAGTTGATTTACTGTAAGAACGTATTAAGTATAAAATAATCAAAGAAGAAATTCTGAGTTTATGTAATCCAAAAACAATCAATATAGTCGGTAAGCATGTGAAATAATAATCCAATAGCAATAATTCTTGTTTTTAAAGGAAAAAGAAATAGCGTATATAATAGAATGGCATAATAGGAGTGGAGTGGATGAAAATTAATGCTACATCGTGTTGAATCAAAAAGTGGTGTTGCAATTAAGTGATCTAAATCTACTAACATAGTTAAGATAAACAAAAGCCATACTTTTTTCCAATTGTTTTTAAAAAATAAATAGGCAATAACAGCAGGAACTAAAAAGTGCATTCCATAATGTATTACGAATCTAATACTATCCAAAATTAAAAATTAATTTTTTGACTTTCTAAATAATTTAACGCATTAGGACCTTCCATAAATAGTAAGTCTAAAATACTTAAATTAGAAATAAAGCCATGATTTGAGTTAAATACTTGAAAATAGTGTTCTAAATTGAATACTTTTTCAGGTTTAGCAATTGCTAAACTGCGAGCATCTAAAAAATCGAATTCTTTATGATATTCTGTAGTTTTTGAAGTTGAGACTTCCAATTGTAAACAATCCATCACAAATTGATGGCACTTAAAATTTAAATCTAATAAATAGGTGCTTCTTTTTTCAAATATTGGTTGTAAATCATCAACGTAAAATTCAAAAAAAGGTGATGAACTGTAGGCTGTTTCTAATGTTTTTAATTGAATTTTATGCCAATCATCCTTATAATCTATTTTTATATCTTTTGTTTTTTGTTTGATGCCTTTACTATGTTGAAAGGGAACAGTTAATGAGTGTTTACCATCAGCTGTGTTAATATAACAGCGATTTCTATAGGTCTGTTTTTGAAAATTATCTTCAACTTCAAATATAATTTCTTTTGAATTTGCAATTGCAACATATTGAATTATTGGCGAAAAATATGTTGGTTGAAGTAATGTCATTTCATATGATATTTAAAAATGACAAACATTATTCCGCATTTTTACGTTTTCTATAAGAGCTGTAACCAAACCAAAGTACAAGGGCTCCTATAAAATAATACAAGTATGAAACAGGTTTCCCACTTCCATGAACCGTTGTAAAAACACGTTCCCATCTAATTTTTTCTCCTAAACCTTGTCCATTAGTATCCCAGCTAAACCAAACAAATACGGGTTTACCAACCACATGGTCAAAAGGAACATATCCCCAAAAACGTGCATCTTCAGAATTATGTCGGTTATCACCCATCATCCAATAATAATTTTGTTTGAAGGTGTAATCAGTTGCTAATTTTCCATTAATAAAAATTTCATTACCATTAATTGTTAAGTCATTATTTTCATAAACCTCAATAATTCGTTTATAAAAAGGAATAGATTTAGCATTTAATTCAACGGTTTTACCTTCTTTAGGAATATAAATTGGACCATAATTATCTACTGACCAAGGGTATTTGTTATTGTGTGGAAATATTTTATTGTCAAAATTTCCTTTAGGAGTAAGATCTTTTATAACACTTATAACGTATGGATTGTTTTTAAGATTTAGTGCATTTTCATCAGTAAGGTTTACAGTAAAAATACCATTAGTACCACCACCTAATTCTGTAGATCCATATCTTGTTATTAAACTAGTTGGATTAAAGCCTTCCTTAACAGTTACAGTATTAAAATATTGTGGTTTCGCTCTATCTGGTAAAACAGTTTGTTTCCCATTAATAAAAATATATCCATCCTTAATTTCTAATGAATCACCAGGAATACCAACACAACGTTTAACGTAGTTTGATTTTTTATCAATAGGTTTATCAATATGAATATTTGAGTGATCTCTAAAAAATCGAACTGTATCTACTGGCCAATTGAATACAACAATTTCATTTCTCTTAATATCCTGAAAACCTGGAATTCTGAAATATGGAAGTTGAGGAGTTTTTAAATAAGATTTAGCCTTCATTAATGGTAATGAATCGTGTACCATAGGAGCTGCAACTGTTGTCATAGGAACTCTTGCACCATAATGAAACTTGCTTACAAATAGAAAATCACCTACTAATAAAGATTTTTCCAAAGATGATGTAGGTATTGTATAAGGTTGCATAATATAAGTATGAACCAATGTGGCTGCAACAATTGCAAAAACAATTGAGCTTACCCATTCACCTAATTCAGTTCTAGATTTTAAACTTCTATCTTCAATATAATTTACATTGGTTAAATAATTTATGTAGTAGGTATACAATCCTAAAGTTAAAACAGCTAAAAATGAGTCAATTGTAGAGTTTTTACCAAAACTTCTAATAGTTTCAATCCAAATTACTGGAAACATTAATAAATTTATAATAGGGATAAATAATAAAATCACCCACCAAGCAGGTCTGTTTATTATTTTCATTAAAATAATTGCATTGTAAATAGGAATTATTGCTTCCCAAGATTTTCTCCCAGCTTTAATGTAAAGTTTCCAAGTTCCAACAAAGTGAATTACTTGAATTATTAAGAAAAATATAAACCATTGAGTCATTGTCATAATTAGTGATTTTTATATTATTTTAAACCTAAAACATCTTTCATTGTATAAACACCTGTTTTTCCAACTAACCATTCTGCAGCTATTACGGCTCCTAAAGCAAAGCCATCTCTATTATGTGCAGTATGTTTAATATCAATTGTATCTACACTCGATTTGTATTCAACAGAATGAGTTCCAGGAATACCAGCTATACGTTTTGCTACAATAGGTACTTCATTTTCGTTATTTGTTACATTTAAAGACCAATTATTTTTATTGGTATGTTTTATAATTCCTTCGGCTAGCGTAATTGCGGTTCCACTTGGTTCATCTAACTTTTGAGTATGATGAATTTCTTCCATTGAAATTTGATACTGGCTTAAGTTGCTCATCATTTTTGCTAAATATTCATTTAATTCAAAAAAGATGTTTACACCTAAACTAAAATTTGAAGCGTAAATAAAACCACTTTTTTTCTTATTGCAAAGTTCTATCGCTTCATTAAATTTATCTAACCAGCCAGTTGTTCCACTTACCACAGGAACATTGTTATTTAAGCAGTTTGAAATATTGGCAAAAGCTACTGTTGGAATACTGAAATCAATGGCCACATCGGCTAACGTAATATCATAATCCTTAGTGTTTTCATCAACAATTAAAACAATTTCGTGACCTTTCTGTAAAGCAATTTGTTCAATTGTTTTACCCATTTTCCCATAACCTAAAAGTGCTATTTTCATTTTAAAATTTGAAATTAATTTGTGCTCCAACTATGGTTCTGTTATCAGTTGTGTTTTTAATTAATTTAGGATTAATTGTTAAACTATTGTCTACATTATGCTGTAAAAGATGTGCATTCGTACTTGCTTCAATTATTTGTAGAATATATAATCCGGCAGTTACTAATAATGCTAAATCTTTATCTTTTTTATAGCCTTTTTGAGCTGAGATTAATGCATCTTCAGATAAAAATGGTTTACCATCCAAACCATCAAATTCATCCGGCTTGTCATTTGCTCTTAATTTAAATGCGGTTCTTGCTCTGTTATAATTATTGTTATTTATTGTATAAATATAAACACCAGATCCAAGAGCTCCATATACAAATGGAATTTTCCAATATTTTTTATTGTATGCTTGTCCTAAACCTGGTAATACTGCTGAATAGAATGCTGCTTTTGAAGGAGAAAGCGGATTATATTCTGCGGAATTTCCAAATACAGTATCTTTAATTTTTAAAACATTTTCTTGAGAAAAACCTCTAAAAATGGTTAAACCAACAACTAAAAAAAATATGTATAACTGTTTGTTTAACACTATTCTAATAATTTTTTAAGTCTATTAAAATCTTCTTCTGAATGAAAAGGTATTATAATTTTACCTTTATCTTTTCCTGCTAATTTTATATCAATTTTATGCCCAAAATATTCACTAAAAGTTTTTGCACCGTTTGAAATAAATTTAGGAGTTTCAATGGTTTCTAAAGTTTTTTTAGTTGCAATTGAAGGTCCTTCTTTCAAATTTTTAACTAATAATTCAGTTTCACGAACTGATAATTTTTGTTTAATAATCTTCTCATAAATACCTAATTGTTCTTCAGCATTTTCAACGTTTATTAATGCTCTACCATGACCCATTGATAAAAATCCATCTCGCATTCCTGTTTGAATAATTGGATCTAATTTTAATAATCGTAAATAATTACTAATTGTTGAACGTTTTTTTCCAACGCGTTGACTCATTTCTTCTTGCGTTAAATCAATTTCCTCAATTAATCGTTGATAAGAAAGAGCAACTTCTATTGGATCTAAATCTTTACGTTGTATGTTTTCAACCAATGCCATTTCAAGCATTTCTTGGTCATTAGCAATTCTTATATAGGCAGGTATTGTAGTATTTCCTATTAATTTGGAAGCTCTAAATCTTCTTTCTCCAGAAACTAGTTGAAATTTATTTCCTTCTAATTTTCGAATGGTAATTGGCTGTATAACACCTAATTCTTTTATGGAGCTTGCTAATTCTTGTAATGCTTCTTCGTTAAAGTAAGTTCTTGGTTGAAATGGATTTACATCAATTAAATCCATTTCTATTTCAATAATAGAACCTACAATTTTTTCTGCATTTTTATCGTTTGCAGATGTAATATCTGAACTTGAATCATTTAATAAGGCAGATAATCCTCTTCCTAGTGCTTGTTTTTTAAATGCTTTAGCCATCCTTATTGTTTAATTTTAAAATTTCATTAGCTAAGTTAATATAATTAACAGCACCTTTACTTGTTGCGTCATATGCGATAATACTTTCTCCAAAACTTGGAGCTTCACTTAACCTAACATTTCGTTGAATGATGGTTTTAAAAACCATATTCTGAAAATGCTTTTTAACTTCTTCTACTACTTGGTTTGAAAGACGTAAACGAGAGTCGTACATTGTAAGTAATAAGCCTTCAATATCTAAATTAGTATTGTGTATTTTCTGAACACTTTTAATGGTATTTAATAATTTTCCTAAGCCTTCTAATGCAAAATATTCACATTGGATAGGAATAATTACAGAATCAGCTGCCACAAGTGCATTTAACGTTATTAAACCAAGTGAAGGAGCACAGTCAATTAAAATATAATCATAGTCATCTTTTATTTCTTCAAGTGCTTCTTTTAATTTGTATTCTCGTTTCTCTTTATCAACCAATTCGATTTCAATTGCAACTAAATCAATATGCGCTGGAATAATATCTACATTTGGTGAATTTGTAGGTACAATTGCCTCTTTTGCGGTGATAGTATGTTCTAATAATTGATAACTTCCCATTTCTACTTCTTCAACTATAATTCCAAGTCCTGAGGAAGCATTTGCTTGAGGATCAGCATCAATCAATAATACCTTTTTTTCTAACACACCTAAAGCGGCGGCGAGGTTAATAGTTGTTGTAGTTTTACCTACACCACCTTTTTGATTTGCAATTGCAATAATTTTACCCATGAAAGAATATAGTGTTAAAATAAGTTGTAAAAATACAATTATTTATGGTTTTAAAAAGGGAATAATGTTAACAAAGAGATAAAAAAAAAAGAGGTTGAATAATCTCAACCTCTTTTTTTTGTTAGTTTTTAGTAGGAATATTTTCTAATATTGAGAGTAAATATTTCCAGAATTTTTGAGCTGATTTAATATTAGCTCTTTCATCAGGTGAATGAGCACCTTGTATTGTTGGTCCAAATGAAATCATATCCATATCAGGATAATTTGTTCCTAAAATACCGCATTCTAAACCAGCATGACAAGCTACAACAGCTGCTTTACTACCAAATAATTTTTCATAAGTTTCAGTTAAAACATTTAATATTTGAGAGTTTACATTAGGTTTCCAACCTGGATATGAACCAGAAAGTGTTACCTGATAACCTGCTAATTCAAAAGCAGATTTTAAGGTGTTTACTAAATCTGATTTTGAAGTTTCTACAGATGATCTTGTTAAACACATAATTGTAATTACTTCATCTTTAACAATTATACGCGCTACATTATTTGAAGTTTCAACTAAATTCTCCATATCATTACTCATTCTAAAAACACCATTGTGAGTTGCGTAAATAGTATTTAATAGTGTAATTTGGCTAATGGTAGTCATTACTTTTTTTGGAGCAATTGTTTCAGTAACGGTAACAGTTAAATTAGGATCAACTGTTTTAAGTTCTTTTTTAATTTGGGTTATAGTTGCATTTATTAACTTTAAAAAAACATCTTTTCGAGAACTATAAACTGAAATTAAGGCAAAACTTTCTCTTGGAATAGCATTACGTAAACTACCCCCATTTATTTCAGAAATTCTTAGATGCTCTTGAGCTACATATAATAAACGATTCATTATTTTATTAGCATTTCCAAGTCCTTTATGAATATCCATTCCAGAATGCCCACCATTTAAACCTGTTACAGAAATGGAGAAACCAACACTATTTATAGGTGTGTTAACTTCATGATACACATTTTTTGCTGTAATATCAATCCCTCCAGCACATCCAATATCAATTTCATCATCTTCCTCAGTATCTAAATTTAGTAATATTTCTCCTTTTAAATAACCAGCTTGTAACCCCATTGCACCAGTCATTCCTGTTTCTTCATCAATGGTAAATAAAGCTTCTACAGCAGGGTGTTTAATATCTTTCGATGCTAAAATGCTCATTATTGCAGCAACTCCTAAGCCATTATCCGCACCAAGAGTTGTACCATCAGCTTTAACCCAGCCATCTACAACTTTCATTTTAATACCTTCCGTATCAAAATCAAAATTAGTATCAGAATTTTTTTGATGAACCATATCTAAATGACCTTGCATAACAATGGTTTTGCGATTTTCCATACCTTTTGAGGCTGGTTTTTTTATAATCACGTTTCCAACAGGATCAATAATAGTTTCAAGGTTTAATTTTTTTCCAAAATCAACCATAAATTGTATTACTTTTTCTTCTTTTTTTGAACCTCTTGGAACTGCATTTAAATCTGCAAAATTATTCCAAAGTGTAGTAGGTTCTAGTGCTCTAATATCTTTACTCATTTCTAAATTATTTTTATTATTGTATTTCTAATACAGTTTCGTTAATAGGTTTTCTAACTTTTTTCATTCCAATCATAACATCATCTTCAGCTCTATAGCCAACAGGTAACATTAAAACAGATTTTAAATTTAGGTTTTTTAAATTTAATAATTCATCAATTTTTTCAGGCACAAAACCTTCCATTGGGCAAGCGTCAATTTTTTCTAAAGCACAAACAGTCATTAAATTTCCTAGAACAATATAGGTTTGATAAATTGCAGATTGCTGTCTTTCTTCTAGAGTTTTAGATTCATACATTCCAATAAGTTGCTTTCTGAAGTTAGAAATTACTTCTTCTTCAACTTCTCTTATGTCTTTTTCCAAATCGAAGTAAGCATTTATATTTTCAGTAGTCGTATCCTTTTCAATGCATAAAACTAATAAATGTGATGCGTCAACAACCATTCTTTGAAAGTAAGAATGTTCTACAAATTTTTCTTGAAGTTCTTTATTTGAAATCACAATCATTTTTATAGGTTGTAAACCAAATGATGTTGGTGTTAAATTGAAAGCTTTTTTAAGAGTTTCAATTTGTTGATTTGATAGTTTTTTTGAAGGATCAAATTTTTTCGTTGCATATCTCCATTCAAGGCTTTTAATTATATCCATTTACATAAATTTTTCCTTACAAAATTAATTCAAAAATACGGAAATAGACTTAAATTAAGGCTTGAATTTTCATAACTAAAAGATAATATTTACTTTTAAGGAGATTAAAAAAGCTATGAAAGAAAATTTACTTCATTTTATATGGAAACTTAAGCTGTTTTCATATAAAAATTTACAAACAACGAACGGTGAAAACATTGAAATAACTTCAGTAGGAATTGAGAACAGTAACACTGGGCCTGATTTTTTAAATGCTAAAATTGTAATTAACAAGCAACTTTGGGCGGGTAATGTTGAAATTCATATCAATTCATCAGATTGGTATGCTCATTATCATGAAGTAGATGAGAATTATGATGCTGTTATATTACATGTTGTTTGGGAACATGATGTTGAAATTTTTAGAAAATCAAATGAAGCAATTGCTACTTTAGAATTAAAAAATTATATATCGAAGAATTTACTAAATAAACACGAACAGCTTTTTAGTAAAACAAAAAATTGGATTAATTGTGAGCAAGATATTAATAAAATAGACACATTTGTTCTCTCGCATTGGTTTGAACGACTTTATTTTGAACGATTAGAACATAAATCTGAACAAATTCAGGAAATATTGACAAAAACTAACAACAGTTGGGAAGCTACTTTGTTTGTTTTGTTAGTAAAGAATTTTGGGTTAAAAATTAATGCAGATGCTTTTATGAGTTTTGCAAATTCCTTTGATTTTTCAATTCTAAGAAAAGTTTCATCTAGTGAAGAGCAACTGGAAGCATTATTCTTTGGACAAGCTGGTTTGTTATCTAACAATTTTGAATCGGAATATTTTAGAAAATTAAAAGAGAAATACGATTATTTAAAGCTGAAATTCAAATTAACTCCAATTTCAAATAATCAAGTTCAATTTTTTAGATTGCGTCCAAATAATTTTCCAACAATAAGATTGTCTCAATTAGCTTCATTATATTATAATTATCAAAATTTATTTTCAAAAATTATTGAGATAAATACTATTGATGAATTTTATGATTTGTTAAATGTTTCAACTTCTAAATTTTGGGAAACACATTATACTTTTGAAAAAGAATCTAAAAAATCTACTAAGAAACTTACAAAATCTTTTATTGATTTATTACTAATAAATACTATCATTCCGCTAAAATTCATGTATTTAAAAGGTTTAGGGGAAAATGATTTAAGTTCAGTAATATCAATTGTTGAACAAATTAAACCCGAAAAAAATACCATTATTTCAAATTTCAATGATTTAAAAATTAAAAGTAATAATGCTTTTAAAACACAGGCATTGCTTCAGCTTAAAAATGAATATTGCAATAAACAATTATGTTTAGAATGTTCAATAGGAAAAGAGTTGTTAAAATCTTAATTGTTTGGATACCATTTTAGTAAACGAACATCAATGGTTTTATTTTTTGAATTTACACTATTTTTAAATTCTTTCACATCACTAAACCCATCTTTTCCTCTGTAATGAAAAGGATACACAATTTTTGGCTGAAATTCTAAAACAGCACTTGCAGCTTGATTTATATCCATCGTATAGGGTAAATTCATACAAATAAAAGCAATATCAATATTTTGAAGCATTCTCATTTCAGGGATATCTTCAGTATCTCCTGAAATGTAAATACGTTTTTCATCAACTGTTAAAATATAACCATTTCCTCTACCTTTTGGATGTTTTGAATCTACTACTTCAGGTAAATTATACATAGCTATGGCATTTATAAAGAAGTCAAATCTATGAATACCTTGTCCGTTGTTTAAAATTATTATTTTCGATTTGTATTTTTCAGGCAATTTTGAAGCAACATCTTTAGGAACAATAAAAATAGCTTTAGAAGTATCTATTGAATCTAATGTTATTAAATCTAAATGATCTCCATGAATGTCAGTTATAAGTATAATATCAGGTGATTTTAACCCTATATATAATTTTTCGCCACCAGTTGGGTCTACATAAATTGTTTTATTATTATAAGTTAATATAAAACTACTGTGTAAAATTGGTTGAATTTTGATTTCTCCGTTTTTAGTTTTATGAACCTCAATTGTTGAATTTTGACACCAACTATGGTTTGAAATAAGCAATACTATAAATATTGAAATTATTTTTAATTTCATAAATAATTGATTATTAATAATTTAAATAAAATTACTTTTTTTTAGATTTTAATTTCTTTATAAAAATCTTTTACCCAAGCAACCATTTGATTTTCGGTTAATAATTTTGAATTAGAAACTCCAATTAATTTATTAGCAAGTTGCATATTGCTTTTAAGTTCTTTTTCAAAAATAGTTTTCATTTTTGAAGGTCCAAATAAAACTACTGAATCACAATTTTCAACTTCTTTTAATAAATTTTTTACATACTGATTAGTTTGTTCAATTTTACGATTTAATTTATTTTTTTCAAAAGTCATAAACTGTCCTCCAAACCTACCGTATTTTTTTGATTCTCCATCAATACGTTCTCTAGTTTCAATATTTGATTCAATTACTTTAACAGAATGTGTGTCATTTAAAAGCTTAATAATTACAGCTTGTTTTGTGTCAATCCAAATTCCAATGTTTTTTTTCATAATTGTTAATTTTTAAGTTTTAAACAATAGAGGTAGAGGTAAGTGCTAATTATCTACTATAAAATTACAAAAAAATCATCAAGAATTTAGTGATTAATAAAAAAAACTGTAACAATATTGTTACAGTTTTTTAATGAGTATTTAAATAAATCTAAGTTAAGTTTAGAAACAATACTTGTTTTCAGCAATAACTTTAGAAGCAATTATTTTGCGTAGCGCAATTGGGTTGGGGTTATTCACGTATTTAGTAAATCGTTTTAAGCCCATAAGCATCATTCTTTGTTCGTCACCTTCCGAAAAGTAAAGGATGGCTTCTTTACCAAAACTAGTTGTTTTTTCTACAGCATTGTATAAATTTAATTTTGCCATTGCTATTTGAATTTCACCTTCTTTCTCTGAAGTTAGTTTTGCTATTTTTTCAGCTTTTAATAAAGCAGATTCAGCCATATAAATTTCAATCATTATTTCGGCAGCAGCTAAGATTAATTGTTGGTGATTATCTAAATCCATTCCATAAGTTTGAACAGCTTTTCCGGCAATCATTAAAAAAGCATTTTTTAATTTAGTAATCATTGCTTTTTCTTCTGATAATAATTCGGAAAAATCAGGTGTGTCAAAAGAAGGAATTCCCATTAAACTATTTCCAACTTCCGTAGCTGGAGTTATTAGGTCAATTTCACCTTTCATTGCTTTTTTAAGCAACATTCCAACAGTTAAAAGTCTATTAATTTCATTGGTTCCTTCATAAATTCTAGTTATACGAGCATCTCTCCAGGCACTTTCCATTGGTGTGTCTTTGGAGAATCCCATTCCTCCAAATATTTGAATACCTTCATCAGATACAAATTGAGAAACTTCAGAACCAAATACTTTAATAATGGCACATTCAATAGCATATTCACTAAAAGCTGTTAATTCTGCTTCTTGATGAGATTTACCTTCTGCTAATAACTCATCAATCATATTTTGAATATCTTTAGCTGATCTGTAACAACCAGCATCAAGAGCAAAAGTTTTAGCACTCATTTCAGCATATTTTTTTTGAATAGCGCCAAAATTAGAAATTGCTGTTTTAAATTGGATACGTTCATTTCCATAATTAACAGACTCAGTAATAATTCTTCTACTAGCATCTAAACAAGCTGCACCTAATTTAATACGACCAACATTTAAAGAGTTTAAAGCAATTTTAAAACCTTCACCTCGGCCAGCTAACATATTTTCAACAGGCACTAAAGTATCATTAAAAAATACTTGTCGTGTTGAAGAAGAAGTAATTCCTAATTTGTTTTCTTCTTCACCTAATGTTACACCATTTGGATTGTTTTTATCAAAATCTAAAATAAAAGCGGTGATATTTTTATCTTTTTCAATACGACCAAAAACAATGAAAATTTCTGCGAAACCAGCATTTGAAATCCACATTTTTTGTCCGTTAATTTTATAGTGCTTTCCATCTGCAGTTAATTCTGCAGTTGTTTTTCCAGAATTGGCATCACTACCTGCTCCCGGTTCTGTTAAACAGTATGCACCAAATTTTTCACCAGATGTTAATAATGGTAAATATTTTTGTTTTTGTTCTTCAGTACCATATAAAAAAATTGGCATAGTTCCAATTCCAGTGTGTGCACCAAAAGCTGTTCCTAATGATCCTGTAGCAGATGAAATATAATCAGTTACTAACATTGTTGATACAAATCCCATTCCAATACCTCCATATACTTCAGGAATTGAAACACCTAAAAATCCCATTTCACCAGCTTTACGCATTACTTCCTCAGTTAATGCATAATCTTTCTTTTCAAATCGTTCTTTATGAGGCCAAACTTCACGGTCAATAAATTCAATAACCGCATCTTTCATCATTTTTTGTTCTTCACTAAACTCTTCTGAAATAAAAATATCTTCAGACTTAATTTCTTTGATTAGGAATTCTCCTCCTTTTATTGTTGCCATTTTAAGTTACTATTTAGATTTTAGATGTTTTATTTTAATAATTCGTAAACTCCTGCTGCACCTTGCCCTGTTCCAACACACATGGTTACAATACCATATTTGTTTTTACGTCTTCGCATTTCATTAAATAATTGTACTGAAAGTTTTGCTCCAGTACAACCTAGCGGATGTCCCATTGCAATAGCACCACCATTTACATTTACAATAGCTTGGTTAATATCCAATTCACGCATTACAGCTAAAGATTGTGAAGCAAAAGCTTCATTTAATTCAATTAAATCAATATCATTTAACGTTAAGTTTGCTTGTTTTAATGCTTTTGGGATTGCCTTTACAGGTCCCATTCCCATAATGCGTGGCTCAATACCAACTGCAGCAAAAGAAACCATTCGAGCAATAGGCTCAATATTCAATTCTTTTACCATTTCTTCACTCATAACTAAAACGAATGCTGCACCATCACTCATTTGAGATGAATTACCAGCGGTAACACTTCCTCCATTGGCAAAAACAGGTCTTAATTTAGCTAAAGCTTCAACTGACGTTCCTTTCCTTGGTCCTTCATCAGTAGATACTGTATAATTTTTTGTTTGTTTTTTACCATTTTCATCTAAAAATATATTTTCAACAGTAATTGGAACTATGTCATCATTGAATTTACCTTGAGCTTGAGCTTCGAGTGCTTTCATATGAGATTTAAAAGAAAACTCATCTTGATCTTCACGAGAAACTTTAAATTGTTTAGCTACTGCTTCAGCTGTTAATCCCATTCCCCAATAATAATCTTCATGGCCTTCTTTAGCCGATTTATAATTTGGAACTGGACGATAACCACCCATTGGAATATAACTCATACTTTCTACTCCACCTGCAATTATACAATCTGCCATTCCAGATTGAATTTTAGCAACTGCAATACTCACAGTCTCTAATCCTGATGCACAATATCTGTTAACGGTCATTCCTGGAACATCCTCAATTTTTAATCCCATTAATGAAATTAAACGACCTATGTTTAAACCTTGTTCGGCTTCAGGCATTGCGTTTCCAACAATTACATCATCAATTCTATGTTTATCTAATTGTGGAAAATCTTTTAATAAATGTTCAATAGTTTCAGCTGCTAATTCATCAGGTCTTTTAAATCGAAAAACACCTTTTGGAGCTTTACCAACTGCGGTTCTATATCCTTGTACTATATATGCTGTTTTCATGTTTTTAGTTTCTTAAAGGTTTACCTGTTTTTAACATATGTTCAATTCGCTCTAGCGTTTTTCGTTCGCCAAATAAGCTCATAATTGCTTCACGTTCTATGTCTAATAAATATTGTTCAGATACATATGTTGGTTCGGATAAATCTCCACCAGCCATTACATAACCCAATTTGTTTGCTATTTTTTTATCGTGCTCAGATGCATAATGTCCTTTTTCTAAACTGTCAGTTCCAACTAAAAACATACCTAAAGCTTGTTGTCCATATACTAATACTTTTTCAGGAGTTGGTTTGGTATAACCATCTTCAAGCATCAAAATTGCGTGACGTTTTGCAGTTGCAATTTGACGGTCTTTATTAACAACAATAATGTCTTTGTATTTTTTAAAGAAACCTAAATCGAACGCTTCGTGTGCAGATGTTGCAACATTAGCCATCGCTACATTTATAAAATAATCACGTAGTTTATTAAGTTTAACATCATCTTTCAATAAACCATCAGAAGCTCTTTTTGCCATTTCTTTTGAACCAGCTCCACCAGGAATAATTCCAACGCCAAATTCAACTAAGCCAATATAAGTTTCAGCAGCTGCAACTACTTTATCTGCATGCATACTCATTTCACAAGCACCACCAAAAGTGTATCCGTGTGGAGCAATAATTGTTGGACATGATGAATAGCGTAAACGCATAACAGTGTCTTGAAAATATTTTACAGACATATTAAGTTCATCGTATTCCTGTTCAATAGCCATCATAAATGCCATTGCTAAATTTGCACCAACTGAAAAGTTAGGAGCTTGATTTCCTAAAATTACTGCATCATATTCAGTTTCAGCTAAATCTATTCCTTTATTTATGGCTTGTAAAACTTCACCACCTAATGTGTTCATTTTAGATTGAAATTCTACGTTTAAAACTCCATCACCTAAGTGTTGAATAGATGCACCTGCATTAGACCAAATTGTTTTTGCTTCTCTAACATTATTTAGAATGATAAAACTGTCTTGTCCAGGAATTTTTTCTTGCTTTTTTGAAGGAATTGAATAGTAATATTTTGCTCCTTCTTTTATTGTGTAGAAAGTCTTATTTTCACTTTTAAGCATTTCAGTTACCCAATTAGCAACAGGAATATTTTCGGCTTGCATTAGCTCAATTCCTTTTTCAATACCAATGGAATCCCAAATTTCGAAGGGACCATGTTCCCATCCAAAACCAGCTTTCATAGCATCATCTAAACGATACAATTCATCTGAAATTTCAGGAATTCTGTTTTGAACATAGCCAAACATGGCAGCAAAGTTCTTTCTATAAAATTCACCAGCTTTGTCTTTCCCTTTTATAAGCACTCTAAATCTATCAATAACATTATCAATAGTTTTAGTCATTTCAAGTGTTGCAAATTTTGCTTTTTTATTTGGACGGTATTCAAGTGTATCTAAATCTAACGATAAAATATTTTTTTGACCGTTTTCAACAACCATTTTGTAAAAACCTTGCTTAGTTTTACTTCCTAACCAATTGTTTTCCATCATAGTATTGATGAACGTTGGTAGTTTAAATAAATCATGAGCTTCGTCATCAGGACAGTTTTCATATATTCCGTTAGAAACATGAACTAAAGTATCTAAACCAACCACATCAACAGTTCTGAATGTTGCAGATTTCGGTCTACCAATCACGGGGCCTGTTAATTTATCAACTTCTTCAACCGTTAATCCTAATTCTTTAACTTGATGGAATAAACTCATAATTCCAAAAATACCAACTCTATTTCCAATAAACGCAGGTGTATCTTTAGCTAAAACAGATGTTTTTCCTAAGAATTTTTCACCATACATCATTAAGAAATCTGTGACTTCTTGTTTACAGTCTGGTCCAGGAACAACTTCAAAAAGTTTTAGGTATCGAACTGGATTAAAAAAGTGTGTTACGGCAAAATGTTGCTTAAAATCATCACTTCTGCCTTCACTCATAAATTTTATAGGAATACCAGAAGTATTTGAAGAAACTAAAGTTCCAGGTGTACGATATTTTTCAACTTTTTCAAAAACTGATTTTTCAATTTCAAGACGCTCAACAACAACTTCAATTACCCAATCAACATCTTTAATTTTAGAAATATCATCATCTAAATTCCCAGTGGAAATTCTACTGGCAAATTTTTGATTGTATATAGGTGAAGGTTTAGATTTTAATGAAGCCATTAAACTATCATTAACTATTCTGTTTCGTACCACCTTACTTTCTAGTGTTAGTCCTTTTGCTATTTCTACTGCGTTTAATTCACGAGGAACTATATCCAGTAACAAAACTTCTACACCAATGTTTGCAAAATGACAGGCAATACCTGATCCCATAATACCGGAACCAATTACAGCTACTTTTTTTATTGGTCTTTTCATTGTTTTGAGTTTATATTTTTATTTAGTCGAATTAATTCCAAAAATCATTTTGTTACTTATTAAATCATTGATTGTTTCAGTAACTTCAAAAAAGTTTTTTATTTTTTCAGCAGAAATATGTTCATTAACAGTTTGGTTAAACTTAATAACATATTGTTTTGATATATTTCTTTTTTCAATACCAAAATCTGTAAGTTTTATAAGAACTCCGCGTCCATCTTTAGGGTTTTTCTCTCTATATATAGCTCCTTTTTCTTCCATACTTTTTAAAATACGGGAAAGACTTGTAGGTTCCATTCCCATTAATGGACCTAATGAAGTAGATGGCGTTCCTTTTTCTTTGTCAATATTTAATAACACAAAAGCCATTGCCATGGTACTTTCATGTTTTGCGGCTTGTTCATTATACATTTTTGCTACCATTTGCCATGTTGCTCTCAATGTGTGATCGATGGTTTTTTCCTTTTGCATTTTCAAATATATATAAAAATACTATGCACGCATAATAAATTTTAAAAAAATATGCTGTTCTGTAACTTTTGTTTGTTTATTATCAAAAAAAAGAATAAGTTTAAAACATCAAACAAAATGTAAATATTATGGGAACCAGAGAGCTTATTGGAAAAATTATTATACAAGAGAATATTGATACAGTTGATGAAAATAAAATACCTAAAACATTTGTTATAAATGTTCCTGATCCTTATAAAAATTATTATGGAAGATTTACAGAGGTAGAGAAACCAAATTCCATAATTTTTGTCACTAAAACACCTAATTCATTTGAAAAAATTTTACGTGTAACTCGTAAAATTAATACAAAATATAGTTTACAACTTCATGGAGCTAAATGTGAGATAACTATAAATGATCGTAAATTAAATGGAGTACGGGTAAAAGGGATTAATAGATATGCTGAAATTGCTCAAATTCAACAATATTATTTTGAAGAAGGTTATGACTTTGCCAAAAGTGAGAAATTTCATGATGTTGATGCATTAATTAGAATTAATAGATTTTTTAATATTGAAGAGTTAGAAAAAGGAATTTATCATTCTAAAGATGAAGATAATACGTATTATGTTGAAGTTCCAAAATATATGACTTGGGAAAATTTTAGAAAAATAACTTTTGAAGTTAAAAATAATATTGCAGATAGAAACTATGATATAGCTAAAGGAATTTTATATGAAAATGATGGAATTACTGAAATATTACGTATTGTAAAACCTAAGGCAACAATTGAATTGTTAAAAACAATTCAGCAAAAATATATTGATAAACTTTAGTAGTTTTAGTAAAAGTTTAACCCATTTCTAATAAATTAAAATTATTTTCGTTCACTGAATCAAAAGCTAAAGAATGAAAAATATTTTAACCGTTGAAAATGTATGTAAAAATTATGGAAATTTTGTAGCATTAAACAACGTTTCAATTTCAGTTCCAGAAGGAAGTGTATTTGGATTATTAGGTCCAAATGGAGCTGGAAAAACTTCTTTAATTAGAATAATTAATCAAATTACACTGCCTGATAGTGGGACTGTACATTTAGATGGTGAAAAACTACAACCGCATCATATTCAGAATATTGGATATTTGCCAGAAGAACGTGGTTTGTACAAAAGTATGAAAGTAGGTGAGCAGGCATTGTATTTAGCTCAACTTAAAGGAATGTCTAAAGCCGAGGCAAAAAAGAAACTTTCATATTGGTTTGAAAAATTTGAAATCACAGATTGGTGGGGTAAAAAAATACAGGAACTTTCAAAAGGAATGGCACAAAAAGTACAATTTATTGTTACTGTTTTACATGCTCCTAAGTTGTTAATTTTTGATGAGCCATTTAGTGGGTTTGATCCAATTAATGCAAATTTAATTAAAGATGAAATTTTACAATTGAGGGATGAAGGCGCAAGTATTATTTTCTCAACGCATAGAATGGAATCAGTTGAAGAGTTATGTGATAATATTGCATTAATAAACAAATCCAATAAAATATTGGATGGTAAATTAAATGATATAAAGCAATACTATAAAACCAACCAGTATGAAGTTGGGCTCTTATGTGCCGATAAAGAAGCTGTTTTTAACCAAATTAATTCTAAATTTATTGTTGAAAACTCAAAATCACCTTCGTTTAATAATGATTTAAGACTTTTAATAAGTTTAAAAAATGGTGAAACTTCCAGTGATATGATTCAATTTTTAAATAATAAAGCACAAATAACCCATTTCACGGAAGTTATTCCAAGTGTAAATGATATATTTTTAAAAGCAGTTGCCAATAATGGATAAATTAAAATTAATTATAAAAAGAGAGTTTTTAGCAAAAGTTAAAAATAAATCGTTTATCATATTAACAATTTTGAGTCCGCTATTGATGGTTGGATTATTTTCGTTAATTGTTTTTTTGAACGAGAAAAATAGTGAAGAAATACGTACTGTTGCTTTTGTAGACGAATCACATCAATTGGCTTCAATTTTTGATAATTCAGAATCTACAAAATATATAGATTTAACAGCCTTAGGATTAGAAGAAGCTAGAGCAAAAACAAAAGAATTTTACTACGGATTATTATATATCCCACAAAATGATAGTTTAGTGGATCTTTCAAGAGGAATTTCTTTTTTTTCTGAAGATACACCAAGTTTAAATTTATTAAGTGAAATAGAAAATAAGCTTGAGAAGAAAATTAGAGACTTAAAGATTGAGCAACTTCATTTTGATATTGATAAAATAAAAGAGACAGAAACTAATGTTGATATTGTTACTGAAAATTTTTCAGGAGAAAAATCATCAAAAATTGGTAGCCTTTTAAGAATGGCAGCTGGAGGAGGTTTTGGTTACTTAATTTTTATGTTTATTATTATTTATGGTACCTCAGTAATGCGTAGTGTTATTGAAGAAAAAACAAGCAGAATTATTGAAGTAATTATTTCTTCAGTAAAACCTTTTCAATTAATGCTTGGTAAAATATTAGGAAATGCCTTGGCAGGTGTTTTACAATTTATTATTTGGGCAATTTCAGCAGGTTTAATTTTAACTGCAATCACTTATATTTTTGGTATTGAAGCAGCAAGTTCAGGTTCAGCAATGTCTAAAATGAATCCAGAGATGTTGCAACAAGTACAAGAAACATCAACCAATGATTTACAATTAGTACTTCAAGAAATAAAGAATTTACCAATTCTTACCATGTTTTTCTCGTTTATCATTTACTTTTTAGGTGGTTATTTAATCTATAGTTCAATTTACGCAGCAATTGGTGCAGCTGTTGATAGCGAAACGGACACACAACAATTTATGATGCCTGTTTTAATGCCACTAATTATTGCTATTTATGTTGGTTTTTCAGTTATTGAAAATCCACATGGACCAATTGCGTTAGGGTTTTCACTATTTCCATTAACATCACCAATAGTAATGTTAATGCGTATTCCATTTGGAGTTCCTTGGTGGCAAATAGTTTTATCTATGTTTTTGTTAATAATTACTTTTATTGCAATAGTTTGGTTTGCTGCAAAAATTTACCGAGTTGGAATCTTAATGTATGGTAAAAAGCCAAGTTATAAAGAATTGTATAAATGGTTAAAGTATTAAAAGATGGAAAAATTTAAGGAAATATTAAATTATTCGTTTCAGTTTAGTGACGATATTAAAATTTCATTGAAGGTAATTCTAGTTTTAATTTCAGGAATCATAATTACTAATTTTTTAATTAAGTTATCCAGAAAAATTGTTAATAAAAGATTAGAAGAAGAAGATAAAGGAAAGTTTAAATCTGTTTTCACCTTTCTAAGATATTTAATATACGTTTTTGTAATTGTAATTGTATTTGAGTCCTCAGGTGTTAATGTAAGTGTTTTTTTAGCTGGTTCTGCGGCTTTACTTGTTGGTATTGGTTTAGGGCTACAAACGTTATTTCAAGATATTTTATCAGGAATATTTATTTTATTAGATAAAACATTGCGATTAAATGATATTATTGAAATTGATGGTAAAATTGGTAAAGTTTTTGAAATAAATTTAAGAACAACAAGAGCTATCACTATTTATGAAAAAGTTTTAATTATACCTAATCATGTATTTTTAACACATAGCTTATTCAATTGGACACAAAATGGGAAGTTAACTATAGAAACGGTTGATGTGGGAGTAGCTTATGGATCAGATGTTGAACTGGTGAAAAATACACTTCTTGAAATAGCCAAAAAACTCCCAAAAGTTTTAAATTCAAAAAGAATGGAAGTTTTATTTATGGATTTTGGAGATAGCGCTCTATTATTTAGGTTGTTATTTACAATTAATGATAGTTTTTCGCACCCTAAAATTAAAAGTGATTTACGGTATGCTATTGATGAAAAATTTAGAGAGCATAATATTCAAATTCCATTTCCACAAAGAGATGTTCATTTATTTCAGCATACAAAATAAAAAATAAGATGTCAAAAATATTAATAATAGAAGATGAAGCTGCAATTCGCAGAGTTTTAAAAAAAATAATTTCTGAAGAAAATGAAACCTATGAAGTTGAAGAAGCAGAAGATGGTTTGGTTGGAATTGAAATGATTTCAAAATCTGATTTTGATTTGGTATTATGTGATATCAAAATGCCGAAAATGGATGGTGTTGAAGTACTTGAAAAAATTAAAAACTTAAAACCTGAAATTCCAGTTGTTATGATTTCAGGTCACGGAGACCTAGATACAGCTGTTAATACAATGCGTTTAGGTGCATTTGATTATATTTCTAAACCACCAGATTTAAATCGTTTATTAAATACCGTTAGAAATGCGCTTGAAAATAAAGAACTGGTTGTTGAAAACAAATTTTTAAAGAAAAAAGTAAGTAAAAAATATGAGATGATTGGCGAAAGTGAAGCTATATCTCATATTAAAGCAATGATTGAAAAAGTTGCGCCAACTGATGCTCGTGTATTTATTACAGGTCCTAATGGAACAGGGAAAGAGCTAGTTGCGCATTGGATACACGAAAAAAGCGAAAGAACTAGAGGGCCAATGATTGAGGTGAATTGTGCAGCAATTCCATCTGAATTAATTGAAAGTGAGTTGTTTGGGCACGTTAAAGGTTCGTTTACAGGCGCTAATAAAGATAGAGCTGGTAAATTTGAAGCAGCAAACGGAGGAACTATTTTTTTAGATGAAATAGGAGATATGAGTCTTTCAGCACAAGCTAAAGTTTTAAGAGCTTTACAAGAAAATACCATATCGCGTGTTGGTAGTGATAAAGATATAAAAGTGAATGTTAGAGTAATAGCAGCAACTAATAAAGATTTAAAAAAAGAAATTTTAGAAGGAAATTTCAGAGAAGATTTGTACCATAGGCTTGCTGTAATTTTAATAAACGTTCCCGCCCTAAATGAAAGAAGGGAAGATATTCCTCTTTTGATTGAATTTTTCGCAGAGCAAATTGCAAGTGAACAGGGAACAGCAGTAAAATCTTTTTCTCCACAAGCAATTAAATTATTACAGAACTATGATTGGACTGGAAATATACGAGAATTAAGAAATGTGGTTGAAAGACTTATCATTTTAGGTGAAAAACAAGTTTCAGAAAACGACGTGAAGCTTTTTGCAAGTAAATAATAAATTAAAAAATCCCGTCTTTACGGGATTTTTTAATTAATTTTTTGGCTTGTAATTCTTAATACAATTTTTTGTATTTAGTTGGATTTACTTCGTGCATAATAGCATAAATACTTTCAAAAATATCTTCAGCATTTGGTTTAGAAAAATAATCACCATCGGTTCCATATGCAGCTCTGTGTTCTTTTGCTGTTATAGTAATAGGTTTGCTATCTAAATAATCGTAAGCGTTTTGCTTTTCTAAAATTTCATTTAGTAAATAAGCTGATGCTCCTCCAGGAACATCTTCATCAATAATAATAAGCCTATTTGTTTTTTGGATACTTTTTACAACATCATGATTATTATCGAACGGAAGTAAACTTTGGACATCAATAATTTCAATATCAATATCAACTTGTGCTAAATCATTTACTACATCTTGTACAATTTTTAAAGTTGAACCATAAGAGACAACGGTAATATCATTACCATATTTAATAGTTTCAACTTCACCAATAGGTGTTTTAAATTCCCCAAAATTGTTCGGTAATTTTTCTTTTAATCGATAACCATTTAAATTTTCGACAATTAGTGCAGGTTCGTCACATTCTAATAACGTGTTGTAAAACCCAGCAGCTTTCGTCATATTTCTTGGAACTAAAATATTCATTCCTCTTAATGAATGTACAATTGCTCCCATTGGTGAACCAGAATGCCAAATTCCTTCTAATCTGTGTCCACGTGTTCTTATAATTAGTGGTGCTTTTTGTTTACCAGCTGTTCTATAATGAAGTGTAGCTAAATCATCACTTAAAATTTGCAAACCGTATAATAAATAATCTAAATATTGAATTTCAGCAATTGGACGTAGACCTCTTAATGCCATCCCAATACCTTGCCCAATTATGGTTGCTTCTCTAATTCCTGTATCTGTAATTCTTAGTTCTCCATATTTATCTTGAAGACCAACTAATCCTTGATTTACATCACCAATATTACCAGCATCTTCACCAAAAATAAATACATTGTTATGTTTAGAAAATAGGGTGTCAAAATTATCTTTTATAATAATTCGTCCATCAACTAACTCAGCATTTTCACTGTAAGTTGGAAGCACTTCTTTTGAAAGACTTACTCTTTTATCAGTTTGACTGTATAAATTAGAGCTATAACTTGGTTGTTTTGTTTTTATATAAGTAGTAATCCAATTTTGTAATTGAGTTTTTTCAATTAAATTTTCATCTCTAACATACACAATAATTTTTCTAGCTGTAGATAAAAGGTCTTTTCTTGAAGGTTCAAGAATTGAAATTAAATCATTTTTAAGTTTCAATATAAAAGCTTTGTTTTTGCTTTTTTCTGAAAGATTATTAAGAATATTAACTAAAGTGTTTTTTTCTTCTTTTATAGGGTTTAAAAATGCATTCCAAGCATCTCTTCTGGCCTGACTTACTTCTTTTTTAACGTCTTTTTCAATTTTAATTAACTCTTCTTCAGAATCTATAAACTTTAGGGTATTGTTATTTTCATCTTGCAAATTAAATTCAATAATCCAATCACGCATTTTAACAATACAATCATTTTGTTTTTCCCAAATTAAACGTTCTTTAGTTTTGTAGCGTTCGTGTGAACCTGAAGTAGAATGACCTTGAGGTTGCGTTAAATCTTTTACGTGGATTAATACGGGAACATGCTCTTCACGCGCTATTTTAGAAGCTTTGCTATATACATCAATTAATTTAGGGTAATCCCAACCATTAACTACAAATATTTCATAACCATTAACTTCATTTTCTCTTTGAAATCCTTTTAAAATTTCAGAAATACTCTCTTTTGTAGTTTGATATTTTGCGGGTACAGAAATACCAAAATCATCATCCCAAACATTAATAACCATAGGAACTTGTAGTACACCTGCAGCGTTTATGGTTTCAAAAAATACACCTTCTGAAGTACTCGCATTTCCAATGGTTCCCCAAGAAATTTCATTTCCATTGTTAGAGAACTTACTATTTTTTATTTCTGAAAGATTTCTAAAAAGTTTTGAAGCATATGCCAATCCTAACATGCGAGGCATTTGCCCTGCTGTTGGAGAAATATCACTACTTGAATTGTATTGTTCTGTTAAGTTTTTAAAATGCCCTTTTTCATCTAAACTATGTGTTGCAAAATGGCCTCCCATTTGGCGTCCACCAGACATTGGATCAGCATTAATATCAGCGTGAGCATATAAACCTGCAAAGAATTGTTGAGGTGTAAGTTCACCAATAGCCATCATAAAAGTTTGATCACGATAATACCCTGATCTAAAATCACCTTTCTTAAAAGCTTTTGCCATGGCAAGCTGTGGCACTTCTTTTCCATCTCCAAAAATACCGAATTTAGCTTTGCCTGTTAAAACTTCTCTACGACCTATTAAACTACACTCTCTACTTAATACTGCAGTTTTATAATCTTGCAGTACTTCTTTTTTAAATTGAATAAAAGAAAGTGGTTCGTTCATCTTAGAAGGTATAACACTCATATGTTTTTGATTTTTTTTAGTTTTGCAAATTTACAATTTTTAAATGAAATTTAAAAATAAGTCTTAGAAGTTGAATTAAATTTAAAATTTAAGTTAAAAACACTAATAATTTTGAGAATTATTTAACAATATTTCAAAAATTAAATAATAATCTTTAATTTAATAAAACCCTCTTTTCACAAAATTAAAAATTCTTTTGGGGTTTAGTACTAATACAAATCTTATTTTAGAGCTGTAGCTTGGTTGAGATACTTCCCAACCTAAATTAGAATGTAATGGGAAATAGACTTCTAAGATATCTTGTATAAAATTAAAACGTATTCCATTTTCATGGGCAAAATAAACTTTTTGATTTCTGTTTTTTACAAAACCTACATCATTATAAACTTCAAGCCATCTCCATAATCCAACACTAGTGTTTATAGTGCTTAACCATTGATTTCCATAGGCAACAGGTAGTTTAGATTTAAAACCACCTTCATTAATAATAACTTGTTGGCTAAAAAAACCTGAAGTTTCTGATCTTCCTAAATAATCATATTGAAATAAATAATCACTTGGTCTATCAAGTGCAAAACTAAAAAAATCTGATTCAGTATTGTTACTTAGAAATGCGCCAGCAAAAATTCTAAAATCAAATTGTCTATTTGTGTCTGTAAGTTTTCGATAATGACCAGTTAATGAAATTTTACTGAATTTATCGGATACTTGAAGGTCAGTTGAAAACCTTATATCTTCAATAATTTCTGGTTTGGCATATCCATAACTTAAATTAAATACGTTGTATTTGTTTGATTCATCTAACCCTATTTGATTTGGTGATTTTTTACGATCTACAAGTGTATAAGATGTTGAAATAGCATTACTACCAACATCTCTTAAACTTTTTCTTTTAAACTCAAGCAAAGCAAAAGGAGTAAGAGCAGTATAAGTTAAGTTCTCAGCATAATGAAAGCTACTACCGGCAATTCCAGCTATTAATTTATTTACTTTTTCATTCTCTGGATGGTATTCATATTTTAAAGCAAAAGTTCCAGATAGTGTTTTACTGGTTGTACCGTATGATGGTGTTAGTTTATAATTGAAGTTTTTATCTAATATTGTTTTATTTGATAGGGCTAAACCTAAAACAGCTCCATCATAATAATTATACCTAAATACAGGCGTGTAAAAAAACTGATTGTAATATGGGTTTTCAATATCTTTCATAAATTTTAATTGAAAAGGTCTATTGAATAACTTTTTATCTACGTTTTTCCAATTATTTCTCAAATTAAACTCAGGTAAAAGGGATTCATAATTTAGAGAGAGTTTATCAAATCCATCTTTAGGAATTGTAATTTTTGAAATTGAATCTATTCCTGTGAGCCATTTTGTAAATTTAATTTCTTTATCTTTAATTCCATAAAGTTGAATGGGAGTAGTGAAATTTCTTTTATTCAAAATAGTTACATCTAATGAATCGTTATTTTTAGTTATTTTTTGAATTGTATAATCAACCTTTTTAGTTGTTTCTAAATACTCATTTTCAAACCAAGATATATCTTTATTTGTTATTGATTTAATATAATCAATAAACGATTTACTTTTAACTTTATTTCCAGAATTTTTCTTAGAAAAATTCCAAATAATGGAAGACATAGTATTATCTTCTAAATAAGTTTCTAAATATTTAATTCCTAATCCAGCTTTATATTTATTAACAATTTTTCTATTAAAATTAGAAAGAGAATCAGCTTGTGTAGTTAGAGCTTGATCTATATTTTTCCGTGCAGCAAATTGATAAACAAAAGGATATTTTTCATTAAATTTTATTTTAGCCAAATTAAAGCCTTTAATACCCCATACCTCAGAAATATTACCAATTGCCTTAACTTCAGGATAATACATTTCTACATATTTAATCATTAAATAAGATTGTAAACCATCTGCTAACCAGTAATCTTCTCTTTTGTTAAACAAAAAAAGCTCATCAATATATTTTTTTGAAAGCACTTTAAACAGTTGAATATCCCATTCAAAAGCATCACTATATGCTGCTAAAAATGAAGGAAGTTGATTAAATCCATATACAGGGTTTTTATCATATTCAATTTTATTAATCAATAATTTTTCATTGGGAAATTTTCCTAAAAAAGATTGAATAAAATAGAATTCTCTTTTTAAAATGCTGTGTTTAAGATTGTAATCTAATTTTTCAGAATCTAAGTTTGTTGATATTAATGTTTTTTCAAAATTAAAATCAATAAAATCATTATTTTTAGTAATATTTAATTCAATATCTAATTTTTTTTCACCAACTAAAGTATAATTGTTAAAATTTCTTTCAGGCCTGTTTGAAGCTGCTAAGTTGCAATTTACAACATAATCTATAGGAACTTTAAGGTTAATATGATAGTTTGTAAAATCTATGTACAAATCATCCAAGTCTAAGTTATTATATGTTTTCCATGAGTTACTGAAGTTAGCTGGAGCTAAGTACCAATATCTTAAATTATAACTAAAATAGCTTGCACCATAATTAGTAAATTTATCATTGGGTATTTTAACAATATATGTAGCATTTATGATAACAGAGTCATTAGGATATAATGACTGATTTAAATTTACTTTTAAAATATCAGGATTTTCATCCGTAATTTCCCAAGTGGTACTATCATAATTTACAGAAATGTTGTTTATAGTTGTGTTCCCTCTATTTTTATTATTTGTAAAATGAAATGTTTTTGAGTAATTTTCTATAAAACGTTTCGCTAAAGGTGTCTTTTTATCCTTGTAAGCATTCGCCCAATTATGAAAATAGACAACATTTAAAATACTATCTGATTTATTATAAAAAGTGGTTTCTTGTTGAATTTTCAGTTCGTTTGTTTCAATATTTAAAGTTGCAGAAATATTTATATTATTGGTTTGTGCATACGTGTACAAACTAATAAAATATAATAATAAAAGTATAAATAAATTCTTTTTCAAACGAATTGTATTAGAAATTAGGACTTAAATTGTATTTTTTATAGAAGTTGTTTATAACCTCTAAAACTTCTGATTCTGTATCAACAATTGAGATTAAATCTAAATCTTTTGGACTAATACTTCCTTCTTCAAGCAATGTATTTTTAATCCAATCCATTAAACCAGTCCAATACTTTCTTCCAACTAAGATAATAGGGAATTTTCCTATTTTTTTAGTTTGAATTAGTGTTATAGCTTCAAAAAGTTCGTCCAAAGTTCCAAAGCCTCC